>Ga0136612_10000402_pt1 | contig 15181 bp, 13 predicted proteins | sample AntDryUQ224A2306_2_FD_106644 | JGI IMG/M metagenome (GOLD analysis project Ga0136612, IMG submission 106644) | Polar desert sand microbial communities from Dry Valleys, Antarctica - metaG UQ224A (23.06) | ecosystem: Environmental > Terrestrial > Soil > Desert | place: Antarctica: Dry Valley... | reverse complement strand
GGCTGGGAATGGGTGCTGTGGGTCAACGTGCCGATCGGTATCGCCGCCGCAGTGCTGGCGCCGAGGTTGATCGCCGAGAGCAGCGCCGAATCGAAGAATCGTTCTTTCGACGTCGCCGGCGCGATCAGCGTCACGGCCGGGCTCGCGCTGCTCGTCTACGGCTTGGTCGAGGCGCCGGATGCCGGTTGGGGCTCGGGCCAGACGATTGGCCTGCTCGGCGGCGCTCTGGTGCTGCTTGGCGTCTTTGTCGCGATCGAAAGCCGAGCGTCCGCACCGTTGGTGCCTTTCGGGATCTTTCGGTTGCGCACGCTCACCGGAGCCAACGTCGTCGGCTTGCTGACCGGTGCTTCTCTGTTTTCGATGTTCTTTTTCATCTCGCTGTATATGCAAGACGTGCTCGGCTTCAGCGCGATCAAGGCAGGCCTTTCCTACTTGCCGTTGGCGGTGACGATCATCCTCGCCGCCGGGGTGGCCTCGCAGCTCGTGACCAAGGTTGGCTTCAAGCCGATCCTCGCCACGGGTATGGGGCTGATCGCGGCCGGCCTCGTCTGGTTCAGCCAGATCTCGCCTGACGGCAGCTTTCTCGGCGACGTACTCGGTCCCTCGCTGCTCGCTGCTGCCGGCCTCGGCTTCGCTTTCGTGCCGGTGACGATCGCGGCTGTCTCGGGCGTCGAGCAGCACGAAGCCGGTTTGGCCAGCGGCCTGATCAACACCTCGCAGCAGATCGGCGGCGCGCTAGGACTCGCGGTGCTTTCGACCGTCGCCTTCTCTCAGATCGAGGACGGCGCTGCGGCCGCCGGCGGAGCGCCGACGCCGGCGATCCTCACCGATGGCTACGGCGACGCATTTCTGGTCGGCTCGGGGATCGCGGTGCTCGGCCTGATCGCGACGCTGACGCTGATTCGCGGCCGCGACAGCCGCGCCCACGTCGAACTCGGCGGAGCGCTGGAGCCGACCGAAACGGTGGCGAGCCCGACCGAGGCCTGACGCATTTCGCCTCCTTCCGGATAGCCTGCGGCCGAGTTCGAACCTCGGTCCCGGAGGGACATGCAGACAGGAACAGTGAAGTGGTTCAACCACGAGAAGGGTTTCGGTTTCATCACTCCGGATGAAAGCGGGCCCGATCTATTCGTCGATCAGAGCCAGGTTGCCGGCGTGCTCGCCGACGGCGCCAAGGTCGAGTTCGAGTCCGAGGAGATGGACGACGGCCCGCGCGCGATCGGCGTTCGCACGCTCTAGTTCGTTCTGAGTCGCGCGGGGTCCGTCTGTTCAGCCGGGGTTCGTCAGCGCGATCACCGCGAAGCCCGCGTCCTGCGGATCGACGAGGATCGCCGTGCGTCCCTGATCGGTGTCGAAGGGCTCGACCGCGACGGTGCCGTCGAGCTCGGCGCAGCGCGCGGCTGTGGCGTCGGTATCGGCTACCGCGAAGCAGATCGACCAATGCGGGGCAATGTCTGGCGGGTGGCGATCCGGGCTGATCGCAGTCATCCCACCAATCGGCGGTTCGCCCTCGGCGAGGTGCCACAGCGTGTAGTCGGCACCGTTCGTGGCCATAGTCGAGGTCGTCCAGCCGAAGACCTCGCCGTAGAACGCGCCTGCAGCTTCGACGTCGTCAGTGACCAGCTCGGTCCAACACAGTGCACCCGGCTCGTTGACGAGTTCGGCACCGATCATCCGCTTCGGCTCCCAGACCATGATCATCGCCCCGGCCGAGTCGAGCATGACCGCCATGCGCCCGGCGTCAAAGACGTCGAAGGGGTCGGTCAACGTCTTGCCGCCTGCGGTGAGCGCCTTCGCGGCGGCCTCGTCTGCGCTGGCGACCGAGATATAGGTGTTCCACGTCGTCGGCGCACCCTCGTCGGCCTGGCTGCTGAGAGCGGCGACGTCCTTCCCCCGCACACGGGCCATGTGGTATTCGCCGCCGGAGTCGGGCGGCATCGCATCCTTGGTCTTCCAACCCAGCAGGTTCGAGTAGAACTCGGCCGCCGCCGAGGGGAACGGGGAGGAGTGATCCACCCAGCTCGGGGTGCCTGGCATGTGTTCGGTCCGCTCGCTCATCGTCTACCCGTTCCCTTGGCTCGCTTGCTTGCTGCGAGCGACTCTAACCGGGAACGCTCAGGGGCCGAGCACCCGGCGCAGGCCGTCGGCCGCGTTGTCGCCCAGCCGCTTGAACAAGAGCCCCAGCACCGGATCGGCAAGCATCATCAAGCCCTTGGGGCGCAGATCGGCGTCATAGACGAGCTTCGCGCCGCCTTCCGGGGCGGCGCTTACCGTGACCGTGTCTTCGGAGATCACCGTCGAGCTCTCGGCACGCAGGACGAAACGGCTCGGGCGTTCGTACTCCAACGTCGTGTAGATGAACTCGTTGTCGCGCCCGGCGATCCGAACGACCACGCGAAACCGCGTGCCCCGCCCCGGGGCATCTCCGAGCATTTCCGCCTCGACTGCTGTCGGATCCCACTCAGTGACCGAGGTGAAGTCGGCCATGTAGTCGAACGTTTCCTCAACCGAGCGTTTCGAGGCGATCTCGCCTCGGTAATTGGCCATCAGCTGTGCTCCGCCGCAGTGACGGCGGGATCGAGGTCGGCTTCGCTCATGCCTGACATGCGGACGCATTCGGCCCAAAGCTGGGCGCGGTCGGCCGCGGACTCGCGCGTCCAGGGAACGCGGTGAGTGGAGCGTGGGGCGCGGTCGTGCCAAAAGCGGCCCGGCTGCCGCGCCGGCTCGGAGGCTCCAGCGAGCCAGACGATCGTGTCGGCGCCCTGCTCGGCGTTTCGCAATAGCGGCCGCATCACCGAGCGAAAGCGCGGCAGCGAGGTCTGGACGCCTGGGGTGTCGGCCCAGCCCGGATGCATCGAATGAACACCGACGCCGCTGCCGCGCAGACGTTCGGCCCAGAGCTCGGTGAGGATCACCTCGCAGCGCTTGGTGTGTGCATAGACATTGGTCGGGTCATAGTCTCCGCGCTCGAGTTGCAGATCGTCGGGACGCAGCTTCTGCGCGTACATGCCGCCCGAGGTAACGTTGATGACCCGCGAGGGCGAGCCGGCACGCAATGTCGGCAGCATCAGCGCCGTAAGCAAGAAGGGCCCGAGAACGTTGGTGGCGAAGGCGAGCTCGAAGCCGTCGTCGGTTGTGGTCCGCTCCGGCGGCATCACGCCGGCGTTGTGCACCAGCGTGTGGACCTCGTCGTGCTCAGCGGCGAACCTGGCGGCGAACTCGCGCACCGAGGCGAGGCTGGAGACATCACAGATCTCCAGCTTGAGGCCGTCGGATCCGCTGCGCTTGGAAATCTCGGCTCGCGCCTTCTCGCCGCGCTCGCGATTTCGGACGAGCATGTGAACGTTGGCGCCACCGCGGGCGAAGAGCTCGCACGCGGCTGCCCCGATTCCGCCGCCGCCGCCGGTGACGAGCACGGTCGAGCCCGCGACGCCGGACTGCGGCTGGCTCGACCATCTGCGGCTACGCACCGAATAGCCGACCCGGCTGAAGCCGGGCACGATCGCAAAGTCGAGGCCGCGGTCGAGCAGGGAGGTCATCGCCATCTAGGTTACCCGATCGGTGTTCAATGTTTGTTACGACTATTCGCACAATGTTTGTATAAGCTACGGCGTATCATCTATGGCCCAGCGAATGCAAGAGCAGAGTGTCGGTTCTGTCAGCCCTCGGGTCCGGATCGGCGAGCTCAGTCGCCGCGTCGGCGTCCGGCCCGAGACACTTCGTGCCTGGGAGCGTCGCTACTCGCTGCTCGAGCCCGACCGCACGGGCGGCGGCTACAGGCTGTATTCGCAAGCCGACGAGATCCGAGTGCGCCAGATGACGGCGCTCATCGCGCAGGGTCTCGCGGCTTCAGAGGCCGCAAAACTCGCCCGCGAAGCCCCCAATGTCGCGGAGCGAACCGGGACTGGTGCGACCGAGGCGGGACGTGCCTCACCTTCCTCCGAGGGTGTGGCACCGGCGGTGCCCCTCGCACCAGATCAGGCGGACGTCGGTGCTGGCGCACCGGCGTCCGCCGCATCCCCGGTCCAAGCGGAGCCGACGCCCGAGCTGCTCGGCTCGCTGAAGGCGTTCGACGACACCCGGGCCAACGCAGTCCTCGACGCTTCGTTCGCGCGCTTCTCGCTCGACACGGTCCTGGCCGACGTTGTCCTGCCGACTCTGGTTGAAATTGGCGAGGGGTGGGCCCGCCAAGAGGTGTCGATCGCCCAGGAGCACTTTGCCACCGAGTTCATGCGCGGGCGCCTGCTCGCGGTCGCGCGGGGCTGGGGAGCTGGAGGCGGCCCGCTGGCGTTGCTCGCCTGTCCGCCCGCAGAGCGCCACGATCTCGGCCTCGTCTGCTTCGGGCTGGCGCTTCGCGATCGCGGCTGGCGCATCGCCTTTCTTGGCGGCGACACCCCGGCCCAGACGGTGACCGACGCCGCGGCCGAGCTTCGGCCCGATGCCGTCGTCGTCGCGGCGATCGACAGCGAGCGATTTCAGCGTGCGCACGGCCCGCTCGCCGGCGTCGCCGCGAGCCACAGGCTCTTTCTCGGCGGCGCCGGCGCCAGCGACGAGCTCGCCCGCGATCTGCGCGCCGAGTACCTGCCCGGTGGTCCAGTCGCGGCCGCTGCGCACATCGCCGCCGCGGTCGTCGCCGCCCGCGCCGCCTGAGCGCCGCGAGGAAAGCGGCGGCCGCCGCCGAATAGCGGCTCGAGATGGGTGCGATGAAACTCACAGCGAAGGCGGTGCGGCCGTGATGGCCATGATGTCCTCGCGCGACCCTTTTGGCAGGGCCGCTTTGCGCGCGATCCTGATCGTCGTCGGCGTTGCGATTGCCCTGTACGTGATCGTCCAGCTGCGAAAGCCGATCACCTGGCTCGTGATCGCAGCGTTCATCGCGGTCGCGATGGCGGGCCCCGTCAACGTGCTGCACCACCGCACCGGCAAGCGCGGGCTGGCGATCGCTATCTCCTACCTCGCGCTTGTACTGATCCCGATCGCGATCGGCGCGCTGCTGATCCCTTCTCTTGTCGGCCAGATTGAGAGCCTTGCCAAGAACGTTCCGCAGTACGCACAGGACGTGACGAATTTCGTCAACGAAAACAAGACGCTCAACGACCTCAACGACAAGTACGACTTCACGAGCGAGATCCAGAGCGCGGCCAACGACCTCCCAAGTCGGATCGGGGATGCCGCCAACCTGCTTCAGGACATCGGCGTCGGTGTAGTCAATTCGATCTTTGCCGCGATCACGATCCTCATCCTCAGCGTCTTCATGGTCGGCGGCGGCCCGCGATGGGCGGCGACTTTCGTCAAGAGCCAGCCGCTCGACCGAGCTGAGCGCATCGAGCGCACGCTGAAGCGGATAGCCGATGCAGTCGGCAACTACGTCGGTGGAGCCCTGTTGCAGGCGACACTGGCGGGCGTCTTCGCCTTCATCGTGCTCAGCATCCTCGGCGCGCCCTTCGCCGGACCGCTGGCACTGATAGTCGCCTTCTTCGACTTGATCCCCGTGGTTGGCGCGACGATCGCCGCTGTCGGCATCGGGGTCGTGATGCTGTTCGTCAACTTCCCAGTCGGCGTGATTGTCTGGTCGATCTGGGCGATCGTCTACCAACAGGTCGAGAACTACGTGATCCAGCCGCGAATTCAGGGCAAGGCAGTGCAGGTGGAGGCGTTCATCATCCTCGTCGCCGTGCTCTTCGGCTCGACTTTGTTCGGAGTCGTCGGCGCGATCCTCGCGATTCCGGCGGCGGCCTCGCTGCAGATCGTCTGGCGCGAGTACCGCGATTACCGCCGGGAGATTCTGACCAAGCCTCCTGCCGGTCCCACCGCCGCCGATCTGGCTGTGCCTCGGCTGAGCTAAGCACCCCCGGCCAGCGCGGGTTCACGTGCAGGTCGCCTCGCTGTCGGCAGCCGCCGCTCTACTCGCACCTTTGTCCCATGGCGAGGCGCCAATGTGACTCCGCGCAGTACGACCGGGTCGCAGACGGGCTTGACGGCGCTGAGCTCGAAGCCCTCGACCACGCAACGGATCACCTCCGCCATCTCGGCCTGCGCCAGCGCGGCTCCGATGCAGCGCCGGATGCCGCCGCCGAAGGCAAGCCAGGTGTACGACTCCGTCTTAGCGTCGAGGAAACGCTGCGGGCGAAAATGCTGGGCCTGCGGGTAGATGTCTTCGCGCATGTGCACAAGCGCGATCCCCGGGTAGATACGGATGCCCGCCGGCAGCTCGTAACCGGCGATCGTTCGCGGCTTGGTCAGCGTGCGCTCGGCGGCATCGATCACAGGGCGCAGCCGCAGTGTCTCGGTGACGACGGCGTCGAGATAGGCGTCGGTGCCGCCCTCGAGCTCGTCGCGCAGCCGGTTGAGAGTCGTGGGGTTATGCAACAGCAGGTCGAAGGCGAAGGCGAGGCCGGTTGCGGTTGTCTCATGGCCGGCTGCGAGCATCGTGATCAGCTCGTCGCGAACCTCGACGTCGCTCATCGGCTCGCCGTTCTCGTCGCGCGACTGCAGCATCAACGAGAGGACGTCGGTGCGTCGCTCGAGGTCCGGCTCGCGGCGGCGCATCTCGATCTCCTCGTAAAGCAGGGCGTCGGCAACGGCGAGGCGGCGCTTCATCTTCCCCCACGGACTCCAGGGACCGAGGTCGCGCTGAAGCGCGGCCGGAAGAAAGAAACTCGAACCCAGATCGAGGAGAGCCAGCAAGGCGCGGCGCAGGCGCTCGGTTCGAGTCGGCTCGGTTACGCCGAAGACGGCTTGGCAGATGACCACGAACGTGAGTGCCCGCATCCGCTCGCGCATCGCGAACTCGTCACCCGGCCTCCAGTTCGCAACCTCCGCGTTGGCGGCATCACGAATGATCGAGCGGAAGTTCGCGACTGCCGATCCTTGAAACGGCGGCAGCAGCAGCTTGCGCTGGCGCATGTGACGAGCGCCGTCGAGCACCAGCACGGAGTTTTCGCCGAGCACCGGGGAGAGCAGGGAGTTCGCCTCACCGGCGAGAAGATCGCTCTGGTCGCCGGTGAACATCGCCCGGATCTCGTCGGGCTCGGCGACGTAGACGCCCGTGCCGAAGACGAGGAAGCGGGTCGTGAAGACGTTGCCGTAGCGCCTTTGCCAGGCCAGAAGAGTTTCGAGTGGTCGCCTGGCAAAGCGCACCGTCGTCACGGTCGCGGGTCCGCCGGGTCCTGGGGGCAGCGCCACGAAGCAAGTATCCCACCGCGCGGTGTCAGCGAGAGCGCGGTCGCTAGCGGATGTAGCCTGCCCTTTGTGGGCCGTCCAGCAGCGATGCACCCCAACCCGCGGTCGCGGATCGCCTCGCCGGCGGCGTCTTCGGCCGCCCCCGTGACGATGCCATGCAGTCCGCCTGCGTCCCTGGTGGCCGGCGCCTGGGCCTTGCAGCTTCGGGCACCCCCGTACTGGAAAGCCCACTGATGGCCACCGGGGGTGCAGCTCTTGCGCTTGGAATCGAGCAGATCGAGGAGGCGGCGCGGACGATTCGCGGATTCGCCCGGCAAACGCCGCTGGTCGCTGCCGGCGAGATTTCACGCCGCGTCGGCGGGCCGGTCACGCTCAAGGCAGAGAATCTCCAGCGCACCGGCTCATTCAAAGTTCGCGGCGCGTTCAACCGGATCTCGCGGCTGAGCGACGAAGAGTTGGATCGTGGGGTCGTCGCGGCAAGCGCCGGCAATCACGCTCAGGCCGTAGCCGTTGCTGCGCGCGAGCGTGGTGCTCGCGCGGTGCTGTTCATGCCCGAAGAGGCGCCGATCGCGAAGGTCGAGGCGGTGCGCTCCTACGGCGGCGAGGTCACGCTCGTACCCGGCGGTTTCGACGACGCGCTCGGTGCTGCCCGCGGCTCGGTCCAAAGCGACGCAACGACGCTGATTCACGCCTTCGACGATCCGGTCGTGCTGGCCGGCCAGGGCACAATCGGGCTCGAGATCGCCGAGGGCGCGCCGCAAACTCGGCTGGTGGTCGTCGCGATCGGAGGCGGTGCGCTCGCGGCCGGGATCGCGATAGCAGCCAAGGATCGGATTCCCGAATGCCGCGTCGTCGGCGTGCAATCCGACCAGTGCGCGCCCTACAAGCACTCGGCCGCGGGCCACGTCGGCGCACGCAAGGTGCAGACGATCTGCGATGGGATCGCGATCAAACGCCCGGGAGAGCTGACGCAGCCGCTGGTTGCTGCCCACGTCGACGAGGTCGTCACCGTTTCCGACGACGATGTCGCCCAGGCGATGGTGCTGCTGCTGGAGCGCTCCAAGCTCGTCGTCGAGGGAGCTGGCGCGGCAGCCGTTGCGGCGCTGCTTGCGGGCAAGGTCTCAGTGCCGGCGGAGGGGGAGACCTGCGCGGTGTTGTCGGGCGGCAACGTCGACGCTGCTCGCCTCGTCGAGTGCATCCGCCTCGGCGAAACCGCGGCCCGCAGGCGACTGGTGTTCTCGACGGTCGTGCCAGATCGGCCCGGTGCCCTGGCGCGCCTGGTCAGCACCGTCGCCGAACAGGGCGCGAACGTTCTCGATGTCGTCCATATCCGCGAAGGCGTCGATCTGCACGTGCGCGAGACCGGGATTCGCCTCGTCCTTCAAACCGACGGTCCCGATCACGGTCGTGAGGTTCTCGCCGCCGTCGCGGCGGAGGGCTTCACCGTTACCGAGGAGCGCGCCGCTGATGGCTGAGCGCGCTGCCGCGGGCGACGGCGAGATCGTGGTCCGCGCCGGCGGCGGCGTCGTGGTCCGCGCTGGCGCCGACGGCCCGGAGATCGCGGTCGTGCATCGGCCGCGCTATGACGACTGGTCGCTACCCAAGGGCAAGCTCAAACGTGGCGAGGAATGGTCGGAAGGGGCGCTGCGGGAGGTCGAGGAGGAGACCGGCCTTCGCTGTGAGATCGGCGAGGAGCTCCAGCCGGTGCGTTATCGCGATCGCAGACAGCGCGAGAAGGTGGTGCGTTTCTGGAGTATGCGACCACTCGATGCAGCGAAGGAGTTCAGCGTCAACGACGAGGTCGACGAGTTGCGCTGGCTGTCGGCCGAGGCCGCCGGCGAACTGCTCGATTACGCCCACGATCGCGAGCTGGTGCGGGCTGCGGCCGCGACTGCCGGGTACTAAAACGAACGTCCAGGCAGAGTGTCTGTGCTGATGGTCCCGGCTCATTTAATCGTCTGAGGAGCTCTGATTTCGGCAGCGTGGCGCCAGTCCGGCGGTCCCGGCCGCCGTCACTCCAGAGGCTCGCGCCCGCCGTAGCCCGCCTCGATCTCATGCCAGAACTCGATCGGGCCTTCGTCGAGCTGCCAGCAGAGGTAGACCTCTCGACCCGCACGCACGGTTGGGAAATCGATCAGCCCGCGATCAATATCGCGCAACACGATGCCGATCTCGCTGATCTCGCCAAGCAGTTTGCGCACAGCGATGAAGCCCTCGCCGACCTCGCGCCCGGGCTCGCCGCCGCCGTTGCCCGGCGCGGCGCCCGCGAGGGCGTCGTGCGCTTCGGCGTCGGTGAGCCGGTCACGGGCCTCGCGCAGCGATCGCAGTTTCGGCTCGAGCTGGCTGAGCAGCGCGTTGGCCTCGTCGACGCTGAAGTGGCGATCGTGAATCAACGCGCGACGGTCGCGGCGCCGGCCGCCGCCATCCGCTCGGCGAGCAGCTTCCCGTCGCCCTCGGAAACTGTGCGCAGCTGGCCCTGGAAGGCGAGATGCCAATGGTCGGCCGGCCAACGGCGGACGTGTTCGAGCTCACCCAGCAAGGACTCGGCGGAGACGAATGCGTCCTCGTCGAGTACCAGCACCGGCTCGGCCTCCACGCGCCACGGGTAGTCCTCTGGATGCTTCTTCTTGAGCTGCGGCCAGATCGCGTCGCGGTCCTCGAACATCGCTGAGGTCACTCTGGCAACTCCGCCAAACGCTTGCCCTCGTGGCTCCTTGTCGGGGCCGAGGTACTTGGTCACGTAGAAGACGATCTCGTCCCCAGGCTCAAACTCCAGCGCCTGGTTTCGGCGTCGCTCCTTGAAGCCGACGACATCAAAGCCACGCTCGACGTTGATGCGGAAGTTCTCGATTCCGCCGGTGAGGATCCAGGTCGCCATGACGCCAGGTTATCGCTGCGTGCCCGACCGCATTGCCCGCTTCGAGTGGCCGTTAGGTTTGGGGCACGCCGTTTCATGACCCGGACGGCGGGGCAGTACTTCCGCAGACCACCAAGGAGGCAAATTGACTGATTCGGCTACCTCAGGCGCAGACATCATGGCCGAGGGCAACAGCGAGCAGCGCGACAACGTGATCGGGCTGTTGAAGAAGGCATATTGGATGGAGATCGAGACGGTGATGAGCTATATCGCAAACTCGATCAACCCCGACGGCGTGCGCGCGATGGAGATCCGCGAGTCGCTCGCGGCAGACATTCAGGAGGAGCTTGGCCACGCGCAGCAGTTCGCGGCGCGAATCAAGGAGCTTTATGGCGTCGTGCCCGGCTCCGAAGATTTCTCCGCGGAGCAGTCCTACTTGCAGCCTCCCTCCGACCAGGTCGACGTCGTCCACGTGATCAAGGGTGTGATCGAGGCAGAGACGGGTGCGATCGAGTTCTATAGCCGCGTGGTCGAGGAAACCGACGGCATCGATCCGGTCACGCAAGACATGATCATCGCCATCCTTCGCGACGAGCAAGGCCACAAGCGCCTTTTCGAGGGCTTTTTGCGCGAGTACGAGAAGGAAGGGCTGGCGTAGGGCTTTCACCCCCTCCCGCAACAACCGGCCGCTTGCTTCAATGCGACGTCGAGTCGCCCCCGAGCGCCGCAGCTAACCCCGCACACCTCTCAGCATCCACAGGCCGCCCGAGCCGCCGCCAGGCTGCCTCTGCCTCGGCAAGCGTTCGTGCCTTCTCCTGCTCATCACTGGCCGTGGCTCCCATGGCTTCGAGGCTCGCCGCCGTGCCGACCGGGTAGCGCAGGCGCTCGGCGAGGCTGGTGGCCTCCTCGGCGGTCTCTCGTGCCGCCTCGGTGCGGCCCCACAGCGCCAGGTTGACCGCGCGCGCCGCGGTCGCCTCAACCGATTGTGCGATCAGCCCCGCACGCTCGCAGAGATCGAGCGTGCGAGCGAAAGTCTGGTCGGCGTCGGCGTGGCTACCGCGGTCGCGCGCCACCACCGCGAGCCAGTACAGCGACTCAAATGCCACCTCCGAGCGCCCGACCTGCTCGGCGGTCTCACAGGCACTGGAGAGCATTTCGGCTGCGCGATCGAGGTCGCCGTTGTGCCAGAGCATCACCCCGCGCATCGAGTACGGAAAGCAGAGCTTGCCGTCGAGGCCCTCTCGTTCGGCCAACGAGGCCGATGTCTCGGTTTGGGCCTCGGCCTCCTCCCAGTCGGCGCCGTAGATGGCGAGTTGCGCAAGCGCCGCGTGAATTTCGACCTGCGACGGTAGGTCGCCCATCCGCTGAGCGAGCTCGAGCGCTTCGGTGTATGCCTCTCGCGCGGCGCCGTAGCCGGCCTCGGAGACCTCGAGGTGGTAGCCGAGCGCGCATAGCGCCTTTACCGCCTCGGCTGGATCGCTCTCGCGCGCGAGCTCGACCGAGCGCTCGAGGTTCTCTCTTGCGCGCGCCGAATCGCCGATGCGTCCGAAGACGCGCCCGAAGATGCCGTGTGCGCGACTTGCCGCCGCGGCCTCGTCGAGGCGCTCAGCCAGGCGTAGCGCCTTCTCGGATGCGTAGATCGCGAGCATGTTGTCACCGGTGTGCATGTAGAGCGAGGCAGCTTCCTCGTACAGTCGTACGAGCTCGATGCACGGCGGTCCGTCCTTGAGTAGGTCGATACCACGCTGGTAGTGCTCGATCGAGCCCTCGCGATTGCCCTTGTGCCAGAGCCCGGCGCCGATCTTTCTGTGTAGATCGCCGACCCGCTCGAGATCCTCGTTGCCGCGGTAGTGCTCCATCGCCTGGTCCCAGGCGGCGACCGCCCGCTCGACGCGCCCAAGGCGCAGAGCGACGTCGCCGAGCTTCTCGTTGACGCGCGCCCGCACGACCGGGTCCACTTCGGCGGCAAAAGAGAGCGCTGTCTCGTATTGGCCTTGCGCCTCGCGGTTGGAATAAATAGCGGCCGAGGCGTCACCGGCGGCCTCGCCGGCGGAGGTCGCCAAGGCCTGCATCCGGGCGAGCTCGCCCGGCTCGAGATCGGCGGCGCCACCGAGACCAGCGGCGCGGCCGTAGTGCTCGGCGACCATCGCTACGACTCCCTCGGGGCGATCGGCGGCGCGGGCCTCGATGAAAGCTCCGACCTCCGCATGCCGGCGAGCGCGCACCGCTTTCGGCAAAAACGAGTAGGCGACATCGCGAATCAGCACATGCTTGAACGCGTATTCGTGCTCTCCCGCGAGGCGGCTACCCGCGGTGGCGACGATTAGATCGCGTTCCTGCAGGCTTTCCAGCGCCGCTTCGAGGTCGATTCCCTCGTCGCCGGGATCAAGCGAGCCCTCCCAAAAAGTCTGACCTACCACCGCGGCGGCCTGCAGCACGCGGCGCTCGGGGCGCGGTAACGAATCCAGGCGGGCGGCGAGCACCGAGTGAACGGTGTCGGGCAACGAGTCCGAATCCGGCGAGCCGCCTTCGACGATGCGGTTGATCATCTCCTCGGCAAACAGCGGGTTGCCACCGGAGCGCTCGGCGACCTGCTCAATCAACTCCGGCGCGCTCACGGCAGGGCTCGAGCCCTGCGTCAGCGCCAGCACGAGATCCCGGGCCTGCTGGCGAGCCAAAGGCGCCAACGTGATCGTCGTCGCCGCGCCGTGCTCCTTGCCCCATCCAGGGCGCCGGTCGAGGACCTCGTCGCGTGCCAGGCAAACGAACAGCACCGGCCCGCGGGTCCAGCGAGTGAGGTGTTCGATCAGGTCGAGCGTGCCCTCGTCGGCCCAGTGAATGTCTTCGACTGCGAACACGAGTGGGCTTTGTCGCGTCGCCGCTTCGATGATCGTGCGAACGGCAGAGAAGAGGCGGTCGCGCATCTGTTCGGGTCCCTCGAGCTCGAGCAGGTCCGTCTCGGACGTGGGAGCGGGCTCGATCCCGAGTGGCCGTCCAAGCGCTGCCGCGAGACGGTCGAGCGATTCACCGGAGGGCGGTGCCTGTTCGAAAAGCGCAGCGACACCGCGGCTCAGCTTGCGCCAGGCGGAGCCGGCGTCGTCGGTGTCGACGATGTCGAAGGTTCCGCGAACGATCTCGCCCAGCGCCCAATAGGAGAGCCCGGTGCCGTAAGCGGGGCAACCTCCCAGGCGAACTGCCGGCGGCGGCTCACGCCTGCCAACCTCCGTCGTCAGCTCTCGCAGGAGGCGCGATTTGCCGACCCCGGCGGGTCCGATCACAGTGACCAAATGCGGCCGCCGTTCGCGGGCGACGCTCTCGTAGAGCGAGAGCAGCTGCTCGGATTCAGCTCCGCGACCCACCAGCGGTGTGCTCAACCGGGCAGCGCGCGACGTGCGGCCACGAACGACCGCCCGCACCGCCTCCCAGGCAGCGACCGGCCGGGCCTTGCCCTTGCGCTCGAGCGGCTCGAGCTCGATGTACTCGATCGCGCCTCGCGTAAGGCGTTGGGTGACCTCGCCGACGATCACGGTGCCCGGCTTCGCCGCGCCCTGGAGCCGCGCCGCGACGTTGACGGCGTCGCCGATGACTGTGTAGCCATCGCCGATGCGCCCGGCCAGCACCTCGCCCGAATTGATCCCGACCCGCAGGGCGAACTCCGCCTCGATGTCGGCGGCGATGTGCTCGTTGACCTCGTCCATCGCCGCCTGCATCGCAAGGCCGGCGCGTACGGCCCGCTCGGGGTCGTCCTCATGAGCGACCGGAGCGCCGAAGACACCCATGACGTTGTCGCCGATGTACTTGTCGATCGTACCGCCGTAGCGATCGACCTCTTCGGCGAGGCGGCGCAACGCCCGGTCGACAAGCGACTTCATCCGTTCGGGGTCCAGGCGCTCGGAAACCGCGGTGTAGCCGGAGAGGTCGGCGAAGATGACAGTCGCGTTTCGGCGCTCCTCCAGCGGCGCCTCCTCGGCCCCCTCGGATCGACCGGCAAGGGTGTTACCGCATTCGATGCAGAACTTCGCCAATGGCGGATTCTCGGTCCCACACTGCGAGCACGCGCTTGCCAGTGCGGCGCCGCAGCTCATGCAAAACCGTGCGCGCTCGGGGTTTTCGGTCCCGCACCCGCCACATTTGGAGAGCGGGCTACTCAATCGGGATCTCCTCGACCAGCGGCCCTCCCGCTTCCTCCTCCTCGATTTTCGAGAGGTGCTGGTCGATCATTCGTGAAGTTTGGCGCCAATCGCGCGCCTGCGCGACAGTGCCCGAATGGAGATCGTCCGCCGCTCGTCGTCATCAGAGGAAGCTGAGTGTGACGATCGGCGCTCGAGCTCGCATTGGCTGGGGATGAGTGATCCGGCGCGTTCATGCTGGTTCGCTACGCTGGCGCGCGTCTTTTCCACACCCACGACTACGAGGGAGAAACAAACCTTGAACCGCTTTCGAACGCTGATCGTGGCTTCGGCCTTGGCGCTGGGCATTCCGGCCGTCGTTGCCGGCTGTGGCGGCGACGACTCGAGCGACGTCGACCCCCAGACCGTGATCGACGAGACCTTTGCCAATGACGAAACCGTCTCCAGCGGTGACCTTTCGCTGTCTGTGAACGGATCCGCCGAGGGCGAGCAGGGCGGCAGTTTTGAGGCCAGCCTCACCGGCCCGTTTCAGGGCGACCCTGAGAACCCGAACACAATCCCCCAGCTCGATTGGACCGGCGCACTCGATTTCTCGGTGGCCGGCACCAGCATGAGCTTTGAGGGCGCGGTCACGGTGACCGAGGACAACGCTTACATCGAGTACGGCGGCAACGCCTACGAGGTCGGCGCGGAGACGTTCGCCCAGTTCAAGGAGCTGGCCGACAGCGCTGCAGCGCAGCAAACTGAATCAAGTGAGGGTCAGTCGTTCGGGGAATTGTTCACGCAGGGTTGCGAGGCTCAGCTTCAGGCCCAGGGCGCTACCGACACCGCAGCGTGCGACATCGACTTCGCCGGCTGGCTCGGAGACCTCAGCAACGAGGGAACCGAGGACATCGAAGGCACCGACGCCGTTCACATCAGCGGCACCGTCGACGTCGAGCAGATGATCACCGACCTCGCCGAGCTCGGCACGGCGGTTCCAGACGCTGCTGGGGCAGCTCCGACCGAGGAG
>Ga0136612_10000401_pt1 | contig 15192 bp, 9 predicted proteins | sample AntDryUQ224A2306_2_FD_106644 | JGI IMG/M metagenome (GOLD analysis project Ga0136612, IMG submission 106644) | Polar desert sand microbial communities from Dry Valleys, Antarctica - metaG UQ224A (23.06) | ecosystem: Environmental > Terrestrial > Soil > Desert | place: Antarctica: Dry Valley... | reverse complement strand
GGCCCGGACCGCCTGCTCCGCCTCTACGCGCGAGGCCGCCAGGCCGCGACGGACGAGCTCTGTGTCGAGTCGGCGGCGGGTCACCGTGGCCGGTCCCGGATCACCCGCTGGACGGCGACGCCGAGCCCTTGGCCGTCGGACGTGATGTGCGGGCCTTGCTGGAAGCGGTCGTCCGCTTCGCCGCGGCACCTGTGACCGACCTCGCCGCCGGCTTCGCCCCGGCACGCGTGCCCGACCCTGCCGTGCGCTTCGTCTTCGCGCTCCCCGACGCCGTCTTGCCGGCGGACCGCTCCAGGTCCCGCACGCGCTTCTTCAGCGCGTCGAGCTCGGTCTGCGATGCGACACCGCCGACCGCCTTCATCTGATCGGCGATCTCCCGTCGCACGAACGTCGCCATGCGCTCACGGTTGGTGTGGGACCACTCGAGCAGGTCGGCGGCCGTCTTGGCTACCTGTTCCTTCGCGGCCCCCGGTTCCAGCATGTCCTTGGCCAGTCGTTGGGCTCTCGCGGGCGTCAACGTGTCTACCATGCCTTCCAGCGCCTTACGGATGTCGTCGATGATCATGGAGGTTCCTTTCGGGATCGGTTCGTCGGGATGGGTTCCGCCGGTCCTGCCAGCATACCCGCGGGCTGAGGCCCATCCTGCGTGTCAGTAGCCGGCGAACAGCCCGGAGAGATCCTCCGCGACGTAGGTCGGGCGCACCATCGACGACGCCGCGCGATCCCGGTCGTCGATGCCGGTGAGCACGAGCATCGAATCCCATCCGAGGCCGGCGGCACCCGCGATGTCGGTGTCGAGCCGGTCGCCGACCAGCAACGGGGTGCCGCCCCCCGCACGCTCGAGGGCGGCGAGCAGCAGGGGTGCATGTGGCTTGCCGATCACCTCACCGCGCACGCCCGTCGTGGTCTCGATGGCCGCGAGAAGAGCGCCCGCGCCGGGCCACCTCGTACCGTCGGCCGCAGGGAACGACGGATCGGCATTCGTGGCCACCAGCGTGGCGCCGCGCTCGACAAGCACCGATGCCGTGCGGAGCTTGGTGTAGTCGGCGCCGCGGTCCCAGCCCACCACGACCGCGTCCACGCGCTCGGGCTCCCCATCGAGCACGTGCACGCCGGCCTGCGTGAGGGCTTCCACGAGCCCGATCTCGCCGACGACGTACACGAGACCGACGCCGCGGCCCGAGAGCACGGCGGCCGTCGTCAGCGCCGAGGTCTCCACCTCATCTGCGCGAGCCTCCACGCCCACCGAGCGCAGGCGCTCGGCCACCGCCGTCGGAGTACGGCCGGAGTTGTTGGTGACGAACGCGATGCGCTTCCCTATCGATCTCAGGCGCGCGAGCGACTCCGCAGCGCCGGGCACAGGGTCGGCGCCCCTATAGAGCACACCGTCGAGGTCGAACAGGAAGGCGTCGTACCTGTCGGCGATCAACGCCCGCGACTTCCCTTCCCGCCGCGGTCCGAGCCCAGAGCCTGGCTGTTATACAGGACGCGTGCCTCGCCTCTCCCCATTCACGGGACTCGTCTTCAACACTGCGGTCGCGGGTCCGCTCGAGATCGTGACCGCCCCGCCGTACGACGTTATCAGCGACCGCCGGCGACTCGATCACCTACGTGCGAGCCCGTTCAGCGTGGTGCACCTCGATCTCGCGGAAGGCGCGGAGGACCCGGCGCATCCTGCGAACCGCTATTCACGGGCCGCGCGCCTGCTGGTCGAGTGGGAATCGCAAGGTGCGCTACAGCGGGCGCCGGAACCTTGCTACTACGCGTACGAGATGACCGTGCCCCCAAGAGGGGGTCGGGGAAGCCCCACAGTGCCGGGACGAACGGTTCATGGACTGATCTGCGCGATGGAGATCGAGGACTGGGGCGGCACCGTGCTCCCACATGAGGACGTGCACGACGCCCCTGTCGAGGATCGTCTCGCCCTGTTACGAGCGACGCGAACGCACCTGTCCCCGGTTTACGGCGTGATCGAAGACAGCGTCAACAGCCTCGCCGTCATGTCGATGCGGCCTTCGGGTCCGGCGCCCTTCGACGCCGTCGACGAGCAAGGTGTGCGACATCGCATGTGGCCCATCGTCGCCCACGCAGCGCTCACGGCTCGACTCGAGAACCTCGGCGAGGAGGCTCTGCTGATCGCCGACGGACACCATCGGTACACCACCGCACTGCGCTACCGTGCCGAACGGCATCGGGACGACGGCCCCGGGCCGTGGGACTCCGTGCTGACACTGGTCGTCGACTCGACGGCCGAGCACCTGCAGGTGATGCCGTTCCATCGGGTGCAGATGGCGGGCGATGCGCCGCCGGCCACGGGCATGTCGATGCTCGGGCTGGCCGAGACACTCAGCCCCCTTCGCGACGAGGACCTCACCATCGGCACGATCTCCCGCGATGCTCGAGGCGAGGTTGAGTACCGCGTGCGGCACGTGCAGGGTCAGCCACCAACGGTTCGAGCACTGCACGAGGACCTGCTCGACACACTCGCGCCGCGCGACTCGCTGCGATATGTGATTGATGCGGGTGAGGCCGACGAGTCGGTGCGCCGGGGCGAGGCGGTGGCCGCCTACCTGCTGGCACCCACCACCCCCCGGCGGATCCGAAACGTGGTCGAGCGCGGCGAGCGGCTGCCGCAGAAGTCGACCTACTTCTGGCCGAAGCCTCGCACCGGCATGGTCATGATGCCGCTCGGCCCGGCGGGTCGACTGGACCCTGCGGGTCGAGTTTCTTGATGCCACTCGCGACCACCTCGGTGAGGCTACGAGCTCCGGCTCCACTCCGGTAGAAGCGGCGGACAAGCTGTCCATGCACGAGCACCCGATCGCCTTTGGCGATCTCTTCGAGCGCTCGAGCCCCGACCGTGGCGTGCCAGGCCGCGATCGGAAGGGGGAGGAGACGTCTGCCCGCCTCCGGAACGGAGAGCCTCAGCTCGGTCACCTCGTCGCCCGACGGCATCCGGCGCATGACCGGTTCCGCGGAGACGGTGCCCGCGAGCACGACGACGTTGACTGTGACCATGCGCCCCTCCACTCTTGCGGCGTCTCGTGACGGACCGCGCCTCGCGGGGGAGAACACGTGAAAGGACGATAGCGGGAACCGCCGACATTCGACGGCGGGGTTCCGCCTCATGCCTCAGGATGCCGCACCCATCCGAGGCTGAGACACCGGTGAGGCTCGTTACGACGTTGCCGATGCGCCACTACGAGCTCCGCAGGCGTCGGGCTACGGATCTCGATCACGAGGTTGCGATCTCACGTGCAGAGCCCTACTGCCGATGGAATCCGGCTACAGGAAGTGATCGTGTACGGGTGACGGTCCACGTCAGTTCACCCGAAGTGCAGACGCCGTCCCCTTGCGGATAGGAGAGCTCGAAACTCCCCTCCCCGTCCCCCCACGAGAAGCGTCCGGCCACGAGGTCTCCCGCTTCGTCGATGGCGAACGATCCGTCGTCGGCGAGGCGTTGGTGCGGAGGGTCGAAGTTCCAGGTGACTCCGAACTCATCGCCTTGCCCCTCGTCGCATGTGTACACCATGATCCCAAACCCGAGCTTCGCCAGAAATAGCCGTCCGCTGTCGCGTCGCAGCACTCTCGCCGCGACCGGTACGCCTGTTGAGGTTTCCCCCCGATAGACGACGACCCTTCCCGCCAACGCTGGCCCTGCGGTGACCACGACCAACATCACAGCCAGACACCACGCCGTGGAGGACCGCTGACAGCCTGATCGAGTCATGGTCCGGACCCTACTTTGCGCGTGGAGAAACTCCATAGCCCCGCGGGGTCGGACTGTGCACGGGACCTGTCGCAACGATGACGTTGCCTGTCACGATGGCTCCTCCTTCGGCTCTCGGTTCCACTCTTCGTTCGCTGGTTCCTAGCGTTCCTCGAGTCATGGCTCCTTGGCTCGGAAGCGAGGGGCACGCTCGCAGCGAGGTGCGACATGCCATCTGCGAGACTGTCGCTGTGACCGGTCAGGCGCGTCGCCCAACGCTCACCCGCGTCGCTGACGGCATCACCATGATCGACACGCTCATGGCGGGTGAGACCGAGCTCAACGCTGTGTATCTGCTCCACGGCGACGCCCCATGCCTCGTCGAGACGGGTCCGGGCGCCGATCTGGCCCTCGTGCTCGAGGCCCTCGACACCCTCGGGGTCGGCGCGAACGATCTCGGGCACATCGTCGTAACGCACATCCATCTCGATCACGCCGGCGCCGCCGGAGCGTTGTCCATGCGGTTCCCCCGTGCGACCGTGTGGGCGCACGACCGAGGGACACCGCATCTCGCCGACCCCAGGCGTCTCGTCACGAGCACCGCCCGAACGTACGGCGCCGAGCGCATGCTCGCCTTCTTCGGCGAGACGCTCCCGGTCGACGGCCACCGGCTTCGGTCGGTTGTCGACGGCGACACCATCAGCCTGGGAAGCCGCGAGCTCTCGGTCATGCACACGCCCGGGCACGCTTCCCACCATGTGGCGCTGCACGATTCCCGCAGCGGCGCCGTCTTCACCGGGGAAGCCATCGGGTCGCACCTCCCGTGGGGGCCAGCCGCCCGCCCGGCGCTCCCGCCACCGGAGGTCGATGTCGAGCGCGCCATCGAGAGCATCAAGCGCATCGGGTCGCGTCATGCTTCTGCGTTGCTGACTTCACATTTCGGGCCCGTTCCCGACCCCAGCAAGGCTTGTGACGCGGCGAGCGAGCAGATCCGGTCGTGGTCGCGCGCTGTGCGGGTACTCCTCGAACGAGATCCGGACGCCGGGACGGACGCGGTGGCCGCCAACCTCAGCGACCTCGCGGCGGCGGAGTTCGAGCGAGCGACGGGACGATCGATCGACATGGCCCGCTACGATGCGATCGGTTCGGTCACGATGAACGCCGCCGGCCTGTCGCGATACTGGCGGAAGCGTTGGGAGAACGAGGCCACCGGCCCGCCGACACCGACTAATGAGGCGTGAGTCCCCGCTCTAGCTCAGCTCGGCCAGACGTTCGGCGGCATCGAACGCGCTCGCGTCGTGACGCATGATCCTGCGGAACTCTCCGGCGGCCTCGTCGCGACGTCCTGCCTTGGCGAGGATGTCGCCTCGCACGTACCAAAGGCGCAGGGTGTACGGCGCCGAGACGTCCTGCTTCGTCTTCGCCCGCCCGAGGAATGCCAGTGCTTCGGCGAACCTACCCTGATCGGCCAAGGCCGAGGCCGCCACGATCACCGCCTCCGCCTTCGCCTCGTTCGAAACTTTCGATCGGAGCTCCTCCTCCGCCAGCGGCACCGCCTCGTGCGGCTTGCCAACAGCGCGGAGGCAGTCGGCGATGACGTGGTTTTGGTCCGCCCGGCCGCTGAAGCGGCGATAGGCCTTCAGCTCCGTGAGGGCATCGTGCCAGCGGCCCTGACCGTAGAGCGCGAGCCCCAGCACCTCTCGGACCGCGGCCGAACGAGAAGAGAGCTGCTTCGCCTTCGTCGCCTCGGCCACGGCCGCCCCTGCATCGCCGCGCTCCAGCAGCTCGACGGCACGAGCCAGGCGGGAGACGGCGTCACGGAGCTGGGTCGGCTTCGTTTGGCGCTGCAGCTCCTCCATGACGTCACGAGGCAGGCCGGTCGCCGGCGCCGGCCTGCCTGGCCGGTTGCCACCGTGACGCGGAGCAAGCGCTTTCGGCATCGAGGCTCCCTAGGGTAGCCGGACCAAGACGCGAACGAGCCGCCCGAAGGCGGCTCGTTCGAAGATGCTCCGGCGGCGACCTACTCTCCCACCAAGTCTCCCTGGCAGTACCATCGGCGCTGGAGGGCTTCACTTCCGGGTTCGGGATGGGACCGGGTGTTTCCCCTCCGCTGTGGCCACCGAAACGGTGCTTCTCGAGGATCCCACACGGAAACCACGAGACAACGCTGAGGATGCGTCCCTCGAGCAGAGCCCGAAGAACTGCGATAGCGAGCGCGAGCAGAAGTCAAGCCCTCGGCCTATTAGTACCGGTCAGCTCCACACGTTGCCGTGCTTCCACTTCCGGCCTATCAACCTGGTGGTCTGCCAGGGGCCTTACCCGGTTGACCCGGTGAGAGATCTCATCTCGAGGCCGGCTTCGCACTTAGATGCTTTCAGCGCTTATCCATCCCGAACGTGGCCAACCAGCCATGCCGCTGGCGCGACAACTGGCACACCAGAGGTTCGTCCACCCCGGTCCTCTCGTACTAGGGGTAGCTCCTCTCAAATCTCTTACGCCCACAGCGGATAGGGACCGAACTGTCTCACGACGTTCTAAACCCAGCTCGCGTGCCTCTTTAACGGGCGAACAGCCCGACCCTTGGGACCTGCTCCAGCCCCAGGATGAGACGAGCCGACATCGAGGTGCCAAACCCTGCCGTCGATATGGACTCTTGGGCAGGATCAGCCTGTTATCCCCGGGGTACCTTTTAGCCGTTTAGCGACGACCCTTCCACACGGAGTCGTCGGATCACTAGGCCCAGCTTTCGCTCCTGCTCGACCCGTCGGTCTCACAGTCAAGCTCCCTTGTGCCCTTGCACTCAACGTCTGATTGCCAACCAGACTGAGGGAACCTTTGGGCGCCTCCGTTACCTTTTGGGAGGCAACCGCCCCAGTTAAACTGCCCACCAGACGCTGTCCCCGACCCGGATCACGGGCCTGGGTTAGAGTCTCAACGAGTGAAGGGTGGTATTTCAAGGATGGCTCCACGCGGCCCGAAAGCCACGCTTCACAGCCTCCCACCTATCCTACGCAACACATGCCAAAACCCAACATCAAGCTGCAGTAAAGGTCCCGGGGTCTTTCCGTCCTGCTGCGGGTAACGAGCATCTTTACTCGTATTGCAATTTCGCCGAGTCCCTGGTTGAGACAGTGCCCAAGTCGTTACGCCATTCGTGCAGGTCGGAACTTACCCGACAAGGAATTTCGCTACCTTAGGACCCTTATAGTTAGGGCCGCCGTTTACTGGCGCTTGGGTTCGAAGCGTCGACCCCGAAGGATCTAACCTCTCCCCTTAACGTTCCAGCACCGGGCAGGCGTCAGTCCGTATACGTCGTCTTGCGACTTTGCACGGACCTGTGTTTTTAGTAAACAGTCGCTTGGGCCTGGTTTGTGCCACCCCTTCGGGCTCACGACGCGAAGTCGTTCACCCTATCGGGGTCATCCTTATCCCGAAGTTACGGATGGAATTTGCCGAGTTCCTTAACCAGGGTTCTCTCGATCGCCTTCGTATGCTCTACGTGCCCACCTGTGTCGGTTTGGGGTACGGGCACCTCACCAGCTCGCTAGAGGATTTTCTCGGCAGCATGGGATCACTCGCTTCACCTTGATCGGTTCGGCATCGTGCCTCGGGGTTGATGACCTCCCGGATTTGCCTAGGAGATCCCCCTACACACTTGCCCCAGGACAACCAACGCCTGGGTCGAGCTACCCTCCTGCGTCCCCCCTTCGCTGACCTAGTACCGAGTTGGTCGGTAGCCCCCGAAGGGGTTCCCTTAGTGCCTCGGATTCGGCCTGGGCGCGGATGAGGTGGTACTGGAATATCAACCAGTCGTCCATCGCCTACGTCTCTCGACCTCGGCTTAGGTCCCGACTAACCCTGGGCGGATGAACCTTCCCCAGGAACCCTTGGGCATTCGGCGGACGGGCTCCTCCCCCGTCTTTCGCTACTCATGCCGGCATTCTCACTTCCCACGCATCCACGGCTGGGTTACCCCGCCGCTTCACTCGCGTGGGAACGCTCCCCTACCGATCCCTCGACCTGGACCCAGGCGGCCTCCCGCCAGGGCCGAGTCATATGAAGGATCCCGCAGCTTCGGCTCCATGCTTGAGCCCCGTTACATCGTCGGCGCAGGAACACTTGACCAGTGAGCTATTACGCACTCTTTCAAGGATGGCTGCTTCTAAGCCAACCTCCTGGTTGTCTGTGCACTCCCACATCCTTACCCACTGAGCATGGAATTAGGGGCCTTAGCTGGCGATCTGGGTTGTTTCCCTCTCGGACACGGAGCTTAGCCCCCGCGCCCTCACTCCCGGGCTCTGGTGTTACGGCATTCGGAGTTTGACTGAGTTCGGTAAGCTTGTAGGCCCCCTATCCCAATCAGTGCTCTACCTCCGCAACAGAACGCCCGAGGCTGCCCCTAAAGGCATTTCGGGGAGAACCAGCTATCACCGAGTTTGATTGGCCTTTCACCCCTACCCACAGGTCATCCCCCAGGTTTTCAACCCTGGTGGGTTCGGTCCTCCACGAGGTCTTACCCTCGCTTCAACCTGCCCATGGGTAGATCACTCGGCTTCGGGTCTAGGGCATGCGACTCTTCGCCTTATTCGGACTCGCTTTCGCTTCGGCTTCCCGAGAACGGTTAACCTTGCCGCATACCGCTAACTCGCCGGCTCATTCTTCAAAAGGCACGCCGTCACCCCACACTGGTTACCCAGCGCAAAGCTCCGACTGCTTGTAGGCTCACGGTTTCAGGTACTATTTCACTCCCCTCCCGGGGTGCTTTTCACCTTTCCCTCACGGTACTGGTTCACTATCGGTCGCCAGGGAGTGCTTAGCCTTAGGGGGTGGTCCCCCCAGATTCACACCGGATTTCCGGGGTCCAGTGCTACTCGGGATCGCCGCGAGGAGGCAGGTCACGTTTCGTCTACAGGGTTGTTACCTTCTGTGACGGCCCTTTCCATGGCCTTCGACTACGTGCCTGCTTTGTAACTCCTTGGACCCTCCGATGCAGGTCCGCGCGGATCCCACGACCCCGACCAGGCAACGACATCGGTCTATGACACCTGATCGGTTTAGGCTCTTCCCCGTTCGCTCGCCGCTACTAGGGGAGTCGCGTTTGCTTTCCATTCCTCGCCCTACTGAGATGTTTCACTTCGAGCGGTTCCCTCCACATGCCCTATGTGTTCAGGCACGGGTGACTGGGCATGACCCCAGCCGGGTTTCCCCATTCGGACATCTGCGGATCAAAGCTCTCTCGGCAGCTCCCCGCAGCTTTTCGCAGCCAGACGCGTCCTTCATCGGCTCCTGGCGCCAAGGCATCCACCGTAAGCCCTTCATAACTTGACTTTATAGATGCTCGCGCTCGCTATCGAGTTCTCAAGGTGCTCGAGGGATCGCACCCTCAAAGCTGAACAGTGTGCCCGCCGACGGTTGCTGACTTCCTCTCGGTCGCGTTCCACTCCCCCACATGGTTCTCTTGGAGGCGTACTAGCGGATGGAGGTTGCCGGCGTCGCCGACGGGAGCCAGTGCATCGACCTGGAGTCTTCCGGACTGCAGCACACAGGACGGTCGCCCGTGTGCACCGGTATGCCAAAGGCTCCTTAGAAAGGAGGTGATCCAGCCGCAGCTTCCGCTACGGCTACCTTGTTACGACTTCACCCCAATCGCGAGCCCCACCTTCGACGGCTCCCTCCACAAGGGTTAGGCCACCGGCTTCGGGTGTTGCCCACTTTCGTGGTGTGACGGGCGGTGTGTACAAGCCCCGGGAACGTATTCACCGCAGCAATGCTGATCTGCGATTACTAGCGACTCCGGCTTCACGAGGTCGGGTTGCAGACCTCGATCCGAACTGAGCGCGACTTTTTGGGATTCGCTCCCCCTTACGGGATCGCAGCCCTCTGTATCGCGCATTGTAGCATGCGTGCAGCCCTGGGTATAAGGGGCATGCTGACTTGACGTCATCCCCACCTTCCTCCGGTTTGGCACCGGCAGTCTCCCTAGAGTTCCCGGCATGATCCGCTGGCAACTAAGGACAGGGGTTGCGCTCGTTGCGCCACTTAAGGCAACACCTCACGGCACGAGCTGACGACAGCCATGCACCACCTGTGCAGGCTCCGAAGAGCGCCCGCTTTCACGGGTTTCACCCTGCATGTCAAACCCAGGTAAGGTTCTTCGCGTCGCATCGAATTAAGCCGCATGCTCCGCCGCTTGTGCGGGGCCCCGTCAATTCCTTTGAGTTTTAGCCTTGCGGCCGTACTCCCCAGGCGGGGTGCTTAATGCGTTAGCTTCGGCACGGACGGGGTCGATATCCGCCCACACCTAGCACCCAACGTTTACGGCTAGGACTACCAGGGTATCTAATCCTGTTCGCTCCCCTAGCTTTCGCGCCTCAGCGTCAGGTAAGGCCCAGAGATCCGCCTTCGCCACCGGTGTTCCTCCTGATATCTGCGCATTTCACCGCTACACCAGGAATTCCGATCTCCCCTACCTACCTCTAGTCGGGCAGTATCGGATGCAGTCCCGAGGTTGAGCCTCGGGATTTCACATCCGACTTGCCAAACCGCCTACGCGCGCTTTACGCCCAATGAATCCGGACAACGCTCGCTCCCTACGTCTTACCGCGGCTGCTGGCACGTAGTTAGCCGGAGCTTCTTCTGCAGGTACCGTCACTTGCGCTTCTTCCCTGCCGAAAGGGGTTTACAACCCGAAGGCATTCATCCCCCACGCGGCGTCGCTGCATCAGGCTTTCGCCCATTGTGCAAGATTCCCCACTGCTGCCTCCCGTAGGAGTCTGGACCGTATCTCAGTTCCAGTGTGGCTGGTCGTCCTCTCAGACCAGCTACCCGTCGTCGCCTTGGTAAGCCGTTACCCCACCAACAAGCTGATAGGCCGCGGGCCCATCCCAGACCGTCGGAGCTTTCCCGGCCAGATCATGCGCTCCGGCCGGAGTATCCGGTATTAGCCCCGGTTTCCCGGGGTCATCCCAGTGTCTGGGGCAGGTTGCCCACGTGTTACGCACCCGTTCGCCACTGATCCCCAGGCCGAAGCCCGGTTCACCGTTCGACTTGCATGTGTTAAGCACGCCGCCAGCGTTCGTCCTGAGCCAGGATCAAACTCTCCGTAGAGATAGTGACATCCCGGACCCGGAGGCCCGAGGGTTGCTATCCGTTGTCGGAGCTCGGCCGGTCCGAGCAGGCACTGCCCGATATGACCGGCCTTCGTGATCTGGCCCCGCCCGGCCGAAACCGGACGGATCCAGTACAACCATCAGAAGTGGAGAGACACGGCGAACCGCGCCTCTCCGTCTGACGGGTAAAGGCACTGGCTTTTCATCACACTGTTCAGTTCTCAAGGTGCGAGTCGGCGCAAAACGACCGAACGTGGCAGGGCCACGCGTGGGAGCTTGGCGCCGACCGCACATGGTAACAGTCAGGCCGCAACCGTCAACTCGGACCGGAAGCGGCGGTGAGTGACGGGGCGTTCGAGCGTGCTCACACCAGGCGCACGAACCGTCGCCTGCCAACCGCCAACACCTTGCCCCGCAGGAGATCGACGTCGAGCTCAGCATCGGGATCGCCGAGGGGCTCACCGTCGAGCCGTACACCCCCGCTGCGAACGGCGCGGCGCGCTTCACCGTTCGTGGCGGCGAGGCCCGTGCTCACCAGGAGCCGAGGCAGCCAGACCAGGCCATGCTCCCCGAGCAACGCTGCCTCGATCGCTACCTCTGGAGCGTCGGACGGCATCTCGTGATGCTTGTGCACCAGGTCGAATCCGGCCTCTGCTCGCGCTCCCTCGCCCTCGCCGTGGTACAGGTCAACGACGAGTCGTGCCATGCGACGCTTCTGCTCGTTGGGGTGCAGCGCTCCTGCAGCCAGGCCCTGCTCGACGTCGTCGGCCTCGGCAGCTTCCATGGAGGTGCACAAGCGCAGGTACTTCACGATCAGGTGATCGGGGATCGACATCAGCTTCCCGAACTGCTCATCAGGCGGCTCGTCGATGCCAACGTAGTTGCCGAGGGACTGGCTCATCTTCTGCACACCGTCGAGCCCTTCGAGCAGCGGCATCGTGAGGGCGAGCTGCGGCTCCTGCCCGTGATCTCGCTGCAGCGCACGACCGACGAGCAGGTTGAACAGCTGATCGGTGCCTCCGAGCTCCACATCGGCCTCGACCGCAACCGAGTCGTAGCCCTGCAGCAATGGGTACATGAACTCCATCAATGAGATCGGCTTGCCGCCGGCATACCGCGCCGCGAAGTCATCACGCTCAAGCATCTGCGCGACCGTCATCGTCGCCGTGAGCTTCAGCACGTCGTCCATGCCCATGCCCTCAAGCCACTCTGAGTTGCGCCGGATCTCGAGGCGCTCGTCGGACAAGACCTTCCGGAACTGCCCGAGCAACCGATCGGCATAGCCGTCGACCTCGTCCTTGGAGAGGCGTCGCCGGGCCTCGGACTTGCCCGCCGGGTCGCCGACCCTCGCGGTGTAGTCACCCACGATCAACACGGCAACGTGCCCGGCGTCCTGGAACTGCCGTAGCTTCCGCAGCACCACCGCCCAGCCGAGGGTGACGGCGGGCGCGGTGGGATCGAGCCCGAGCTTCACCCGAAGCGGCCGCCCGAGCGAGACCTTCGAACGGAGCGAGTCGGCCGGTACGATCTCGGCCGCATCTGCGGCGAGCACACCCAGGTCCTGGTGGTCGCTGGGAGTCATCCGCGCGGATGCTACCAGCGGATATGTGGCCGGCCGTCGCCGGCGGTGGAGCCGCACCCATTCGATGGGGCCGGCCTCCACGGTAGCGGCGACATCTCGGCATAGACTCACCCGGCGATGCACCGCCGACGCTTCCCTTTGCTCGGCTCCCTCTGTTCGCTCGTCGTCGTGGCGACGGCATGTGAGCTTCCGAGCATCGATCAGTACGATCCGCTGCCGCTCGTGCAGACCTCGTTCCTGTACGCGGCCGATGGCTCGCTCATCGCCGAGCTCCACGCAACCGAGGATCGCGTCGTCCTGCACGCGCGCGACATGTCGCCGTTCGTGCGCGATGCGGCTGTGGCGATCGAGGACCGCCGCTTCTACGTGCACACAGGCGTGGACGTGCGGGCCATCGCACGAGCCGCCGTGGTCAACACGAGAGCTGGCGAGGTGGTGGAAGGCGGCTCGACGATCACCCAGCAGCTCGTGAAGAACCTCTTCGTCGGCGATGCCAACACCCTGCGACGCAAGCTCGACGAGGCATCACTCGCTTTACAGCTCGAAGACCGTCTCACCAAGGATCGCATCCTCACGAAGTACCTCAACACGGTGTATCTCGGACAGGGCGCGTACGGGGTGCAGTCCGCGGCCCAGGCCTACTTCTCGACGGAGGCAGCCGACCTGAGCCTCGGACAATCAGCGCTGCTCGCGGGGTTGATCGCCGCCCCGAACGACTTCGACCCGTTCGTGCATCCAGAGAGCGCGTACGGCCGGCGGAACGTCGTCCTGCGGATGATGCAGGAGCAGCAGATGATCGGGCCCGCGGCCTACCGCGCCGCCCTCCGCGAGCCGATCGTGCTGCGGCGGGGAGAATCCAACGACCGCTACCGGTACCCGTACTTCGTCGACTACTTCAAGGAGTGGTTCCTGTCGAACCGGGCGTTCGGCACGACCCGCCAGGACCGCTACAAGCTCTTGTTCACCGGCGGCCTGCAGATCACGACCACGCTCGACCCGGAGCTGCAGGACTACGCCGAGACCGCGATCCGAGGGGTCCTGAGCTACCCGAACGATCCCGACGGCGCGATGACGGTGATCGACCCGCGTACCGGATCCGTGCGAGCGATGGTCGGAGGTGACGATGCCGATTATTGGAGGGACGCCGACGCCGGACGGGTGAATCTCGCGACGGGCGCAGGTGGACTCGGCCGCCAGACGGGCTCGGCGTTCAAGGCCTACGCCCTCGTGACCGCGCTCGAGAACGGCATCACGCCCGAGACCGTCTTTCCGGCACCATCCTCCATCGACATCCCCGTCGAAGGAGGAGCGATCTGGCACGTCACGAACGCCGAGGGCGACGGCTATGGATCGATGAGCCTCGCGAGCGCCACCGTGAACTCCGTGAACACCGTCTATGCCCAGGTGATCGAGCAGCTCGGGGCCGCGAAGGTGGTGGAGACCGCGGAGCGTATGGGCATGCGCTGTTGTCCGAGGGTCAGCGAACCGAGCAGCCCGCTCTCCCCTTACCTGTCTGCCGTTCTCGGGACCAACGAAGCGAATACGCTCGAGATGGCGAGCGCCTACGGCACCCTCGCGACCGGTGGAGCGCACGTGGACCCGGTGCCGGTGCTCAGCGTCATCGGTCCGCAGGGCGTGACGCTCTGGGAGGCGCGGCCCGCGCTCCAACAGGTGCTCGAGCCCGAGGTCGCGTCGGTGGCCAACGACATCTTGCAGGACGTCGTCACCTACGGCACCGGACACTCGGCGTTCATCGACGGGCGCCCCCAGATCGGGAAGACCGGCACCGCCGAGACCCATACCAACGCATGGTTCGTCGGCGCGATCCCCCAGCTCACCGCCGCCGTGTGGGTGGGCTTTCACGAAGGTCAGATCCCCATGGAACCACCACGTACGCGCACCACGGTGTTCGGCGGCACCTGGCCGGCTTCTATCTGGAGACTCTTCATGTTGCACGCGGCTGCGGATCTGCCAGTGCGCGACTTCCCGGCCCCCGACATCGGCTATACGTCGGCGTCGGTCGACGTGACGCAGTCCCCTCCTTGCCTGCCGAACGCGTTCACGTTGCCCCAGAACATCGACGCACTCCGCTTCATCCAGGGCACCGCGCCGACCGAGGTCTGCACGAGCCCCACCGCGGTGCAGGACGTGGCGGTGCCTTCTGTGATCGGGCTCGACCAGGGCTCGGCGACGATCGCCCTCGAGGACACGGGCTTCTACGTCGACGTTCGGGTGGAGCCTTCGACCCAGCCTCCAGGCATCGTCATCTACCAATCGCCGTCTGCCGGCACACAGGCCACGCAGACCACGACCATCACGATCACCGTGTCGCAGGCTGCACAGCCGCCGTCGCAGACCGCGACCGCGTCGACGGCAGCGCCCACCCCGCCGCAGGGGTAGAGGCCGCTTTCCCAGGCGGGCCAGGGCGTCCCTTGCTGACGAACGGGTCGGCACGCACGAAGTAGCGCCACCGATGCTCGAGCCCAAACCGGATCCCTACCCGTACCGACGTGGCTACTCCGCTGGGCGGGGGCGGGGTCCCAGCTTCGATCCACACATCGTGGCCGCGGACCAGGTCGGCTCCATCGAGCGACCGGCCGGCCCAGAGCGCCTGCGCCAGCTTCCCAGGCCCCGAACAGAGATCGAGTGCGCGGTCACGGCCCCTGGCTCGTGCCATGGTCTCGAGACCGGCGAGCGGCTCGAGCGCCCGGAGGAGCACGGCGCTTCCCTCTGACTCGCCCCGAGTGACCACGTTCATCATCCAATGGTTGCCGTAGGTGAAGTACACGTAG
>Ga0136612_10000400_pt1 | contig 15208 bp, 15 predicted proteins | sample AntDryUQ224A2306_2_FD_106644 | JGI IMG/M metagenome (GOLD analysis project Ga0136612, IMG submission 106644) | Polar desert sand microbial communities from Dry Valleys, Antarctica - metaG UQ224A (23.06) | ecosystem: Environmental > Terrestrial > Soil > Desert | place: Antarctica: Dry Valley... | reverse complement strand
CGACGTGTGGGCCGGCGCCCAGGCCGAGCTCTTCGGCGACGCCGTCGAGGTCACCGACGACTACCGCTCGTGGTGGTCCTACGTCCCGCACTTCATCAACACGCCGGGCTACGTCTACGCCTACGCCTACGGCCAGCTGCTCGCGCTCTCGGTCTACCGCCGCTACCAGGAGGAGGGCGAGGCCTTCGTCCCCCGCTACCTCGAGCTGCTGTCGGCGGGGGGCTCACGCTCGCCTGAGGAGCTGGGCGCGATCGTCGGGATCGACCTCGCCGACCCGGGCTTCTGGGATGCCGGGCTCGACCTGGTCGGCGAGCAGCTCACGGCTGCCGAGGCCGCCGCGCGCGAGGCGCGAGGCGTCGAGTAGCGAGCGCTCGCCGGTGCCGCGCGTCGGGGTCGTCGGGCACGTCGAGTGGGTGACCTTCGCGCGGGTGGCGAGCCTGCCCAAGCCGGGTGAGATCGTCCATGCCTCCGAGGCCTGGGACGAGGCGGGCGGCGGCGGCGCCGTCGCCGCCGTGCAGCTCGCGCGGCTCGCCGGCGAGTGCCTGTTCCTCACCGCCCTGGGCGACGACGACCCGGCGCGGCGCTCCCGGGCGCGCCTCGAGGACCTCGGCGTGCGCGTGCACGCCGCCGCGCGCGAGGTGGCCCAGCGCCGCGCTTTCACCCACGTCGACGCCGCCGGCGAGCGCTCGATCACCGTCCTGGGCGAGCGGATCGTGCCGGCGGGCGCCGAGAGGCTGCCGTGGGCGGAGCTGGGGGCCTGCGACGCGGTGTACTTCACCGGCGGTGACGTCGCCGCGCTGCGCGCCGCGCGCGCCGCGGGCGTGCTCGTCGCCACGCCGCGCGCGCGCGAGACGCTGCGCCAGGCCGGGGTCACCCTCGACGCCCTCGTGCTCTCGGGCGGCGACGTCCACGAGCGCGTGGACCCCGGCGAGTTCGAGCCGGCGCCCCGGCTCGTCGTGCGTACCGCCGGCGCGCGCGGCGGTACGTGGGCGCGGGCCGACGGCACGCACGGGGCGTGGACGGCCGCCCCGGTGCCCGGGCCGCTGGCCGACACCTACGGCGCGGGTGACTCCTTCGCGGCCGGGCTGACCTTCGGCCTGGCCGTCCACCGCGGCGATCTGAGAGCGGCGGTCGCGCTCGCCGCACGCTGCGGCGCCGCCTGCCTGACGGGCGCCGGGCCCTACGCCGGACAGCTCACCGCCGCAGGGCTCCCAGCGCCAGAGCGATGAGCTAGTCTCGCCGCGCAATGAGCCTGCACGCCATCGTCACCGTCCTCGCCGCCGAGGGCGCCGAGGTGTCCAAGACGCCCTTCTATCTCGCCGGTGGCCTGCTGGCGGGCTGGGCAGTGCTCGTGTCGGCGCTGGGTCTCGCGCGCCCCGACTTCCCGGGCTCCGGCGGCGGCGCGCGCGCGGTGATGGGCATCAGCGCCGTGCTGGTCCTGGGCACGCTCGCTGCGGCGGTGGCCACCTCGAGCAAGCCCCACGAGGAGAAGCAGGCCGAGGCCCGGTCGCCGTCGGCCGACCACGACGGCCGCGATGCCAGCGGGCGCGACAACAAGGAGGCCGAGCCCGTCGAGACCGTCGGCCAGAGCACCGCGCCCGAGCCCGCGGAGACGACCCCCGAGCCCACCGGCGCCGCCACGGCGAACCTCGCGCTGGCGGCCGACCCGAGCGGCCAGCTCAAGTTCTCGGAGACCGCCCTGGAGGCCACGGCCGGGCAGGTCGTCATCGACTTCACCAACCAGGCCCCGGTCCCGCACGACGTCGCGGTTGAGGGCGGCGGCAAGGTCCTGGGCAAGTCCGAGACGATCACGGGGGGCAAGACGAAGCTCGACGTCGAGCTGCCCGCCGGTGAGTACGAGTTCTTCTGCACGGTCGACTCACACCGCCAGCTGGGCATGAAGGGCAAGCTGACCGTCAAGTGACTTCCGCGGCGCCGCGGGCGCCGGAGACCCTCGACCAGGAGCTGCTCCAGGCCGAGGGCCCTGTCGTCGCGTCCACCCAGGACGACCCGGCCCGGGTGCGCCGCATGAGCGCGGAGCTCGAGGCGGGCTTCCAGGCGCTGGGGAGCCTGGGCCCCGCGGTGTCGATCTTCGGCTCGGCGCGTACGGCGGCCGACCACCCCGACTATGCGCTGGCCCGCGCGGTCGGCCGTGTGCTGGGCCAGGCCGGCTATGCGGTCATCACGGGCGGCGGCCCCGGGCTCATGGAGGCCGCCAACCGCGGCGCGCGTGACGCCGGCGTGCCCTCGGTCGGCCTCAACATCGACCTGCCCCACGAGCAGGGGGCCAACCCGTACGTCGACCTCGGCCTGGAGTTCCACTACTTCTTCGCGCGCAAGGTGATGTTCGTGCGCTACTCGTCGGCCTTCGTCGTCATGCCGGGCGGGTTCGGCACGCTCGACGAGCTCTTCGAGGCCCTCGTGCTCGAGCAGACCGACAAGGTGCTCGACTTCCCCGTGGTCCTGGTGGGCACGGCCTTCTGGGGCGGCCTGGTGGAGTGGATCACCGAGACGCTGGTCGGGCGGGGGATGATCGCCGCCACCGACCTGGCCCTGCTGCACTGCACCGACGATCCGGCGCGGGTCTGCGAGCTCGTCGGGACCGGCGCGGCGCTTCAGGGCGTCGCGCCCGCATCCAGCGGCTCGTAGCGGGCGCGCACCCCGTCGATGAAGGCGGCCAGCTCGGCGGCCACCCCGGGGTCGGCGATCTCCAGGACGTTCTCGGCGTTTCGCTCGCCGGAGTGCGAGAGGTTGAACGACCCGACGAAGACCGTGTCGTCGGCGATCGTGACCTTCGCGTGCATGAAGTCGTGAACGGAGTCCGGCGACCACGGGGTCGAGCGCTTGCCGGTGAAGACGTCCCCGGCCAGGATCCGCTCGAGCAGCGGGATCTTCCACGTCGATCTGGGATTCTCGCGCCACTGGCCGAAGACCTGGCGGACCTGCGTCGCGTCGACGACCCCCGCCACGTCCACCCGCTCATCGGCGATCACCTCCGCCAGCGTCCCGATGATCGGGCCCGAGGTGATGACCGGCGAGGCGACCCGCACCCGGGTGCGCGCTTCGCCGATCGCCTTGGCGATCCGGTGCGACAGGGCGGGTCCGTGCCCGGGGGAGAACCACACGCGCACCTCGGCGTCGCCCACGACCTTGGGGTCGGGGTCACCGCGGCCGCTGCGCTCGACGACGACGCTCCGCCGGCTCTCGGCCTCGCCCCACAGCTCGGTGAAGTTCACCCCGAACTCGGCCGCGACCGCCGCCGAGTCCACGGTGACCAGGACGTTCTCCTCCCGCTGCCAGGAGTCCAGCGACCAGTTCGTGGAGCCGCTCCACACGTCAGCGCCGTCGCGCACGATGTACTTGTGGTGCATGAGGTCGGGAATGCCGCCGATGCCGCGCGTCTGGATCGGCAGCGCCTCCAGCAGCTCGGGCCGGGTCTGGGGCGGCGGCGGGATCGGCACCCGGCGCATCTCATCGACGTTGTAGAGCAGGCGCACGGCGACCCCCCGCTCGTGCGCAGCGCGCAGCGCGCCCGCCACGTGGTCGCCCACCGGGCCCGCGAGGCGCACGCTGTAGAGCGCGAGGTCGAGCGTCTCCTGCGCGCCGTCGACGAACGCGACCAGCCGCGCGGCGATGTCCTCGGCGCGCTGGCCGCCGTCCGTGAGCGTCGTGACGTCGATCACGAGCGCAGGATGGCACGGCCGAGAAAGAGCGCGAGCAGGCCGAGGACGAACGCGATGGCGTACACGCCGAGGGCGGCTGCGCTCTTGACGCCGAGGACCATGATCACGGCCACCGTCATGCCGATCCACAACAGGCCCATCAGCAGGACGACGATCCCGATGAGGCGCGTGAAGATGCCCGGCCGGTGCGGGTCTCGCTCACGCCGCTCCCTGGGCGCCCTGGGCGCCTTGGGCTCCCTCGCCGGCCGGGCCCGGCGCGAACGGCCCCGCTCACCCGTCCAGACCTCCTGGTCGACGAACTGAGGCTCGTATCCGGGCTCCGCCGCGGCGGAGGGCTCGGCCGCGTAGTAGACGGGCTCGGCCTCGTAGTCCACGAGCTCTGGCTCGTAGTCCACGAGGCCGGACTCGCCGGCGGGGAGCGGCTCGGGGGCGTTCGCCGGGCCCGGGGCGCTCTCGGCGGCGACGGTCGCAGCGGGTGCGCCGACCCGCGCGGGACGACGCGGCGGCGGGTCGCCCTCGCGCAGCCGCGTGGCCACCTCCCACGCGTCGTCTGAGAGCCCGGCGCTGGCATCCATCGGGTAGAACTCGAGCCGCTGCGCGCGCTCGTCCGTGGTGTTCAGGCGCTCGGCCTCCTCCTGGGCTTCGGAGCGAAGCACGCCGGGATGCTACGTCAGCGCCCGTTCTCAGCGCAGGCGGTGCAGGGCGGCCCACTCCTCGGCGCCCGACAGCCCGAAGTTGTAGAAGGAGGCGCCCCAGGCCCGGGCGGCGGTCGCGCCATCCGCCACGGCGCCGGCCTCGGCGGGGCTCAGCCCGTCGGCCAGCCCGGCGATGATGTGCACCGGGACGCGTGGCCTGCCGGTGCGCGCGCGGATGCGGGTGACGTTGTCGCGGATGTAGGTGCGCACCGCCCGGGGACCCTTGACCCGGAAGGTCGAGTAGGCCATCGGCAGGAAGACGTCGTAGATCTGCGCCACGGACCGGTAGGGAAAGCGCGGCCACAGTGAGCGCGAGGGCGCCGTCGAGCGGTCGTCGGGCACGATCGCTCCCAGGGCGTAGTTGCGGCCCACCGCCGTGCGCAGGTCCCGGGAGAGCTCGAGCAGCCGGGCGTTGCGCCGCTCGACGGAGGCGACCTCCCCGGACTCGATGTCCAGCGCAAAGCCGTCGAAGCGCTCGCCGCGGGCGGTCTCGAACTCGATTGCCGCCATGGAGCGCCGGAAGTCCGAGTCGAGGTCCTTGAAGCTCGGCAGGTACCACGCGATCACCTTGATCCCGCGCGCGTGGGCGGCGTCGATGAACCGCTCGGTCTGGCCGGGGTGCACGATGTCCACACCGCGGCGCTGGCGATGGTTGGCGGTCTCCAGATAGAGCGTCGGCACGCGCTCGGCCGCGAGCTTGGCCACGACCGCCTCGGGCCGCGCCAGCGCGCGGGTGGAGTAGATGTCCACCCAGGCCCCGGCGCCTTGATAGGCGCTGACCGAGGGCCCCGTCTGGCCGGCGGTCCGGGCGGGCACACCGGCCGCCGCGGTCTGCGCGGCGACGAGCAGGGCGATCAACGTGTGCACCGCAGGCACCATAGGGGTTCAGCGGGGCCCCCAGTCCTGCTACCGTCCCGCTGGCAAGAGCCGGAGATACCCGGCGCAAAACCGTGAAGCGCTCGCAGGTCGCTGTTTTGCAGCATCCTCCGCGTTCGCAGCACACAACTCCCCGGAGGATGGCTACATGCCCACCGGTACCGTGAAGTGGTTCAGTGACGAGAAGGGCTTCGGCTTCATCACCCCTGATGATGGCTCGCAGGACCTGTTCGTCCATCACTCGGCGATCAACGCCGAAGGCTTCCGCACCCTCGCTGAGGGCGCGAAGGTCCAGTTCGAGTCCGAGGCCGGCGAGAAGGGCCCCAAGGCCGTTCAGGTCGCGCCCATCTAGACCCGCGAGCCGCAAGGCTTGACCTGAGGGCGGCGCGCGGTTCATCCGGCGCCGCCCTCGGTCGTTCCCGGAGCCGGTGTAGCCGTTAGCATGCCGCGACCCGTTCACACGAATTTGAGACTGGAGCCAGATGCCTCGACTGATCGCGCTCATGGCGAGCCTCCTCGTCCTCGCCCTCGTCGCCGGATGTGGCGACGACAAGAAGGAAGAAGACAAGGGCTCAGGCGGTTCGACGGCGGGGCAGACCGCGCCGACGTCGACCGGCTCCTCCTCGGCTGACACCAGTGAGTACAAGACCCAGGTCCTGAAGATCTCCACCGACTTCAAGACCGCGGGCGAGGGCTTCCGCGACTCGGTCAGCGCGACGAGCACCCCGCAGCAGGCCGCCGGGGCGCTCGAGACGTTCCAGACCAAGACGTCCAAGGCGGCCGACGATCTCGAGGCGCTCGAGGCGCCCGGGAACGCCGCGCAACCGCAGGCCGACCTCGTCAAGGCCTTCCGCGACATCGCCGCTGCCTGCCAGCCGTCGATCGACTCGGGCAAGGCCGGCGACCGGACCAAGTTCCGCGCCGATCTCAAGGTGCTGCAGACCCAGCTGAACGGCGATCTGGGGAGCCGCGCCACGGGCGCCGCCAACCAGATCGACGCGGCGCTGGCCAACAAGTAGTCACGCCGTGAGCCTGCGGAGCACCGTCGTCGCGCTCGTGGCGGCGACGGTGCCTGCACTCACGCCCGCCGCCGCGGGCGCCGTCGCCACCGTTTCCACGCCGAAGGCCTGCTACTCCTCGCGCGCGCTGGTGGACTACGTCGGGGTCGACTTCCGGCCCAACGCCGCCTACACCGCGAAGATCGGCGCCACCGTGGTCAAGCGGGGCCGCGTCTCGGCCTTCGGCGACCTGTCGGGCGACTTCAGGGCCCCGGTGCCGGCGCGGGCCGGGCCGGGGGAGCGGACGTTCACGCTGGTCGTGTCCGACGGTACGACGACGGCCCGGACGCGCTTTCGCTCGAGCATCTTCGGAGCCGACTTCGATCCCGATCAGGGCAGCCCGGACACGCTGCGCACGCGCTTTGCGGTCTTCGGCTTCGGCTCGGGCCGTGACGTCTACCTGCACTACCTGACCCCGGCCCGCCGCCTCAAGCGGACGATCCTCCTCGGCCGTACGAGCGGGCCGTGCGGATCGCTGCGCAGCGCTTCGCGCCGGCTGTTCCCCTTTCCGGCGGGGCCAGGGGAGTGGCGCTTCCAGTTCGACACCCGGCGGGTCTACACCCGCAGCGCGGTGCCGCGGGTGCGCCTGATCATCCCGATCATCCGCTCGCGCCGGACCTGAGCCCATGGGCGCGGCCTGGCGGTTCGTCAAGCGCTTCTACTGGAAGGCCTACGAGGACAACCTCACGGGGCTCTCGGGGATGGTCGCCTACAACATGTTGCTCAGCGTGCTCCCGCTCGGCCTGCTGGCGCTGTTCATCGCCGGGCGGGTGCTCTCCTCCTACAACCTCGAGGAGAGCGTCCTCACCGACCTCCAGCAGATCTTTCCCGACGCGGCCGAGGCGACCCTGTCGCGCGCCCTGGACCGCGTGCAGAACTCCTCCAACGGGATCGGCATCGCCGCGATCGTCGCCTCCATCTGGATCGGCTCCTCGTTCTGGGGCGCGCTGGACACGGCGTTCTGTCGCATCTACCACGGCGACTGCCGGTCGTGGCTGCGCCAGAAGCGCTTTGCGCTGCTCATGCTCGTCGTCGTCCTGCTGTTCATGGCCGCGACCGTCGCTGTCCCGACGATCCAGAGCGTGCTGGTCAAGGGGGCCGGAGAGATCCCGTTCGGGCTGTCGGACGTGCGCGGGGTCATCTTCGCCCTCTCGCTCCTGGCGTCCCTGTTCCTGCTCTTCCTGATCCTCTGCATCATCTATCGCACCGTCCCCAACGCGCCGCTGCCGTGGGCCGCCATCTGGCCCGGCGGGCTCGCCGCCACCCTGGCGATCGGCGTCGTGGACTACGCCTTCCCGCTCTACCTCTCGAGCGTCAACACGGTCGCCCAGTTCGGCACGACGCTGGTGTTCATCCTCGTCGTGCTGCTCTGGTTCTACGTGCTGGCGATCATCATCCTCGGCGGGGCCACGGTGAACGCACTGCACCTCGAGGACATCTCCGTCGCCGAGCGCGCGGCGACGCTCGCACCCGCCGCACACCCGACGCCGGCCGAGGGCGTGCCGCCCCGGGCGGGCGCTAGCGAACCAGCCGCTTGACGAAGCGACGCGCGGTGCGCGCGAGCGAGCCGTCGCCCGAGCGCCCGGCGGCCTCCAGCGTGTAGGTCCCGGGGGCCAGGCGGCGGTTGAGCCGCACGACGAGCCGGCGGGTGCCGCTGAAGGTCGGCAGGCGCCGCGTGCCCAGGACCGAGCCGCGCCGGGTGCGGACGCGCAGCACGACGTTGCGCACGCGTCCGCCGACGGTGGAGACCACGACGCCGATCGTCCCGACGCGCGGGCGGTTGAGGCGGGTGACCACGCCGAGGCGCAGCCGGGCGCGCCCGCGGCCGCCGGTGGGTGCGCCCGCCGGCCCGGTCCCGTAGCCGGGCGGAGTGGCGGCGGCATCGACGACCGGCAGCTCGGCGCGGATCGCCGAGAAGGTCACGGCGCCGGTGGTGCGCTGGCCGTCGTAGACGTTCGAGGACGGCGTGATCTGCAGGGTGATGGTCTGCCCCGGGCGGTAGGAGTGCGCGATCGGCTCCAGCGGCCGGGTCACGGTGTGGGGCTGCCCGTCCAGGGTGAGCGGAATCGGCGTGGTCTGATTGCCCAGGACGATGCTCGTGGTGTTGTCGACGAGCTGGCCGTAGACCTTGGCGTCGGGATTCGCGGCGGTTCCGGAGTAGCTCAGGGTCACCCGCGGCTCGCCGATGAGATCGACGGTGCCCGGCGGGGAAGCGAAGGTGACCTCGGTGGCGACCGGCGCGCGGGTGGCCGCGATCGCGAGCCCCGAGGGGGCGGGCGCGAGCGCCAGCGTCCCGGCGCCTCCGGCGACCAGCGGCGCGCGGCCGGCGAGCGGATAGTCGGCGCCGGTGCGGGGCGCGCCGGTCTGGTCGAGCCACTCGAACGCCGGGCCGGTGTTCACCGCGGGGTTGCGCTTGAGGTAGCGCGCGAGCCAGGCCAGCGCGGCGCGCTCGATGCGCCCGGCATCGCCCGGCGGCGTGAGGCAGGCGCCGTGCCCGCCGCAGAACCACAGCAGCTTCGTCGGCACCCCGTTGCGCCGCAGGATCGCGTAGTTGGTGATGGATTCCTGAAGCGTGAAGAGGGTGTCCACCGAGCCCTGCGTGAACAGGGTGGGGATATCGATCCGGTTGACGAGGTCGCCCGGGCCGCGCGAGAGGAACCAGTTGTAGTTCTCCGGCGACAGGCGGCCGGTCGCGCTCGCCTCGGCGTAGGCGCTGGTGATGTGCGGGTCCAGCGAGTCGGCGGTGGGGGCCTGGCCGGCCGCCGGGACGAGGCCCTGGAGCGTCCCGAGGCCCAGCCCGGCGCCGAAGAGCACGTTGCCCCAGCCCTGCTTGAAGGTCGAGTCCTTGTAGAGCGCGGTGCCGAAGGAGTGCCAGGCGATGTCCGGGACGATCGCGTCCACGCGCGCGTCGATCCCTGCGACCACGAGCTGGATGCCGCCGCCGTAGGAGGCCCCCGTCATGCCCACGCGCGGGTCGCCGGGGGCGTCGTTGAGCGACTCGGGCTGGCCGGCGACGAAGGAGAGCAGCACCTGGACGTCGCGGCCCTCCTTCTCGGGCCCGTCCGCCGAGGCGACGCCGCCGGACTGGCCGAAGCCGCGCGGGTCCCAGGTCAGGACGTTGTAGCCGGCCCGGCGCAGCGGCCCGGGGCCGATCGAGCCGAAGAGGCCCTCGGACTCGCTCTCGGGGTCGTTCTCGCCGGCCTGGGCCCAGCCGGGCCCGAACAGGACGGTGGGGGCCTTCGCACCCGGGCGCAGATTCGCCGCGGGGAAGAAGTGCGTGACGATCCTCGTTCCGTCGAAGGAAGTCACGACGGTGTCGCGCGCCGGCGCGGCGGGCGCGCACGCGAGCAGGCCCACGAGCGCCGTGGCGCACACCGCGATCCGCACCCGTAGTCGACCCGGCGACATCAGGCTCGCCAGACTACCGGCGACCGGTGCATAGGCCGGCGCGCACATAAAGGGGGTCAGACCCCTTTTATGTTGTGTTCGCCTCCCAGCGAAAGCCGGTGGCGCTGGGCGCCGGCTCCAGCGGGGGCGCCGGCAGGCCGGCGGGCGGGTCGGGCAGGTTGTACTGCGACGGCGCGATGTCGTTGGGCGTATCGGGATGAAAGAGCGAGGCCAGGTACTGGAGCTGGCCGCGGCCGCAGCCCAGCTCGCCCTGGCCGCCGCCGTAGATGCCGATGCCGCGCTCGGCGCAGTGGTCATAAACGGCGAGGAGCCGCTCGAGTGGGCCGAAGCGCGACGGCTTCGAGTTGATCGTCTGGGGCGGGAAGGGCAGCGCCTCGATGTCGGCGACCGAGTGCAGCGGGGCATCCCAGGTGATGCGGTCGCGGTGGGGCTCGAGCGCGGCGGCGGCCGTGGGAACCGACAGGTCGGGGTCCTCGAGGAAGGCGCCCGGTACGGCCTCCGCGCAGCGGCGATAGAGCTCGGGATCGGTCTGCACCTCGACGACCGTGCCCTTGTAGAAGCCCTTGAGGTCGAAGGTGTCCACGCAGTCCAGCGCGGCCAGCTCGTCGATCAGCTCCGGCGTCCAGTCGTTCTCCGGGTCCAGCTTGAAGCGCAGGTTCGGAGCGATCGCCCGCCGCTTGCGGACACCCTCGACGGTCGGCGGCTCGCCGGTCAGCCGCGTGGAGGCGACGAAGTTCACGGGCCGTGGCTCGCGACCCAGCACGGCGTGCAGCGTCGTCTCGGACTGGCGTAGCGCGAGGTCCAGGGCCGCGCTCTCATAAGCCCAGCGGCGGTAGTCGCGCGAGGGCTCGCGCGCCGGGGGGGTGGGGAAGAGGTCGACCTCCTCCAGACGCGCGGCAAGGGACGCGAGCGTGAAGGCGCCGGTGATCGGGAGCACCGGGCCCGCGGCCAGCTGCGCGTCCTGGTCGTCGGACTCGTAGATCACGTCCTCGCCGATCCCGTCGTGGCCGGCGCCGCGGAGCCGGATGACCGTGGTCACCCGGGTGAACGTCGGGCCCAGCTGCGCGGAGAGCCGCTCGAGCTCGTAGCCGTCGATCGTGACCGGAAGGTCGGCGATGAGGTCGTACGTGGCCATCGGCGTTTGAGACTAGCTAGCCGTAGCATCCGGTCCGTGCCAGATTTCCCCGCCGTCCGCGTCCGCGGGATGCACGCCGTCGTGGAGCGCGACGGCGTGCTCGACGAGGTCGCCGTCGAGGAGCCCCTGGAGATCCGCGTGGACGGTGCGCCGCTGCTGATCACGATGCGCACGCCCGGTCACGACGAGGAGCTCGCCGCCGGCTTCCTGCGTGGCGAGGGGCTGATCGCGCCGGCGCCGCCCGCGCGCTTTCACCCGACGCTGGACGCCAACGTCGTCGACGTCGCCGGCCCGCTCGCCCGCGACCCCGGCGCGCGGCGCTTCTACACGACCTCGTCGTGCGGGGTGTGCGGCAAGGGGGCGCTGGAGGAGGTCGCCGTGCACTCCGAGCCGCTGCCGCCCGGCCCCGTCGTCGCGCGCGAGCTGCTGGCCGCCCTGCCCGACCGCGTCGCCCAGCCCGAGTTCGAGCGCACCGGCGGCCTGCACGCCACCGGCCTGTTCGACGCGGGGGGAGATCTGCTGTGCGCCCGCGAGGACGTGGGCCGTCACAACGCGATGGACAAGGTGATCGGCCGCGCCCAGCTCGACGGCGCGCTGCCGCTGCACGACCGCCTGCTGTGCGTATCGGGGCGCCTGTCCTTCGAGCTGGTCCAGAAGGCGGCGGTGGCCGGCGCCCCCGTGCTCGTCGGGGTGGGGGCGCCGAGCTCGCTGGCGATCTCGCTCGCCGCCGAGCGCGGCCTCACGCTCGCGGGCTTCGCGCGCGACGGCGCGGTGAACGTCTACGCCGGTGCGGCGCGGACGTCGACGAGCGCCTCGTAGGCCGGCATAGCCGAGCCCGGCGAGCGCACGCCGGCAGCGATGAGCACGTTGCCCTCGGGCCAGTGCACCTGCACGGTCCCGGGCCGCACCGGCGCGACGAAGGCGCGGCCTCCCAGCTCGCCATGGTCGGAGCGCACGACGACCGCACCGCCGTCCCCGATCCCCAGGCGCGCCGCATCGTCGCCCGCGAGGAACACCGCGTCGCGATCGGCGCCGGTGAGCCCGTCGCGGTGGGCCTGCACCATCGAGTTGAACTGCTTGCCCCGGCGGGTGACCAGGCGCAGGCGCCCGTTGCGCTCCACCGGCGCGGGCGGCGTCAGCGCCGCGAAGCGCGCGCGGCCGTCGGCGGTCGGGAAGATCCCGCCCGCGGCGAGGTGGCGCCCGCCGTACTGCACCTGGTCGCCGGCCTGCGCGAGCGTCTCGATGCCGGCGTAGAGCGGCACCACCCGGGCGATCTCCGCGCGGATCGCCGGCGTGCCGGAGAAGGCCACGCGGCCGGCCAGCTCGGGACGGGCGCGCTCGGCCAGCTCGCCGAAGATCCACCACTCCGGCCGGGCCGCCTGCACCCGCGGGCCCTCGATCTCGGGCGAGAAGATGATCCGGCGCTCCGTCGAGGTCTCCGTCACGCCGCCGGGGACCTCGTAGCGGGTGGTGGCGGGCAGCAGGACGACGGTCTCGGCCGGGTCGACCAGCATCTGGGTGGAGAGCACGATGTCGACGTGGACGCGCAGCCCGACCTGCTCCAGCGCGGCCCGGGCTCCGTCGGGATCGGGCATGACGTCGAGGAAGTTGCCGCCCACCGACACGAGCGCGTCCAGGCGACCCTCACCGGCCGCGTCGAGCATCTCGGCGGTGGTCATGCCCGGCTCGCCCGGGACGTCGAAGCCCCAGGCCTCGCCCAGCCGCGCCGCGTTGGTGGCGTTGACGGACTCGCCGCCCGGAAAGGCCGTCGCATAGGCGCCCATCTCCGCGCCGCCCTGGACGCCGGAGTGTCCGCGGATCGGCATGAGGCCGCAGCCGTCGCGCCCGACCCAGCCGCGCGCCAGGCCGAGATTGACGATGGCGGCGACCGCCGCCACCCCCTCCGCGTGCTGGGTGATGCCCATGCTCCACACGATCACCCCGCGCTTTGCGGCGGCCAGCGAGCGCCCGAAGCGCTCCATCTCGGCACGGGGCAGCCCCGCGCCGGCCTCGAGCTCCTCCCAGGCCAGCCCGCCCACGAGGCGTTCGGTCTCCTCCCAGCCGGTCGTGTGTGCGCCGACCCATTCGCGGTCGACCCCGTCGCGCTCGATGAGATGCTTGAGCGCGCCGGTGAGAAAGGCGATGTCGCCGCCGACGTCGACGCCGTAGAACTCGTCGGTCATCCGCGTGCCGAAGACCGCGCTCTCGGGCACCGAGGGCACCCAGTAGCGCTCCATGCCGGGCTCGCGGTAGGGATTGACCACCGCCACCCGCGCGCCCCCCTTGCGCGCGTAGTGCAGGTACTTCATCGACACTGGCTGGTTGTTGGCCGGGTTCGAGCCGATGAAGGCGATGAGGTCGGCCTCCAGCCAGTCGGTGTAGGAGCAGGTCGTGGCGCCGAACCCCAGCTGGTCCTTGAGCGCGACGGTGCTCGGCGAGTGGCAGATGCGCGCCGCGTTGTCGATCGAGGCGCAGCCCAGCGCGCGGGTCGCCTTCTGGGCGGCATAGTAGGTCTCGTTGGGCGTCCCGCGACTGGTCAGGTAGACGCCCATGCGCGCCGGGTCGGTCGCGCCCAGCCGCTGCCCGATCAGGTCGAGCGCCTCCTCCCAGCCCAGCTCCGTGAAGCCGGGCTCGCCGGGGTGGCGCACCATCGGGACGGGCAGGCGCCCGAGCGCGCGCAGCTCAGCGCCGCTGCGGTCGCGCAGAGCGGCGACGTCGCCGAGCAGCGCGGGGTCGAAGGCCGCCATGGTGTTGAGGCCCAGGAGCCGCAGGCGCACGTTGCAGAGGTGGATGCCGTCGAGCGTCCAATCGTGCAGACCCGTTGTCCCGAGCGCGCAGCCGTCGCACACCCCCTTGGTGAGGATGCGCCACGTGTAGCGCGGGCGGCGCCGGTTCTCCCAGGCCGCGCGCAGCACCTCGAGGTAGTTGTTGGGCCGCTGCAGGCCGATCCCGAACGGCCGCCGGCTCGCCCACAGGGAGGGCGTGAGCTTCACGCTGCGACACGGTAGCGCCGGCGCCGGGCCGGCAGGTCCAGCTGAGCCGTGCTGCATTAGGCTCGCGCGGCGATGCGCCTGGCCACCTTCAGGTTCCCCGGTGAGGACATGCCGCTCGGCGGCGAGGTCCGCGACGGTGAGGTGATCGCCTTCGGCGGCCTGGAAACCGTCCGTGACCGCCTGGCCATCGGCGACACGGCGCCGGCCGACGGCGAGTGCCGCCCGCTCTCAGACGTCGAGCTCCTTGCGCCGGTCCCGGCGCCGGGCGCCATCTATGGCATCGGGCTCAACTACGCCTCACACGCCGCCGAGACGGGGATGGAGGCGCCCGCGGAGCCGATCGTCTTCACCAAGGCCGCCGGCTCGGTGGCCCCGCCCGGCGGCCCCGTGCGTTGCCCGCCGCCCGTGAAGCGCCTGGACTACGAGGGCGAGCTGGCCGTCGTGATCGGCGCCGACGGCGCGATCGGCGGCTTTGCGGTCGCCGACGACGTCACCGCGCGCGACCTCCAGAAGCGCGAGCCGCAGTGGACCCGCGCGAAGGGCGCCGACACCTTCTGCCCCTGGGGCCCGTGGATCACCACCCCCGACGAGGCCGGCGACCCCGGCGACCTGCGGCTGCAGACGTGGGTCAACGGCGAGCTGCGGCAGGACAGTCGCACCTCGGACCTCATCTTCGGCGTCCAGGCCTGCCTGGACTTCATCGCCCAGACCAACACGCTGCACCCGGGCGACCTCGTCCTCACCGGGACGCCGAGCGGCGTGGGTCAGGCCTCCGGCCGCTTCCTGGCCTCCGGCGACGTCGTGCGCGTCGAGATCGAGACGCTCGGTGCGATCGAGCACGCCGTCGCCTGAACCCGGCGCGCCTGCTCCGCGCCGCGCCGCGCGGCGCGCCTCAGTGGTCTTCGATGACCGCGTCGATGAGGCCGTACTCCACGGCCTCGTCCGCCTTGAAGAAGCGGTCGCGCTCCATGTCCACGTGGACCTCGTCGTAGGTCTTGCCCGTGTGGAGCGCGTAGATCTCGTCGATGTTGCGCCGGACGTCGAGGATCTCGCGTGCGTGGATGTCGATGTCGGTCGCCTGGCCCTCGAACCCGGCCGAGGGCTGGTGGATCAGGATCCGCGCGTTGGGCAGCGCGAGCCGCTTGCCGTGGGCGCCTCCCGTCAGCAGCAGCGAGCCCATGGACATCGCCACCCCGAAGCAGATGGTCGAGATGTCGGGCTTGATGAACTGCATCGTGTCGTAGATCGCCAGGCCCGAGTAGACGTCGCCGCCCGGCGAGTTGATGTAGATCGAGATGTCCTTGTCGGGGTCGTCGGACTCGAGGTGCAGCAGCTGGGCGATCACGAGGTTGGCGATCTG
>Ga0136612_10000398_pt1 | contig 15269 bp, 11 predicted proteins | sample AntDryUQ224A2306_2_FD_106644 | JGI IMG/M metagenome (GOLD analysis project Ga0136612, IMG submission 106644) | Polar desert sand microbial communities from Dry Valleys, Antarctica - metaG UQ224A (23.06) | ecosystem: Environmental > Terrestrial > Soil > Desert | place: Antarctica: Dry Valley... | reverse complement strand
GACACGTCTACGGCGCGGCCTGGCTCGGCGGCATCGGTTTCACCATGAGCCTGTTCATCGGCGGCCTCGCATACGGCGAGGGTGGCGCCGAACTCGGACTGGCCAAGATCGGCATTCTTGTCGCCTCGTTGATCGCCGCGATCGGTGGGGTCGCGGTTCTGCGCAGCGCAAAACCGCCTGCTGCCCCGGTGGCAGCCGAACATGAGGCCCGCTGACGAAAACTGGTGCGCCGGGCCCTTGGAAGTCGGGCATCAGACAGTGCTGGTCGTGGCGTCAGAGCAACAGGTGTTGTGACTCCAACATGGTCAGCATCCTTGACAACATCATTGTCATGTTTTAGGGTCCGCCCAATGAACGAAACGAGCGCTGACGAAGGCCGAATCGGGCGCGATCCAACCAGGCCGGTTTACGTCATCAGCGTCGCCGCAGAGCTGGTCCGCGTTCACCCGCGGACGCTGCGCATCTATGAGCTGGAGGGCCTCGTCTGCCCGGCCCGCACACGCAGCAACATCCGCCTGTATTCCGAGAACGACATCCGCCGAGTCCTGTGGATTCGTCACTTGACGCGCAACCTCGGCGTCAACCTGGCAGGGATTCGCGTGCTCTTCGAGCTCGAGGAGCGACTCGGAACGCGCATTCTCGAAACCCTCTACGAGGACGGGACCACCGGCGCCAAGGCCCACCTGGAGGCCGCGACCATCGAAGAAGCCAACCGTGTCAAAGAAGCGGCCAGCCGCTAGAGACCTGCTGAGCATCCAAGGAGCGAAATGACCGAGACAATCGAAAATGAAGAGCAGGTCGAGCAGGGCCAGCCTGATTCAGAGCGGGTCCGCGAGCTGCCTCTCGTGGCGCTGCGCGAGACGGTCATCTTTCCGGAGATGATCGTCCCGCTCCAGGTAGGCCGGGACAAGTCCGTCCAGGCCCTCAACAAGGCAGTCGCCGATGGGACGCCGATCGCGCTGGTCACGCAGCGCCAGGCCGATCGCGAAGACATCTCCGAACCGTCCGAGCTCTACGAGGTCGGCACGCTGGCCAAAATCGCCCAGGTCGTCCAGCTCCAGGACGGCACCGTGCGCGCCATCGTCCAGGGTCAGCAGCGGCTCAAGTTGCTCGAGTTCGTCGAGTCGGATCCATTCATCCTGGCGCGCGTCGAGCTCGTCGAGGAGGAGCCGGCCAGCGGGCTGGAGGTCCAGGCGTTGGTTCGCACCGTTCAGGGCCAGATCGAGGCATACGTCCAGTCGGGCGCTCCCGTCCCGCCGGAGGCGGCTGTCGCTGCGCGCAACATCACCGAGCCGGGCCTGCTGGCCGACATGGTCGCCTACAGCCCGGACATGTCCACGGAGCAGCGCCAGGAACTCCTGGAGACGATCGACGTTCACGAGCGCCTGAAGCTCGTCTCTTCGTTCCTCGGCCGTCAGATCGAGATCCTCGAGCTGAAGGGCAAGATCCAGTCTGAGGTCAAGTCCGAGATGGACAAGACCCAGCGTGAGTACATCCTGCGCGAGCAGCTCAAGGCGATCCAACGCGAGCTGGGCGAGGACGATCCGCAACAGGCGGAGATCAACGAGCTGCGCGAGAAGGTCGAACAGGCGGGCATGCCCGAGGAGATCAAGACGCGCGCGATCAAGGAAGTCGACCGCATGAGCCGCATCCCCTCGGCTTCACCCGAGGTCGGCGTGATTCGCACTTATGTCGACTGGCTGGTCGGCCTGCCCTGGAATGTCACCACTGACGACAACCTTGACCTCAAGGAAGCGGCGAGGATCCTCGATGAGGACCACTACGGCCTCGAGAAGATCAAGGAGCGCATCCTCGAGTACCTCGCAGTGCGCACCCTGGCTGACAAGATCCGCAGTCCCATCCTGGCCTTCATCGGCCCACCAGGCGTGGGCAAGACGTCGCTCGGCAAGAGCGTCGCCCGGGCCATGGGCCGCAAGTTCGTGCGCATGAGCCTGGGCGGCATCCACGACGAGGCCGAGATCCGCGGTCACCGCCGGACATACATCGGCGCGCTCCCGGGACGCATCATCCAGAACGTCAAGACCGCGGGCACTAACAACCCCGTGTTCATGCTCGACGAGGTTGACAAGATCGGCATGGACTTCCGTGGCGACCCGTCCTCGGCGCTGCTCGAGGTCCTCGACCCGGAGCAGAACAACACCTTCCAGGACAACTACCTCGAGGTGCCGTTCGACCTATCGCGAGTGCTGTTCATCGCCACCGGCAACCTGCTCGACCCCATCCCACCGGCTCTGCGCGACAGGATGGAGATCATCCACCTGCCCGGCTACACGCAGCAGGAGAAGATCGAGATCGGGAAGCGGTTCCTGATTCCCAAGCAGCTCGAGAACCACGGCCTGACGGCCAAGAACGTCGAGGTCACCGACGAGGCGATGGTCGAGCTCGTGCAGGCCTACACGCACGAGGCCGGCGTCCGCAACCTTGAGCGGGAGATCGCGAACATGATGCGCAAGGTCGCCCGGCAGGTCGCAGAGGGACGCAAGCGCAAGACCGTCATCGACGTGAAGAAGCTGAGCGATCTGCTCGGCCCGCAGCGCTTCGAGTACGGCGAGCTGGAGAAGGAGAACCAGATTGGGTCGGCTACCGGCCTGGTCGTGACCGAGGTGGGCGGCGATGTCGTCGCGGTTGAGGTCACCCGGATGCCGGGCAAGGAGGACTTCATTCTCACCGGGCAGCTGGGCGAGGTCATGCGCGAGTCGGCACGAGCCGGCCTGTCGTGGATCCGCGCCCATGCCGATGATCTGGGGATCGAGCGCGAGGCGTTCGAGAAGTACACGCTCCATATCCACGTCCCAGCCGGAGGGATCCCCAAGGACGGGCCGTCCGCGGGCATCACCATGGCTCTGGCCATGGTCAGCGCCTTCACTGGCATCGCTGTCCACAAGGACATCGCCATGACCGGCGAGATCACGCTGCGTGGTCGCGTTCTGCCCATCGGCGGGCTCAAGAGCAAGATCCTCGCCGCGCACCTTTCCGGTGCGGGGGCGGTGATCCTGCCGCTCAAGAACCAGAAGGATCTGATCGATATCCCGCAGGAGATTCGCAAGCAGGTCAAGCTCATCCTCGTCGAATCGATGGACCAGGTGCTCGAGCACGCGTTGATCCGCGTGCCCAAGCGCCTCGAGGCCAAGCCGGCCGAGGTCGTCGAAAAGGGCGAAGAGATGGATGAGGAATCGCCCGCTGCGCCCGACAAGGTCCTTCGCGGCTTCCCCGGTGCGGAGCAGCCACCGGCGATCGCCCGGCACTCGGCCGCGCAGGAGTAACGAGCCGCGGGCCACGGTGACCACCACGGGGACCGGCGCTCGCAGCTGATACCACGCGTAGCGAGCTGATGGAATACCGGGACTACTACGCGACGCTGGGCGTTCCACGCGCGGCGAGTCAGGCCGATATCAAGAAGGCCTTTCGCAAGCTTGCCCGCAAACACCATCCGGACGTCAACAAGGGCAACGCGGACTCCGAAAAGCGCTTCAAGGAGCTCAGCGAGGCCAACGAGGTCCTGTCTGATCCCGAGAAGCGGAAGCTGTATGACCAACTCGGTGCCAACTGGCAGGCGTACCAGCACGCGGGCGCCGGCACCGGTCAGCCCGGTGAACCGTTCGCCGGTTTCCAGGGCGGTGGTGGGGGTGGGCCCGGGGTTCGCTTCGAGTACCGCGGCAATCCAGAGGATCTGGGGGGCTTCAGCGACTTCTTCCGGACGTACTTCGGCGGCGGCTCGGGGATGGGCGGCTCCGGTTTTGGCGACCTCGCCAACGCCGGCGGCGGCGCTCGTGCACAAACCCGCGTCCGCACGGGTGGCCTGGAGGATCTGTTCGCCGGCCTCGGCGGTACGCAGACGCGATCAGGCACCGGCCGACCTGTCGCTCGCCAGCGATTCGATGCCGAGACGGAGGTCACTCTCGAGGAGGTGGCCACGGGTACCAGGCGCCTGCTCGAGCTGGATGGCAAGCGCATCGAGGTCACCATTCCGGCCGGCGTCGACGACAGTCAGCGGATTCGGTTCTCGGGTGTCACGGCGGACAAGGCGGACGTGTATGTCCGCGTCACGGTCAAGGCTCACCCACAATTCACGCGCAAGGGTGCGGATCTCCACAGCGAGTTGCCGCTCACCCTGCGCGAGGCGCTTCTCGGCGCCGAGGTCCATGTTCCGACACTGACCGGCCGCGTGGCGCTGCGCATCCCGCCCGAGACGCACAATGGCCGGTTGTTCCGGCTCAACGGCAAAGGCCTGCCGAAGTTCCGCGCCGACGGCCGCGGCAACCTGTTCGTCAAGACACGGGTCGTGCTACCGACGGGCCTGTCAGGCGAGACCAGGGCCGCGGCCGAGCGCTTCCTCGATCTAGCCGAGCAGCCCGACCCGCGCACCTAACCCTGGTCGAGTCACACCGCCCTTGCGCGTTAGGTCACCGCCTGGGCAGTGACAGGCGCACGAGCTGCAGCGCACGTCGCCCTTCGGGGAGCCGGAGGGCGGTACTGGCCATCAGGTACGTGACAGTTCCCGCCGCCCCTCCGCCCATGACCATCGCGGCCAGACGGGCGGGGTCGGGGAGCACCGCCGCCAGCGTGCCCACGATCCATGCAGCGAGAGCAGTCGCAGCACCCGCCGCCAGCCCCGCCACAGCGAACCAACCGCCCGCCCTCAGCAGCTCTGCCGCGTCCAGCACGCGCAGTCGCGCGCTAAGGAGCAGGACCATGGCTATGGCCTTGACCCAGGAGCCGATTGCGACCGCAAGTGCGAGTCCGGGCAGCCCCAGCCCACCGACCGTAACGATGGCGATGGTCAGCGTGATGGCGACCTGGCCCAGCGTCAGCAGGACCGGCGTCTTAGTGTCCTGCCAGGCGTAGAACGCCCGCGCCGCCACCAGGTTGATCGAATGGGCACCGATACCGGCGAAGAGCACCATCGCCGTGGCGGCGATCGTCTGCAGAGTGCCGTCGTCGAGCTGGCCGTGGCCGAACAGCAGTTGCACGACCACGCCGTTCAGGACCACGCTCAAAGCGGTGAGCAGCGCGGCCGTCCAAAGGGTGAAGCGCAACGCGTGAGTCAAGACAAGCCGGAACCGGTCCATCGACTTCGCCGCCGCGGCACGGGCCAAGGACGGGAAGAGGACGATGCCGAGCGGTACGCCGACGAGACCCACTGGAATCAGAAGCAGCGTGAAGGAAATGGTGTAGGCGGTAACCGCGCCGTTTCCGAGGGTCGATGCAAGTGCCGTGTTCACGATGAAGATGAGCTGGGTGCCCGCGAGTCCCAGGCTGCGCGGCAAGAGGAGCAAAAGGGCCTGACCAACTCCGGGCTGCCCCATACCTGTAGCGAGCCGGTGGCGATAGGAAGTTCGTGCCAACAGCGGAATCAGCTGCACGACCAGGTATCCGACTGCCCCAACGGCCACACCGACGGCGAGTGCCGTTACTCCGAGCGACGCCGACAGGAGCACGGCAGAGCAGATGATCGCCAGGTTGTAGAAGACGGGCGCGAGGGCGGCGGCGGCGAACCGACCCTGAGACTGGAGCACGCTCGATGCGACCGCGCCAAGGGTGAAGCAGATGGGCGAGATGAGCATGATCCGAGCGAGTTCCACCGACTGGGCCAACTGGGCCTCGTCGAATCCGGGGGCGACCAGTGGCATCAGCTGCGGCGCCGCCAGTGCCGCGATCGCCGCCAGCAAGGAGATCGCGATCAGCAGGATGTTGGCCAATCCCGACACTGCCCGCCATGCCACCACGCGGTCGCCGTCGCCGAAACGCGCGATCAACGGGATGAGCACTGAGCTGAGGACGCCGCCCGCGATCAACTGGAACACCGCGTCCGGAATGCGGAACGCGGCGAAGTACGCATCGAGCTCGGAGCTCGCTCCAAAGATTGAGGTTATGACGATCAGTCGCAACCAGCCGAGCGTCCGGGCCATGAGGCCGGCCGCCGCGATCAGGGCGCCCGCGCGCGCCAGTCGCGAATTGTCCCCGCGAACGGTCGCCGCGAGATCGACGCTGGGTTCGGTCACCGCCCAGCGAGTTGACGGATCAGGTAACGACCGATGCGAACTAGCTCCGCGGCGCCCGGACGCGGGTCATCGCGGCTGAGGACATCGAAGCCGATAGACGGATCGAACATCTGGAGCAGCGCCTGGGCGCCGGCGCGCCGCGGGGGCCAGGGCGCGATGTCGTTGGCGGGCCTCCTGAGCAGCACGGAGAGGGCCCACACCAGGTCGAGCTGAAGGTCGCGTGACCTGACTCCGACCACGTATGCGGGCGGCGATCGGGGCGGGTCGGCGCCCAAATCCTCCGCCCATCCGTCATCCGCCGAGCCCAGGTAGATATCCGCAAGGGCGCCGGGAAAGTCGACCCCGGCCGCGACCGCAAGCGAGATGGATCCCCATGCCCGCCCGTTGATCTCCATCAGGTGGACTTCATCCTGTGTCACACGGAACTCGACCATCGCAAGGCCAGTCCAGCGCAGATCGCCCAGCAGGGCAGTCGCGTGGCGAAACAGGGTCGGGTCGAGCGCGACGCTCGCGCGCAGCGCGCTGGGACCGCCGAAGACGGGCACCTCGCGGATGCGCCGGTGTTGAAAGGAGAGCACGGTCCGACCATCGCGCACCAGCAGATCGACGCCCACTCCATGACCGGCGACATACTCCTGTACGAGGACGCCATCTTCGTCGGGCAACAACCGCGCCGCCTGGACCGCCACGGCCCGGGGATCGTGGGCGTGAAGAGTGCCCAACCTGCTTCGGCCACTGATGCGCAGCCGGGCAGACACCGGTTTCAGGACGAACGGAGCAGTCATCCGCGCAGCGACGTCGGCTGCCTCCTCGGGAGAATGGGCCAGTCCGGTTCGGGGCACCGGTACGCCGAGCCTCTGCGCCAGCTCGATCGTTCGATGCTTGTTGAACACGATCTCGATGTCGCTCGGGTCAGGCAGCGCAAGCTGACATGCGGGAGGGATCAGATGTCGATATGCGGTCAGGGCCAGCACCGCCGCTTCGGAGAGCGGTATGACCAGGGCTGCTTCGGAAAGCCGGGCGGCCTCCCCGATTGCCGCGGCGAAACCAAGTGGGTCTCGGCCCGCCGGCGGATGAATCACCCGATCCGTGACGTAGCGCGACCGTAGACCGGGCCCGCGACGGTCCGCACCGGCCGCAAGTACGCGCCACCCGCCACGGCCGAGTGAGCGTATGAACGGAAGCGAGATGCCGTGATTGGCATCGGTCACGATGATGGTCGTCGGCGGACGTTGGATCCTGCGGCGCCGCGCACCCGGCGAGGGACTCGAGGTGGGTCGCCGCACGCTGACGACTCTACCGAACGTTCGCCGCACCAGCATTGCGGATGATCGGTCCAGCCGTGCTGAAGCGAGCGTGAAACGCGAGAAGCGGCAACACCGACCACCTCCGGCATTGCCGATTCAACGCTGAGCAGCCGAGTCCGAGAACTGGCACCGCCGTTGACGTTGATAGCAAACTTGACAATACTATTGATAACCTAACCCTGGACACTGAAGACAACGGACACGAATCCATGAAGCTCGACAGATACACAGAGAAGGCACAGGAGTCGATCGTCGCCGCCCAGAAGCTCGCGACCGACGCCGACAGCCCAATTCTGGACGCTGAGCACGTTCTCGCGGCGCTTCTCCAAGACGCTGATGGGGTACCAGCGGTCACCGTTCGCAAGCTGAACGCCAATCCGGCCCAGCTCAGCGTCGAACTGGCCGCCGTCCTTGCGCGCCGCGCCAGGATCCAGGGCGGTACGCTCAGCCTGGACCCCCGCGCGCGGCACTTGTTCGAGCGCGCCGAGGAGGAGGCCGGCCGCCTGGGGGACGAGTACGTCTCGACTGAGCACCTGCTGCTGGCCGCCGCCGAGTCGGGCGGCGACGCGCAGCGCATTCTCGTGGCTGCTGGAGCGAATCGCGAAGCGATCCTGAATGCCCTCCAGGCCGTCCGCGGCGGTCAGCGTGTCACCAGCCAAAATCCCGAGAGCACTTATCAGGCACTGGAGAAGTACGGCCGCGATCTGACGAGCGAGGCGCGCGCAGGCAAGCTCGACCCTGTCATCGGGCGCGACGAAGAGATCCGTCGCGTCATCCAGGTCCTGTCACGACGTACCAAGAACAACCCTGTCCTGATCGGCGAGCCGGGGGTCGGCAAGACATCGATCGTCGAGGGTCTCGCGCAACGGATCATCCGCGGCGACGTGCCCGAGGGCCTCAAGAACAAGCGTGCCATCACGCTCGACATGGGCGCGCTCATCGCCGGTGCGAAGTACCGCGGCGAGTTCGAGGAACGTCTGAAGGCGGTGCTAAAGGAAGTCAAGGACGCCGCGGGCGAGATCATCCTGTTCGTCGACGAGCTCCACACCGTTGTCGGCGCGGGCGCGTCGGAAGGCGCGATGGACGCCTCCAACCTGCTCAAACCGATGCTTGCGCGCGGGGAACTGCACCTCGTCGGTGCGACGACGCTCGACGAGTACCGCAAGTACATCGAGAAGGACGCTGCACTGGAGCGCCGCTTCCAGCCGGTCTTCGTCGAGCCGCCTACGGTCGAGGAAACGATCTCGATCCTGCGCGGCCTGCGCGAGCGCTACGAGAACCACCACGGCGTGCGCATCACCGACTCCGCGCTGGTCGCGGCTGCCGTGCTCTCGAATCGCTACATCACCGAGCGCTTCCTGCCCGACAAGGCGATCGACCTCGTCGACGAGTCAGCCAGCCGCCTGCGAATGGAGATGGATTCGATGCCCGTCGAACTCGACGAGCTCGAGCGCCGCCGGATCCAGCTGGAGATCGAGCGCGAGGCACTGCGCAAGGAGAAGGACGAGGCATCCAGGAAGAGGCTCGAGACGCTCGAGCGAGAGCTGGCCGACGTCGCCGAGAAGGCGAATGCCCTCAAGAGCCAGTGGGAGCAGGAGAAGGGCAAGATCAGCGAGCTCCAGACGGTCAAGCAGGACATCGAGAAGGTCCAGCACGAAGTCGAGGAAGCCGAACGGGCGGCCGATCACGCGCGCGCGGCCGAGCTCAAGTACAGCCGGCTGACCGAGCTGCAGGGCGAGCTACGCTCGATGGAGGAGGCGCTAGCCAGTCAGGACGGTGGCCGCCGAATGCTCAAGGAAGAGGTTGATGCCGACGACATAGCGCGCATCGTTGCCTCATGGACAGGCATCCCGGTCGCCAGGCTCCTCGAGGGCGAGCAGGCCAAGCTCATGCGCATGGAAGAGGAGCTCCACAAGCGGGTCGTCGGCCAGGACGAAGCCGTCGCGGCTGTGGCCGACGCAATCCGACGCGCTCGCGCCGGTCTGAAGGATCCACGCCGGCCGATCGGCTCATTTATCTTCCTGGGACCCACCGGCGTAGGCAAGACCGAGCTGGCGCGCGCACTGGCCAACTTCCTATTCGACGACGAGAGCGCCATGACCCGCATCGACATGAGCGAGTACATGGAGAAGTACTCCGTCAGCCGCCTCATCGGCGCACCTCCCGGATACGTCGGCTACGAGGAGGGCGGCCAGGTCACGGAAGCGGTCCGCCGCCGGCCGTACCAGGTGGTCCTCCTCGACGAGATCGAGAAGGCGCACCCGGACGTGTTCAACGTGCTCCTGCAGGTCCTCGAGGACGGGCGCCTGACGGACGGCCAGGGTCGAACGGTGGACTTCAAGAACACCATCATCGTGATGACCAGCAACGTGGGCAGCCAGTTCATCACCAGCTACTCGGGCAGGCCTGACACAGAGACCTACGAGCAGATGAAGCGACAGGTGACGGAGTCGCTGCGCCAGGTGTTCCGGCCCGAGTTTCTCAACCGGGTCGATGAGGTCATCGTCTTCCACGCGCTGGGCGACGAGCAACTGGTCAGGATCGTCGACCTGCTGATCGCGGACCTCGCGCGCCGGCTTCAGGATCGCGATCTCAGGCTCGAAGTGGCCCCAGCAGCGCGGCAGCTGATCGCCAAGGAGGGCCACGACCCCGCCTATGGCGCGCGACCGTTGCGCCGCGCGATCCAGCGCCTGGTCGAGAATCCACTTGCGCGCGCTCTGCTCGAAGGCAAGTTCGAACCGGATACGACGATCGTCGTCGACGCCGACCCAATGAGCGGCACCCTGCTCTTCACCGGTGGCGATCAGACGATCGTGGCTGGCGCGGCGGCCGGCGACGTGCGCCGTGACGCTCGCTCTTCTGCGGCGGACGTCGGCTGGGCCAATGGCCGAGGCACAGAGGCGGCGCCGGTGGGCGCCGGCAGGCGGATCGGAGGGGGCGACGGCGACGACGGCTCCAGCGAAGACGGCGAAGGCCGGCTCAACTAAGGCGACAATTCGCGGCCGAGTGAGTATCGAGCCCCGTCCGGCAAACCTGCCCAAGCCGCCAGAACAAGATCTGGGCGAGCCCGCGCTCGTCGATCTGATTCGCGCTGAGATAGAAGGTGACGGACCGATCACGTTCGCGCGCTTCATGGAGCACGCCCTCTACGAGCCAGGTCTTGGCTACTACGCGACCAGTGCCGATCGGCCGACACGCGCCGGGGATTTCCTGACGGCGGCCGAGCTGCATCCGATGTTCGGCTGGACCATCGCTCGCCAAGTCGACGACATGTGGAAACGGCTGGGTGAGCCGGCCGACTTCGTACTGCGCGAATACGGTGCCGGAACGGGCGCACTGGGCCGTGCCATCGGCGACGGCCTCACGCGGACAGGCTCGAGGTTGTCGCCGACGCTGCGCTACGAGCCGATCGAGATCGAGGGGCGGCTCCCGGCAGCCGACTTCGGCAGCGCGATGGTTGGCTGCGTGGTCGGCAACGAGTTCCTCGACGCGCTGCCGGTTCATCGCGTGACCAAGATGGATGGCCGGCTGCGCGAGCTCTACGTCGACTGGGGCGGCAAGCGCTTCATCGACGTCGCCGGGGAGCTATCGGACGAGCGCATCGAGCCGCAGCTGGCAGCGGACATTGATGGTCTTGCTGAGGGACAGCAGGCGGAAGTCAACCTGCTCATGGCCGAGTGGCTGGCCAATGTGGCGGAAGAGCTGGAGCGCGGTTACGTGCTGTTGATCGACTACGGCATGCCCAGGGCCCAGTTGCTCTCCCCGGGCCGCGTGAGAGGGACCGTCCGCGCCTTTCGCGGCCAGCACGTGTCGGGCGACGTCCTGAACGGCGTGGGGCGCCAGGACCTGACCGCCCATGTCGATCTGGACGCCCTTGAAGCAGGGGCACGGTCGGCAGGCTTGAGCGTGCTCGGCCGGACGACCCAGGCCGAATTCCTGATGGGCTGCGGTTTCGACGAGGTCTACCAGGACGCGCGAGCAAATGCCGATCAGGACTGGGACTCCGCGCTTGCGCTGCGCGCCGCGACCCGGCGCCTGTTGGATCCCGCCCATCTGGGGGCCTACGCCGTCGTGGTGCTGGGCAAACAGGTGTCAGACGAGGCGCCACTGCTTGGCCTGGGCTACCGAACCAGCCGGCCAACCTGACGTGAGATTCGAAGAGGCGCGCGCGCTCCTCGCCCAGGTGCCTGACCGGCTGCCACCGATGCCGCGCGCGTTGATTCCCGTCGTCCTTGCCAGCCAGACTGGCTCCAACGCAGGCGTGCCACGCTTTGCGGAAGAGTCACGTCGCGCGGCGGCCGTTTTGATCCTCATCTACCCCGACGCAACCGGCGCGGCGTGCGTCGTCCTCACCGAACGTTCGGCCGGCGAGCATCGGCACGCGGGCCAGATCAGCTTGCCCGGCGGCGCCATCGACGATGGCGACGCTTCGGTGGAGGCGGCCGCCCTGCGCGAGGCGCACGAGGAGGTCGGTTTGGATGCCAGCGCAGATGGCCTGCAGGTCCACGGCGTGCTGCCCGAAGTCGACGTTCGCGTGTCGGGCTTCATGGTCCATCCGGTGATCGCGTTCGCCGATCACGAACCCGCCCTGAAGCCCGATGGCTATGAGGTCGCCTCGATCCTGGCCGCCCCACTGGCTGCTTTCCTTCCCGAGGCGCCGATCGAGATTGTCACTGCGGAAAGAGATGGCTATCGATTGCGCTACGGCGGCTATTGCGTCGGTGACCACCTCGTATGGGGCGCCACCGCGGGCATCCTGGGACGGTTGGGCGCTTACCTCGGAAGCGTCAGGTCAAGCCCCGAAGCGTGAGCGTGGTTCCTAGTCACCACGGCTCGCCCTCCTGCGAGTCGTAGTCCTCGCGCGTCACCTTGCGCTCGGCCAGCGTGCCGTCGGCTTTCGTCGGCCCACTAGCGCCGCTCCCTGCGGTCTCGCTTCCGCCGGGCGTCGCGTGACCCTCGCTCTCGGCCGGCACGGCGCCCTCGCCCACCAGCTCGACGATGACCACGCGCATCTCCGTGCCGTCGGTGTACGCACCATGAACAACGCCCGGTGGCCATAGGACGGCCTCGCCGTGGTTGACGCGCGCGCGCTCATCGCCAACCTGCACGAAGCCTCCGCCGCTGATGACGACGAAGAGCGCGGTGTTAATCGGGTTCGAGTGCGGCGTGATGATGGCGTAGCGTTGAAAGGCGAGCTCCACGACCTGCGCCCGCGGATCGTTCAAGATCACCTGGCCCGTGACCCCCTGCGTGCCCGGCGGTCCGTCCGGCCGGCGATAGCCAGGCCCGAAGCGAATGATCTCCATCAGCCGTCCCGGTCAGTCAGGCTGGCGGCGCGGCGGGAAGGTACAGGGATGTGGAGCGTGCGGCGAAGAGGGCGACGGCTGGCCTGTCTTCAGCGTCGACGGCGCTTCTGGCCGCGGCCGCGCCGCGCCCGGATGGTCGCCTCGGCCTGCTTGTAGCGTGCCTGGCTGAAGAACCGCGCCCGCCGCACCTGCTCGTTGTACGCCTCAATCATCGGCGGGAACCGGAAGAAGCGGATCCAGATGAAAGTGATGGCGCCGATGACGATGAAGAGCAGGATGAACAGGAAGTAGAAGCGGAACAGGGTCCCGACGAGGATCAGCCCGAACGTGGTCAGGCCGGTCCAGAGCAGCCACTCCTGGAGCGTGCGCAGCGGCTCGTGACGGTGGAGCTGTCGCGAACGAACGTTATAGAGCACGATCGTGACAATGAGAAACAACGCGGCCGCCACCCAGATGGGGGTGAAGATGTCCGTGAAGTTTCCCTGTATGAACTGCTTGCCGAGCGGCTCGAGTAAGCCCTGTCGACCCAATCTCGTTCCTCCAACCGACTGTGACGGGAGTCCGAGCATACCAACTTGGCCGCGGCGGACGTGTTGAGCTACATCTCCGCGCGTGAAGGATCCCTTGCTATACTCGGCCGGCCGTGCCGCGCCTCCCCGATGGAGCCGCCGCGCGCGGCGAACGCGAGGGAGTGAAGGAACAGGTGCGAGCCCTGCTTTCGGTCGCCAACCGCGACGGGATCGCGCCGCTGGCGCGCGACCTCGCCGTCCTCGGCGTCGAGCTTTACGCGACCGAAGGAACCCTTGAGGCGCTGCGCCAGGATGGTGCAGAAGCCCAGCCCATCAGTGCTCTCACGGACCTCGAGTCCCTCGCCGGCGGGCAAGTCAAGACATTCCACCCGCAGATCTACGCGGGCATCCTCGCTCGCCGCCAGGTACCCGAGGAGATCACCCAGCTGACCGAGCACGGGATAGGCCTGATCGACATCGTCGTCGTCAACGTCAAGCCGTTCGCGCCACAGCTCGGCTCGCGCTCAGTGCCGCTCGATGAGGCGATCGAAATGATCGACGTCGGGGGCGGCGCACTTCTGACTGCTGCTGCGCGCAACTACGCTTCAGTCGCCGCCGTCTCGAGCCCGCGCCACTACGCGCGCCTGCTCGAGGAGCTGCGCGAGATGGGCACGGTTTCAGCCGACTTCCGCCAGCGCCTCGCCGCCGACTCCCTGGCCGATGTCGCGGCCTACTTTGCCGAGGTCGCCGGATACCTCAACCACATTGCCGGGACCCGGTTCCCTGAGCACCTGGCGATCGTCGTCGAAAAGGTGCGCGACCTTCCCTACGGTGAGAACCCGCACCAGGAGGCGGCGTTCTATCGCGAGACGACACACCGCTCCGGATCGCTCGCGGACGCGGTCCAGTTGCAGGGTGACCAGCCAACCCTCAACGACCTGCTCGACCTCAACGCCGCGTACCGCATAGCGTCCGATTTCACCGCCCCTACCTGCTGCATCGTCAAGCAGACAAATCCGACCGGCATTGCCTCCAGCGACAGGCTGCTCGATGCCTACCAGAAAGCCTTGGACGGCGATTCGGTCAGCGCATTCGGGGCGGTAGTGGCGCTCAACAGGGAGGTAGACCGCGATACCGCGTCTGCCATCGCCAGCAACGCGTATGAGGCCGTCGTCGCGCCTGCTTTCTCCACCCCGGCGCGCGAAGTGCTCGCCGAGAAGGAGCACCTGGCGCTGCTGGCGGTGCCCCATACCCCGTACGAGGGGCTGACGGAGTACGGAATCTCGCGCCTCGACTTCCACCGCATCGACGGCGGCCTGCTGGTCGAAACCAAGGACCGCTCCGAGCTCGACCGATCGCAGCTCAAGGTCGTGACCAAGCGCCGACCGACGCTCGAGGAGCTGACCGACCTGCTCTTCGCCTGGCGCACCGTTCGCCACGTGACGAGCAACGCGGTCGTGCTCGCGCGGGATGGCGCGCTCGTCGGCGTTGGCACGGGCCAGGCGAGCCGGCTCACCGCGGTGGAGATCGCGCTGCACAAGGCTGCCGACCGCTCGAAACTCGCCGTCATGGCCTCGGACGCGTACTTTCCGTTTGCGGATGCGATCCAGCTTGCCGCCGAGCGCGGCATCACGGCCATCATCCAGCCCGGTGGCTCCAAGCGCGATCAGATGGCGATAGAGGTCGCCGACCGCCACCACATGGCGATGGTCTTCACCGGTCGGCGACACTACCGGCGCTGATGGAAACGCTCCTTGCGCTCGAGATGGTGCGTGTCACTGAGGCGGCTGCGATCGCGTCAGCGCGCTTCATGGGCCGCGGACAGCGCGACGCTGCGGACCGAGCAGCAGTCGAGGCGATGCGTCGCACCTTCGACGAAGTCGAGATGGCAGGCACCATCGTCATCGGCGAGGGGGAGCGCGATGAGGCGCCGATGCTCTATATCGGCGAGCGCGTTGGCATCGCCGATCCGGGCCAGCCGGAGATCGACATTGCGGTGGATCCACTGGAGGGCACGAACCTCGTCGCGATGGGGCTCGCAAACGCCATCACCGTGCTCGCCGCGTCCGAGAAGGGCGGCCTTCTCAACGCACCCGACACGTACATGGAGAAGCTGTGCGTCGG
>Ga0136612_10000397_pt1 | contig 15278 bp, 13 predicted proteins | sample AntDryUQ224A2306_2_FD_106644 | JGI IMG/M metagenome (GOLD analysis project Ga0136612, IMG submission 106644) | Polar desert sand microbial communities from Dry Valleys, Antarctica - metaG UQ224A (23.06) | ecosystem: Environmental > Terrestrial > Soil > Desert | place: Antarctica: Dry Valley... | reverse complement strand
TCACCGGGACGGCCCGCCGCACGGCGTCGGAAACCGGGCAGTGTTCGACCGCCCAATTGGCGACCGCGGCGAGCTGCTCGCGGCTCGCCCCGTCATCCGGAAGCCGATGCGCATCGACAGCGGTCCACCGGGGACCGATGCATCGAGCCCCAGGATCCCGCGGTCATCGGACTCGCTGTCCACCTCGACCTCGCAGGTGAAGCCGTCCATCCCGAGCTGAGCGGCCCGCATGACGGCCAGCGAGGTGACGCAGGCCGCGACCGCGGCGCGCAGAAACCATCCTGGGCTGGGGGCGGAGCCGGAGCCGCCCACCGCCGCCGGCATGTCGGTGGCGAGCGTCTCCCCGTTCGGTCCGACGACCTGGATCCGAAGGCCATCATCGACGCGAGCAGTGGCCAATGAATCGGTGTAGCGCGCCTCATCAGGGTGTTCGGCAAGGTAGGCGCCGGCGCCCTCGATGGCGCTGCGGATTCCATCGGTCATTCGTTTGGTCCTCCTTCGAGCAGACGCCGCAGGCCGGCATCGTCAAGAATGGCTACCCCGAGCTGCTCGGCCTTCGCCAGCTTGCTACCCGCCTTCTCCCCCGCCACCAGGTAGTCGGTCTTCGCGGAGACCGATGACGCCGCGTGCCCCCCGGCGGCGCGAATGGCGTCCTCCGCCTCGGAACGGCCCATGGTCGGCAGTGTGCCGGTCACGACCAGCGTCTTGCCGCTCAAGGGGCCATCGACCAGCTCGGACGCTCCCGGAGCAGGTGCCTCTGCGCTCACGCCCGCGTCCAGCAATCGATGGAGCGTGTCACGGGTGTGCTCATCGGCGAAGAAGCGCTCGATCGCCTCCGCCACGACGCGGCCGATCCCGTACACGGCCGTCAGATCATCCGCCGATGCGCTGCGCAGCATTTCGGCGGCACGCAGCGACCAGGCTGCATCGGTCTCGCCGTCGGGACGCGGGAGCTCACGGGCCAGCCAAGCCGCGAGGTCGATGGCCGTCTGCCCGCCGACGTGGCGGATGCCGAGCCCGTTGATGATCCGGCTCAGCGGGCGCTGGCGAGCGCCGGTTATCGAGGCAGCCAGGTTCTCGGCGCTCTTGCGGCCGAGCCGTTCCAGCCCCTCGAGCGTGTCGGCGTCGAGCCGGAAGACGTCGGCGGGCTCCCGCACGAGCTCGCGATCCACGAGCTGGACCATGATCTTCTCGCCCAGCCCGTCGACGTCCATCCCACCGCGGCCGGTGAAGTGAAGCAGGCCCCCGATGCGCTGCGCCGGGCAGAACGGGTTCGGACAGCGCGTGACCACCTCCCCCTCCTCGCGCACCGCTTCCGTGCCGCACGCGGGGCAGCGCGTTGGCATCTCCCAGATCGTTTCCGTTCCGTCACGAGCATCGACCACCGCGCTCACGATCTCGGGGATGACATCGCCGGCTCGCTGCAGCACGACGGTGTCGCCGACGCGCAGGTCCTTGCGGCGGATCTCATCGATGTTGTGGAGCGTGGCATTCCGCACGGTCGTCCCACCCACGAGGACCGGCGTGACGTGCGCGACAGGAGTAAGGGCGCCGATCCGGCCGACGTAGACGTCGATCTCCTCGAGCCTGGTCGTGACCTGCTCGGCGGGGAACTTGTAGGCGGTCGCCCAGCGTGGCGCGCGCGCCACGAAGCCGAGTTCCTGCTGTTCGGCGAGCGAGTCAACCTTGATCACAATGCCATCGGTCTCGTAATCGAGCTCCTTGCGCGCGTCCGCCCATTCGGTGGTGTAGTTGATCACCGCCTCGATGCCCTCGACGCGGCGCACGTTCGGGTTGACCGGGAAGCCGAGCCGGCGCAGCAGCTCGAGCGAGTCCGAGTGGGTCGCCAGGCCGTGGGCACCGACCAGCTGGTAGGTCCACAGGCTCATGCGGCGGCTGGCGGTGACGGATGGGTCCTTCTGGCGCACGGTGCCGGCCGCGGTGTTGCGGGCATTCGCGTAGAGCGGCTTGCCGTCGCGCTCGAGCTGCTCGTTTAGCTCGGCGAAGGCTCCACGCGGCATGAAGACCTCGCCACGCACCTCGAGCCGATCCCCTGGCGGGTCCTCGTGGAGTCGCAGCGGAATGGCGCGCACGGTGCGCAGGTTCGGCGTCACGTCCTCGCCGGTCGACCCATCGCCGCGCGTGATGCCACGCACGAACCGGCGGCCCTCATAGCGCAGGCTGATGGCGAGGCCGTCGATCTTCAGCTCGCAGACATACGCCACCGGCGGATCATCCGCTCTTCGACCGAGGCCGCGGCGCACGCGAGTGTCGAACTCGCGGAGCTCATCGGCGCCGAACGTGTTGCCGAGACTGAGCATCGGCACGTCGTGACGAACGGATGGAAATCCGCCCTCGACCGGTGCCCCGACGCGTTGGGTCGGCGAGTCCTCGGTGAGCAGGTCGGGGTTGGCGGACTCGAGGTCGACTAGCTCACGGAAGAGCGAGTCGTACTCGCGGTCGGGCATCGTCGGCGCGTCGAGCACGTGGTAGCGATGGTTCGCATCGTCGAGCGTGGCACGCAGTTCGGCCGCGCGAGCAGCAGGATCAGTCTTGGTCATCGTCGTCGGTGTCGTCTGCCTCATCGGAGGCGAACCATGCCCGCAGGTGGGCGGCGTGCTCGCGATAGTGCTCCGCCCCGTCGTAGCCGATCACCTCGGCGACCGTGTCTCCGTTCCCGAGCCGCAGATCGAGCAGCGCCGGATCGAGCGCCAGGATGGCCGCCGCGAAGGCAGCGAACGCCCGGTCCTCGCGCTCGACCGCGGCATCCGGCGTCATCTGCTGCGAATCCTCCAGCAGACGAGCATTCATCGCGTCGGTCTGCGCGGTGTCGTACGCAAACTCCTGGCCGCGGCCGCCATCGGCCAGCCGAAGCGCCTCGGTCGCGTGCTCGGCCCAATAGGCCACGTGGACGACGAGGTCGCGAACGCTCCAGTCAGCGACGACGCCCGGCACCGTCACCAGTTCGAGCTCGACCGATTCCACGGCATCCAGGAACGCCTCGCGTTCGACCGTCAGCTCATCGACGAGGCCATCGATGCTCATGGCAACGCTCGCAGCTCAGCGGTGTGCTCGCGGTAGTGCTCGGCACCGTCCTCGCGAATGCCGTCCCTCAGCGTCCCTCCGCCGGGAAGACGCTCTGAGAGCAGCATCGGATCGAGCACTCCGAGGCGATCGAGCAGCGCCTGGGCCGATGCGGCTTCGCGCTTCCGCGCCGTGGCCAGGTCGGTCTGGCGGGCAACCCGGGCGATCGTCTCATTCAGGGCATCCACCGATGGCTCACCGACACCAAGCTCGTCGGCGCGGCCGTCCTCCACGGCGTTGATGACCTCGACCACGTGGCCGGCCCAATAGCCGAGATGTGCGACGAGCTCACGGGCGCTCCAATCGTTGACGATCGCGGGCGCGGCGAGTCGTGCCGGGGCAAGACCCTCGAGCGTGGCGAGGAAGTCTGCCCGAGATACGGCCAACCCGTCGACCAGCTCGTCGGTCATGCGCGCTCCAGCCCGGCGTACGCGGCGATCAGGCGCTTGACGCCTTCGCCGACGAAGGCGACGGTCACCTCCTCATCTCCCTTCACGATGCGGCTGCTGACCACGATCCCATCGCCGAAACGTCGGTGGCGCACGCGGTCGCCGGCACTCCAGGCGGGGTCCTCCTCCGCGCCGAGCGCGTCGCCGGCACCGGGCGCCGAGAATGTGCCGCTGCCGAGGTCAACCGAGCCGGCACCGGTATAGCTCGCCGCTGCAACCCGCTTGCGCGCGGCGTCGAGCTCGCGACCAACCGGGCGCGGCACCCCCGGCGATGCCAGGTCGGGCAGCGAGATCGGTCGTAGTGGCTCCTGCACGCGACGCGTCGGCGAGCGATAGCCACCCGGCAGCCACCCGGCGTCGTCATCGGTACCGCGAGGCCAATCGCCGCCGCGTCGGAAGGGAGCCGCCGAACGCTCGGCGGCCAGGAGCTCGTCCGGCAGCTCGGAGAGAAAGCGAGACGGGTCCGACTGCGCGCCGACGCCGTACGTTGAGCGATGGTGCGCGTGGACGAGGTAGAGCCGATCCTTGGCGCGCGTCATTCCGACGTAGGCGAGGCGCCGTTCCTCCTCCAGCTCGCGCTCGTCCTCCAATGCGCGCCGGTGGGGCAGCAGGCCCTCCTCCATGCCGACGATGAAGACGACCGGGAACTCGAGGCCCTTGGCCGCGTGCAGCGTGATCAGGGTCACCCGGTCGGGGGCCTCCTCGAGCTCGTCCTGGTCGCTGACGAGGGCGACCTCTTCCAGGAAGCGGGCGATCCCCTCTGGAGCCGCGATCTCGTCGAACTCAGCCGCGTGGCCGCGCAGCTCCATCACGTTGGCCCAGCGCTCCTCGCCTTCATCGGTCCCGTCCTGGATGGCCGCCTGCAGGCCCGACCGCTCCAGCGCGGTGTCCACGATGACCGACGGCGGCTCCGAGGGCACCATCGCCATCAATCCACGCATAAGCTCCGCGAAGGCCGCCAGCTGGGCTCGCGCGCGGGGCGCCAGGTTCGGGTTCTCGGGCGCCTGCTCGACCGCGGTGAACATGCTGACGTCACGCGATTCGCTCCATGCCACCAGCTCCTCGACCGTCTTGGCGCCGATCCCGCGCGCCGGGACGTTGATGACCCGGCCGAGCGCCACCCGATCTGCCGGATTGCGGGCAAGTCGGAGGTAGCCGAGGGCATCCTTGACCTCGCGCCGCTCATAGAAGCGGGTGCCGCCGATGAGCTGGTACGGGATCCCGAAGCGCATCAGCGACTCCTCGATCACGCGGCTCTGGGCGTTGATGCGGTATGCGATCGCCACGTCGCCGTACTTGAGCGAGCCGTCCTCGTCATCGGCGCGGCTGGTGAGGAGGCGCGCCATCGAGCCGCGGCCCGAACCGCCGACCAGCTTCTCGACCTGGCGCGCAACGAACTCGGCCTCTTCGTACTCGTTGTACGCATCGAACAGCGTGATCTGGGCGCCGCCGCCGCGATCGGTCCACAGCTTCTTGTCCTTGCGACCGGCGTTGCGGCTGACGACCGCGTGAGCGGCGTCGAGGATCGTCTGGGTGGAGCGATAGTTCTGCTCGAGCTTGACGACCTTTGCGTCGGGGTTATCCGTCTCGAAATCCAAGATGTTGCGCAAATCCGCACCGCGCCACGAGTAGATGCTCTGGTCGTCGTCGCCGACCACCGCCAGGTTGCGGTGCTTGGCGGACAGGTGACGGCAGATCAGGTACTGCGCGCGGTTCGTGTCCTGGTACTCATCCACGTTGATCTGCTGCCAACGGCCCTGATATCTCGAGAGCACGTCGGGATGCTGCTCGAACAGGAAGACGGTCCGCATGAGCAGATCGTCGAAATCGACCGCATCGTCCTCGCCGAGCTGACGCTGATACGCCTCGTAGACGCGTGCCGCCGTCTCGTCGTAGTAGTTGGCCGCCTGCCGCGTCGCGGTGGCGACGTCCGCCAGCTCGTCCTTGCGCTGCCCGATCCAGGCCAGCATGCCGGCCGGACTGAACCGCTTCTCGTCGAGATCCAACCGCCGCAGGACGGCCTTGACGAGCGCCACCTGGTCGGCACGATCGTAGATCGTGAAGCTTCGGGTGAGACCGATGGCCGTGCCGTCGCGTCGCAGGACCCGGGCACAGATCGAATGGAAGGTCCCGATCGTCGCCTCGCGCGCCGCCTGCTCGCCGATCAGCCCGGAGATGCGCTCGCGCATCTCGCCGGCCGCCTTGTTGGTGAAGGTGACGGCCACGATCTGCCATGGTTTGAAGCCCGAGGCGATGAGGAATGCAACGCGGTGCGCGAGGACGCGAGTCTTGCCGCTGCCGGCACCGGCCAGGATCAGGAGAGGCCCCGAGAGATGGCCGACCGCCTCCCGCTGGGGCGCATTCAGGCGGTCCAGGATCTCCTTTGGAGTGAGGCGCGGAATCGGGGTGATCGCGGCGTCGGGCATCGACCCGATTCTAGAGGCGCCTTGCGGGCTGCGCAGACGCCGGCATGCCACGGTGTCACTCTCGGACGTAGCCCGGCTGCACCTGGACCGTGGCATTCGCCTGGCTCGCCAGTGACGGCCACTCCATTGCCATGCTGACCGCCTCGTCAATGTCGGCCGCTTCCACGATGACGAAGCCGCCAAGCACCTCCTTCGTCTCGACGAATGGACCATCGGTCACGGCGATCCCCTCACCCTGTCGCCCCGGCCGCAGCGTCTTTACCGTGCGCGGTGCGTCGAGCTCCTCGCCGCCAACCACGTGCTCACGCCACTTGCCGAACCAGGCCTGATGTCGCTCGACATCGGCGGCCTGCTCTTCGGGCGTCCAGGCCTCCCAGGCCGCGACATCGTCCGGACGGACGTAGTTGAAGATCACGTAGCGCATCGGTACCTCCACGCCTGCGGCGGCGCGCAATCCGCGCCGCTCCGACCCTACGACGCCCAGCCCATGGCCCACTTCGACAATGCTGCTGCCGCTACGGCGTGCCCATCAGCCGATTCAACCGAATCCCGACAGCGCTCGACACCGCGGCGGCGCCACCGATGACCGCCAGGCGGTGCGAGCCGAGACGCAGCACTTCCTGGCCGGTCTCGAGCGGGACGTATGTCCCGGCCACCAGCAGCACCGGCACGCCGGCCCTCCCTGCGATCGCCCCTCCGGTCAGGGCATCCGCGAACGTCAGGCCGGTGGCGACATACGCCCTCGATTTCGTCCAGAACGCGCGCACGACCGCCGCCCCGGTGCCGAACCGATCTGCCCCGGACAGGCGCGTCACCGCCCCGGTCGTGTAGGTTCCCAGCGCCGTGCCGACGGCCGAGCTGATCGAGGCTCCGCCGCCAAGTACGTAGATTCGCTGTGGGTTGAGCCGATCCAGCTCGGCCTGGGTCGCGGCCGGAATGCCGTTCTTCGTGACCAGCAGGAGCGGCGAGTCACGCAGGGCCGCCGCAGGGGCACCGGCCAGAGCGTCGGCGAAGCCGCTGCCGGTCGCCACGAAGGCCGCTGCGACCCCTGGTGCGTAGTAGGCCGCGCTGATGGCGGCTGCGGTCGCGTACCGATCAGAGCCGGAAAGCCGTGTCACCGTCCCAGTCGATGCGTACGGCTGCAGGCCGGTGCGCACACTCTCGGACACCACGCCAGTGCCGCCGAGCACCACGATGTTCTGGGGGTTCAACCGGTCGAGCTCCGTCCGGGTGGCCGTGGGAATCGCGTTCGCCTGGACGAGGAGCACGGGCACCGACAGGTGACCGGCCGCCGCGCTGCCGGCAAGGGCGTCCGGGAAATCGGCTCCGGTCGCCACGAAGACGCTGGTGGCGCCGGTTGGGTAGGCGGACTGGCTGAGGGCCGCGGCAGTCGCGTACCGATCAGTGCCTGAAACGCGCGAGGTCACCGGCTGCGCCGGGCTGATTCGGATCACGCGATCGTTGCTGCCGTTCGAGGTCGTGACGTACAGCTGGCCGCCCGGGCCGCTGACCATCGCGCGCAGGCGACCCCAGCTGTTGTTGAAGTGCGTGGCCGGGGCGCCGAGCGAGGCGCCGTCGGCGCTGATGGAGAAGCGCCGAACATCGCTCTCCTTGAGCGTGCTGACGAAGAGGTGACCATTGAAATCAGTCCATTGCGATCCGCCGGCAAACGCGGCACCCGAGGTAGCGATCGTCGAGTTGCCCGACGACCATAGCGAGTTCCGATAGCTCGAGGCCGGACCACAACCGCTCGTCTGGTACGGCGCGCCGGATCCCGTATAGCACGGCCATCCATAGTTGCCACCGGCGACCAATAGGTTGACCTCGTCGTTGACATTCGGCCCATGCTCGACGGCATACACTTGGTTCGTTCCAGGTCGAATGGCGATACCTTGCGGGTTTCGGTGGCCCATCGAGTAGACCGCGTTGCGCGTGCCGCCGATGATCGGGTTGTCCGATGGCACGGTTCCGTCCCGGTTGATGCGCAGGATCTTGCCGTTCAGGCTGAGGCGATCCTGGGCACGCACGGCGTCGTTCGAGTCGCCCATCCCGATCCAGAGCTTGCCGAACCGGTCCATCTCGAGCGCGCAGCCGTTGTGAATCGTGTTGGCGCGCATGTTGCCGAGGAGGACCGTGAGGCCACCCCAGCTGCCGCTTGTGGACACCGTAAATCGCAGGACCTGGTTGACCCAGCTGCTGCCGATCTGGCGCGATGCGCAGACGTACACGAAGCGATTGGTGGCGAAGTCGACGTCGACCGCGATGCCCATCAGCCCGGATTCCCCTTCAGCGCGCACCGAGGGGATCGTGACGGTGCGGATCAACGCCGCACCGATGCCGCCGCTCGAGTAGACGCGGACCCTGCCCGGACGCTCCGTGACGAGCATCGTGCCGTCCGGCACGAACGCGACGTCCCATGGGATGACGAGGCCGTCGGCAATCATGGCGGTCGACATGGGCGGCGGGGCGGCCGACGCTGCCTGCGGCGAGAGCCCGGCGGCAATGGCGACGATCAGAGTGAAGACGAGGCTTCGTCGGCGGAGGTGCCCGGGCATCTGGCTCCCTTCAGTGCATGGCGCGGGTGACGGCCCGAGTGTAGGGCGGGCCGCAGGCGCCGCGCATGACCCGATCGTGCAATCGATCGGCGCCGACAGCGTCAGACACAGCGCGAGGGCCCCGGCCGAAGCCGGGGCCCTCGCGTCGGTGTTGCGTGGAGGACTAGAAGTCCATCCCGCCGCCGGGCGGCATGCCCGGCATCGCCTTCTCCTTCTCGGGGAGATCGGTGATGATCGTCTCCGTGGTGAGAAGCAGGCCGGCGATCGACGCGGCGTTCTCGAGCGCCGATCGTGTCACCTTGGCCGGGTCGATGACGCCGGACGCGAACAGGTCGCCGTACTCGCCCTTCTGCGCGTCGTAGCCGCTCCCCGGCTTGAGCTTGCGGACCGCCTCGACGACGACCGAGCCCTCCTGGCCTGCGTTGATCGCGATCTGGCGGAGCGGCTCCTCCAGCGCACGGCGCAGGATGTTGACGCCGATCAGCTCGTCGCCGAGCACCTCGACCTTCTTGAGTGCCGGGAGCGCGTGGATCAGGACCGAGCCGCCACCGGCGACCATGCCCTCCTCGACGCCCGCGCGAGCCGCCGACAGGGCGTCCTCGATGCGATGCTTCTTCTCCTTGAGCTCGACCTCAGTGGCCGCGCCGACCTTCAGGACGGCGACGCCGCCGCTGAGCTTGGCAAGGCGCTCCTGGAGCTTCTCGCGATCGAAGTCGCTGGTCGTGTCTTCGATCTGGAGCTTGATCTGCCCGATGCGTGCCTTGATGGCAGCGGCATCGCCCTTGCCCTCGATAAGGGTCGTCGTGTCCTTGGTGGCCGTCACGCGGCGTGCCTGCCCAAGGTCTTCGAGCTGGACGCTGTCGAGCTTGCGGCCAACCTCCTCGCTGATGACCCGCGCCCCGGTCAGGGTCGCGATGTCCTCGAGCATGGCCTTGCGGCGATCGCCGAAGCCGGGGGCCTTGACCGCGAGCACGTTGATCGTGCCGCGAAGCTTGTTGACGACCAGGGTGGCGAGCGCCTCCCCGTCGACGTCCTCGGCGATGATCAGGAGCGGCTTGCCGGTCGAGACCGTCTTCTCGAGGGTCGGCAGGATGTCGGCGACCGCGCTGATCTTCTTGTCCGTCACGAGGACGAAGGGCGCATCGAGCGTGGCCTCCATCTTTCCGCCATCGGTCGAGGTGACCATGTAGGCCGAGAGGTATCCGCGGTCGAGCTGCATGCCCTCCACGTATTCCTTGTCGAGCTTGAGTCCCTGCGACTCCTCGACGGTGACGACGCCGTCCTTGCCGACCTTGTCCATGACGTCGGCGATCATCTGGCCGATCTCGCTGTCACGGGCGCTGATCGAGGCGATGTGCGCGATATCGTCGGTCGTCTCGACCGGCTTGGACAGGCGCTTGATCTCCTCGACGATGGCGGCAACGCCCTTCTCCAGCCCGCGCTTCAGGCCCATCGGGCTGGCGCCGGCGGTGACGTTCTTGAGGCCCTCGGTGATGATGGCCTGTGCCAGGACGATGCTCGTCGTGGTGCCGTCGCCGGCCACGTCGTTCGTCTTGGTGGCGACCTCCTCGAGCAGCTGAGCACCCATGTTCTCGTACGGGTCCTCGAGCTCGATGTCGCGTGCGATGGTCACACCGTCATTCGTGATCGTCGGTGCGCCGAATTTCTTGTCGAGGAGAGCGTATCGGCCCTTGGGACCGAGCGTGACCTTGACGGCATCGGCCATCTTGTCGACGCCGCGCTTCAATGAGCGTCGCGCCTCTTCCTCGAACAGCAGCTGCTTCGCCACGTTCTATCTGTCCTCCTGGTTTGTCGCCGCGCGTCGCGCGGCGCATCGGTCTGTTGAAAAGATTGGCCGCTATGCGATGACGGCCAGGATGTCCTTCTGGGAAAGGATCAGGAGATCCTCGTCATCCAGCTTGAACTCCGTGCCGGCGTACTTCTGGAAGAGGACCTTCTCGCCCTCGCTGACTTCCATCGCCTCGCGTGTGCCGTCGTCCAGGGTGCGGCCGGGGCCGACCGAGAGGACCGTGCCCTCCTGAGGGCGCTCCTTGGCCGTGTCCGGGAGGACGATGCCGCTCTTGGTCATCTCCTCGCGGGGCGTTGGCTTGACGACGAGACGATCGCCCAGGGGCTTGAGCTGGGTCGCCGTGCCGCTGACCGTGCTGGTCATATGTGCGTAATGCCTCCTTGCGTGCGCAACCGGTGCGGAATGGTGCGGTTCAGGTGCCTTCTCGCGGGAGCGCCAGCATGGTCGATTGGACCGTGGAACTGGCACTCAACCATCGAGAGTGCTAAGTGGCAAGGTAGCACCCGCGAACCGAGCGTGTCAAGGTCGACGCAGCGATGCCCCGGCGCTCGGCCGGGGCATCGTTGGCGCTTGCCGCGACGGAGGTCAGGCGCGGTGCGTGACCATCAGCGCGCTCGGCACGGGCTCGACGGGATTGTCGCCGTCGCCGTTCCCGCCGCCATTGCCGTCCCCGCTCGGCGGTGCGAGCACGAGCACGTAGACGAGGACCGCGATCACGATGATCGCGACGATGATGCCGAGGATGAACCCGGCACCGCTGCTTCCAGCCGGTTCGCCGGCCGTTCCGCCACCCGGCGTGTTGACATTGACCTGGCCCATACGCTGGGTCCTCCTCATTCGAATCGTCGTGCGGTGGCATGAACCACCGTCGGTTCACGAGAAGCAACCGGCGTGCCAACCCATCCTCGCTGACCGAGTGAGCGCTCGATCAGATGACGACCAGGCGATCGTACGCCGCCCGCACGTCGTCGGCGACCATCTGCGGGTCCATTTCGCGGAGGCGAGCCAGCTCGGCGACCACGCGCAGCGCGGTCGTCGGCTCGTTGCGGCCGTCACGGTCGGGGCCGAGGTACGGGCTGTCCGTCTCGACGAGGTACGCGCCCGCCGGGACCGATGCGGCCGCCGTGCGCGGACCGACCGCGCTTCGAAAGCTGAGTGGAAACGCGAAGCTGACCAGGAACCCGCGCGCCGTGAGACGCGTCGCCATGTCGCCGTCACCGGAGAACGCATGGAGCACGCCTCGGGTGCTCCGCGTCGAGCCCTCAGCCCAGCGGCTCAGGATCGCGGCGACCTCTTCGTGCGCGTCGCGATCGTGAACGAGCACCGGCAATTCATTGACGGCGGCGAGGCTCAGCTGGCGCCCGAATGTGCTGCGCTGCACGTCCGGCGTCGAAAGGTTCCGAAAGAAGTCGAGCCCGATCTCCCCCACCGCCGAACAGTGCGGGTCGGCAATGAGGCCCTCGAGGGTGCGCCATGACGGCTCATCGGTGTCGCCGGCGTGGTGCGGATGCACCCCCACCGCGGCCTGCACCAGCGGCGCGTGGCGTCGGGCGAGGTCGAGCGCTGCCTCGGATGATGCGAGGTCCCAGCCCGGGACCATGATCCGCTCGATGCCGGCCTCGACCGCGCGAGCGAGAACCGCCTGGAGATCGGCTTCGAAGCGCTCGTGCTGGAGGTGACAGTGCGAATCGACCATCCCCGACAGGCGGGCGGGATCCTTGCGGCGGCTCAGACGGGGGCCTCCGCCTCGATGCGCGGGAAGATCGGGCTCGGCAACCCGGTGATCATACCGGTCCGGGGTGCTCCCCACGCGAGCAGATCGCCGAGGCCGGGACCGCCGGAACCTCGCTCGTCATACCCTGGCGACGCGCCAAGCTGTTCGAGCATCGTCCGTGCTCCCGACGGCGCCACCGGGGCAAGGAGGTGACCGAGGATGCGGCACACCTCCGCCATCACGGCCAGCACCTGGCCAACCCGATCGGTGTCCCCCGCCTTGTTCAGGCTCCAGGGCGCCTGGCCCTCCGCGTATCCGTTCGCGGCGCCCGCCAGCTCCATGATGGCGGCCAGCGCTTCGTCGAGGTGATGGAGCTTCATGGCGGCGTGGTACGTCGCGACAGTGCGGGCGGCGGCGGCACGGATCTCCTCGTCGGCCGGCTGCGCGGCATCGGTGACCAACGGCAGCCTTCCCTCGAGATACCGATTGCTCATGCTGACGGTGCGATTGACGAGATTGCCGAGATCGTTCGCCAGGTCGGCGTTGTATCGGCGCACGAAGCCGCCCCAGGTCACGTCGGCGTCGCGGTCGAAGGGTACCTCGCGCAGGACGACGTAGCGCACGCCGTCGACCCCGAGCACGTCGGCGGCCATGTCCGGATCGTGGGTGTTGCCGGTCGTCTTGCTCATGCGCTGACCACCCCGGTCGAGCATGAAGCCGTGCGCGAAGACCTGCTTCGGAAGCGGCAGGCCGGCGCTCATCAGCATGGCCGGCCAGTAGAGGCAGTGAAAGCGCGTGATGTTCTTGCCGATGACGTGCAGGTCGGCCGGCCACCATCGGTCCATGGCTTCGAGGTCGTTCGGGAAGCCGGCGCCGGTCAGGTAGTTGGTGAGTGCATCGAACCAGACGTAGATCCGGTGCCTCTCGTCGCCGGGGAAGGGGATGCCCCAGTCCGTACCGGAGCGGCTGATGCTGAAATCGCGGAGCCCCTCGCGCAGCCACCCGAGCACCTCGTTGCGGAAATGCTCGGGCTCGCAGAAGGAAGGGTTGTCGGCGTAGAGCTCTTCGAGCCGCACCTGGTAGGCAGAGAGGCGGAAGAAGTAGTTGTTCTCCTCCAGCCACTGCGGCTCGAGGGTCGGATGGTCGGGGCAACGCCCGTCCACGAGCTGCTGATCGGTCTTGAACTCGTTGCAGCCGGTGCAGTACCAGCCGGAATAGGTTCCCTCGTAGACGTCGCCGGCGGCCTGCGCACGACGAACCATCTCGACCGATGCGGCGGCGTGGTCGGTATCGGTGGTGCGGATGAACCGATCGGCGCTGATGCCGAAGCGCTCGAATGTCGCCTGCCATGTCTCCGCCCACGGGTCGATCAGCGCATGTGGATCGATGCCGAGCTCCCGCGCATCGCGCTCGACATTTGCCGAATGCTCGTCCATGCCGGTCAGGAACCGCGTGTCGTCACCGAGCAGCCGGTGATAGCGGGCGATGGCGTCGGCGCCAATGGCCTCGAACATCGAGTGCAGCGCCGGTCGCTCGCTCGGGTAGAAGATGGCAGTGGTCAGGTAGAAGCGCTGGCTCATCGGTCCATGCTCAATGGTTGCGGCCCTTTGGCCAGTAGAGCTCCTTGCGGACCTGCTCGGTCGCGAAGGCGCGTGCGGTGGCGATCTCCTCGACTGCTGAGACCATGTCGGGGTTGCCGCAGAGGTAGATCGTGGTGTTCTCGGCTGTCAGGCCGTGTTCGTCGAGCTGGTCGGCGAAGATCGCTTCGACGCGGCCGGTGCAGCCGGTCCAGTCGGGACAGGCCTGCGGCCGGGAGATGGTGCCGACGTAGCGCAGCGGGAAGCCACCGCCATCGGCCAGTTCGGTCAGCTCGCCGCGCCAGGCCAGGTCGTAGTCGTAGCTCACGCCGTGCAACAGGACGACGTCGCGCGTCTCACCGCGGGCGCGCAGCGTCTCGATCATGCTGATGAACGGCGCCAGGCCGGTGCCCGATGCGACGAACAGGCAAGTCCGCCCATCCTCCTGGAGCAGGAACTTGCCCTTCGGCCCCTTGATGTTGATCGGGTCGCCCACCGTGCGCTGCCAGAGAAGCGGCGTGAGGCCGCCGCGCTCGACGAGACGAATGAAAAACTCGTACTCGGACAGGTCGTCCGCGGACGAGGAGATGCTCATCGGCCGCTGGATCAGCTTCTCGGGACCCATCAGGCCAAGCGTGGCGTACTGACCGGGCGCGAAGGGAAACGGCTGCTCGAGCGCCTGCACGCCCACGATCGCCAACCCGGGAGCGACCTCATCCCAGCGGCTCAGGCGTCCGTTGTAGGGGTACTCCGCCGTCATCCATCCCTCGCCTGCACGCGCCAGCACCATGAATGGCTGTCGCGGGCGGCCAGTATAGCCGCGGGGTACGGGGGGCTCCGAGGCGACCAGGCTGGGTTCGGGTCAGCCTCTCTCGAGCCGATCCACAGCCCCTCGGCATCGTGGTCGGCGACAAGACCACCCGCCTGCAAGGCATGCGCGTACATCATTCTCTCCGGGTGCACGACCCATGATGCGCCAGCGGGCATGGAGAAGCCGACCGCAGCGGCCATTGATAGGTCAAACGCCATGGTCGGCTGAGCGGACCATCACATCGGCTCGGCGCGGCGTCAAGAACTCCGACCGATTTTCGTGGTGGACCCACGCAACACATAGTCGGGCGCGGCACTATCGCGCCCGAGTGCGCCGGGAGTACCGTCCCTGGCATGACGCGCCTGGTACTTCCTGATCAGGGCAATAGACCGCTGCGCCGCCCGTCGCGGTCCCGCTCGCAGGCTGCGCGCGGCGTGGGCGCTGACGAACGTCGTGCCGATGTCGATCCCCGGACGCGATGCACGCTTTGTGGCGCGCCAGTCATGCCGGACGGTACCGGCCACGATACCGAATGCTGGGGTATGGGGTCGTGATCGGGCACTGAGGGCCCCGGCGGCCCGAGATTCACCGAGACGTCCAATCCGCGCGGCCAGTGATGGCGCCTAGCCGCCGGTATCCTCACGCACCGATCCGACCGTCGCGACCAGTCGGCGGGTAATGGCGAGGCTTTCCCGGCGGCTCCGATGCCGATGCTACTCGGGGTCGATTACCAGCGGCGACCGTCCCCGCGACCGGCGCTTAGGGCTTGGTGCTCGGATGGATAAGCCGGTGGTACAGGCCGAACAAGATGAACGTCGGCGGCCACTGTCCGACGAACAGCGCCCAATCGTT
>Ga0136612_10000396_pt1 | contig 15296 bp, 16 predicted proteins | sample AntDryUQ224A2306_2_FD_106644 | JGI IMG/M metagenome (GOLD analysis project Ga0136612, IMG submission 106644) | Polar desert sand microbial communities from Dry Valleys, Antarctica - metaG UQ224A (23.06) | ecosystem: Environmental > Terrestrial > Soil > Desert | place: Antarctica: Dry Valley... | reverse complement strand
TTGCGCCCAGAGCCCATCCGCCGATCATGCCGCTCCGATCGACGCTGCGGGCGAAGTATCCGACCGCTGCGAGAACCGTATTCGCGAGGAGGAACGCCGCCGCCGCGGATGTAAGCTGGAAATGCGGACCGCTCCAGGTGTGCAGGATCCATACGGTCAGCGCCGCGGCCGCCGGCACGGTGATGTTGTCGTCCACTCCTAGTGCCAGCGACTCGACGATTGCTCCAGCTATGACGGCGGCAAGGACGATCGACCACCGCGGCAGCCAGGTCCATTCATCATTCAGATGATAGGAAAGGAGGAGCACCGGCAGAGACGCGCACGCGATGAAGCCGAGAAGCCCGGCCCAGCTCTTGTTGCGGTTCCATGGGAGCCGTGCGCCGCCGAAGCGCTTGCCGGCGATGGTCGCGAATCCGTCCCCGAATGCCAGGACTCCCCACGCCACACCGGCAATGTGAAGATCGTTGCGGAAGACCAGGATCAAAGTCAGGACGGACAGTGGATAGAGGACGATCCCCGCATCCCAGCCCCGCTCGTGACGGGAGACGCTCCTGCCCACAACCCTGTGCAGTATCAGAAAGTTGCCGGCCACTGCGGCTGCCGCCACCACCGCCGCCGCCCACCATGGAATCCACTTCAGGCTGAAGGCGCAGAGACCGAAGGCGATGTGGATCGACTTGCGGAGGATTTCGTTGGCCTGGTGCGGCCGCGATTCATCCTTCATGCTTCCTCACCCATCCTTCTACAATGCCCTCGCTGACATGGTAGACGCACCTCTGCTGTCTGTGATCATCCCCTGCTACAACGAGCGGGCCACCGTGGCGGAGCTCCTGCGCCGCGTCAAGGAAGTGCCGATCGACAAAGAGATCATCGTCATCGACGACCGGTCGACGGATGGATCAAAGGACGTCGTGGCCGCGCTGGCACTGCAGTGGCCGGAGATCCGCCACCTGCTGCAGGAAGTGAATCAGGGGAAGGGAGCGGCCATCCGTCGCGGGATCGACGAAGCCAGGGGTGACATCGTCATCATCCAGGATGCGGACCTCGAGTACGACCCCGAGGAATTCCCGAAGATCATTCAGCCGATCGTCGACGGTCATGCGGATGTCGTCTTCGGCTCGCGTTTCGAAGGGTATCCCCGCCGGGTGATGCTGTACTGGCATCGGCTCGGGAATGCGTTCCTCACGTTCCTCTCGAACGCCACCACGAATCTCGATCTGACCGACATGGAGACCTGCTACAAAGCGTTCCGGCGCGAAGTCATCCAGTCGATCAAACTGAACTCGAACCGCTTCGGCATCGAGCCTGAGATCACCGCCAAGGTCGCCAAACGCGGGTATCGTATTTTTGAAGTTCCCATCTCGTATTACGGCCGCGACTACTGGGAAGGGAAGAAGATCAACTGGAAGGACGGCTTCAGCGCCATCTGGACGATCCTCCGCTACGGATTGTTCAACGACGATTCGAGCGAGCCGCGGAACTTCACAACGCTGCGCCGTCGTGGCCGCCTGAAACGGTACAACCGCTGGATCTGGGACCGGATGCGTCCCTTCGTCGGGCAGCGTGTGCTCGAGGTCGGGGCTGGATCAGGGTCGATGACCCGATTCCTTTACGGGCGTGAGCTGATCGTAGCCACTGACAGGGAGACCCCTTACATCGATCGCCTGCGCAATGCGTTCCGGCGCCGGCCGGGGATCATCGTCGAACGGCTCGATCTGGAAACCGATCAGGCTCTCGATCTGACGCGGTACTCATTCGACACCGTGACCTGCATCAACGTCCTCGAGCACATTCAGGATGATGAGGCTGCGCTCTCGCGGGTGAGTCAGTTGCTGACCAGCGGTGGGCGCGTGATCGTTTATGTGCCCGCGGACAAATCTCTGTTCGGGACGATGGACGAAGGGGTCGGCCACCTCCGCCGGTACGAGAAGGAAGAGCTGGCCGGGAAGCTGCGGAGCGCCGGTTTCGAAGTCGAGCACATGTCGTATCAGAATCAGCTGGCTCGAACAGCATGGCTGTTCAACTCCAGGATCGCCCGGAGGAAAGCGCTCCCTTCGGGTCAGTCGCGAATTTTCGACTATCTCGTCCCGCTGTTCCGCGCGCTCGAGGGTGAGAATCCGTCGAACGGTCTTAGTATCGTGGCCGTGGGTCGAAAGAAACAGGCTTCGCGCGCGGCGGTTATTCTCGCTGGTGGCGCGGGAACGCGGCTGCATCCGCTAAGCTCGGACGATAATCCCAAACAATTTTTGACGCTGTTCGATGGACAGTCGCTGCTGCAGAAGACATGGGATCGCCTGCGACGGCTGCTGCCTGCCGAAGCGATCTACATCTCCACGAACGAAAAGTACCGCGCGAAGTGTATCGAGCAGCTTCCCGACCTCCGGCCGGAGAATGTGATCGCCGAACCGGCGCGCCGGAACACAGCGCCCGCAATCGCGCTCTGCACCTTCACGATCGAGCAGCGAGCCGGTGATGCCGCGATCGCGTTCCTGCCCGCCGATCACTACATCAAGGACGAGGCGGAGTTCGCGCGGATCCTCGAGCGGGCCTACGGGCACGCCGCCGAGAATGACGAGCTGGTGACGGTCGCGATCGACCCCACCGAACCGAACACCGGGTACGGCTACCTCGAGCTCGGTGAGCCGATCGCCGACGGCATCGTCCGCCTGCGCCGATTCACGGAGAAGCCGTCTGCAGAGCGCGCCACGGAGTTCCTGCGCGCCGGAAACTACGCCTGGAACGCCGGCATCTTCGTCTGGCGTCCCAGCGTCTTCCGCCGAGAAGTCACCCGCATCGCCCCCGCCCTGCTCGACGTGACCGTGGCCACTTACGAACGCGCACCCTCCATCTCCATCGATTACGCCGTCATGGAGAAAGCCTCACAGGTCGCCACCATCCGCGGCGCCTTCGGCTGGTCCGACGTCGGCTCCTTCGAAGCCCTCGAGCGCGTCGGCGTCACCATCCCCGCCTCCATCAAACGCTCCCCCGCGTAGACGGGGTCAGAGCTTTGCTTTTTGCTTTGCGGCACTGGGTCTACCTTGTGTGACCAAAGCAAAAAGCAAAGCTCTGACCCCGTCTACGCGGGGAAGAGGCGGGTGGCGTTTTCCCAGAGGATGAGGCGCTCGACTTCGGGGGGGAGGTTGAGGGCGCGGAAGTCGTCGAGGTTGCGGCGGATGGAGACGACGCCGGGCGAGGGCCAGTCGGTTCCCCAGAGAGCTTTGTCGGCGATGTCGCTGAGGCGCGGCAGGTGTCGAAGCAGGCCTTTCGGCGGAATGCCGGAGAGGTCGACGTGGACTCGCCGATGACGACGCGCCAGGAAGAAGGCGGTCTCGCCGTAGAGCGGGCGTCCGGCATGCGCGAGGATGATGTTCAGGCCGGGGAAGTCGACGGCGACGTCGTCGATCGGCATCGGGTCGGCGTAGACATTACGCGCTCCCGGGAAGATCGAAGTACCAGTGTGAAACATCACCGGGACCGCGCGCGCTTCGCACTCGCGATAGATCTCGGCGAGTTGCGGCAATGCAAAGCGATATGCGTTCGGCGAGAACCATTGGTGCGGCGGGTGAATCTTGATCAGGCCGATGCCGAGGTCGAGAACCCGCCGGATTTCGCCGCGCACATCTTTCTCATGGAGAGGATTGACCGACCCCGCCGGAATGAGCCGGTCGCGATGACGGCGCGTGAAAGCGGCGATCCAGTCGTTGACCTCACGCGTGAAGCCCATCACGTCAGGCGAGACGTAGTTGATGCACACCGCGCGATCCACACCGCTCTCGTCGAGATACGCGATGACGCTCTCTGCGGATTCGAGGATCGCCTTCGCACCAGCGTGCGAAGCGTCGTCGATCAGCGGCAGGACCGCCGGGTTGAGCATCCGCCACGGCTGAATATGAATATGAACGTCGAAGACGCTCAACTCAACATCACCATGCGCATGCAGACCGCCGTGGAAGGACAGGCATCCTGCAGCTCGCGCGACGCCAGAAGCTGCGGATGCACCTCATCCCTCTCGATGGTCTTGAATCCGCGCTTCTTGAAGAACCCCTCCGCGGTGGTCGTCAAAAGGTAAAACTCGCGGAGACCGCGCGCAGAAAGACGATCCAGCAGCTGCCGGACCAGCCGGCGTCCGAGTCCATGTTTACGATAGTCGGGATGCACTGCGATTGACCGGATCAGAGCAGCGAATTGATAGGTCTCGGATCCGCCACAGCCGACCAAAGTTTGCTGATCCTTCGCAACGACAAAAGTCTGCCAGTGCTCATCGACCCCGGCTGTGGGCAGGTCGTTGGCACTGAGCAGACTTTTGATGGCGTCGATATCCGCCGCGGTCGCGGGCGCGATTCCGATCTCGTCGTCGGGCATGCCCGCCGATTCTAATGCTCAGAGGGAGATGATCCACTGCGAGGGAAACGTTTCCGTTCGGTATCCTCGCCGAACTCGGGTGTGGTGTCCTTGCGAGCGGCTCTTTCACCGGTGGGGTCAGGGTTCACTGGTGTCACGTCGCCATCCTCGGTCGGGCCTTCGCTACGGCTGACTTCGTCTCGATCTCGCTTGTCCATGCGTCCTCCTGGTAAGCGGTTATTAGTAGTGCAGGTCACGTGCCTCAACGAAGCTCGAAAACCACCGAAATCGTGTAGCTGTTCTCCTGGCTCCCGCTCTCTACCGGAACGTCGCTGACGGCCTGAGAGGCCTCCGCCCGCATGGCCATCGCTCGCGGATAGTGAGGAGGAGCGATCTGGGACCCTTCGGCGATGGTGACCGCGCGGCCGAGGGTGCGGCTGGCCGCGAGAGCCAGCACAGTCGCTTTGGCCCGTGCGTCTGCATACGCGGCCTTCAGCCCCTGCTCGCGACCGATGCTGGGATCGGAGACCTCGAACTGCAGTCCCGATGAGGTGTTGACGCCGGCGCTCACGGCGGCCTGAAGTGCTTTTCCGGCACTGGCAACCTTGTCGCTGGTGATGGTGATGTTGTTGGCTACCTGATAGCCGAGGATCTGGGGCGGTCTGCCCTCGCGATAATCCTGCTGTGGATAGATGGTGAAGCTGGCGGTGCGGATCTGCTGATCGGTCAGACCGGAGCGCTTGAGAGCCGCGATCGCCGCGGCGACCTTGGCGTTGTTCTGGTTGACGGCCTCCTCGACGGTCTGGGCCACGCTCTGCACTCCGACCGTGAAAGTCACCCGGTCCGGGGTGACGACGGAACGACCGGTACCGGTCACGCTGATCGTCTCCATCATCGGAGGGACGAACGGCGTCTGGGTCTGCACCTGAGCCACGGCCGTGCCGGCGACCAGAACGACGGTGAGGACTGCGGACAATGTTTTCATGAAACCTCCTCGTTTCCGATTGTAGAATGCACACCCATCGCGATTCTCCTCTCGCGAAATCTAGTGCTCCCGTTCTCTGGAGAATTCCCTTTCAATGGCAGACCCCAACGACAAGGTGCCTGGTCAGGTACCCGGCCGCTATTACGTCGATTCGCAGTGCATCGACTGCGATCTCTGTCGCGAGACTGCCCCGGCGAACTTCATGCGGAACGACGAGGCAGGCTTCTCCTACGTTTTCAAGCAGCCCGAAACCGCTGAGGAAGAGATCCTTTCGAAGGACGCACTCGACAACTGCCCGGTCGAAGCGATCGGCAAAGACGGAGCCTGAGCGCCCGGCATCCCGCTCAGTGCATCTTCTTGTCGACGCTGACCTGGTCATGCCAGTCGTCGGCCAGCAGGACTTCAATGAGCTCCTGCAACTCCTCCATGTGGAACGGCTTCGTCAGCGCCGCGGTCATGTTGTTGCCCTTGGTGATGGTGAGAATGTCACCCTTGCCCGATGCCACGACCACCGGAGTCTGTTTTCCCTGCGCCAAGTACCAGGCAATCCACTCCTCACCACTCATCCCGGGAAGATTGAGGTCGAGCAGAATCAGACGGGTGTCCGGATGGCTCTGGAGAAGGCTCATCCCCTCGACGGCGCCCGATGCGGAGAGCACCTCGTATCCGCGCTTCTGGAGGTACGACTTATAGAGGGCCAGAACGTCGGGATCGTCCTCGATAGCCAGGATCTTGTGTGCCGGATTGCGGCTGGTCTCGAGCATGGATGATCTCCTGCGCGCCTTTCTTTGCGAGTTCCATGCTAACTGCTGAGCAATAATCGCCCTGTGGGAATTGGTCTATGGATCGTTGCAGGAGCCGGGGCTGCGCTGCTGGCCCGCCTTTCCGACGCCGGACGCTCCAGAATTCTGCTGGAGTTATTCATTGGAATCTCCGCGGCCGCGCTGGCGGGCCTCACCGCAACCGCACTCGATTTCGGAGGAACTCGTGAACCCGACTGGCGGGCCGGGCTCTTCACATTCTTTGCAGCATTGACGGCGGTCGGTGTCCTGCGGCTGATCCGGCTGAAGCGATCATGATCCGCGCAGCGACGATCCTGATCCTCCTCTTCCTCAATCTCGCGTTCTGGGGAACGCCAGTGCTCATCCTCGGAGTCTTCAAATTTCTCCTCCGCGGCGAAGCGCGGCGGCGCGTCGTGCTTGTTCTCGGAGAGCTGGCGGATCGCTTCGTCGGCGGAAACGACGTGATCTATCGCCTGCTCCTGCCCATCGTCTGGGATGTGGAGATGCCCGAGGAGCTCGATCCCGCCGGTCACTTCCTGATCTTCAGCAATCACGTCTCATGGGCCGACATCCTGGTGCTGTTCCGAGTTTTTCACCGGCGTGTCGCTCTGACCCGATTCTTCGTCAAGCAGGAGCTGATCTGGCTGCCGCTGGTCGGTGTGGCCTGTTGGGCCATGGATTTCCCGTTCGTGAAGCGCTACTCGGCCGAATACCTTGCCCGCCACCCCGAAGATCGTGGAAAGGATCTGGAGACCACCCGGCGTTTCTGCCAGCGCTATCGAACGGTGCCGGTGGCGATCATTAATTTCCTGGAGGGAACCCGCTTCACTCCGGAGAAAAAGGCGGTGCAGGATTCTCCGTACCGGCATCTCCTACGGCCACGCGCCGGCGGCGCGGCGTTCGTGCTCGCCTCCCTCGGAGACCAGCTCGACGGCGTGGTCGACGTTGCCATCGCCTATCACGGTCAGAAGGTCACCTTCTGGGACTTCCTGTGCGGCAGGATTCCCCGAGTCACCGTTCGCGCGCGCATGCTCGACGTGCCCGCCGAGTTCCTGACTCCGGGCGTCATCGATCCGGAAGTACGAGCCTCTTTGAAGGCGTGGCTCGAAGGCATCTGGGCAGAGAAGGACGCTTTGCTGCGAAGCCTCTACGAAAACTTTCGTTGACATTACGAAACCTTTCGTATAGCGTTCTCGTATCAGGAGAGGTGATGCCCGATCGAACGATGCCCCGCCCCACCGACGCTGAACTTGCCATCCTCAATGTTCTCTGGGAGCTCGGTCCGAGCACGGTCCGCGACGTCCACGATGCATTGAGTGGATCGCAGGCCACCGGCTACACGACCGTGCTCAAGCTGATGCAGATCATGACGGAGAAGGGGCTGGTGCAACGCGATGAATCGGAGCGAGCCCACATCTACGAGGCTCGACAGAGCGCGCAGCGGACGCAGCGTCAACTTCTCACCGACCTCGCCGACCGCGCCTTTGGTGGCTCGCCGGCCCGGCTGGTGATGCAGGCGCTGTCGGGACGCAAGACCTCATCCGAAGAGCTGAATGAGATTCGCGAGCTGCTCGATCAGCTCGAAGGAGCCGGGAAATGACGATGAGTGATCTCCTTTTCGAAGCGATCGGTCTTGCTCTGCTCCATCTTCTCTGGCAGGCAGCGCTGGTGGCTGGCCTTCTCGCCGCTGCCCTTCGCATTCTGGCCACACGAAGCGCCGTCTCCCGATACTCGGTGGCCTGCCTCGCGCTGGCCGGTCTCGTCGCTCTCGGTGTCACCACCGCCATCCGCTCGTACGACGGAGCGCAATCGATAGCGGCTGCGCCGGCTCAAACGGCGGTGACGTCGTTCTTCGCTTCGTCGCAACCCGCTGAGATCCCCGCGATGCTGCGTGCCGCGACTCTGATCCGGATTTACGCGCCCGAGATCGTGATGGTCTGGCTTGCCGGTGTCACGCTGCTGACGATCCGCCTGGGGGTGAGCTGGTTCCGCGCGCGCCGGCTGGTGACGCGCAGCGGCAAAGAAACGTCTTCAGAATGGCAGAAGGTCGTCCAACGGCTTTCGACCTCGCTTCGTCTGAGCCGGCCCGTTCGATTGATCGAGTCGGCTGCGGTCGAAGTTCCTGCGGTCGTGGGCTGGCTCCGTCCAGCCATCCTCCTTCCGGCGAGCTCGCTGACCGGACTGACGCCGGAGCAGCTGGAGATGATCCTGGCGCACGAGCTCGCGCACATCAGCCGTCACGACTTCCTCGTCAACATCGCGCAGTCCATCGCCGAAACGCTGCTCTTCTACCATCCGGCCACCTGGTGGATCTCCCGACAGATCCGCATCGAGCGCGAGAACTGTTGCGATGATCGCGCAGTCGCCATCTGCGGTAATCCTCTGCAGTACGCCCGGGCCCTGACTGTTCTCGAAGAGTTGCGCCAGGCGCCGTCCATGGCGGTGGCCGCCAGCGGCGGGTCACTCTTCGCCCGCATCGGCCGCCTCCTCGGACGATCGGAGAAAGGTCACATGACCAGTGGATGGAGTGCCGTCGCTGCCGCGGTGACCTTCGTGGTGCTCATCACAGTCGCTTCCCTCCCTGCTCTGGCCGACAGGAGCGTCGCCCCCGAAGAACCGGCGATCCCTGCCGAACCGGCGGAGCCGGCCGAGCCGCCGGAGCCGCCCAATCCTCCGAAGATTGCTGAGGAAGCACCGGCGCCGAAGCCTGCTGGCCTGCCCCGACGTGCTGGCGCCATTCCGGAAACGCCGATCGCACCCGTTGCCGTTGCCACGCCGCGTGTAGCAGTGGCAATCGCACCGAAAGCGTGGCCATCCTTCGCCGGTGTCGAACTGAACGCCTGGGATGCTGACGATGAGGACCAGAGCAGCGAAGACGGCACGTTCGATCCTTCGCGCAAGCTGACCGTCGATGAGCTGATCAGTCTGCGCATCCACAACGTCACCCCTGAATACCTCGAGGAGATGAAACGCACCGGCTTGCCGGATCTGAAACTCCAGGACCTGCTGGCGATGCGCATCCACGGCGTGACTCCGAAATACATCGCTGACCTCCGTGCAGCCGGAGTGGAGATCAAGACCGCGGAGGAAGCGACCTCCCTGATGATCTTCAACGTCACGCCGCAGTTCGTGCGATCGCTGTCGGAAGCGGGTTACACGAAACTCACTGCCCGTGAGTTGATCCGCCTCTCTTCCACCGGTGTCAACGCCGACTTCATTCGCGACCTCTCCCGTTACCGCGACAAGAAATAGGAGCCTCATTCATGAAACGCTTCGCACTGCTGATCGCCGCGCTTTTTCTCGCTGCCACCTCGGTCACCGCAGCGGAGATTCGCGGCGCCTGGACGGCCTCCGCCTCCGCTGACGAGGATGCCGGCAGGATGTATCTGCAGATCACCCGCAATCGCAGCAACAACGGGCAGACGATGCTTCGCTCCTCGTTCACCGGTCTGACAGACAGCCAGATCCACTCCGTCACACAGGTCCCGGTCAGCTTCAAGCTGGTGCGGGAGGCGGGAACGCTGACGTTCGACGGGACCTTCAGGCAGGGATCCGGCGCCGGCCAGTTCGTTTTCGCTCCGGACGCCGGCTTCGTGAACACGCTCCGTTCTCTTGACTTGTCGACCGAGGGATCGGGCAAACAGAAGAACCGTGACCTCGACGAACAGCTCCTGCAGATGGCCATCCACGATGTGTCGTCGTCGTTCATCCGCGGCATGCAGGCGGAGGGATACCGTGGTTCCCTCGACGACTATTTCTCAATGCGCATCCATCGAGTCACGCCGGAGCTGGTCCGCGAGCTGCGTCTCCTCGGGTACGACAAAATCTCCTCAGACGACCTCGTTTCCTCGCAGATTCATCGGGTCACTCCACAGTACATCCGCGAGATGCGCGCGGCCGGCCAGCCGAGACTTTCGCTCGAAGAGCTGACCGGGATGCGCATCCACCGCGCCACCCCGGAGTTCATCGCCGAGCTCCGTGAGCTCGGCTACACGAACCTCGACAGCGACAGCTCGTAGCCATGCGGATCCATCGCGTGACGCCGGAGTACATCCGCCAGCTCAAGAAAGCCGGCTACAGCAACATCCCGGTGGAGAAGCTGATCTCGATGCGCATCCACGGCGTCGAGCCCGATTTCATCAAAAAGATGAACAAAGACTAGCGATTCCATGGAGGACAGGCACTCCTGCCTGTCCGCTCGGCGTCCGTCTCATCCCCTCCCGGTTGCCCTCCGGGCCCTGCGGTGCTAAAAGAGCAACCGTTCCCGATCTGTCTCGTATACAAGGGCGTCATGAGACGAAAAACAAAGATCATCATCGCCGTCGTGGTCATCGTCGTCGCCGGTCTCATCACCGCGGGACTGACTGCAAAGCGGGGTAAGGACGGCACTTCCGTCACGCTGGCCAAGGTCGAGCGAACGGACCTGACCAGCAAAGTGTCTGCGAACGGTCAGATCGATGCCCAGCGCAAGGTCGATCTCTCCGCGAACGTGATGGGGCAGATCGTCAACCTGGCCGTGCGCGAGGGCGACGTCGTCAAGCGAGGTGCGTTCCTCCTCCAGATCGACCAGAAGCAGCTGGCAGCGACTGCGCAGGGCGCGGCCGCTTCACTCCAGGCTCTCTTCTCGGATCGCGATGCATCGCGCGCCAACCTTGCCGAAGCGCAGCGGACGCTCGAGCGGGCGCAGAAGAACTTCAGCGATCGGATCATTCCGCAGGCAGAGCTCGATCGTGCCCGCACCGCGGTGGAAGCTGCCCGCGCAAACGTGCAGTCGATCGAAGGAAGGATCGATCAGGCCCGCGCCAACGTGGCTGCGGCCCGCGACACTCTGTCGAAGACGACCATCACCGCCCCGATGGACGGGATCGTGACCGCGCTTCCGGTCGAAGAAGGAGAGGTGGCGGTCATCGGCACCATGAACAATCCCGGAACCATCCTCCTGACCATCGCCGACATGAGCGTGGTGGAGGCAGTGATGGAAGTGGACGAGACCGACATCCCCAGCGTGAAGGTCGGCCAGAACGCCACGGTGACCATCGACGCCTATCCGAACAAGACCTTCGAAGGACTGGTGACCGAAGTCGGATCGAGCCCGATGAACCGCCAGGGTGCCGCCTCAGGCGAAGCGGTCAATTTCGAGGTGAAGATCCAGATCAAAGCCCCTCCCGAAGGAATCCGGCCAGGGTTCTCAGCGTCGGCGGACATCATCACCGGGACGCGCACCAAAACCGTGGCCATCCCCATCCAGGCTCTGGTGGTTCGCGAGAAACCCGGCAAGAACGGAGCGAAACCGACCGATGAAGAAGGAGTTTTCGTCGCCGACAAGGGTGAGGCCAAATTCGCTCCCGTGACCACAGGCCTCTCCGGAGACAGCTCGATCGAGATCGTGAGCGGATTGAAGGAAGGGCAGCAGATCGTGACCGGCCCTTTCAAGGCTCTGCGGGAGATCAAAGACGGATCGAAAGTAAAAGAGCAGAAAGAGAAAGACAAGGACGGTTCGAAAGAACCGGCCAAGACCTAGTCCATGGAGACGATCCGGATCGCCGCATCGGCGCTCAAAATCAACAAGCTTCGCAGCTTCCTCACGCTGCTCGGCGTGATCATCGGCGTGATGACGGTGGTCTCTGTGGTCTCGATCATCGCCGGATTGAATAGCTACATCTCCGAGAAGGTCTTTCAGCTCAACCCGGACGTTTACGTCGTGACTCAGTTCGGCATGATCACCAGCCGCGAGCAGTTCCTCGAGGCGCTGAAGCGGCGCAAACTCGACTGGGCTGACTATCAATCGGTAAAGCAACGTTGCCAGACCTGCGACATGGTCGGCGCCCAGCTGGCGACCCAGCAGCCAACCAAACGGGGAGCGAAACGCCTCGACGGAGTGCGCATTCAGGGCGTGACCGCCAACATGGCCGAGATCAACAATCTCGACCTCGAGACCGGACGGTTTTTCACAGACACCGAGAACCACCACTCCGCCATGGTGGCCGTGATCGGATCAGACGTCCGCGACGAGCTGTTCGCGAAGCTCGATCCGCTCGGCAGGATCTTCTGGGTGGGCGACCAGCCCGTGCGAGTCATCGGGCTGCTTCGCAAGCAGGGATCAGTCCTCGGCCAGAGTCAGGACAAGCAGCTCTTCGTTCCCGTGAATGCCTTCCGCAAGCGATTCGGGACACGGCGCAGTCTGGACCTCTTCGTGAAGGCGGCCGGTGGAGTTCCGGGCGTTCCCACATCGATGGATGACATCCGGACCATCATCCGCGGGCGTCGCAAGACCGGATTCCTTGCCGATGATCCCTTCGCCGTGGTGAGCGCCGAGGCGCTGCAGAACGTCTGGAAGAACATCTCCGCCGGAATGTTCGCTCTGATGACGTTCATTTCGTCGATCTCTCTCGTGGTCGGCGGGATCGTGATCACGAACATCATGCTGGTTTCAGTGGTGGAAAGAACCCGCGAGATCGGGATCCGCCGCGCGCTTGGCGCCACGAAACGAAATATCCAGATGCAGTTCCTCACCGAGTCGATCATGCTGGCACTGGGCGGTGGCGTCCTCGGAGTTCTCCTCGGCGTGGCCATCAGCAAAACCATTTCCACGGTGTTCCCCCTCCCCACTCTGGTGCGGCCGTCTCTGATCCTGACCGGGCTGGGCATCGCCGCCTTTACGGGCATCCTGGCCGGGTTCCTTCCTGCGCGCCGGGCGGCGAACCTTCCTCCGATCGACTCGTTGAGGTACGAATCGTGAGCGTGACTCAGCACCTTTTCTCCGTTCGCGAGAACGTTCGTTTCGCCGGCACGGCGCTCACCGCCCGCAAACTGCGCTCGAGCCTGACCGTGCTGGGGATCGTGATCGGAGTGACCACTGTCATCGCCATGGTCTCGATCATCGAGGGCTTCAACCGGAACGTGATCGGCAATTTCCAGGCGTTCGGCGCCACTCTCGTGCAATTCCAGAAGTTCGATCCACAGTTCGGTCCGGGAAGCCGGGAGGAATCTCAGCGACAGCGGAAAAACCTCACCTACGAAGATGCGGTGGCCATCAAGGAGCTCAGCCCCTCGATGCTGGCGGTCTCACCGGAGCGATACTGGTTCTCCAGCGACAACAGCAGCATCCCGGATGTCATCTACAAATCGGAGCAGGCCAGTCCGGACGTGCTGGCTGGAGTTACCGAGGACTACCCCGTCGCCAACAATCACTTCATCGGCGAAGGTCGATTCATCACACCGGGCGACGTGCTCCGCTCGGGGCCGGTGATGGTGATCGGCAACAGTGTGGCAGAGGCCCTTTTTCCCCGTACGGATCCACTCGGCAGGTCGGTAACTATGTCGGGTCGCCGGTATACGGTGGTGGGGGTCATGGAACGCCAGGGGCCGGCCACGTTCGGCGAGTCGGTCGATTCGCATGTCTACATGCCGATCAGCACGTTCGACAGCCACTTCCCCTCCATCAAGCGCAATCAGGGCGTGAACATCGCCACGGTTCCGCGCAGACCGGAGGACGTAGGAAAGATCACCGAAGAAGGGATCGCGGTCCTTCGTGCGCGCCGTAAGGTGCCGTTCGATAAACCGAACGACTTCGGGATCATGACACCCGACAAGTTGATCGGAAACTTCCAGGCCATCACCGGAGGGATCACCCTGGCCATGATCTTCATCTCGTCGATCGCGCTCATGGTTGGCGGGGTTGGTGTGATGAACATCATGCTGGTCTCCGTGACTGAGCGGACTCGCGAGATCGGAATCCGCAAAGCGCTCGGCGCGGTGAAGCGCGACATCATCACGCAATTCCTCACCGAAGCCATGACGCTCTCCGCGATGGGTGGCCTGCTCGGTGTGCTTCTGGGACTGGGAATCGCAGCCGCGGTACGCGCCGTGAGCCCTCTGGCGACGAGCACGCCGATCTGGTCGATCATCGTCGGGTTGCTCGTCTCCATCTCGATCGGTCTCTTCTTCGGCATCTATCCGGCGGTCAAAGCCGCCCGTCTCGATCCGATCGACGCCCTGCGATATGAGTGAGCTAACGTCTCACGGAACGGCGCCGGGAAGATCTCGACTGGCTGTCCCACCCGAGCGCCACGACCTCGAAGTCGCTCGCGGTGAGCGATCGAAACGCCGGGTTGAGTACGTCGTTATCCCAGCGGGTGTCGTAGGTGCCGCTCACGTACATGTCCGAGCCGTTGTCCGCGACGATTAGCCCGTAGGTCTTCATCGCCTGGAAAATCCGTCGAACCGGTTCCGGGAACCCCGATATGTCTTTGCTGGCCTTGAGCCGCAGGCGCGCTCCCATCGGCAGGGCACCCGAGGTGTCGCCGGCGCGGTGTGAAGCCGGGAAAACGTACCCGTTCGTCCGCCGGACCGTGACGCGGAACGCGTGACGAATCGGGACGGCGCCAAATACTTCGTCGTAGCGAATCAGACCCGGCAGGATCGCCAGTCCCGCCGCATCCGCGCTGGTCCAGCCGTCGGGGCGGCGACTGTTCGAGTCGAGTGGGAAGGTGGCGCCCGATCCCGCCTCCCATCTTCCGGCCGTCGGGTTCCATCGCGTGCCGAAGAGCTCGTAGAGGATGCGGTTGTCTCGATCGACGAGAAGGAGATGGCGATCGCCCCCGGCTCGCGGATCGTGGCCTGCCAGACCGCCTTCGATCCATCGCTGTTCTGTCTTCACCTGTTCCGGAATCGGATAACCAGCCGGGCGGCCAGGAGCGCCATGATCGCTTTCGTCGTCGTACTCGAACGTGACCGGGACGAGCGGCTGCGTGCCGGAGACGACCGCGTACGGGATGCCGTAGATCGGCGCGTCAGGGTCACCGCTGTCGCCGCCGAAATCGGGGTGCAGGCCGCGGGCAGCACCCACGAACGACATGAAGGCTGAGCTCCTCGGATCAACCGGCGCGCTGCTGATGTCGGCGTTCCACCAGTTGCCGGGAGGAAAGAGAGGAAGCGGCTCGGGGAGAGGGCCGCCGCGCTGAGACTGCGCAAGACCGGCCGCTGCCAGCGAAGCCACCATGAAAGCAGCAGCGATCCTCATGCGGAGCAATATAGGTCTTAAAAGCTAACGCTCTTTAGTGGAGGAAGCAGTTCACCCACGCCCCGCGCTGCGACGGCGGGCGGGCGCCGGTGCCGCTTCGACCGCGACCGTGACGAACTGCTCGGTTGCGATCACGCCGCTGACCATCCGGATGCGCAGCCGCACC
>Ga0136612_10000395_pt1 | contig 15315 bp, 16 predicted proteins | sample AntDryUQ224A2306_2_FD_106644 | JGI IMG/M metagenome (GOLD analysis project Ga0136612, IMG submission 106644) | Polar desert sand microbial communities from Dry Valleys, Antarctica - metaG UQ224A (23.06) | ecosystem: Environmental > Terrestrial > Soil > Desert | place: Antarctica: Dry Valley... | reverse complement strand
GTGCCGGAGACGACACGGGGCTCAGCACCTTGCGGGCATAGAGGGTGGCGGGGAGGTTCTTGGGCACGTCGCCGAACAGATTGGCGCCCGGCTCCTTCTCACCCCTCTTGATGTCGTCCCAGTTGCGCAGCACCTCGCCGGCGTCTGAGACCTCGACCGCGCCGAAGACGTGGGGATGGCGGCGGATGAGCTTCTGGCGGCAGTGCTCGGCGACGGCCGCGAGGTCCCCGGCGCCGCGCTCCTCGAGCAGCAGCGCGAGGAAGTGGACCTGGAAGAGGACGTCACCGAGCTCGTCCAGGAGCTTTGCGTCGTCGCCGGCCTGAGCAGCGTCGGCCAGCTCATAGGCCTCCTCCACGGTGTGGGGGACGATCGAGCGCTCGTCCTGCTCACGGTCCCACGGGCACTCCGCCCGCAGCCGGCGCGTGAGGTCGTCGAGAGCGACCAGTGCCTCGGCGCGCGGGTCCACCGGGGCCACCGCTACGGCTGGACGGGGACCTGCTGCGGCGGGACCTGCTGGCCGCCCTGCGGCGGAACCTGTTGCGGGACCTGCTGGCCGCCCTGTGGCGGAACCTGCTGGCCACCCTGCGGCGGAACCTGCTGGCCACCCTGCGGGGGAACCTGCTGGCCACCCTGCGGGGGAACCTGCTGGCCGCCCTGCGGCGGGACCTGTTGGCCGCCACCCTGCTGGGGCACGGCGCCCGGCGGCGCCGGCTGCCCGCGCTTGGCCTTCGGCGCGTTCTTGCACATCTCGGTGACAAAGCCCTTGCGGCAGTTCGTGCGCTCCGTCCACTTCTTCTGGAACTTCTTGACGAACGCGTCGAGCGCCTTCTGCTCCTTCTCGGTCTTCACCAGCTGGCGGATCGACTTCGTCGCCTGCGCGAGCGTCTGCTGCTTGGCGGGGGTGGCCTTCGTGACCTTGAAGACGTAGAACCCGAACTGCGTCTTCACCGGCCCGACGAGCTGGTTGAGCGGGGCCCGGAAGATCGCGTCGTCGAAGGCCTTCTCCTGCTGGCCCGGCGTCACGTTGAGGAGCTTGCCGCCCTGGGCCTTGGAGCCCTGGTCGATCGAGGAGCGCCGGGCCACCGCGGCGAAGCTCGCGGGGTTGCGCGCGATCGCCGCCCGTGCCGCCCGGGCCTGGGGCAGCGTCTTGGTCAGCACGACGGCCAGGTTGCGCTGCTCGGGCTGGGCGAAACGCTGCTTGTTGCGGTTGTAGTAGGCCTGGACGTCCTTCTCGGAGACCTTCGAGCCCTCCTTGACGACCTTCTTCTGGATCTTCTCCGAGAGAAGGTCGAGCTTGACCCGCAGCAGCACGTCGTCCTCGGTGAAGCCGGACGTCTTGAGGAAGTCCGCATACTCCTTGGGGGTCGGGAAGGACTCCTTCTTCTGCTTGAGGAAGGAGGCCTTGATCTCCTTGTTGGAGAGCTTCACGTCCTGATCGGATGCCTCGCCCTCGAGCCATTCGGCCTGGATGAGGAACTGGAGCACCTGGTCGCGCAGCCCCTCGTACTCCTGCTTGCAGGTGGACTTCGCACGCGCCGCGCTGGCCTTGGGCTGGCCGGGCGGGGCGGGGGCCTTGAGCTTGGCGGCGATGCACTTCTTGAAGTCGGGCGCGTCGGGCACCGTGGCGGCGGGCTGGCCGGGCTGCTGGGAGGACAGCGCGGCGATCCGCATCCAGTGATCGAACGTCGCGTCCTTGATCACGACATCGTCCACCCGCACGACCGCGTTGCCCGGGACGCCGCTCCCGCACGCCGAGAGGGCGAGTGCAAGCACAAAAAAGGCGCCAAGCGCCGGGACGATGCGAGCCGATCGGGTCACGCGAGGGGCGATGGTAGCGAAGCCACCCCTAACGGGCGCTAAAGGGCTCGCGCTCCGGCTAGGCGGCCGCGGCCGGCGCACGCCCGAGCTCACGGGTCAGCTCGAGCAGGACGTCCGCGGCGCGGATCACGGCGGGGAAGCGCTGGGCCGGCGCCTCGGGCACGCGCATGGAGACCTGGGACTTCCCCGACTCATACAGCGCCTCGGGGATCTCGGCGCGCAGCTTCTTGGCCCGCACCGAGTCGAGCTCGACCGGCGTGACGGCGAGCCGGCCGTCGCGGAAGAAGACGTTCTGCACCCCGGCCTCCCCCAGGATGATCCGTGCCCGCTGAAGCTCGAGGAGGTTGACCAGCGGCTCGGGCGGCGGTCCGAAGCGATCCTCGAGCTCGTCGCGCAGGACGCCCAGCTCGGCGACCTCCCGGGCCCCCGCGATCCGGCGGTGCACGTCGATCTTCGCCTGCTCGTAGGCGATGTAGTCGGCGGGCACGTAGGCGTCCACGTTGACGTCCAGGCGAACCGGCTCGGGGGCCGCATCGGCCGCCTCGGTGCCGAGCTCGCGCACGGCGGCGTCGAGCATCTGCATGTAGAGCTCAAAGCCCAGCGCGGCGACGTGACCGGACTGCTCGTCTCCGAGCAGGTTGCCCGCGCCGCGGATCTCGAGGTCGCGCAGCGCGATCTTCACCCCGGCGCCGAGCTCCGTGTAGTCCGACAGGGCGGTGAGGCGGTCGGCGGCCTCGGGCGTCAGCGCGGCCGCGGAGGGATAGAGCAGGTAGGCGAAGGCGCGGTCGCGGCTGCGGCCGACCCGGCCCCGGATCTGGTAGAGCTGGGCGAGGCCGAAGCTGTCGGCGCGCTCGACGATCAGGGTGTTGGCCTGCGGGATGTCGATGCCCGATTCGATGATGCTCGTGCACACGAGCACGTCGGCCTCCCCGCGCAGGAAGGCGAGCATCCGCTCCTCCAGCGCCTTCTCGTCGAGCTGGCCGTGGGCGACGGTGAAGCGTACGCCCGGACACAGCCCCCGCAGGCGCTCGGCCGTCTCGTCGATCGTCTCCACCCGGTTGTGCAGGAAGAAGGCTTGGCCCCCGCGGCCGGCCTCACGCTCCAGGGCGCGGCGCACGATCTCCTCGTCGTACTCGCCGACATAGGTGCGCACGGGCCGCCGGCCCTCGGGCGGGGTCTCGATGACCGAGATCTCGCGGATGCCGGCCAGCGACATCTGCAGCGTCCGCGGGATCGGGGTCGCCGACATGGCCAGCACGTCCACCTTGAGGCGCAGCTGGCGCAGCAGCTCCTTCTGCTTGACCCCGAAGCGCTGCTCCTCGTCGAGGATGAGCAGGCCGAGGTCCTTGGGCCGCACGTCGCGCGAGAGCAGGCGGTGGGTGCCGATGAGGATGTCCACTGCGCCAGAGGCGAAGCCGGCGATCGCCGCTCGCTGCTCGGCCGGCGAGCGAAAGCGCGAGACGTGCTCGACGCGCAGCGGCCAGTCCTTCAGGCGCTCGGCGAAGGTGCCGTAGTGCTGTTGGGCGAGGATCGTCGTCGGCACGAGCATCATGACCTGCTTGCCGTCCCCGGCCGCCTTGAATGCGGCGCGCAGGGCCACCTCTGTCTTGCCGTAGCCGACGTCGCCGCAGATCAGGCGGTCCATCGGGCGCGGGGTCTCCATGTCGGCCTTGACCATCTCGATCGCGTCGCGCTGGTCGGGGGTCTCCTGGAAGGGGAAGCGCGCCTCGAACTCGCGCTGCCAGTCGGTGTCGGCCTCGAAGGCGTGCCCGGTGCGGCGCTTGCGCTCGGCGTAGAGGTTGAGCAACTCGCCCGCGAGCTCTTGGGCGGCACGCCGCGCGCGGGCCTTGATCTGCTCCCAGCGCGTGCCCCCCAGCTTGGAGAGGACCGGCTCGTCGCCGCCCGCCCCGACGTAGCGCGAGATCTTCGCGAGCTGGTCCACGGGCATGAAGACGCGGTCGGTGCCCTGGTACTCCAGCTCCAGGTAGTCGCGCACGACCCCCGCGACCTCCTTGGTCTCAAAGCCCGCGAAGCGCGCGACGCCGTGATCCTCGTGGACGACGATGTCGCCCGTGCGCAGGTCGGCGAAGGACCGCAGCACGCCCGCGCGCGGCCGGCTCGAACGCTCGGCCCGGCGGCGGCGCAGCAGCCGGTGCTCCGGGATCACCGCGAGCTTGAAGGGCGCGGCGATGAACCCGTCGCGCAGTGTCGCCTCGGTGAAGCGCAGCCCGCCGTCGGGCGGTGCGTGCTCGGTGGCCCACGCCGGCGTCAGCCGCGCGAGGTTGTAGGCGGCCCGCTCCCCCTCACCGCGGCGCGGCCACGCCACGACGGTGCGATACCCCGATCGCACGAGCTTCTCGAGCTCGGGCTCGGCGTCGGCCACCGAGCGCGCGGCCGTCTCGGCCGCCTGGGCGTGAAAGGCGACGGAGTGATCTCCGGAGCGGACGGTGAGCCGGATGCGCGCGCGCTCATCCAGCGCCGTCCCGATGTCGGCGGGCGGGACGTAGAGGTGGTGGGCGTCGGCGTCGTGGAAGGCCGCGGTGACGTCCTGCCAGTGGTCGTCGAGGGCCGGGCCGACGTCGTCGGTGGAGGCGAGCAGGACGGAGGCGCCAGGCACGAGGTCCAGAAAGGCGCGGAAGTCGTCCACCGGCAGCAGCTCGGCGACGTCGGGGCGCTCGGAGGCGTCGCCGGCGGCGGCGAGCTCGGCGAGCTCGCGGTGCTCGGCCCCGAGCTCCGCCGCGGGTGCGACCTCCACGCGGTCGGCCTCGCCCAGCGAGCGCTGGGTGAACGTGGAGAACCAGCGCAGGGACTCGATCTCGTCGCCGAAGAGGTCCACGCGCACGGCCCGGTCCTCCGTCGCGGGGTACAGGTCGAGCAGGCCGCCGCGCACGGCGAACTGACCGCGGTCCTCCACCTGGTCGCGGCGCTCGTAGCCGGCGGCGACGAGATCGGCGGCCAGCTCGTCGAGGTCGACCAGGTCGCCCGTGGCGAGCGTCAGCCCGTGCGGGCGCAGGGCCGGGTCGGGCACCTTCTCCGACAGCGCGACCGCGCTGACCACGACGACGGGCGCCTCCGCGGTGTCATCCGCGGGATCTGTGGGATCGGCCAGCAGGGCGTCCAGCGCGGCGACACGCAGGCCGACGAGGTGGGGCGAGGGCGCGAGGTGGGACTCGTAGGCCACCCCGCGCGACGGGTAGAAGCGCACGGGCCGCGGGCGCAGCCAGGCGCGCAGGTCGGCGGCCAGGTCGCGGGCGGCGCGATCGTCGCCGGCCACGACGAGCGCCGCTCGCCCCGCCGCGGCAGGATCGTCGACGAGCGCGGCGATGAGGTAGGCGCGCAGCGACGGCGAGACGAAGGCCTCCCCGCCATCGCGCGCGAGCGCCGCCGCGGCGGGCTCGTCGTGGGCGTAGGTCAGGAGAGGTCGGAGCGGCATGGCACGCGCAGCGACCGCGCTCGCGCGCGGCCCCGTCCTCAGTCTACGCGGCGAAGGAGGCGGGCCTGGCGTGCAGATGACCCTCGAGCGGGACGTCACCGTCCGCGGTCACGGGGCGCGCTGATTCGGCGCTCCCGGGGTCCACCACTCGCCGCCGGCGCCTAGCCCTGGGCGCAGAACCGGAAGCCGAACGCCTTCGCGTGGCGCTCGCCCTCGTTCTCCTGCAGCGTCTCCAGGGCGGCCTTGAACAGGGGGACGTCGCGCGCCTGTGCCGCCTCCTCGGCGGCCTTGAGGCTGGCGTTGAGCTCGTCGGCCGCATCCAGGGCGGCCTCGTAGGTCTTGGTCCGGCTGTCGGGGCGGCCCAGGCCGCGCACGTAGGAGAGCCCAGCCACATTGACGGCGCGGACCTTGCTGATGTAGGTCGCGGCCTCGGGCAGCTGGCCCGCGGTGGGGTTGGTGGGGTCGAACTTCGGGGTGGGCAGCGCGGAGATCCGCGCCCGGTCGCGCTGACAGCGGGCATCGGCCTTGGCGATGAGCTGGGCCCGGGGGACCGTCCTGTCCCCGTCGCCCCCATCCCCGCCACAGCCGGCCAGCGCCGGCGCGACGCCCAGCGCGAGCAGGACCGCAGCCGCCGGCGCCCGGCGTTTCACGGCGTCTCCTCGCCCAGCACGACCCGCTCGGCGGCGTCACGAGCCCGCCCGACCAGGTCGGCGACGTCGGCCTTGGGCTCTGCGAACTTCCCCAGCACGTAGGCGGCGACCCTATCCGGGTCGGTGGACTCCGGGCGCCCCACCCCGGCGCGGATCCGCGCGAAGCCGGGGCCGCCCAACTCCCGGGCGAGGGACTTCAGGCCGTTGTGACCGGCCAGCCCGCCGCCGGTCCTCGCGCGCACCTGGCCGAACGGCAGGTCGATCTCGTCGTGGAGCAGGAGCACGCGGTCGAGGTCCAGCTTCATTGCGCCGCGCGCCGGGCCGGCCGAGCGGCCGGCCTCGTTCATGTAGGTCTGGGGCAGCAGGATGGCGACGCGCGGCCCGCCGGGGCCGGCGCGCCCCTCGCTCAGCAGGCCGGCGTACTTTCGCTTCGCGCGGGGCAGTCCCCAGCGGGCGCCGAGCGCGTCGGCGATCTCCCAGCCGATGTTGTGCCGGGTACCCGCGTAGGAGGCTCCCGGGTTGCCCAGCCCCACGATCAGCCAGTCGACGGGGGCGCCGCGGAGGCGCACGGCGGCTACTCGCCGTCGTCGCCGCTGCCGGCGTCGCCGCCGGCGTCGTCTTCGCCCTCGCCCTCACCCTCGGGCGCCTCGATGGGCTCGCCGTCCTCGCCGATGAGCTCGGTCTCCTCCTCGATCTCCTCGGGCTCCTCCTCCACGCGTGGCGGGGAGAGGGTGGCGATCGTGGTCTCCTCGGGGTCGTCGAGCAGGGTGACGCCCTCGGGGATCGTGACCGCCGCCAGGGTCAGCGTGTCATTCATCTCCATGCCCGAGACGTCATGCGGGATCGAGTCGGGGATGGCGGTGGGAAGCGCCTCGATGTTGAGCTCATGGGTGACCTGGTCGAGGATCCCGCCCTCCTTGACGCCGGGGGACTCCTCGGCGCCGACGAGGTCGAGGAGGGTCACGGCCTGGATCGGCTTGTCGAGGCGGACCCGCAGGAGGTCGACGTGCATGATGCGGTTGTTGACCGGGTGGCGCTGCTCGTCCTTGACCACGACCGGGGTGGCCTCGCCGGCGAGCGTCAGCTCGATGACGGCGCCGCCGGCGGCCAGCGCGTGACGCAGGGTGCGGTCGTCGACCTGGAAGGGCAGGTTGTCACCGTCGCCGCCGTAGACGACGCCGGGCACGAGGCCCTCGCGGCGCAGGCGCCGGACGGCGCGCGAGCCGTCGGTGTCACGGCGCGCGACGGTGAGGGTGGTGGTGTCCTTGGAGGAGGCCATGTGCGGCGGCGGATGCTAGCGAACGCGCTGCACCCTCCGACCGGCGGTGGCCGGCGCGCTACCCTGAGCGGTGGTGTCTCCCGACACGAAGCTCATGATCATGTTCGGGGCCATCCACCTCATCGGGATGGTCTTCATCGGAATGCTGCTGGTGATGTTCGTCCGCAGCGACACGATCACGCCCTGGTCGCCCGACGACGACGGCGACGACGGGGGCTCGGACCGCGTCGGCCCCCAGCGGCCACCCGACCCGGGCGACGGCGGCCTTCCCCTTCCCGACGCCCGTCCGGCGCGCCGGCGCCTGCGCGAACCCGCGCGCCTCGGCGACCTCACGCCCGAGCGCCCGCGCCGTCCGGCCCGCGAGCCGGCCCGCACGCCCGGCCGCACGCCGGCTTCGCGGTAGCTCGAGCTAGGGCGCCGGGCGCCCCGCGCAGCTCGCCTCGCGACCGATCGGGCCGCTGACGGAGACCACGTCGATGTGAAAGCCGCCCAGCACGTCCCCGCGGCGGCGCAGGCGCAGGCACTGCACGGTCGGCAACCGCGTCCCGGCCTTCCAGACGATCCGCGTCGTGCCCGCACGCTCACCGAGCGCGAGCCGGTTGCCGGGCCCGTCGACCCGCAGCACGCGGGCCCGCTGGCGGCTGCGCAGGCGCGGCACCAGCGCGCGGATGCGCGCGACGCACGCCGCGTCGGCCCGGCAGCCTCGGATCCGATCAACGACACCCTCGCGGTCCCCTGCATTCTCGGCCTTGATGAGCTCCACGGCGGCGTTGCGCTCGGCGTTGGCGGCGCCGAGCACCCGGGCGACCAGAAACGATGCGACGACGAAGAGCGCGACCGCCGAGGCGATCAGCGCGATGCGGAGGGGACGCGACACGAGGCCGCGCATGATGGCAGCGGGGTCAGGGCCCCGGGGCGGCGTCGTCGCCGTTGAGCTCGAGGAACCGCTGGACCGAGGCGTCCTGGTGGTCCAGCCGCTCGGCCAGCCGCTGGGCGTGGTCGGCCGCGACGCCCAGGAAGTCCTCCAGGCACCGGTCCGGGTCGTCGGGCAGCGGGTAGATCCGCGCGACGTCCTGCTGGGCGCAGGCGATGCCCAGGGGCGGGCGGCCCTCGGCGAGGGTCCGCGCGCTGCACACCGGTGTGACGACGAGGCGGCGCTCGGGCGCGACGAGCGCCACCGGCGCCAGGCGGTGCGCCGGCAGGGTCACGTCGAGTTCGATCGACCGGTCCACCGCCAGGGCGCCGGCGGCGGCGCTCAGCGCCTCGCGCCACACCTCAAGGACGGTCTCGGCCCCGATCAGCGCATCGCGCAGGGCGCGCGCCTGCTCAGCGTAGAGGCGCTCGGCCTCGTCGCGGTCCTCGGCGTCGCCCAGATCGAGGTCGCAGGGCACGCGCAGCAGGTCACCGGCGCGCACCGCCGTGCCCGCCCCGTGGCCGCCGGGCGCGACGTAGGTCTGCAGCGTGCCGAGGTCGCGGCGCCCGTGGAAGATGACCGTGAGCGTGTCCGACAGCGGCAGACCCCGGACCTGGAGGGCCACGGCGGCGGCGGCGTCCTCGTCCATGAGCGCGCGCCGCAGCAACTCGTCGGTGCGGTCGGTCTCGTGGTGGGGATCGCCTGGGCTCATGGCGCTGGGTTAACGATCGGTCGGTCCGGGGCACATCATGACCCCACCGTCGGCCGGCATCCAGCGACAGCCGGTCCAGATAGGCTCGACACCGTGAAGCTCATCTACAAGCCCTTCGGCATCATCATCGGCCTGCTGGCCGGATTCGCCTCCAAGAAGCTCTTCGAGCAGATCTGGGGCTGGATCGACGACGACGAGCCACCCAAGCCCACTACGCTCGAGTCCTCCTGGCCCAAGGTGCTCGGCGCGGCCGCCGTGCAGGGCATCACCTTCAAGGTCACCCGCGCCGCCGTCGACCGCGCCGGCGCCAAGGGCTATGCGAACCTGACCGGCGTCTGGCCGGGCGAGAAGCGTCCCGACCCCGAGTGATGCGCTAGGCGCCGGCGGGCGCGCCACCTGCGCCGCCGCCGCCGCCCCGCAGCACGAAGCCCCGCTCGGCCAGCGCCGCGACCGCCGCCTCGAAGGCTCCGAAGTCCCGGGCGAGCAGGGCGTCCAGGGGCCGGCCGCTGGGGCCCTGCGCCCGCACCCAGCGGCGCAGCACGGCCTCCCCCGCGCGTTCCTCGGCCTCCGCGAGCAGATCGAGGAGGATCGGCAGCTCCGGCCGGTGCTCGAGCTGGCCTGAGAGCAGCGTCAGCGGGTCCGCCGCGAGGACCGCGCACAGCTCGTCGTCGGAGAGGCACAGCAGCCCCTGGAGGCGGGCGGCCTGGTCAGAAGAGCTGATTCTCGCCGCCGAAGACGTCTGACACCGAGTCGTCGGTGAAGATCCGCCGGATCGAGTCCGTCAGCAGCTCGGCACACGAGAGCACCCGGAGGTTGTCGGGCGCGCCCGGGCGCAGCGGGATCGTGTCGGTGACGACGATCTCCTCGAAGCGCGAGGAGGCGAGGTTCTCGTAGGCGTCGCCCGAGAGGACGGCGTGGGTCGCGGCGGCATAGACGCGCGAGGCCCCCTCCTCGAGCACGGTTTGGGCCGCCGCCTTCAACGTGCCGGCGGTGTCGATCATGTCGTCCACGAGGATCGCGGTCTTGCCCTTCACGTCACCGATGACGTAGCCCACCTCGGCGACCTGATGGGCCGGGCGCTCCTTGTTGAGGATGGCCAGCTCGGCGCCGATCTTCGCCGCGAAGTTCTTGTTGAGCTTCACCCGGCCGGCGTCCGGCGAGACCACGACGAGATCCTCGAGGCCCTGGTCAGCGAAGTACTGGGTGAGGATGAACAGCGCGGTCATGTGGTCCACGGGCTTGGAGAAGAAGCCCTGCGTCTGGCCCGAGTGAAGGTCCATCGTCAGCACCCGGTCGACGCCGGCGGACTCGAGCATGCGGGCGACCAGGCGCGCCGTGATCGGCTCGCGCGGCGCGGACTTCTTGTCCTGGCGCGAGTAGCCGAACCACGGCGTCACGGCGATGACGCGGTGTGCCGAGGCGCCCACGGCGGCGTCGATCATCACGAGCAGCTCCATCAGCGCGTCGTTCGCGGTGATCCCGGTCATCGGGTTGCCGCAGGTGGGCTGGATGATGAAGACGTCGGCGCCGCGGATCGATTCGTCATAGCGGCAGTAGACCTCGCCGTCGGAGAAGGTCTTCAGCGTGACCGGCCCGAGGTCCACGCCCAGCTTCATCGCGATGCGCCCCGCCAGCTCCGGGTTGGCCCGCCCCGCAAAGAGCATCAGCCGCTTGTCGTAGCCGAGCTCGAGGCTGGTGCGAGGGACCGTCTGCTCCTGCGGCTCCAGCAGGCTCATGGGAGGCGCAGTGTACGCATCGGGTCCGACGGCGCTAGCCGTCTTCCTCACGGCCGGGCTCGCCGGGGCCGCGCTCGTCGTAGTCCTCGACGTTGCGCTGCCGGGCGCGGGCGACCCCGAGGGCTCCGGGCGGGACGTCCTCGGTGATGACCGAGCCGGCGGCCGTCCAGGCGCCGTCGCCGACCTCCACGGGCGCCACGAGCGAGGTGTCCACGCCGCCGCGCACGTTCTTGCCGATCGTCGTGCGGTGCTTGGTGTGGCCGTCGTAGTTGGCGGTGATGGTGCCGGCGCCGAGGTTGGACCCCTCGCCCACGTCGGCGTCGCCGATGTAGGACAGGTGCGGGACCTTCGTCCCGGCGCCGATGTTCGAGTTCTTGATCTCCACGAACGTGCCGATCTTCGCGCCTGCGGCGACGACCGTGCCGGGCCGCAGGTAGGCGAAGGGCCCGACGCTCGCGCCGGCGCCGATCTCGCTCTCGACGACGTAGGAGTGGGGCACCGAGGCCCCGTCGCCCACGGAGGAGTCGATCAGCGTCGTCAGGGGCCCGATGACGGCGCGGGGGCCGACCGCGGCGGCGCCGCGCAAGAACGAGGAGGGCTCGATGACCGCGTCCTCGCCGATCGTGACGTCCGCGTCGATCAGCGTGGAGTCGGGGTGCACCACGGTGACGCCGGCCCGCTGGTGGGCCTGCACGATGCGCCGCTGGGCCAGCGCCTGGACCCGGGCGATGTCGACACGGTCGTTGACGCCGAGCATGAGGTCGGGATCGTCGACGCGGTGGGCCGCGACGCCACCGTCGGCGGCGAGCACCGGGAGGACGTCGGGGAGGTAGTACTCGCCCTGGGCGTTGGCGGCCTCGATCTGCTCCAGCGCGGTGGTGAGCCTGGGGCCGTCGAAGGCGAACACGCCGGTGTTGACCTCGCGGATCGCCAGCTCCTCGGCGGATGCGTCACCGGTCGTCTTCGTCTCCACCACGCGCTCGACCCCGCCGTCGGCCCCGCGGACCACGCGGCCATAGCCCGTGGGATCGGCAAGCTCCATCGTCGCCATGGTCGCGGCCGCACCGCTCGCCTCGTGGGCCTGCGCGAGCGCGGAGATCGCGTCGGCGGTGATGAGCGGGACGTCGCCGGCGAGGACGATCACCGGCCCGTCGCCGAGGTGGGCCGTGGCGGCCCGCACGGCATCACCGGTCCCGCGCGGCTCAGCCTGCACCGCAAGCTCCACGCCCGCGGGCAGCCGGCCCTCCAGCGCCCGGTCGGGACCGCCGACGACGACGACCTTCGCCGCCCCGGCATCCAGCGCGGCCCGCACGGGCCACAGGACCATCGGCCGCCCGCAGATCCCGTGCAGCACCTTCGGCGTCGCCGAGCGCATGCGGGTGCCCTGCCCGGCGGCGAGGATGACGACGGTCGGCGCGGCCACGTCGCCCATGCTAGCCGCGGGTACGATCCCAAAGCCGCTGGGGGGTCGTCTAACTGGCTAAGACGCCGGGTTTTGGTCCCGGAAACCGCGGGTTCGAGTCCTCGCCCCCCAGCCTCTGCACCGCGCTCGCGGCGCCAGCTTGGCCTCCGCCGCATCGTCTTTTCCCCGGGGGCGGCGTAGAGTCGGCCTTCCCACGAAGGAGGAGCCATGAAGCAGTTCTCCTGCAGCGCCGTCGTCCCAGGCTGCGACGCGAGCTTCCAGGCCGAGACGGAGGAGGGCATCCTCGAGCAGGCCGCGGTGCATGCCAAGGAGGCCCACGGCATGGACAGCGTCCCGCCCGAGGTCGCCGACCAGGTCAAGGCCAACATCGAAGAGGTGCCGGGCTAGCGGGCTACCCGTCGAAGCGGTAGACGATCCCCGGCGCGCCGGGGGTCGTCGCCGCCAGACCGGGCAGGGCGGCGGCGAGGATCGCGGCAAAGCGCCCGGTGCTCTCCCCCATCAGGCGGATGAGCTCCTCGACCGGAGTGGGGTTCTCGACGACGCCGTTGGCGTAGTCGGTCGCGTAGCCCATGAGCGCGTAGGGCAGCTCGGCCTCGCCGCACAGCGTCGCCTCGGGGCCGCCCGTCTGCGACACCGCGGTCACCCCGGCCGTGGCCAGGGCGGCGATCTCCGTGCGGGTGTTGAAGCGCGGGCCGTCGACGTGGCCATAGCAACCGCCGTCGCGAGCGGCGACGCCCGCCGCGCCCGCCGCGGCGACGAGCGCGGCGCGCACGTCGCCGGAGAACGGCGGGCCGATGATCCAGTGGCCGCGGTCGGTGTGGCCGGGCTCGTCGAAGAGCGTGCAGAGCGAGCCGTCGGGCAGCCGGTTGGCGAGGAAGTGAAGCTCGTCGAAGACGATGACGTCCCCGAGCGACACCGCCGGGTCCACCGCGCCGCAGGCCGTGCACCCCACGACGGCGGTGGCGCCGAGCTCACGCAGCGCCCAGACGTTGGCGCGGTGGTTGACGTGGTTGGAGAGGCGCACGTGGCCGTCGCCGTGGCGTGACACGTGCAGCACGTCGACGCCCGCGACGCGGCCGCGCGTGACCTCCGCATCGCCGTAGGGCGTACCGACCGTCGCGGGGTCAGGGGCCTCGAAATCGGGCAGCGCGTAGGTACCCGAGCCGGTGATGATGCCGATCGCCATGGCGGCGCCGATCCTAGTCGGAGAGGATCGCCACGGCCCGCGCGGGCGCGGCGCTGCCCCCGACGATCCGCAGCGGAAAGCAGGCGACGGTGAAGCCGTGCGGGGGCAGCCCGCCGAGGTTGCACAGCCGCTCGATCTGGCTGTAGGGCAGGTCGGCCTGGTGGGCGGCCCAGAAGACGCCGGGCTCGTCGCGCCGCTTGGCCTCCTCGGCCTGGAGGTGCAGCGGCGCGTCCCAGCCCCACGCGTCGATGCCCATGACCCGCACACCGCGCTCGAAGAGCCAGTGCGTCGCCTCCGCCGTGACCCCGCAGCCGCGGATCATGTAGTCGGGAGCGGAGAGGAACTCGTCGCGGCCGGTGCGCACGAGCACGATGTCACCGGCCGCGAGCTCGTGGCCGATGCGCGCGAGCTCGGCCTCGGCCTGCGCGGCGGTCATCGCGTCGCCGTCCTCCTTGGCGGTCATGTCAAGCACCACTCCCGGGCCGAAGAACCACTCCAGCGGCAGCTCGTCGATCGTCTGCGCGCGCCTTCCGCCGATCTCCGAGTTGTAGTGCCACGGCGCGTCGACGTGCGTGGAGTTGTGGGTTCCGAAGCGCGTGAACTCCTCGGTCGCCCAGCCCTCGCCTCGGTTCAGCAACCGCGCGGGGACGCCGAGCAGGGTCTCGATCGCCTGCGCGCCCGCGGCGTGGTCGGCGAAGTCGATCTCCGTGCGCAGCGGCTCGGGGGTGTCGGGCGGGCTCGGCTCGATCGGCGCCGAGAGGTCAACGATGCGCATGCGGGCAGGCTACCCGCAGCGGTGGGGCGGGCGGGTCAGCGCAGGCGGAAGGAGGCGGCGCGGGTGCGGCGGGGATTAGCGCCGGCGGTCGGCCGGCCCGCGGGGCACGCGACCGGCCTCGGTGCCGGCCTCGGTCGCCGGCCCGCGCGGCGCGACGATGCCCAGCACGCGCATCGCCTTGAGGCCGAGCGAGAGCTTCTCGCGCCCGTCGCTGGAGCCGACGTCGTGGCCCGAGAGCTCCCGGACGCGCTCGAGGCGATAGCGGATCGTGTGCCGGTGGGTGAAGAGCCGCTGGGCAGTCTGGGCGACGTTGCCGTCGCAGTCCAGGAAGGCCTCGAGCGTCGGCACGAGCTCGGTCTCGTACTGCTCGTCGTAGGCGATCACCGGCTCCAGGGTGTCGGCGTAGAAGCGCTGCAGCTCCTCGGGGTGCTCGGCGAGCGTCGGGAGCAGCAGCAGGTAGGCGCCCATGTCCTCGAAGGCCAGCACCTCCTCGGCGGCGTCGGCCGCGGCGACGTTGGCGGCGAGCAGCGCCTCGATGGCCGCGCGCGGCAGCCCGGCGGGCTGGGCGGCCAGGCGGCTGCGGCCGACCGCGAAGGAGAACCCGGCCAGGCTGGCCTCGAGCTCGCGGCGCACGCCATCGGCCACGCGGCGGGCCAGCCCCTCGTCGGCTCCCGGCACGAGGACCGCGACCTCGCCGGCCCGCGCGTCGGCGCGCTCCACCCCGGCGGCGATCGCGCCCGAGGCGGTGCTCTGGGCGCCGCGCTGGGCGGCCGCGACCACCCGCGTGCGCCAGTCGTCGTCGGTGGGGACGTGTGGATGGGCACGGGCGACGACGACGCTGGCCCCCGCCGAGACGTCGACGTTGAGCTCGGCCGCGCGGGCCGCCAGCCCCTCGCCGTCGGCCGACCGGCCCGTCAGGAGCTCTGAGAGGAAGGCGTTGGTCGCCTGTGCGGAGGCGCGTTCGGGGGCACGCACCCGCTCGACCTCGGAGGCGATGAGCGTCCGCACGAGCGCGAGTACGGCCGGGCCGGGTTGCTCGCCCGAGCGCGGGCGCAGGTGCAGCCGGCCGACCTCCTCGTCGCCCACCCGCAGCTCGATCGCCTCGGTTCCCCCGCCGTCGGCGGCCAGCAGCTCCTCCTCGGCCGGGGAGCGCACCGCGACCGCGACGGTGTGCCCGGCGGCGTCGCGCAGGACCAGTGAGGCGTCGAGAGCCCGGGCAGCCGCGCGCACGACCTCGGGCAACCCGGCTCCGGACTCCACTGCCGCAGAGACCGCTTCCAGGGCGCCCAGCGAGTCGTCGCGCGGCGCGTCGGGCAGGCGCCGGACGGGCGATGACATGCCCACAGTCTACGAGGGCGCAGCGAACCGCTCCCGCGGGGGAGCGGCTAGG
>Ga0136612_10000394_pt1 | contig 15319 bp, 18 predicted proteins | sample AntDryUQ224A2306_2_FD_106644 | JGI IMG/M metagenome (GOLD analysis project Ga0136612, IMG submission 106644) | Polar desert sand microbial communities from Dry Valleys, Antarctica - metaG UQ224A (23.06) | ecosystem: Environmental > Terrestrial > Soil > Desert | place: Antarctica: Dry Valley... | reverse complement strand
GCGAGAAGGGGCTGGTGGTGCCGGCATCGCGCACAACCGGCACCACCAGCCCCTTCTCGCCGAGCGCCGTGCCGACGCCGATGTCGATCGTCGGCGACACCGCGATTCGGTCCTGCTCCCAGCGCCCGTTGATCGCCGGAGCGGCCGCCATCGCCTCCGCCGCGGCCTTGACGATGTAGGCGGTGTAGCTGAGCTTCACGCCCTTCGCGGCCATGCCCGACTTGTGCGCCGCGACCGCGGAAAAATCGGCTTCGAACAGCGCCGTCACATGCGGCGCTTCGCTGACCGCGCGCACCATGTTCTCGGCGATCTTCAAGCGCATCCGGTCGTGCGGGATGTCGGAGCCGGACGGCGTCGTTCCCTCCAGCGCGCGCTCGACATCCTCGCGCGTGATCCGCCCGCCACGCCCGCTCCCTTCGATGCGCGACGGGTCGATCCCGTGCTGCTGCAACGCGCGGCGGACCGAGGGGGAGAGTCTCGTCTCCATCTCTGGGCTGTTCCCCGGCGAAGGCCGGGGCCCAGGTTTCTTTCGCTCGGACTGGGCCCCGGCCTTGGGTCCCATCGAAGTATTACTTTGATGGGTGCCCTGCGCCGGGGAACTTGTGTTGCCCGTAACCTTCGTGCTTATCCGTCCCAGCAGTGCGCCCGGCACGGCGTCGGCATCCGTATCCAGCACGATCTCCGCCAGCACGCCCGCCGCGGGCGCGGGCACCTCCTGCGTGACCTTGTCGGTTTCGAGCTCGACCAGGGGATCGTTGACCGCAACCGCGTCGCCGACCTGTTTGAGCCACGCGCGGACGACCGCCTTGGTGCCCTCCTGCTCGTCGGGAACAACGACGTCGATCATTTCAAAAACCAACCAGCCGGTCGATTTCGGCGCGGATGCTGGTCGACGACGGCAGCGCCGCTTCCATCAGAGTCGGGTGATGCGGGCTCGGAATATCGGGCATGGTCACGCGCGCAACCGGCGCGTCGAGGTCGAGGAACGCCTCGTCGGCGACGACCGCCGCGATCTCGGCGCCAAAGCCGCCGGTACGCAAATCCTCGTGTACGATAAGGCAGCGCCGGGTGCGCCGCACGCTGTCCAGCACCATATCGCGGTCCCACGGCATCAGCGTCCTCAAATCGATGATGTCCGCCGACACGCCGTCCGCCGCGGCCTCGCAGCGCGGCACCATCGCGCCCCAGCTGACGATGGTGATATCGCCGCCTTCGCGGGTCTTGCTGCCACGGCCGAAGGCAAGCACATAATCGTCGCCCGGCCAGGGCCGCCGCGCCCACGCATCGTCGAGCATCGCGCGATGTTCGAAGAACAGCACCGGATCGTTGCCGCGCAGCGCTGACCGCAGCAGCCCGACCGCATCCTCGGCATTGGACGGAACCGCGACCTTCCAGCCCGGATTGTGGACGAACTGAACCTCGTTGGTCTGGCTGTGCCACGGATCGCCGCACTTGAAGAAGCCGCCGGGCACGCGCAGCACCATCGGCGCGGCGAAGCGGTTGTGCGTGCGCCAGCGCATGGTCCCCGCATCGTTGATCTGCTCGGTCGCGGGCTCGGCATATTTGCGGAACTGGATTTCGGGCACCGGCATCAGCCCGGCGAGAGCCATCCCGACCGCGCGGCCGACGATGCCCTCCTCGTTGAGACTCGTGTCGAACACGCGCGCCTTGCCGAACTTCTCCTGCAGGCCGAGCGTCACCGCGTGGACGCCGCCCTTGGGCCCGACATCCTCGCCGAACACCAGCACCCGCGGGTTGCCGGCCAGCTCCTGGTCGAGCGTCCGGCGGATCGCGGTCACCATGTTGATGCGCTGGCCGTCGGGCGTCGGTTGGTCGGTCGATTGCGGCGCGGAATAGCCCGCGTTGCACTGCCCCCCGACCTGCTGCAAATCGCCTTCGAAAAACACATTGTCGGTGACTCGGTCCGGGCTCGAGATGCCGCGCGCCTCGGCCTCGGCCCGCGCCGCCGCTACTCTCGCCGCGGCATCCGCTTCGAGCCCGTCCCAATCGAGATCGGCGGCATGCGCCTTCAACTTCGGCAGCGGGTCGCGCGCCCACTCGGCCTTGATCTCCGCCTCGCTCTTGTAGCTTTGGGTGTCCTGGAAGCTGTGGCCCTCGAGCCGCGGCATGGTCAGCCGCAGGAGCGCCGGCGCCCGCTTGGTCCGCACGTGCGCGACCGCTTCGCGCACCAGGCGCGCGGATTCCTGCGGGTCGGTGCCGTCGCCGTTGAAGATCGTCAGTCCCGAGAAGCTCGCGAGATTGGCGGCGATGTCCTTGCCCGGAGTCTGGTATTCCGACGGGACCGAGATGCCGTAGCCATTGTCCTCGATGTAGATGAGCAACGGCAATTGTTGCGTGGTCGCAATTGTTAGCGCCGACCAGAATCCGCCGGTCGCGCAGCTCGCATCGCCGCCGAGCACAACGGCAATCGCATCTTCCGGCCCCTCGCCCAGTGCTTCGGCCTTGTAGGCGATCGCCTGCGCCCAACCCGCCGCCGGCGTATATTGCGCGCCGACGCCGCCGCACATCGGCAGCGCGTGGGCGCCCCCCGGGTTCGGAAAATTGAACACCGCGCCGATGTCGCGCCCGTCGGAATAGCCGCCGGCGAGCCCCATGCCCGAGCCCAATGCGTCGGCGAGCGGAACGCCAAGCGCGAGCAGCAGCGGCCGCGAGCGATAGTAACCGCAGGCCGCGTCGCCTTGCCTGAGCTGCAGGCCCAGCAGCACCTGCGCCAGATCATGGCCGCGCGCCGAAAATTGGTAGAAGATCTTCTTTTGCGGAACGAGCTCCTGTTCCTCGATCCGGTCCATCTCGCGGCTGGTGAGGACCAGGCGCGCGACTTCGCGCCAATCGACGTCGGTGGCGACGCGACCGGCGTCCCGCTCAGCCATCCCCGTTTTGCTCATCCAGCGCCTCGGCGACGGCCGCGACAAAGCGGTCGATCGCATCGTCCGCCATGCCGACGACGTTGAACCGCCCGCTGTCGGCCATGTAGATCGCGTGACGTTCCCGCAGCGCGACCACTTGATCCTTCGATAGCGGAAGCATCGAGAACATGCCGAACTGCTTACCGATATAAGCCAGGCGCGGGTCGGCGGCCGCGATCCGCTGGCGGACCGAATTAATGCGGTCGCGCATTGCGTCGAGCTCGACCCGCCAGGCGGCGGTGAGCTTCGGATCGTCGAGGATGATGCGCACCGCCGCGGCGCCATGATCGGGCGGCATCGACCACATCTCCCGCGCCCGCTGGAACACGTGCGCCATCGCGGTCGCCGTCGAGCCGGCCGAGCCCGCTTTGACGAACAGCGACCCGACGCGGTCGCGATAGACGCTGAAATTCTTGTCGCAGCTCTGCGCCGCGATCACTTCGTCGCAAGCGGCGAGCAAACCGCGCAGGCCGGCCGCATCCTCGTCGAGCCCGCGGCCGAAGCCCTGGTAGGCGATGTCGACGAACGGCAGCAGGCGGCGCTCGCTGACCAGCCGTGTCACTTGCGCCCATTGGTGCTCGTCGAGGTCGGCGCCGGTCGGGTTGTGGCAAACGCCGTGGAGCAGCACGACGTCGCCCTCGCGGGCTTGCCCAAGGCTCTGACACATCGCATCGAAATGGATCGCCGCGCTGTCGCGGTCGTAATAGGGATACTCGACCATCTCGAGCCCGACGCTGCGGATGATCGGTGCGTGGTTGGGCCAGGTCGGCGTGCCGACGAACACCCGCGCATCGGAGTTGGCGGTCCGGATCAGCTCGAAGCCAAGCCGCAACGCGCCGCACCCGCCGGGAGTCTGCAGCCCTGCAATCCGCTCGTCCTTGGCATGCGATCCAAGCAGGATCGGCCGAATGAGCTCGGCAAAGCGCTTGTCGCCGGCGCTGCCGAGATAGGATTTGGTGGGCTGCGTCTCGAGCAGGATGCGCTCGGCCTGCTTGATCACCTTGAGGATCGGGGTCTGCCCGGCCGCATCCCGGAACACGCCGACCCCGACGTCGATCTTGTCGGCGCGCGGATCGGCGTCCGCCATCGCGATCAGGGCCAGCAACGAATCGCTGGTCACGGGCGGAAGGTCGGCAAGCCCCCTTGCTCTTGACGAATCTAGGGCCTTGGCGTGGGTTTCGCTCAGCATGGAAACGCGCTTAGCGCACCATCCCCATCCTCGTCACCCCGCGCTGGCTAAGCGTCGTAATCGACCGCAACGCCGTCGCCGACCGGCACCGATTGGCAAGTCAGCACATAGCCCGCCGCGACCTCTTCGTCGGTCAGGCCGTAGCGCGCGGCCATCTCGACCTTGCCGCCAATGACCTTGGCGCGGCAGGTCGCGCACACGCCGGCCTTGCACGCGAACGGCGCCGGCAGCCCGGCGGCGCGGGCGCTGTCGAGGATGTTGCTCTGGGTGAACGCGACGCGCCGGGTGCGGCCGTCGAGCGTTACCGCCACCGTCGCTCCGACCGCCTTGGTCTGGAGCTCGGCCATCTCCTGGGCGAGCGCCGCCGACGGACGATCGGCGGTGAAGCGCTCGATGTGAATGCGGTCCCTGGCGACATTGCGCTCGAGCAACGCCGATTCCGCGGCGTCCATCATCGGCCCGGGACCGCAAATGAACCATGCGTCGACGCCTTCCGGATCTCCGACGAAATGCGCGATCGCATCGGCGCACGTCGCCTTGTCGAGCATGCCGTTGAACAGCGCGACGTCGCCCTCCTCCTCGGCGAGGAAGTGGTAGAGCTCGAAGCGGCTCATGTAGCGGTCCTTGAGGTCAGCGAGAGCGTCGAGGAAGATCACCGAGGAGCTGTCGCGGTTGCCGTAGAACAAGGTGAAGCGGCTGCCCAATTCTTGCCTGAGCGCGGTGCGGATCAGCGAAATCACCGGGGTGATGCCCGACCCGCCGGCGAAGCCGACATAGCGGCGCGATGCCTGCGGATCGAACTCGATGGTGAAGCTGCCGTGCGGCGGCATGACGTCGATCATTTCGCCGGCTTTGAGCTCATCCCCGACCCAGTTGGAGAACACCCCGCCGGCGATCCGCTTGACGGTCACCATCCAGTCCTTGTCGCCGGGCGCCGTGCATAGCGAATAATTGCGGCGCACTTCTTGCCCGGCGATGTCCGTCTTGAGGGTCAGATGCTGCCCTGCCTTGAAGGCGAAGGTCGCGCGCAGGTCGGGCGGAATTTCGAACCGGACCGAATTCGCCTCGGCCGTCTCGGGCACGATCTCGGCGACGCGCAAGGCGTGGAAATGCGCGCTCATTCTACCATTTGGCGTCGGGGTAGGTGCGCGGCAGGAACTGCATTTGCGCGAGCAGATGGCCGAGATGCTCGCTGTGATGGCCGCGCCGCGCGCCGAGGATCGGCCGCTGGTCGGGAGGCACGTCGAGCCGAGCATCCGCCAGCACCGCCGCCAGCGCCGAGCGATATTCGTCCTCGAAGCTGCGCGGATCCGCCGCGATTCCGCGCGCGATCAACCCGTCGAGCAGCTCATCGACCTCGAACAGCTCGGGGACGAAGCGCCAGCACCAGTCGAGCCCTTCGCGCATCCGCTGCGCGCTTTCCTCGGTGCCGTCGCCCAGGCGCACGGTCCATTCCGAGGCCAGCTCGCGGTGATAGGCGACTTCCTTGACCGCCTTGGCCGCGATCTCGCGCAGGAATTTGTCGCTGGATTCCGCCAGCCGCTGGAACAGCAAGTGCTGCCAGGTCGAGAACAACAGCTGGCGGGCGATCGTCCGCCCGAAATCGCCATTGGGCTGCTCGACCAGCAGGCAATTGCGAAAATCGAGCACGTCGCGGTGGAACGCGAGCGCGTCCCCATCCCTGCCCGCGCCCTCGCAAGCGCCCGCCGCGTCGAGCAGGTGCGTCGCTTGCCCGACCAAATCGAGCGCGAGGTTGGTCAGGCTCAAATCGACTTCGAGCGCCGGCGCATGGCCGCACCATTCGCCGAGCCGCTGGCCGAGGATCAGCGAATCATCGCCGAGCCGCAGCAGATAATCGAACCGCGCCGGATCGGGCTCACCCGCCGCGGGTGCATCGAACGCGCCCGCGCCCGTCACCCCTTGCGGCACATCGATCGGCGGAAGCGACGCCATCACCCGTTCTCCGGCGAAGGCCGGAGTCCAGCCCAAGACAAGAGTCTGGGCTCCTGCCTTCGCAGGAGCACAGTCCAGGTCATATATGCTTCACCTCGTCCGGGATGTCGTAGAACGTCGGGTGGCGGTAGATCTTGTCGGCGGCCGGCTCGAACAAGGGCCCGGCTTCATCCGGGTCGGACGCGCCGATCTCGGCCGATGGCACCACCCACAGGCTCACCCCTTCCCCGCGCCGCGTGTAGGTGTCGCGCGCGTGCCTGAGCGCGAGCTGCGCGTCAGGAGCATGAACGCTGCCAACGTGACGATGCGCAAGGCCAGCCTTGGCACGGACGAACACCTCCCACAGCGGCCAGTCGGCACTCACGCCGCCGCCCTTGCGCGCCGCTTGTCCTCATGCGCGGCGGCGGCTCCGCGGACCCAGGCGCCGTCATCCCAGGCGGCGCGGCGCGCGGCCATGCGCTCCTTGGCGACCGGCCCCTCGCCGCGCACCACCGCGTAGAATTCTTCCCAATCGACATCGCCGAAATCGTAGCCGCGCTTGTCCTCGTTCCACTTGAGGTCCGCATCGGGCACCTCGAGCCCAATGAAGTCCGCCTGCGGCACGGTGATGTCGACGAACCTCTGCCGCAGCTCGTCGTTGGTGTCGCGCTTGATCCGCCAGCGCATCGACTGGGCGGTGTTGGGGCTATCCTCGTCGGGCGGCCCGAACATCATCAGGCTCGGCCACCACCAGCGGTTCAAGGCGTCCTGCGCCATGCGCTTCTGCTCGGCCGTCCCGCCGGCCATCGCGATCATGATCTCGTAGCCCTGGCGCTGGTGGAAGCTCTCTTCCTTGCACACCCGGACCATCGCCCGCGCGTAGGGCCCGTAGGACGTGCGCTGCAGCGGCACCTGGTTCATGATCGCCGCGCCGTCGACCAGCCAGCCGATCGCGCCGATGTCGGCCCAGGTCAGGGTCGGATAATTGAAGATGGTCGAATATTTGGCTTTGCCCGAGTGCAGCGCCTCGATCATCTCGTCCCGGCTGGTGCCGAGCGTCTCCGCCGCGCAATAGAGATAGAGCCCGTGCCCAGCTTCATCCTGGACCTTGGCGAGCAGGATCGCCTTGCGCCGGAGCGACGGCGCGCGCGTGATCCAATTGCCCTCGGGCAGCATGCCGACGATCTCGCTGTGCGCGTGCTGCGAGACCTGCCGCACCAGCGTCCGCCGATAGGCTTCGGGCATCCAGTCCTTGGGCTCGATGAACTCGTCCGCCGCAACCCGCGCCTCGAACGCCGCGAGCAGCTTCGGGTCCTCCAGCGACTGGACGGTCGCGCTCTTCTGATACTCGGTCGTGTACATGCTCGTCGATGTAGCCTCTGGCGGCTAAACGTTCAAACCTCGACCACCGCTCCCCCGACTGTGCGCGAGTATCCGGTGAACTCGGCGATCGCGCGTCCGTCGGACGTCCGCACCGCGACCCGCGTGACTCCGCCGCGCCCCTCGGCGGCGACCTGCTCGCCTTCCACGATCAGCGTCTCGCCTTCCCGCGCGCTGCCGAGGAAGACGATCGACGCCTGCGCCGCCACACTTTTCTCGTTCTTGCCGTTGCAGACATAAGCGAACGCGGTGTCGGCGAGCGCGAACACCATCCCGCCGTGGACGATGCGATGGCCGTTGAGCATGTCGGCGGTGAGCTGCATCGAAAGCCGCGCATAACCCGCGCGAGCTTCCTCGATGAGTATCCCCCACGTGGGGCCCGTCCCCTCCGCGGCAAGCATCGCGTGCGCGACCCGATTCGCTAGATCGTTTGCGTCCACGCCCCCTCCTTCGCTAGTCCAGCGGCATGGCTTACGAGACCATCGACTTCAAGACGGACGATCGCATCGCCCGGATCACGCTCAACCGCCCGGACCGCCTAAACAGCTTCAATGTGCAGATGCATGCCGAGGTGCGCGACGCGCTCGACTCGCTCGGCGACGCGCGCGTTTTGGTGCTGACCGGCGCCGGCCGCGGCTTCTGCGCCGGGCAAGACCTCAACGACCGCGCGGTCGCGTCCTCCGAGCATCCGGTGGACCTCGGAGTCGCCGTCGAGACGGGTTGGAACCCGCTGATCCGGACGCTGACCACCCTGCCGCAGCCGGTCATTGCCCGCGTCAACGGTGTCGCTGCCGGCGCCGGCGCGAACATCGCGCTCGCCTGCGACCTGGTCGTCGCCGCCAAATCGGCCAGGTTCATCCAGAGCTTCTCGGCCATCGGCCTGATCCCCGACAGCGGCGGCACCTGGGTCCTCCCGCGCCTCGTCGGCCAGGCGCGCGCGCTCGGCCTCGCGCTCACCGGCGAGCCGCTGCCGGCGGAAACGGCGGCCGAATGGGGGCTGATCTGGAAGGCGGTCGACGACGACGCGCTCGATGCCGAAGTGGACGCGCTCGCCGCCAAGCTCGCGTCCTTGCCTCCGCTCGGACTGGCCGCGATCAAGGAGATGATCCGTTCGACCTGGTCCCGCACGCTCGACCAGGAGCTCGACCTCCAGCGCGATGCCATGCGCCGGCTCGGCTATACCGAGGATTACCGCGAGGGCGTCGCCGCATTCCTCGAAAAGCGCGCGCCCAGGTTCACGGGCAGCTAGCCCGGTGCGAGCGCCGAGCGTACCGCGGCCAACGGCTGCGCGAACGCCTGTTCGAGCGCGCTGAAGCCAACATCGCGGCCGACGCAGCGATCATCACCAACCAGACGAATTGATATGCATGCGCCCGCCAGCGGCTTTGCTCGTGCGCGTCCGCGCTTGCCCTTGGCGTGGCCCGGCGCTCGATGCACGATTCGATCCGCACGGCCGCGTCCGGATTCGCCGAGTCGGGCTCGCCAACGATGGCATCGATGCACAACAGGTCCTGCATGCGGACGCCGAGCCGGTGCCCGCCGGCCCACACCACGCGCGCCATCATCACGTGGCTGCCGCGCCGGATTTCGAGGTAAGAACCGCGCGCTGGCGGCTCGGCAACCTGGAGGAGCATTCCGCGCGACGAGATGTTGAGGATGCACGCGTCATGCCACCCGTCGGGGCCACGCAGGCGCGCGCGAATCAGCACTTTTTGGCGCGGTTCACGAGTCTTCACCTTGGTCGACCTCGATCCTCGCCACGCCCCGCCGGTATGGCTTCCCGAGGCATGATTGGCCTCGAGCCCACTCAGCGCCGATTAACTTCATCCCCATTTCGGACGCACTTGGTCCGGCTACGGACGGGAAGTGGCGCCGGTATGACGCTTCCAAAGCAGGATTTCGTCTGACACAGTGAGCGCGAGCGCTTGTTTGCGACCGCTCCCTCGATTGACAAGGCCGAGCGATGAAGACCCCCGAACTTCTCAATTACGCGCACGACCAGTGGCTGCCCGGCGATGGCGGCAGCCTGGCCGAGCTTCCGAGCGCGATCGACGGCTCGCCGGTGGCGCTGACCGGGTCGGGCGGGCTCGATTTCGGCGCGATGCTCCAGCACGCCCGCGACGTCGGCGGGCCGGCACTGCGCAAGCTGACCTTCCACGAGCGCGCGCGGATATTGAAAGCGCTCGGCCAGGCGATCATGGCGCGCAAGGAGGAGCTGTACGAGCTCAGTTACGCGACCGGCGCGACCCGCAAGGACGGCTGGATCGACATCGAGGGCGGCGCCGGGACATTATTCTCCTTCTCGTCGAAGGGCCGCCGCGAGCTTCCCGACGGCCATGTGCTGCTCGACGGCCAGCTCGAAACGCTGTCGAAGAACGGCACCTTCATGGGCCAGCACATCTACACGCCGCTGCACGGCGCGGCGGTGCACATCAACGCCTTCAACTTCCCGGTGTGGGGGATGCTCGAGAAGCTCGCGCCGACGTTGCTCGCCGGCGTCCCGGCGATCGTCAAACCGGCCTCGGCGACCGCTTACCTGACCGAAGCGGCGTTCCGGATCATGATCGAGGCGCGGCTCCTGCCGCCGGGCGCGGTGCAGCTGATCGTCGGCCATGTCGGCGACCTGTTCGACCATCTCTCGTGCCAGGACATGGTCAGCTTCACCGGCTCTGCATCGACCGCCATGAAGCTCCAGACGCACCCGGTAATCGCGCGCGAATCGGTGCGCTTCGTCGCCGAGCGCGACAGCCTCAACGCTTCCATTCTCGGCCCCGACGCCGCGCCCGGCACGCCCGAGTTCGACCTGTTCGTCAAGGAAGTCGCGACCGAGATGACGGTCAAGGCGGGCCAGAAATGCACCGCGATTCGTCGCGCCATGGCTCCGGCCGAGCATCTCGACGCGCTCGAACAGGCGCTCGGCGAACGGCTTGCGAAAACCAGGGTCGGCGACCCCCGCGATGCCGACACGCGCATGGGCGCTCTGGTCAGCATCTCGCAACGCGACGACGTCCGCGCGCGCATCGCCGAATTGGAGGCCGCCGGAGCGCGGATCGTCGCCGGCGACCCGTCCGCGACATCGCCGGTCAAGGGCGGCGCGTTCCTTGTCCCGGTGCTTCTGCGCACCGACGACCCGTGGCGCTGCGAGGCCGCGCACGACGTCGAGCCGTTCGGGCCGGTGTCGACGATCATGCCGTACAAGGACCTCGCTGATGCGGTCGCGCTCGCCAACCGCGGCCGCGGCAGCCTGGTCCTGTCGCTGTTCACCCACGATCGAGACGCCGCGCGCGATTTCGTGCTCGGCGCCGGCGCGTTCCACGGCCGGATGCTGGTGATCGACCGCGCCAACGCCGCCGAATCGACCGGCCACGGCTCGCCGCTGCCGGTGCTGACCCACGGCGGACCCGGCCGGGCCGGCGGCGGCGAGGAGATGGGCGGCGTGCGCGGCGTCAAGCATTACATGCAGCGCACCGCATTGCAGTCGTCGCCGGCGATGATCGCCGCGATCACCGGCGCCTTCATCGACGGTTCGCCCAAGCGCGAGATCGACGTCCACCCGTTCCGCAAGCGGATGAGCGAGCTTTCCATCGGCGATACGCTCAAGACCGGCAGCCGCACCGTCACGATTCCCGACATCGAGCATTTCGCCGAGTTCACCGGCGACAATTTCTACGCCCACATGGACGAGGAAGCGGCGAAAGCGAGCCCGATCTTCGAGGGCCGGGTCGCCCACGGCTATCTGATCCTGAGCTTCGCCGCCGGCCTGTTCGTCGATCCCGATCCAGGCCCGGTGCTCGCCAACACCGGCCTCGAGAATTTGCGCTTCCTGACCCCGCTCTATCCCGGTGACGCGATGCGGGTCGAGCTCACCGTTCGCTCGAAATCGATCAAGTCGGACGACACCGGCCAGGTGCGCTGGGCGGTCGCGGTCCTCAACCAGAAGGACGAGCTCGTCGCCACCTACGACCTGTTGACCGAGAACATTCCCTGATCGCAGGAACGGCGCTCTCCCCCCGTTCGTTCTAGGCTCGATTCCCAGGAGGAGACGAGCCATGAAAATCAGTGAAGTGATGACGCGCGAGGTCGCGACGGTCCAAGCCGACCAGACCGCTCGGGAAGCGGCCAATTTCATGCTTCAGGGCGACGCCGGCTCGATCCCGGTGACCGACGGCGAAAAGCTCATCGGCATGATCACCGACCGCGACATCGCGGTGCGCGGAGTGGCCAAGGGCCACGGCCCCGACACGCCGGTGCGCGAGCTGATGACCAGCGGCCTTATTTGCGCGCGGATCGACGACACTGTCGAAGACGTCGCCAACAAGATGAGCAAAGCCCAGGTGCGCCGCCTGCCGGTGATCGACGAATCGGAGAAACTCGTCGGCATCATCAGCCTGGGCGACCTCAGCCGCGAGACCGATGGCGAAGTCGCGCACGAAGCCCTCGACGGCGTCAGCGCACCCGGCGGCTCGCACCAACAGTAATCAGGGACAGTCCCACTAGCGGCTCGGCAGCTCGGCGATCGTCCGGTTGACCAGCTGCTCGTCGGCGGCCGGGTCGTCGCGCTCGGCGATCAGGCGTGCGGCGGCGCGCGCGGCGCCATCCGCGGCCGCGGCGCGAAGCTGCTTGACCGCGGCGCGCTCCTCGGCGGCGATCTTGTCCTCGGCCATCCGGCCGCGGCGCTCGATCAGCGCCTCGGCGTCGGTCTTGGCCTTGGCGACGATCTCGCCGGCCTCGACATGCGCGCGCTCGATCATCGCCGCGGCCTCGGCCTCGGCGGACTGCGCTTTCGCCTGATATTCGGCCTTCAACGCCTCGGCCTCCTTGCGCAGCGCCTCGGCTTCGGCGAGCTGGTCGTGGATCAGCGCGATCTTGGCGTCGAGCGCCTTGCCGATCGCCGCCGGCACCTTCTTCCACGCCAGGATCGCGATGACGACCATCATCGCCAGCGCGATGAACATCGGCGCGGTCAGCCCGAACGCGGTCGGCTCGGCGTGGGGCGCGCCGGTCTGGTGCTCGACGGTCGCCACCGCCTCGGCGTGCGGATCAGCCATGGAATTCCGCTTTCACCGCGGCGGCGGCTTCGTCGCGGCCGACTTTGATCCCGGTCAGCTTGGCGACCATCTCCCGCGTCGCTTCGACCGCCACCGCCTCGACCTCGGACCGCGCGGCGTTGGCGGCGGCACGGATCTTTTCCTCGGCCGTGGCGACCTTGCCGGCGAACTTCTCCGCGGACGCGCGGACCTTGTCCTCGGTCTCGCGGGCGGCAGCCTGCCGCGCATCGCGGGTCAGCGCGGCGGCGTCGGCGCGGGCGGCATCCATGCCCGCGCGATACTCCGCTTCGGTCTCCTCGGCGGCAGCTCGCGCTTGCTGCGCGCCGGCCAGATCCTCGGCGATCTTCTTCTCCCGCAGCTCAACCGTCGCCTGGATCTTCGGCACCATTCCCCGGGCAATGCCGAAGTAGATGATGCCAAAGACCAGCAGCAGCCAGAACAGCTGCGAGAACAGAATATCCGAAAGCTGGTTGATCTGGGGCATCGAGCTTGGGCCGTGATTTACGCGCTGGGCGGCGCGTAGAGGATGATCATCGCCACGGCGAAGGCGATCAGGCCCAGAAGCTCGGCGGCGGCGAAGCCGATGAACAGCCGGCCCTGCTGGCCGTCGGCGGCCGCCGGGTTCCTGAGAGCGCTCTCGAGGAACGAGCCGAACACATTGCCGACGCCGATCGCGGCGGCGCCGACGCCGATCGCGGCGAGGCCGGCGCCGATGACTTGTGCGGAAGTAAGATCCATTGGAAACTCCTCTTGTCGAAACTTCAGTGAAGGTTGATCGCGTCGTTGAGATAGAGCGTCGTCAACAACGCGAAGACGTAAGCCTGGATGGCGCAGACCAGCAGCTCGAGCGCGGTCACGAAGACGATGAACAGGAAGCTCAGGATGCCGACGCCAACGCCCAAGGCGCCGCCGTTCAAGCCAGTGACGATGAAGCTTCCGAAGACTTCCATCAGGATGTGGCCGGCGATCATTGCGACGAACAATCGCAAGCCGAGGCTGAACGGCCGCACCATGAACGAGATGAACTCGATCGGAAACAGCAACAGCTTCCCAATCCAGTGAATACCAGGCGGCACGAACAGCGAGAAAAAGTGAAGGCCGTGGCGCGCGAAGCCGACGATCAGCACGATCGAGAAGCTCAACACGGCAAGCACGCCGGTGATGCTGAAATGGCTGGTCGTCGTGAACTGGTGCTGGCCCGGGATGATCGACAGCGGGAACAGCCCGAGCAGGTTCGCGGTCAGGATGAAGACGAACAGCGAGAAGATGTAAGGTACGAACTTCTTGCCCTCGGGTCCGATGTTGACCTTCACCATGTCGTCGATGAAGCCGGTCAGCCCTTCGACCGCGATCTGCCACCGGCCGGGCACGAGCTGGCGCTTCATGCCCATCGCCATGAAACCGTAAATGATCACCAGCGCGATCAGCAGCCACAGCGAGCTGTTGGTGAAGCTGAGGTCGTAGCCGCCCACCTTGAACGGGAGCAGGGGCTCCACGGCGAACTGGTGCATCGGGTCGATTTTGCTCTCGGCCGCCACTTGCGCTCGCTACCTCTTCAAGAACCTGCGCCCGGAGGCGTCTTCGAAATCCGCATGACGTTCACCACCCCGACGCCGAAACCCACAAACAGCATCAGCAGGAAGAACGTCGGAAAGGTCCCGAACAACGAGTCCAAGCCCCATCCGATAATCCCGCCGCCAGCCGGTGCGCCGACTAGGTGGCCGAACATCCGCTGCCAAATCCGAGTAGTCGGATCGTGCTCCGCCTTGTGGGTCCGCTTGGCTTCCGCCGCTTGCGCCCGGTCGAGCCGCTCCTCGAGCGATCCGAGCCGTGCGTCGGGTGGAAGCTTCGGGTCCTGCTCGGTCTCGTCCTTCGCCATGTACCTTCCCTGTGCGTCGCCCCGGCCTTGATCGGGGGCAAAGCGAAGGGCGAGGAACATGGCGGCTTTGGAGCCCGCCAAGGCGCGGCCCCTTTATGAACCGGCGCCAATATAGTCAACCGATCGGGGCGGATTACCGGCAATAATCGGGGATCGGCGCCATTTGTCCGGGCAACCGCCGCCGCCAGCGCCCGTCGATGAGCATATACGCCTGCCCGACCTGCACCCGGGCGAGCAATTGGCAGCCGGCGGTGATGCCGACTTCCTGGGGGGACACGCCGCGGCTTGCGGCAAACCGGCTGTAGAGCGAACGGCGGCGGATGTTGATTGCGCCAACCTGGCCGCGCACCGCCGCCGAAGGCGCCGCCGCGAACCCGACAAACCCGTCGAACCGCTCGCCGACGATCCCCGCCTGCCGGGCGCTATCGACGGCCGGCGTCTGCGCGGCGGCGACGGACATCGCAGGTGCCGCGGCGACAACTGCGACAGCGAGCCAAAGCCTGGTCATTGCGGCCTTGGCCTTTCCGGCGGATTCTGCGGGAAGGCCTGCGGATTTTGCTGGATCAGCTGCTCGACGTCGCGCTGCAGCCGCACCAGCACTTCCTGGGTGATGGCGACGTTGAGGTTGATCTCGATCGGCTTGTCCGGGGGCTTGACCGTGACGCAGCTGGCGAGCGGGAAGGACAGCGCCGCGGCCGCAAGCAGCGCCGGCCTCATTCTTGTGTTCGATTTGGTCATGTTCATCTCTCGTTTGCGGTGGGGGATGGGGGCGAGACCTCGATTTCTTCATCGGGCGGGGTCTGGGTTTGCGTCTGGTTCTCCTCGTGGCGGCGGACCTCGGTGACGATTCCCGGCGCGTCGAGCGGGACCGGAAGCACCGGAGCAATGACCTGGCGCGGGTCGCGGAACGACTTGGCGGTGGCGATCAAGGCGCGGAAGGGACCGCGGATCGAAACGTTCATCT
>Ga0136612_10000393_pt1 | contig 15327 bp, 12 predicted proteins | sample AntDryUQ224A2306_2_FD_106644 | JGI IMG/M metagenome (GOLD analysis project Ga0136612, IMG submission 106644) | Polar desert sand microbial communities from Dry Valleys, Antarctica - metaG UQ224A (23.06) | ecosystem: Environmental > Terrestrial > Soil > Desert | place: Antarctica: Dry Valley... | reverse complement strand
TTCGGCGATGCGCTGCTTGTCCTCGGCAGCGACCGAGACGTTAGGTGGGGACAGCAAGAACACCTTGTTGGTGACGCGCTCAATCGTACCGTGCACCGCGAAGACCAGGCCGGCGGCGAAGTCGACGAGCCGCTTGGCGTCGTTGTCGTCCATCTCCGAGAGGTTCATGATCACCGGGATGCCCTCCCGGAACTGCTCTCCGATCGTCCGGGCCTCGTTGTAGGTCCGCGGGTGCAGCGTCGTGATCCGCGACAACTCGGCGGAGCGGACCGGTGTCGGCGCCGTACGCCGGCGCTCCGCCAGCTGCGTCACCGACGAGCCGGAGGCGACATGCGCCTCGCGCACCGGACGGGTCTCACGAGCGGCGGTGTCGTGGTCGTCGTAGTCATCATCGAAGCGTTCGGTGTCCTCGAGCAGCCCTAGGTACACACCAACCTTGCGCATCGCGCCAGCCATGGGCTCTCGACCTCCGGTTGCCTCATTGCCTCGCAGGGCGGTTGCTCTGCGCGACCCTGACATTACCCGTTCGGAGGCCGCTCACCGAGGATCGCGCGGCCTATCCGTACGTGTGTCGCGCCGACTGCTACGGCCGCCTCGAGGTCGCCGCTCATGCCGGCCGAGACGGCCAGCGCGGTGGGGTGGGCGGCCTGGACCGAGGCGGCGACCTCGGCTAGCCGGGCGTAGGCCCGTGCCGGGTCAGCGGCCAGCGGCGCGACTGCCATGACGCCGCGCAGTCGCAACGCCTCGGCCGCCGCGATTTGGTCGGTCAGCGCGGGCACCTCGTCGACCTTCGCCCCGGAGCGGCCGTCGGCTGCCCCAGGCGGATCGAGGCTGACCTGCACCAGGCAGTCGAGGTGTCGGCCGGCCCGGGAGGCGCCGTCTGCCAGAGCGTCGACCAGCCGCTCCCGGTCGACCGAGTGCACCAGGTCGGCGTAGCCGGCAACGGCCCGCGCCTTGTTGGTCTGCAGCCCTCCGACGAAGTGCCAGGTCAGCGGCGCCGCCACCGCCGCCGCCTTGTCACGCGCCTCGGGGTGGCGGTTCTCACCGACGTCGGTCACCCCGAGCTCGGCCAGCAGCTGCACGTCGGCTGCCGGAAACGTCTTCGTGACCACCACCAGTGTGATCGAGGCGGGGCTCCGCCCGGCCGCCTGCGCGGCTGCCTCGATACGGCGTCCGACGCTGGCCAGGCCCGCTGCCAGCTGGTCGCGCCGGGTGCTCACGAGCGGAGCTGCGCCGTGCCGCCGAGCCGGCCGGAGCGCTTCCCCTGCCGTCGGTAGGAGAAGAGATCGGCATTCTCGTACGTGCACGTCGCGACCTGCGCTGCGACGTCGATGACGTCGATGCCCTCTGCGGCCAGCTGTGCCGCGACACCGGCGCCGATGTCGAGACCGGGAGTCCCTCGTCCGGTCGTCGCCCATGCTTGCGGGACCACGCGCGCCACCTCGTCCCGCATTGCGTGCGGCACCTCGTAGCAGCGACCGCAGATGCGCGGGCCGAGCCAGGCCGTGATGAGGCTTGCTCCCTCCCGGCGCATCGCCGCAGCGGTGGCGGCGACAACGCCGGCCACCATTCCCTGGCGGCCGGCGTGGGCGACCGCTACGACCTCTGCCAGCGGGTCGGCGAGAACCAGCGGGACGCAGTCGGCTGCCCGGACCAGCAGCGTGAGCTCGGGCGTGCTCGTCACCAGCGCGTCCGCAACCGGAATGTCGTCGGGCACGGCGTTCAGCACAGCAACGTCGGCGCCTTTGACCTGGCTCATCCGAACGGTGCGTTCGGGCCGGGCATCGAGACCCCCGGCGAGTGCTGCGAAGTTGGACCTGACCCGCGCCGGGTCGTCGCCGTTGCTGGTGCCGAGGTTCAGCGAGGACCAGGGGCCCTCGCTGACACCTCCGTGACGGTCGGTGAACGAGATCTCGACGACACCCATGGAGTCGCGAAAGGCGAACACCTACTTCAAGAAGTCCGGGACATCGAGCTCGTCGTCGTCGAAGCGGACCGGACGTGGCTGGCGCGCCGGCTGCTGGGGCGCCTGCTGGGCCGGCGCCGGGACCGGCCCGGAACCCGGAGCGTTCCCAGGTGCCGGCGCGTTTGCACCGACCGGCACCGGCTGGGCCGGCATGCGAGGGCGAACGGGGTCCGGTTGCGGCGCCGGCGGGATCCGCTCCGGCTCCTGCCGCGCTGGCCTGGCCGCGCTCGCACCGTGAGGGCTCCCGGTCGGACGTTGTGGCGGACTCGAGTCCCGACGCAGCGCCGGCTGCCCGATGTCACGCCGCTTGGGAGTCCCACCGTCGAAGCCTGCGGCGATCACCGTCACCCGGACCTCGTCGCCAAGGGCGTCGTCGATCACCGCGCCGAAGATGATGTTGGCCTCGGCGTGCGCGGCCTGGCTGACCAGAGCAGCCGCCTCGTTGATCTCGAAGAGGCCGAGGTCGGAGCCGCCGGCGATCGACAGCAGCACACCGTGCGCGCCGTCGATGGACGCCTCGAGCAGCGGGCTCGACACCGCCATCTCAGCCGCGGCCACGGCGCGCTCCTCACCGCGAGCGGAGCCGATGCCCATCAGCGCCGAACCGGCGTCAGACATCACCGACTTAACGTCGGCGAAGTCGAGGTTGATCAGGCCCGGCGTCGTGATCAGATCGGTGATCCCCGAGACGCCTTGCAGCAGCACCTGGTCGGCCTGCTTGAAGGCGTCCAGCACACTGACGCTGCGGTCGCTGATCGAGAGCAGCCGGTCGTTGGGGATGACGATGAGGGTGTCGACTTCCTCGCGCAGCGAGGCGATGCCGTCCTCCGCCTGGTTGGCCCGGCGACGTCCCTCGAATGAGAACGGTCGGGTGACCACACCGATCGTCAGGGCGCCGATCGAGCGGGCGATCCGGGCGACCACCGGCGCGCCGCCGGTGCCGGTCCCGCCGCCCTCGCCGGCGGTGACGAACACCATGTCGGCGCCCTTGATCACCTCTTCGATGTCATCGGCGTGATCCTCGGCAGCCCGGCTGCCGACGTCGGGGTTGGCCCCGGCACCCAGCCCTCGGGTCAGCTCGCGACCGATGTCGAGCTTGACGTCGGCGTCGCTCATCAGCAGCGCCTGCGCGTCGGTGTTGATGGCGATGAACTCCACGCCACGCAACCCGACCTCGATCATCCGGTTTACCGCGTTGACGCCGCCGCCACCGATGCCGACGACCTTGATAACCGCCAGATAGTTCTGCGCTGCCACGGCGCGCACCTTCCGTTTGATGTGGTGGCCGGCCCCTGGTGGGAGCGGCATCTGGACTCGGCTGTGCGGGGAAGGTCGTCGGTCTCCGTTTCCTCACCCTCAACTTGAGGGTTATAGTTATGTCAACCTAGCGACTGTGCAGCAACGTAGGTCGGGAGCTCGCGAGGTTCAACGAGCGCGCGGGCGTGTCGCGCGCCGCATCCAAATAGTCAGGGCATGGCCGACCTTTTCAGCACGGCCCGCGCGCCGCCACCGGCGACCCTGTCGGCCACGGCGTCGAGGTTTGAACGATTCCGATGTTGAGCTCGGGCCATGAGCGCGGCGTCAGGACCGCGTGGTCGGCTGCTCGGGGACGCTGACGTCGTAGACGCGAGCCTCGATGTCCAGCAGCGCTGCGAGGACGTCGGCCTTGCGGGGCGAGGCATCTGCGCTCCCCCAGAGCACCTCGTCGCCGTCGCGCAAGGCGAGCACGATGGAGTCGATGCTGGACAGCTCGACGTGGTCGACCCGGCGGGCGATGCCCGGTTCCAGCGAGCTCACCACCTCGGCGACCTCCGCGAGGGCGGCGTCTCGACCTTCCGGGGCGAGGTTTTCCACGCGGACGAGCGGTAGCCGGTGTGGCGCCGAACGCAGCCGGCGGAAGAGCACGCCCTCGTCGTCGATCGCGGTGTAGGTGTCGCCCTCGACCACCACCGCGACCGCGGTGCTCTCCACCACCTCGATCCGCACCCCATGCGGCCAGGCACGCCTGACGGTGGCCTCGGCGATACCGGGCACCTGCTCAACCCGCTGCTCAGCCGCTGCGGTGTCGACCCGCGCCAGCGGTGTGTCGGGTGCGATCGCGGCCGCCTGCTCGACCTGTGCGCTACTGACGTGCTGCACCCCGCTGATGCGGACGTCGCGCACCCCGAGCCAGGTGGAGACGAGCATGACCCAGGTCGCGAACGCCACCAGGGCGAGCCCGGCCACGGCTCCGAGCAGCCAGCGCATGGCATGCAGCCGGCTCACCAGCCGCCGCCGGAGGAAGTGGTCACGCGACGTCTCAGGCCGGATCTCAGGCATGTCCGGGCTCCCGGACCTTGGCGGCCAGCAGCTCCAGCAGCCGTGGTCCGACGGTGGTCACGTCACCGGCTCCGAGCGTCAGCACCAGGTCACCAGGTGCGGCAGTTCGGGCGAGCACCGCGGGTACGGCTCGCAGGTCCGGCTCATAGTGGACCACCCCGTCCGGCAGCGTCACCGCGTCCGCGACGAGCTCCCCGGTGACGGATGGATCGGGCTCCTCGCGAGCGACGTAGACGTCGGTCACGACCACGGCGTCGGCCGCCGAGAGGGCCGCGCCCATCGCCGCGGCGAAGATGCGCGTGCGTGACACCAGATGAGGCTGGAAGCACACCACCAGCCGGCCGCTGCCGGTCAGCGTCCGGGCGGCGGCGATATCGCCGGCGATCTCCGTCGGATGGTGGGCGTAGGAGTCATAGACCTCAACGCCGGCAGATTCGCCCTTGTGCTCCATGCGACGCTTCGTCCCCTCGTGGCTCGCCATGCCACGAGCCAGCGCATCGAAGTCGAAGTCCAGCTGCAGCCCGGTCGCCAGGGCAAGGGCCGCATCCAGCACGTAGTGGCGGCCGGGGATCTGCAGGTCGACCCGGCCGAGGACCGCGCCGTCGCGCACCGCCGAGAACGCCGACCCGTCACGCCCCAGGCGTACGTCGATGACCCGGACGTCCGCCTCAAGACCGGTGCCCACCCGGATCGTGGTCAGCCCGCGCCCGGCGGCCTCGCCGGCCAACGTGGCGGCACCGGGGTCGTCGCTGCTCGCGACCAGGAAGCCACCGAGGACGATGCGGTCGAGGAAGGCCGAGAAGGCCTCGCGGTACGCGTCCTCGGTGCCGTAGCTGTCGAGGTGGTCGGCCTCGATGTTGGTCACGACCGCCCCGGTCGGGCTGTAGGTCAAGAAGGCGCCGTCGCTCTCATCCGCCTCGGCCACGAAGAGGTCGCCGCCTCCTAGATGGGCGTTGTGGCCGGTGCCGGTGAGGTCGGCGCCGATGGCGTACGACGGGTCTGCGCCGGCTGCCCGCAGCGCCACGGCCAGCAGAGAGGTGGTGGTGGTCTTGCCATGGGTGCCCGTGACCGCGAGCAGCGTCCGCCCGGCCATCACCGACACCATCGCGGCCGAGCGCGGCCAGACCCGCAGGCCGCGACGCCGTGCCGCCACTACCTCGGGGTTGTCGTCGCGGATCGCTGTCGACACCACGACGGTGTCGGCTCCCGCGACGTGTGCGGCGTCGTGGCCGACGAAGCAAAGCGCACCGAGACCGCGCAGGGCGTCCAGCGTCGCCGACGGCACGGTGTCGCTGCCACTGACAGTGACGCCCCGGGCCAGCATGAGCCGGGCGATGCCGGACAGTGCGGCGCCGCCGATCCCCACGAAGTGCACCCGACCAAGCCGTTCCACGGGCAGCACCTCGTCGGGAAAGCCGGCTCTCACGGCGCCACCTGCGCAGCACGCACGGCGAGCTGGGCGACCGCGACGTCGGCGTCGGCCGGAAGCAAACCGGCCGCGGCCTTCGACATCGCCGCCAGACGAGGGCCGTCGTGCACCAGGTCAGGAACCGTCTCCGCAACCCACCGCGACGTCATCGCGGCGTCGGCGACGAGTATGCCACCGCCGGCCTCGACGACCGGGGCGGCGTTGCGTGCCTGCTCACCGTTGCCGATCGGCAACGGCACGAACACTGCTGGCAGCCCGACGGCGGCCACCTCGGTCACGGTGCTGGCACCGGCTCGGCAGACCGCGAGGTCGGCCGCTGCGTACCCGAGGTCGATCCGCTCCATGAACGGCAGGACGACGTACGGCGGCTCCCCCGGTCCGGTCGGGACGTCGACCTCACCGCTGTGCCCCGCGACGTGCAGCACCTGGACACCGGCAGCCCGCAGCGCCGGTGCCGCCGCGGCCACCGCGCCGTTGAGCCGCCGGGCACCCTGCGAGCCGCCGGTGACCAGCAGGGTCGGCCGGTCGGCGTCCAGACCGAGCTCGGCGCGGGCAGGTGCACGCTGCACGTCTCGGTCCAGCCTCGAGACGAGCCGTCGGATCGGCATCCCGGTGAACGTGGCGTGCGGCAGTGGTGTCCCGGGAAAGCTGATCGCGACGTGGCCCGTCAGCCGCGAGCCGAGCCGGTTCGTCAGCCCCGGCAGGGCGTTTCCCTCATGGACGACTAGCGGCACGCGACGCCGCCGGGCCGCCAGGTAGGCCGGCACGCACACGTACCCGCCGAAGCCGACGACGACGTCCGGCCGGATCCGGTCGAGGACCCGCAGCGTCGCGAGCACCGCGGTCCGGACCCGCACCGGAAGCCGCAGCAGGTCCAGGGTCAGGGTCCGCGGCAACGGCACAGATGGCACCACCTCCAGCGGGATCCCGGCCCGTGGTACCAGCGTCGCCTCCAGGCCACCCTCGCTCCCGAGCGCGGTGATCTGCACCTCGGTCACCAGGTCACGAAGGGCCTCGGCGGTGGCCAGTAACGGAGAGATGTGCCCAGCGGTGCCGCCGCCCGCGAGTAGAACGCGCAGAGCCACGGCTAGCGCCTCCGCCACCGCTGCCCGCGACGGGCGCGGCGGGCGTCGAGTGCCGCCCTGGCGCCGGGCTCGGTCTTGGCGAAGGCGCACAACATGCCCAGTGCGATCAGCGTCGGCAGCAGCGCCGAGCCGCCGTAGGACACCAGGGGCAGCGGGATGCCGATCACGGGCAGCAGGCCGAGCACCATGCCGAGGTTGATCATCGCCTGGGCCAGCAGCCACACCGTGATTCCGGCGCTGGCATAGCGGACGAACGGGTCCCTGGTACGGGCCGCGATGCGCAGCCCGGTGAAGGCGAGCATCATGAACAGCCCGAGGACCACCAGCGTGCCGAACAGCCCGAGCTCCTCACCGATGACGGCGAAGATGAAGTCGGTGTGCGCCTCCGGCAGGGTCCCCCACTTCTGCCGGCTGGCGCCGAGTCCGACGCCCCAGAACTGGCCGGTGGCGAGCGCGAAGAACCCGTGGGCGGCCTGCCACCCGTCGCCGCGCATGTCGGCGAACGGGTCGACGAAGGTCATCACCCGCTTCACGCGCTCGGCGTCGGTACTGGCGAGGAACGCCGCGAGCCCGCCGACCACGAGCAACGCCCCGGCGAACAGGCGGGTCGGTGCCCCGACGAACCACAGCATCCCGAGGATGATCGCGAACATGACCAGAGCGGTGCCGAGGTCGCGCTGCCCGACGACCATCAGAGTGACCAGCAGGGTCACCGGCACCATCGGGATCAGCAGGTGCTTCCAGTCGCCGAGCAGCCTGTCCTTGCGCGCATACAGATCGGCGGCCCACAGCACCATCGCCAGCTTGGCCACCTCCGACGGCTGGATCGTCAGCGGGCCGAACCCCAGCCAGTTCCGGTTGCCATTGACCTCGATGCCGACGCCGGGCACGTACGTCATCGCGATCAGGACCAAGGTGCCCAGCAGCGCGGGGTAGGCGAACCAGCGCAGCATCCGGACCGGCAGCCGCGAGACCAGCCAGGCCAAGGGGGCCCCGATGGCCACCCACAGCGCCTGTTTGGCGAACACGGAGTAGGAGTTGCCGTACTGCTCGTAGGAGATGACCGAGCTGGCGGACAACACCATCACGAGGCCGAGTGCGAGCAGCAGCCCGGTCACACCGATCACCAGCTGGTAGGAGGTGAGCGGGCGGTCGAGGCCGCTGCGTAGCGCGGCGATCCACCCGCTGCTGGTCTCGGCGGCCGCCGCCGCGTTCGCGGTGTCGCGCCGCGAGGTCGTCGTGCTCACCGAGAGACGTCCTCCCCTGGTCGATGGCCGGCCTGGCGCCGGCGCACGGCTGCGGTGAAGGCGTCTCCTCGCGCGCCGTAGTCGCGGAACATGTCCTGGGACGCGCAGCCGGGAGCCAGCAGCACTGTGTCCCCGGGCCGGGACATCGCCGCTGCCGCCTCGACGACATGGTCCATGACGTCGCCAGTCTCGCGGCGGTCGACGACGACGACAGGCACATCGGGTGCGTGTCGCGCCATGGCATCCGCGATCGTGGCCCGGTCCGCCCCGAGCAGCACCACGGCGCGCAGCCGGTCGCGGGTTGCCCGGACCAGGTCGGTGAAGTCGGCGCCTTTGGCCAGGCCGCCCGCCACCCAGACCACGGCGTCGTACGCGCGCAGCGACGCGAGTGCGGCGTGCGGGTTCGTCGCCTTCGAGTCGTCGACGTAGCGCACTCCGTCGAGCGTGGCGACCTCGGTGATCCGGTGCGCACCGGGCCGGTACTGCCGGAGCCCGGCGCCGACCGCGCTGGCGGGCACGCCGTGCGCCCGCGCCAGCGCAGCAGCAGCCAGCGCGTTGGCGATGTTGTGCGGCGCCGCCGGGACCACGTCGCCCAGCTGCGCGAGCTTCTCGCCGCCACCACCGGCGAACGCCGCGTCGACCAGCGAGTCGCCGTCGATACCGAGCACGCCCCGAACGGGGGGGCCGGTGGTGAACCCCAGCAGCCGGCACCCTGGCGCTACATCGGCCGCCCCGGCCAGGCGCTCGATCACCGCGTCGTCGGCGTTGTAGACACAGGCGAGCTGGGCGTTCCGGTAGATGCTGGCCTTGTCCGCGGTGTAGACCTCCAGCGACCCGGCGTACCAGTCGAGGTGGTCGGGGGCGAGGTTGAGGATGGCCGCGGCAGACGCGGACAGCGAGGCGGTCCGGTGCAGCTGGAAGCTGGACAGCTCAACGGCGAGCACGTCGAACCGCTCAGCGCTCACGACGGCCTCCGTGACCGGCGTGCCGACGTTGCCGATGGCCGCGGTACGCAGGCCGGCAGCTCCCAGCATCGAGGCGAGCATCGTGACCGTGGTGGTCTTGCCGTTGGTGCCGGTGACGCACAGCCAGGGGGCGGGGTCGGGACCGCGCAGCCGCCAGGCGAGCTCGACCTCGCTCCACACCTCGACGCCACGCCGGGCGGCCTGCACCAACAACGGCGCCCGAGGCGGCCAGCCCGGTGACGCGACCACCAGCTCCGCATCATCGGACCAGGCAGCCGCCGCATCTGCACCCAGCCGTACGGAGGCGCCGCGCCGCTCCAGCCGCGCCGCCCGTTCGGCGTTCTGGTCGTCGTCGCGCTCGTCGAGCACGGTGACTCGGGCGCCTCGGTCCAGCAACGCCTGCGCGGCGGCGTAGCCGGACACCCCGATGCCGGCGACGACCACCTCGGTTCCGGGCCACCTCACGCCCCGGCCACCCACTCTGCGTAGAACACGCCGAGGCCGCCGGCGACACACAGCCCGCAGATGATCCAGAACCGGATCACGATCGTCACCTCGGCCCAGCCCTTGAGCTCGAAGTGATGGTGCAGCGGCGCCATCCGGAACAAGCGCTGGCCGTGGGTGGCCTTGAACCAGCCGACCTGGGCGATCACCGACAGCGTGATGACCACGAAGAGGCCGCCGATCACCAGCAGCAGCATGTCCGTCCGTGTCATCACCGCGAGGCCGGCCATCGCGCCACCCAACGACAGTGAGCCGGTGTCACCGAGGATGATCTTCGCCGGGGCGGCGTTCCACCACAAGAACCCGAAGCAGGCGCCGGTGAGCGCTGCTGCGACGACGGCAAGATCGAGCGGGTCGCGGACCTCGTAGCACTTCGGACCCGGGGTGATCTCGCAGAACTGATTGTTCTGCCAGATGTTCACGACCGTGTAGGCGCCGAAGACCATCGCCGCCGACCCGGTCGCCAAGCCGTCGAGGCCGTCGGCGAGGTTCACGCCGTTGCTGGTGCCGGCCACCATGATCAGTACCCACACCAGCACCAGCACGGTGGGCAGCTCCCACCCGGGCAGGTCGCGGGTGAAGGAGATTGCCGACGAGATCGGCATGTTCCCCCGAGAATCCTCGAAGCGCAGCGCCAGCCAGGCGAAGGCCAGCGCGATCACCGTCTGCCCTGCGGCCTTGGTCTTGCTGCGTAGCCCCAGGCTTCGCTGCTTGGAGATTTTGATGTAGTCGTCGAGGAACCCGACCAGCCCCATGCCGGCGAACAGGAACAGCAGCAGCAGCGTCGAGGCCGACGGCGGCGTCTGGGTGATGATCTTGGCCAGGGCGTACGCCATCAGCACCGAGAGCACGATTACGAGGCCGCCCATGGTGGGTGTCCCGCGCTTGGTGTGGTGCGATGTCGGTCCGTCGTCGCGAATCAGCTGTCCGTAGCCCTTGGCGACGAGGACGTGGATCGCGGCGCGGGTCCCGAGCAGCGTGCCGAGCAGCGCCAAGCCGCCGCCGAGCAGGATCGCCCTCAACGCGACACCCCCCGCCCCGCGGTGAGGAGCGCGGCCGCGACCCGCTCCAGCCCCACGGCCCGCGAGGCCTTCACGAGCACCACGTCGTGCGGACGGAGGTGGTGATGCAGCCAGTCCGTGGCCGCGTCCGCATCCGCGACCAACACCGGTGCGGAGTCCCACGACCCGTCGACGCGCGCGGCCTCGTGCAACGCGCGAGCGTTCTCGCCGACCACGAGCAGCTGGGAGACGCCGAGCTGTGCGACAAGGCGGCCGATGGCGGCGTGCTCCCGCTCGGACATGGCGCCGAGCTCCAGCATCTCGCCGAGGACGGCAACGGTGCGACGTCTCCCGCGGCCGACCGACACCAGTGTCCGGAGAGCCGCCAGCATCGAGTCCGGGTTGGCATTGTAGGCGTCGTTCAGCACGAGGACGCCGTCCGCGCGTTCGTGAGGTTCCATGCGCCACCGCGAGGTCGCCGTAGCCTCGGACAGCCCGCGTGTGACATCGGACAACGCCATGCCCGCCGTCAACGCGACCGCAGCCGCTGCTACCCCGTTGCGGGCGGAGTGTTCACCGAGCAACCGCAGCGTGACCGCGGCGCGGTCGTCGCCGTGGGAGAGGGTCATCCCCGGGTAGCCGCCCGCGTCGAGGCACACTTGGTCCAGGCGTACGTCGGCCCGGGGGTCCTCGCCGTACGTGACCACCTCGGCCGAGGTGCGCCCCCCCATCGCCGCGACCAGCGGGTCGTCGAGGTTGAGCACCGCCGTCCCCGTCACCGGCAGCGACTCGACCAGCTCTCCCTTCGCCCTGGCGATCTCGGCTCGGGTGCCGAACTCGCCGACATGGGCGACGCCGACGTTGAGCACCAGGCCGATGTCCGGCCGGGCGAGGTCGCACAGGTAGGTGATGTCACCCGGTGCCCGAGCCCCCATCTCGAGCACCAGATAACGGGTTGTCGCGGTGGCTCGCAGGACGGTGAGCGGCAAGCCGAGCTCGTTGTTGAACGACCCAGCCGAGGCCACGGCCTCACCTCGGCGTGCCAGCAGCTGGTGCACGAGATCCTTGGTGCTGGTCTTGCCCTGGGAGCCGGTGATAGCAACCACCATGCAGTCGGTGAGCCGGGTACGCAGCTCGGCTGCCAACCGTCCGAGCGCCACGACGGTGTCGGCCACGTGGACCGCCGGCGCGTCGACCGGCCGGGACACCAGACACCCGGCCGCCCCTCCGGCCACCGCCGCCGGGGCGAACTCGTGGCCATCGATGTGCTGCCCAGCAACGGCGACGAACAGGCCGTGCGGTGCCACGGACCTGGAGTCCACGCAAGCAAACCCCGTCACGACGGTGTTCGGATCGGCGCCCACGACCACGCCGTCCGTGCACGCGGCGACCTCTGCCAGCGTCATGGGGATCATCGCGGCTCCAGCGTCCGCCGGATCGCCGCGGTGAGCATCGCCCGGTCGTCCAACGGCAGCACCTGTCCAGCGACCTCCTGGCCGGTCTCGTGTCCCTTGCCGGCCACCACGACGCAGTCACCCGGCTGTGCCATTGCGACGGCCAGCTCGATCGCGGCGATCCGGTCCGGCACCTCGTGCACCGCCGCACCGCCACGTCGGGTTCCGGCCACGATCTCGGTCCGGATCGCTCCCGGCTCCTCACCTCGAGGGTTGTCGTCGGTGACGACCAGCACGTCCGCGCGCTCGGCGGCGATGCGGCCCATCACCGGCCGCTTGTCCCGGTCACGGTCCCCTCCGGCTCCGAGGACGAGGAGCAGGCGGCCGGGGGTCACGTCGCGGAGGGCACCCAGGACAGCGGTCAGAGCCTCGGGTTTGTGCGCGTAGTCGACGACAGCGCCGAAGTCCTGCCCCAGATCGATGCGCTGCATCCGGCCGGCGACCCCAGCTGTGTCCGCGACTCCCGCCACCAGCGCCGCTACGGGCAGCCCAGCCTGCGCCAGGCCTGCGACGGTCGCCAGGGCGTTCGAGACGTTGAACGCCCCCGGCAGGCGCAGCGAGGTCCGGTGCCGAACGCCCTGCGGAGTGACGACGACGAAGCGCGTGCCCGTCGCGGTGGCGTCGACCTCCACCGCCCGCCAGTCCGCGTCGGCGCCGCCGGCGGAGAACGTCGAGATCGGGACGTCGACCGCGGCGGCCAGCCGGCGGCCGTACGGGTCGTCGATGTTGACCACTGCCCGCCGAGTGCGTTGCGAAGAGAAGAGCGTCGCCTTGGCCGCGAAGTAGTCCTCGACGTCGGTGTGGAAGTCGAGGTGGTCGTGCCCGAGGTTCATGAACACGGCGACGTCGAAACGAAGACCGTCAACGCGGCCCTGGACGAGGGCGTGGCTCGACACCTCCATCGCGCACACGTCGACGTCATGCTCGACCATGACGGCGAACAGGGCGTGCAGGTCGGGTGCCTCAGGGGTGGTCAACGCGCTGGGGACGGGCTGTCCGGCCACCCGGGTGCCGTTGGTTCCCACAACAGCGGGGACGAGCCCGGCTGCGCCGATCGCGGACTCGGCCAGGTGGGTCGTCGTCGTCTTGCCGGCCGTCCCGGTGACCCCCAGCGTCGTGAGGCGCTCGGCGGGGTGGCCGTAGATCAGCGCCGACAGATCACCGAGCAGGTGTCGCGGCCGTTCCGCGACCAGGACCGGCAGACCGGTCGCTGCCGACCGCTCGCTTCCCGCGACGTCGGTCAGCACCGCGGCGGCGCCCGCGGCCGCCGCCTGACCGCTGAAGTCCGCCCCGTGTACCCGAGCGCCCGGCAGCGCGGCGTACAGGTCGCCGGGTTCGATCCGCGCCGCGTTCAGCGCCACGCCCGTGACCTGCCCTCCACCGCCAGGGTCCGCGACGTCGAGTGCTTCCGCGACCGTCGAAAGCGACAGCGGTGTGACCCGCAGGGGTCGCGAGGTCACGGCTGGCCGGGACGACACCGGCCGAGGTTACCTGCGCTCACCATTCCAGCTTGTCGTCGGGCGGCTTTGCCCCGGTGGGTGGCACGCCGTAGCGCTGCAGCAGCATCGACATCACGTCGTGGAACACCGGCGCTGCCGCCGTGCCGCCGTAGAAGTCGCCCTTGGGGTTGTCGAGAACGACGTAGGTCATGAAGCGGGGCTCATCGGCGGGCGCGAAGCCGGCGAACGAGATCGTCCGCTGGCCCTCGACATACTGCCCTGTCTCCGGGTCCACCCGCTCGGCGGTGCCGGTCTTGCCCGCCACGCGATAGCCGGGGATCGCGGCCAGTGGAGCCGTGCCGCCCTCCACCGTCACCGCCTCCATCATCTGGGCCACCATCCCCGCCGCCCGCTCGCTGACGGCCTGCCAGGTGGCTGGCTCGGGCGCGGGCGTGACCGAACCGTCTGGCTGGACGAACCCGGACACCAGCGTCGGCTGGACGTAGGTTCCCCCGTTGGCCACCGCCGACACGGCAGCGGCCATCTGCAGCACGGTGACGGAGATGCCCTGCCCGAAGGCGATCGTGGCATGGTTGATGTCGGCCCACCCCTCCGGCTCGGGCAGGATGCCACGGGACTCACCGGGCAGACCTACCCCGGTCGCCGCACCGAGGCCAAACGAGCGCAGCGCCTCGTACAGCTGCTTGTCTGAGAGCCGGCGCGACGCCAAGACGGTGCCCAGGTTCGACGACTTGGCCAGTGCTCCGGTAGCGGTGAGGTGGATCATGCCGTGCTCCCAGTCGTCGTTCACCTCGTGGCCGTCGATCCACAGGGCACCCGGGACCTTGATGCGTGTACGAGGGGTGACCTCGCCCGCGTCGGCGAGTGCCGAGAACGTGAGCACCTTTTGCACGCTGCCCGGCTCGTAGACGTTCTGCACGCCACGGACCGACAAGGTCTGCCCGCGAAGGTCGGAGGCGTCATTCGGGTCGAACGTCGGGTATTGGGAGAATTGGACGACTTGTCCGGTCCCCACGTCGAGGGTGACCGCGGCCCCCCAGTCCGAACCGGTCTCCGCTACCGCCTGCTCCAGCCGCTGGTCGGCGTACCACTGCACGTCGCGGTCGATGGTGGTCTGGAGACTCACGCCCGGTGCTGGGTCCTGGATCGAGGCGGCGGCGAGGGGGATGCGTTCGCCCGCCGGCGACACGACGTATGTCGCCTGCCCGTCGGCGCCGGACAGCAGGTCGTCGTACTGCTGCTCGAGGCCGGCGAGGCCGGCACCGTCGTGCCCCACGAAACCGATCAGGTTCGCGGCGACGTCGTGGCCGGGGTAGCTGCGCGGCGGGTCGCGCTCGGTGAAGACGCCCGGCAGCCGGGCCTCCCGCAGGTCGGTCGTGACCGCATCCGCACGCCATGCCGGCACCCGACGTGCGAGATAGACGAAGCGCGTCTGCGGCGTGCGGAGCTTGGTGACCGTGGTGAAGTAGTCGATCCCGAGATGTCGGGTGAGGACCGCGGCGATGGCCGGGGCCTGGTCAGCGGTCATCGTAGGGTCGGCCGTGAGCGCGACCGCTTCCACCGTTGCCGCCATCTCCACCCCGAAGCGGTCGAGGATCGCCCCGCGCGGTGCATGAAGTGTCACCGTCTGCGAGCCCTCGTCGGTCGCCATCGACGCGTAGGCATTCACGTCCAGCCCCTGCAGCTGGAACAGCCGCGCCGCGAACAACGACAGTACGAATGCGATGGCCAGCGAGCACACGCGCATCCGCACGGTGCTGCGGCGCACCCGGTCCACGGGACTCACCGCGGTCCGCCGCTCTGTCCGCCGCTGCGTCCGCCCTGGGAAGGTCCGCCCTGGGAAGGTCCGCCCTGAGGTCCGCGGCCGGCGTCCGGCTCGCTGCTCTTCGGCTCGGGT
>Ga0136612_10000392_pt1 | contig 15328 bp, 7 predicted proteins | sample AntDryUQ224A2306_2_FD_106644 | JGI IMG/M metagenome (GOLD analysis project Ga0136612, IMG submission 106644) | Polar desert sand microbial communities from Dry Valleys, Antarctica - metaG UQ224A (23.06) | ecosystem: Environmental > Terrestrial > Soil > Desert | place: Antarctica: Dry Valley... | reverse complement strand
GCACGAGGGAATCGATGCTGAGCGGGGGGTTTCCAAACTCGCAAACGTGAAGTACGTTTTGATGGCCCAGTTGTGGGTGGGGGAATGCGACTCTGGTCGAAAGGCGGCCCTTTCGATGTCCTTGTCACAAACGCGAACCGCAGTTCTCGTCGATGCGCATCGGGTCTGGCTCGATGCTCTTCAAATCGTTGTTGAGAAGGCCGGCGTCGATGTAGCCGGAGCTACCACGTCCGGGCGTCGGGGTCTGGAGCTCGTTAGCGAGCTCGAGCCGGACCTCCTGATCACAGAGCTGATGATGCCCGAGGGAGAGATCGACGGAGTGACGCTGATTCGCGAAGGCCGGCTCCGGCACCCGTCGCTCAAGGCAATCGTCCTCTCGATGCATGAGGGCAAGCGCCATGTCGACTCGGCGCTCGAGGCGGGGGCGGTGGCCTACGTCGCCAAGACTGCTCGTCCGGACGACCTGGAGGCGGCCGTCCGGGGCGCGTTTGCGCCCTCGTTCCACGTCCAGGCGGCACCCCCGGAACGACCGACTTGGGTAGCCATGCCGGGACCGGGCCGGGAACGCCGCGCTTGACGCGCCGCGAGCTCGAAATCCTCCAACTCGCGGCGGAAGCTCTGCCGAACGCGGAGCTCGGAAGCGGTTCTGCGTGACCGAGCAGACGATCAAGTTTCACCTCTCCAACGTCTACCGGAAGCTCGGCGTCTCGAACCGGACCGAGGCGAAGCGCTCGGCGCAGATGCAGGGACTGCTCCTGGCGTCGGCACCGCGTACCGGAGCCGCGAACTCCCCGGGTGGGGCTCTTTACTAACGCTTTGCGGTGCGATACAACGGGTAGGGTATTCGGTGTGGATTCAGGGGGGAAGGAACGATCAATGAGAATTGCGGCTCGGACAGCGGTCCTATTGGATCGGCACCCGTTGTGGTTGGACGCGGTCGAGGCAGTTCTCGACCGGATCGGCGTCGGCGTGGTGGGTAAGGCAACGGGGCCCGAGGCGGCGCTCGAGCTCGTCACTGAGGTGCGTCCGGACCTGCTCGTGGCCGAGCCTCAGTCCAACGTCGGCCGGATCTCGGGCGTTAGTTGCCTCGCGATGGCCCGGCAGGCGGTTCCCGCGCTGAAGATGATCGCGCTGTCGAACTCGACCGAGCCCACCGACATCGATGCAGCGTTCGCAGCCGGCGCCGTGGCTTACGTCTTCAAGACCGCCCACCCTGAGGACGTGGCCGCTGCGATCAGGCAAGCATTCGACCACTCGATCTTCCTGGCCGGCTCCTACAATCCGCCGGTGCAAGCCGTCTCCGCGATGTCCGCCGGCCCGACGGCGCGGGGTGCTGCCGGAGCGGGCCTCAGCAGCCTCACGAAGCGTGAGTACGAGATCCTTCACCTGGTGGCCGAGGGCCACTCGAACGGAGAGCTCGCCCGAATGCTGTGGGTGACCGAGCAGACGATCAAGTTCCACCTCTCGAACATCTACCGCAAGCTCGAAGTCTCCAACAGGACCGAGGCGAGCAGGTGGGTGCAGCCGGCCAACCCGCTGTTCACGGGCCGGGAGCCCGCGGCGGCCTCGAGCGCGTAAAGCCTCGATCGCTGAAAGGATTGAGCGGCTAGATCACGCCGCCACGCGCTGCTCGGCGAGGAGGAGCTCGGCGATCTGGATCGCGTTCAGCGCCGCGCCCTTGCGCAGATTGTCGCAGACGACGAAGACCGCGAGCCCGTTCTCGATCGTCGGGTCGCGGCGGATCCGGCCGACAAGAACGTCATCGCCTCCGGCCGCGCCCCCGGGGGTGGGGAACTGCTCCAGCCGGATCCCGGGCGCGACGCCTAGCAGCGACGTCGCCTGCTCGGGCGAGAGCGGATCCTCCGTCTCGAGCCAGACGGCCTCGGCATGCCCGACGAGCACGGGGACGCGGATGCAGGTCGCGCTCACCGGCAGGCCGGGCAGCTCCAGGATCTTACGCGTCTCCTCGCGCAGCTTCTGCTCCTCGTCGAACTCGACGCCGTCGAAGCTCCACTCCATCTTCAGATCGTTGTCCTCGGGCGACTGCGCGCGGAGGCGCTCCATCGCCTGCGCGCCTGCGCCCGAGACGGACTGGTAGGTCGCCACGCGCACGCGGCGCAGGCCGGCCGCGTCGTGCAGCGGCTTGAGCGTGACGGTGAGCGGGATCGCGCAGCAGTTGGGGTTCGCGACGATGCCGTCGTGCTCGCTCGCGCGGGCGCCGTTCACCTCCGGCACGACGAGCGGGATCCCCGACTCGAGGCGGAACGTCTCCGACTTGTCGACGCAGACGGCGCCGCCGCGCACGGCGTGGGGCACGAGCTCGCGGCTCGCCGACGTGCCGACCGAGAAGAGGCAAAGGTCGAGATCGCCGGCGGCGAGCGCCTCGCGCGTCGCCTCCTCGACCGTCATCCCCGCGACCTCCTTGCCGGCGGAGCGCGCCGAGGCGAACACGCGCACATTGCGATAGCCGCGCTCGCGCAGGAGCTCGAGCGTGACCCGACCGACGGCGCCGGTCGCGCCGATCACGCCGATGCGTGCCTTCCGCGCGTCGTGCGGGACACTACGCATCGGCCCGAACCGCCTCAGGCCGGTCGAGCTCGAACGCTTCGTGCAGCGCGGCCACCGCCCGCTCGACGTCTTCGCGGCCGACGTGGCAGGCGATCTTGATCGGCGACGTCGTCACGACCTCCGGCTCGATACCGAGCCGGCCGAGTGTCGCGAACGTTCGTGCCGCCACTCCAGGATGAGACTTCATGCCGGCTCCGACGACGCTGACCTTGCCGAGGTCGTCGGTCGCGCTCCAGGAGACTCCGAGTGCATCGAGCACGCGCACCGCTTCGCCGCGATCCTCGACCGGTGCCGAGAAGACGATCTCGGGACTCGTCTGCACAATCGTGTCCACGTTCACCTGAGCTTCGGCGAGCGCGGCGAAAAGCCTTGACGCGGCGACGCCCTGTACCCGGTACAGCGTCTCTTCGAGCGTGTGGGTGACACCCGAGATCATCGCCTTCTCCAGCATGCGCTCGTCCTCCTCGGTGATCCAGGTGCCGTCCGTGTCCGAGAAGGTGGAGCGGACGTGCAGCTTGACGCCGTGATTGCGTGCGAACTCAACCGAGCGTAGCTGGAGGACCTTGGCGCCGCTCGCGGCCATCTCGAGCATCTCGTCGTAGCTGACGGCGTGCAGCTTGCGCGCGCTCGGCACGATCCGTGGGTCGGCGGTGTAGACGCCCTCGACATCGGTGTAGATCTCGCAGGCATCGGCGCCGAGCGCGGCGGCGACCGCCGCGGCCGTCAGGTCGGTGCCGCCCCGGCCGAGCGTGGTCACCTCGAAGGCGGTCGATACGCCCTGGAAGCCGGCGACGAGCACGATCTTGCCTTCGTCGAGCGCCTCGTGGATCCGCTTCGCGCGCACCTCGACGATCTTTGCCTTGCCGTGCACCGTGTCCGTCACGATGCCGGCCTGCGAGCCGGTCAGCGAGATCGCCTCGTGTCCCAGATCGTGAATGGCCATCGCAGCCAGCGCGCACGAGATCCGTTCTCCGACCGAGACCAACATGTCGAGCTCGCGCGGGTGCGGGCGTTCGGAGATCTGCCCGGCCAGAGCGACCAGCTCGTCCGTCGTGTGTCCCATCGCCGACAGGACGCCCACGACCCGATGGCCCTGTTCGCGGGCGGTGACGAGCCGGCGCGCCACGCTCTTCAGCTTCTCGGTGTCCCCGACCGACGTGCCGCCGAACTTCATGACCACGGTTCCTCGGTGAGGGGCGGCGGGCTCCGCGTCGATCGCGGGAACACGCTCGAACTCCGTCATCGTCACGCGCCCGAGTCTAGTCAGAGACGTCGATGACCCCGGAAATGACCCCGGAAAACACTGAACCGGCAGACCCGAGGGCCCACCGGTTCAGTGCCGGAACTCTATGCGGGCTCCCTGCGCGGCGTCAAGCGGACTTAGGGAAAAAGGCCGCAAATTGCGATGATTTTCTAGAGCTCGCGCCGTCCCGCCAGCGCTCGTCCGAGCGTGACTTCGTCGGCGTACTCGAGGTCGCCGCCGACCGGGAGGCCGCTCGCGAGCCGCGTCACCCGGACGCCTCCGTTCCCGGGCAGAGCCCGCACCCGATCGGCGAGAAAGGCGGCTGTTGCCTCGCCGGTCATGTTCGGGTTGGTCGCGAGCACGACCTCCTCGACCGACCCCTCCGCGACCCGTCGCAGGAGCTCGTCAATGCGCAGGTGCTCGGGCTCGACACCGTCGAGCGGGGAGAGTGAGCCGCCGAGCACGTGGTAGAGGCCCCGGTATTCGTGCGTCCGCTCGAGCGAGATCACGTCGACCGGCTGCTCGACGACGCAGACAACGCTCCGGTCGCGTCGTGTGTCGACGCAGATTGCACACAGCTCGTCCTCGGTGAGGTTGCCGCACTCCCGGCAAAAGCGGACGCGCTCCTTCACCTCCTCGATCGCCTGGGCGAGAGCGAGCGCCTCCTCCTTCCCGGTCGAGAGGAGGTGGAACGCCAGGCGTTGCGCCGTACGGGTGCCGATGCCGGGAAGGTGCGTGAGCTGCGCGACGAGATTGTCGACGGAGGGGCTCAGCATCCAGCCAGACTAGCCGTCCCTTCCGGACGAGCCCTCGAGATCTTCTAGGCGGTGATCGGCACGGGATCGCTGGGGGCGGCGAGCAGCCCGCGTACCTGCGCCCAATGGGCAGCTTCGGTCCGGTTCGACACGTTCAGCTTGCGGTAGATGTTCGACAGGTGGAACTTGACCGTTTGCTCCGTCACCCACAGCATCTTGGCCAGCTGGGCGTTTGAGTGCCCTTGCGCCATCAATTGAAGGATCTCACGCTCGCGCCGGGTCAGCTCGGGCACCTCGCCCGGGCTTTCCTCTGACCACGCCGACGTCGGCCGGGTCGAGGTGGCGAGAAAGATCGAGTGCTCGAATGCCTGCCTGATCGCCGAGACGAGATCGTCCGGGTGCGCGCTCTTGATCACGTAGGCGAACGCGCCCGCGTCCAGGGCAGCGTCCACGTGCTCCTGGTCGCTGTACATCGACAGGACGACGGCGCGGAGATGGGGCACGCGCTCGCGGGCGCGCCGCAGGCACTCGAGGCCGTCGATGTCGCCATCAGGCATCGTGATCCCGGTTATGAACACGTTCGGCCGCTCGATCTCGATCAGCGCCAGTGCGTCAACCGGCGAGGTCGTCTTGCCGACGACCTGCACCCCGATTCTCTGCAGAACGTGCTCCACCGCGTCGTGCCAGAGTGGATGTCTGTCCAGCACGACTGCAGTGGGGTTTTCCACTCTGTCCACGAAAGGGCCGCCTTCCGGATAGCTGAACGATCGCTGCGGACTCAGGCGAGAGCCTAGACGACGCGGGCGAGAAGTGGCGGAAGAAGGATTCAGGCCGAGTTGGAAACCCAGACCGAAACCACAACGCTCGAATGAGTTACTCTTGCCACCACGATGGTGGTGGGCCGCCGCCATCATCGCGGCAGGACCGCATCTCTCTATCCCATTTCCCCTGAGGGAACAGAGAGGGGCCGCTCGTGGCGAGTGGGAAGCCCTGAGACCAAGCGGGGCGGCCCGCTCGCCCTATCGGCTCGCCTACTGGTCACCTCCCCCTTTTTGGGGAGACGAAGTCGCCCGACCGCACCGATGAGGGTGTCAGCGCCATACGTGGCGCGACCGCGGCCGCCTTTGCTTGGTCAGAGGCGGCCGCGCCACCTCAGAAGCCGGGCAGGCCGAGCCCGCTGAGCCCGCCGGGCAGCATTCCCTGCACCTTCGACTCCATCAGCGTATTGGCGGAGCGCAGGGCCTCGTTGACGGCGGCCATGACGAGGTCCGCGAGCAGCTCGGGGTCGTCGGGATCGATTGCCTTGGGATCGATCGTGATCCCCACGATCTCGCCGCCTCCAGTGGCCTTCACCGTCACCATCCCGCCGCCCGCCGAGGCCTCGACGACCTCGCTCGCAGCCTCCTGCTGTGCCTGCAGCATCTGCTCCTGCATCTGCTGGGCCTGCTTCATCATCTGGTTCATGTCGAACTTCACTGGGTCTCCGTTCGTTGGGTCTCCATTCTTTGGGTCTCCGTCCTCTGGGTCTCCGCCTGCTGGGGTTCGTCCACCTCCTGGGCGTCGAAGGTGTCCTTGAACAGCGAGATCAGCGACTCCTCGTCGAGCTGACCTTCCTCGTCGGCGGGCTCGAACCCCTCCGGCGGACCGCCCAGCGCGAGCACGATCCTGAGACGGTGTCCGGTCACCTCGTAGAGCGCCTCCTCGATGACGCCGACGTTCTTCGGCTCCTCCGCCTGCCGGCGGTGGAAGTCCGCGGTGGCCGGGAAATCGAGCGTGAGGGTTTCCGCCTCGAGCTTCGCCGGACGCGCCTCGCCGAGTAGCGAGGCCACGGGGATCGACCTCGACTGGACGGCGGGTAGAACGGTGCGCTGCCACGCCTCCTGGAGTTGCGCGAGCACGAGCGGCGGAGTGGCCTGATCGGCCTGAGCAGCCGCAGCAGTCGAAATGGTTTCCTCACGTGTTTCTGGCGGCTGCTCAGGCTTAACCTTCAAGGCGGCTCCGCCGCCTTGAAGGCCTTCGAGGCGCTCGAGGCGAAATGCGATCGACTCGCGGGACAGGTCGGTGCCGGGACGGGTCACCTTCACGAGCGCGAGCTCGAGCGGGAGACGTGGATCGCCGCCCTGCCGCATGTCGTCGACCGCGACGGCGAGCAAGTCACACAGTCGGAGCACGGCCGGCTCCGGCAGCTGGTTGGCCTGCTCGCGGAGTCGCTCACGGGTCTCGTCGGTCACGGGCAATGACTGTGGCACATGACCCATGTGCTGCACGAGTAGCAGGTGGCGGAGATGCTCGAGCAGGTCGGTCACGAGCCGGCCGAGGTCTTGCCCCTGCTCGGCGAGCTCCTCGATCTGCACGAGCGCGCCGGCGGTGTCGTGGTCCACGATCGAGTCGCAGAGGCGAAAGAGGGCGTCCTCCTCGACGGCGCCGAGCAGCTGCAGCACCGATTGGACGTCGATGGTGTTACCGGTGGCCGAGGCGAGCTGATCCAGCGTTGACTCAGCGTCGCGGAACGAGCCACGAGCGCCGCGTGCGATCAATGCCAGCGCTGCGTCGGGCGCCTCGATCCCCTCTGCGTCACAGACACGCCGGAGCACCCGCACGAGCTCCGGCAGTCGCGGACGGGCGAAGACGAACGTCTGGCAGCGCGAGCGGACGGTCGTCAGGACCTTCGCAAGGTCCGTCGTGCAGAAGACGAACACAAGGTGAGGCGGAGGCTCCTCGATCAACTTCAGGAGGGCGTTCCAGGCAGCGTCCGTCAGCTGGTGCGCCTCATCGAGGATGTAGACCTTGTAGCGCCCCTCCGCGGGTTGCAGCACGACACGCTCGCGGATCTCGCGGATGTCATCGATGCCGCGCTGCGAGGCGGCGTCCATCTCGATCACGTCCATCGAGCTGCCGTTCGCGATCCCTACGCACGCGTGGCAGACCTTGTCCGGCGTTGCGGTCGGGCCCTGCTCGCAGTTCAGCGCCTTGGCCAGAATTCGCGCCATCGACGTCTTGCCCGTCCCGCGCGGCCCCGCAAAGAGATATGCCTGACGGACCTGCCCCAGCTCGATCGCGTTCCGGAGCGTGCGCACCACCGCCTCCTGCCCGACGACGTCGTCGGGCAGGAGGCGGTGGTGCGCACGCTCCGGAACGCGATCGAGCTGGGGCAGGTCCGTCAGGCATATCTCTTTGCGGGGCCGCGCGGGACGGGCAAGACGTCGATGGCGCGAATTCTGGCCAAGGCGCTGAACTGCGAGCAGGGCCCGACCGCAACGCCGGACAAGGTCTGCCACGCGTGCGTAGGGATCGCGAACGGCAGCTCGATGGACGTGATCGAGATGGACGCCGCCTCGCAGCGCGGCATCGATGACATCCGCGAGATCCGCGAGCGTGTCGTGCTGCAACCCGCGGAGGGGCGCTACAAGGTCTACATCCTCGATGAGGCGCACCAGCTGACGGACGCTGCCTGGAACGCCCTCCTGAAGTTGATCGAGGAGCCTCCGCCTCACCTTGTGTTCGTCTTCTGCACGACGGACCTTGCGAAGGTCCTGACGACCGTCCGCTCGCGCTGCCAGACGTTCGTCTTCGCCCGTCCGCGACTGCCGGAGCTCGTGCGGGTGCTCCGGCGTGTCTGTGACGCAGAGGGGATCGAGGCGCCCGACGCAGCGCTGGCATTGATCGCACGCGGCGCTCGTGGCTCGTTCCGCGACGCTGAGTCAACGCTGGATCAGCTCGCCTCGGCCACCGGTAACACCATCGACGTCCAATCGGTGCTGCAGCTGCTCGGCGCCGTCGAGGAGGACGCCCTCTTTCGCCTCTGCGACTCGATCGTGGACCACGACACCGCCGGCGCGCTCGTGCAGATCGAGGAGCTCGCCGAGCAGGGGCAAGACCTCGGCCGGCTCGTGACCGACCTGCTCGAGCATCTCCGCCACCTGCTACTCGTGCAGCACATGGGTCATGTGCCACAGTCATTGCCCGTGACCGACGAGACCCGTGAGCGACTCCGCGAGCAGGCCAACCAGCTGCCGGAGCCGGCCGTGCTCCGACTGTGTGACTTGCTCGCCGTCGCGGTCGACGACATGCGGCAGGGCGGCGATCCACGTCTCCCGCTCGAGCTCGCGCTCGTGAAGGTGACCCGTCCCGGCACCGACCTGTCCCGCGAGTCGATCGCATTTCGCCTCGAGCGCCTCGAAGGCCTTCAAGGCGGCGGAGCCGCCTTGAAGGTTAAGCCTGAGCAGCCGCCAGAAACACGTGAGGAAACCATTTCGACTGCTGCGGCTGCTCAGGCCGATCAGGCCACTCCGCCGCTCGTGCTCGCGCAACTCCAGGAGGCGTGGCAGCGCACCGTTCTACCCGCCGTCCAGTCGAGGTCGATCCCCGTGGCCTCGCTACTCGGCGAGGCGCGTCCGGCGAAGCTCGAGGCGGAAACCCTCACGCTCGATTTCCCGGCCACCGCGGACTTCCACCGCCGGCAGGCGGAGGAGCCGAAGAACGTCGGCGTCATCGAGGAGGCGCTCTACGAGGTGACCGGACACCGTCTCAGGATCGTGCTCGCGCTGGGCGGTCCGCCGGAGGGGTTCGAGCCCGCCGACGAGGAAGGTCAGCTCGACGAGGAGTCGCTGATCTCGCTGTTCAAGGACACCTTCGACGCCCAGGAGGTGGACGAACCCCAGCAGGCGGAGACCCAGAGGACGGAGACCCAAAGAATGGAGACCCAACGAACGGAGACCCAGTGAAGTTCGACATGAACCAGATGATGAAGCAGGCCCAGCAGATGCAGGAGCAGATGCTGCAGGCACAGCAGGAGGCTGCGAGCGAGGTCGTCGAGGCCTCGGCGGGCGGCGGGATGGTGACGGTGAAGGCCACTGGAGGCGGCGAGATCGTGGGGATCACGATCGATCCCAAGGCAATCGATCCCGACGACCCCGAGCTGCTCGCGGACCTCGTCATGGCCGCCGTCAACGAGGCCCTGCGCTCCGCCAATACGCTGATGGAGTCGAAGGTGCAGGGAATGCTGCCCGGCGGGCTCAGCGGGCTCGGCCTGCCCGGCTTCTGAGGTGGCGCGGCCGCCTCTGACCAAGCAAAGGCGGCCGCGGTCGCGCCACGTATGGCGCTGACACCCTCATCGGTGCGGTCGGGCGACTTCGTCTCCCCAAAAAGGGGGAGGTGACCAGTAGGCGAGCCGATAGGGCGAGCGGGCCGCCCCGCTTGGTCTCAGGGCTTCCCACTCGCCACGAGCGGCCCCTCTCTGTTCCCTCAGGGGAAATGGGATAGAGAGATGCGGTCCTGCCGCGATGATGGCGGCGGCCCACCACCATCGTGGTGGCAAGAGTAACTCATTCGAGCGTTGTGGTTTCGGTCTGGGTTTCCAACTCGGCCTGAATCCTTCTTCCGCCACTTCTCGCCCGCGTCGTCTAGGCTCTCGCCTGAGTCCGCAGCGATCGTTCAGCTATCCGGAAGGCGGCCCTTTCGTGGACAGAGTGGAAAACCCCACTGCAGTCGTGCTGGACAGACATCCACTCTGGCACGACGCGGTGGAGCACGTTCTGCAGAGAATCGGGGTGCAGGTCGTCGGCAAGACGACCTCGCCGGTTGACGCACTGGCGCTGATCGAGATCGAGCGGCCGAACGTGTTCATAACCGGGATCACGATGCCTGATGGCGACATCGACGGCCTCGAGTGCCTGCGGCGCGCCCGCGAGCGCGTGCCCCATCTCCGCGCCGTCGTCCTGTCGATGTACAGCGACCAGGAGCACGTGGACGCTGCCCTGGACGCGGGCGCGTTCGCCTACGTGATCAAGAGCGCGCACCCGGACGATCTCGTCTCGGCGATCAGGCAGGCATTCGAGCACTCGATCTTTCTCGCCACCTCGACCCGGCCGACGTCGGCGTGGTCAGAGGAAAGCCCGGGCGAGGTGCCCGAGCTGACCCGGCGCGAGCGTGAGATCCTTCAATTGATGGCGCAAGGGCACTCAAACGCCCAGCTGGCCAAGATGCTGTGGGTGACGGAGCAAACGGTCAAGTTCCACCTGTCGAACATCTACCGCAAGCTGAACGTGTCGAACCGGACCGAAGCTGCCCATTGGGCGCAGGTACGCGGGCTGCTCGCCGCCCCCAGCGATCCCGTGCCGATCACCGCCTAGAAGATCTCGAGGGCTCGTCCGGAAGGGACGGCTAGTCTGGCTGGATGCTGAGCCCCTCCGTCGACAATCTCGTCGCGCAGCTCACGCACCTTCCCGGCATCGGCACCCGTACGGCGCAACGCCTGGCGTTCCACCTCCTCTCGACCGGGAAGGAGGAGGCGCTCGCTCTCGCCCAGGCGATCGAGGAGGTGAAGGAGCGCGTCCGCTTTTGCCGGGAGTGCGGCAACCTCACCGAGGACGAGCTGTGTGCAATCTGCGTCGACACACGACGCGACCGGAGCGTTGTCTGCGTCGTCGAGCAGCCGGTCGACGTGATCTCGCTCGAGCGGACGCACGAATACCGGGGCCTCTACCACGTGCTCGGCGGCTCACTCTCCCCGCTCGACGGTGTCGAGCCCGAGCACCTGCGCATTGACGAGCTCCTGCGACGGGTCGCGGAGGGGTCGGTCGAGGAGGTCGTGCTCGCGACCAACCCGAACATGACCGGCGAGGCAACAGCCGCCTTTCTCGCCGATCGGGTGCGGGCTCTGCCCGGGAACGGAGGCGTCCGGGTGACGCGGCTCGCGAGCGGCCTCCCGGTCGGCGGCGACCTCGAGTACGCCGACGAAGTCACGCTCGGACGAGCGCTGGCGGGACGGCGCGAGCTCTAGAAAATCATCGCAATTTGCGGCCTTTTTCCCTAAGTCCGCTTGACGCCGCGCAGGGAGCCCGCATAGAGTTCCGGCACTGAACCGGTGGGCCCTCGGGTCTGCCGGTTCAGTGTTTTCCGGGGTCATTTCCGGGGTCATCGACGTCTCTGACTAGACTCGGGCGCGTGACGATGACGGAGTTCGAGCGTGTTCCCGCGATCGACGCGGAGCCCGCCGCCCCTCACCGAGGAACCGTGGTCATGAAGTTCGGCGGCACGTCGGTCGGGGACACCGAGAAGCTGAAGAGCGTGGCGCGCCGGCTCGTCACCGCCCGCGAACAGGGCCATCGGGTCGTGGGCGTCCTGTCGGCGATGGGACACACGACGGACGAGCTGGTCGCTCTGGCCGGGCAGATCTCCGAACGCCCGCACCCGCGCGAGCTCGACATGTTGGTCTCGGTCGGAGAACGGATCTCGTGCGCGCTGGCTGCGATGGCCATTCACGATCTGGGACACGAGGCGATCTCGCTGACCGGCTCGCAGGCCGGCATCGTGACGGACACGGTGCACGGCAAGGCAAAGATCGTCGAGGTGCGCGCGAAGCGGATCCACGAGGCGCTCGACGAAGGCAAGATCGTGCTCGTCGCCGGCTTCCAGGGCGTATCGACCGCCTTCGAGGTGACCACGCTCGGCCGGGGCGGCACCGACCTGACGGCCGCGGCGGTCGCCGCCGCGCTCGGCGCCGATGCCTGCGAGATCTACACCGATGTCGAGGGCGTCTACACCGCCGACCCACGGATCGTGCCGAGCGCGCGCAAGCTGCACGCCGTCAGCTACGACGAGATGCTCGAGATGGCCGCGAGCGGCGCCAAGGTCCTCCAGCTACGCTCGGTTGAGTTCGCACGCAATCACGGCGTCAAGCTGCACGTCCGCTCCACCTTCTCGGACACGGACGGCACCTGGATCACCGAGGAGGACGAGCGCATGCTGGAGAAGGCGATGATCTCGGGTGTCACCCACACGCTCGAAGAGACGCTGTACCGGGTACAGGGCGTCGCCGCGTCAAGGCTTTTCGCCGCGCTCGCCGAAGCTCAGGTGAACGTGGACACGATTGTGCAGACGAGTCCCGAGATCGTCTTCTCGGCACCGGTCGAGGATCGCGGCGAAGCGGTGCGCGTGCTCGATGCACTCGGAGTCTCCTGGAGCGCGACCGACGACCTCGGCAAGGTCAGCGTCGTCGGAGCCGGCATGAAGTCTCATCCTGGAGTGGCGGCACGAACGTTCGCGACACTCGGCCGGCTCGGTATCGAGCCGGAGGTCGTGACGACGTCGCCGATCAAGATCGCCTGCCACGTCGGCCGCGAAGACGTCGAGCGGGCGGTGGCCGCGCTGCACGAAGCGTTCGAGCTCGACCGGCCTGAGGCGGTTCGGGCCGATGCGTAGTGTCCCGCACGACGCGCGGAAGGCACGCATCGGCGTGATCGGCGCGACCGGCGCCGTCGGTCGGGTCACGCTCGAGCTCCTGCGCGAGCGCGGCTATCGCAATGTGCGCGTGTTCGCCTCGGCGCGCTCCGCCGGCAAGGAGGTCGCGGGGATGACGGTCGAGGAGGCGACGCGCGAGGCGCTCGCCGCCGGCGATCTCGACCTTTGCCTCTTCTCGGTCGGCACGTCGGCGAGCCGCGAGCTCGTGCCCCACGCCGTGCGCGGCGGCGCCGTCTGCGTCGACAAGTCGGAGACGTTCCGCCTCGAGTCGGGGATCCCGCTCGTCGTGCCGGAGGTGAACGGCGCCCGCGCGAGCGAGCACGACGGCATCGTCGCGAACCCCAACTGCTGCGCGATCCCGCTCACCGTCACGCTCAAGCCGCTGCACGACGCGGCCGGCCTGCGCCGCGTGCGCGTGGCGACCTACCAGTCCGTCTCGGGCGCAGGCGCGCAGGCGATGGAGCGCCTCCGCGCGCAGTCGCCCGAGGACAACGATCTGAAGATGGAGTGGAGCTTCGACGGCGTCGAGTTCGACGAGGAGCAGAAGCTGCGCGAGGAGACGCGTAAGATCCTGGAGCTGCCCGGCCTGCCGGTGAGCGCGACCTGCATCCGCGTCCCCGTGCTCGTCGGGCATGCCGAGGCCGTCTGGCTCGAGACGGAGGATCCGCTCTCGCCCGAGCAGGCGACGTCGCTGCTAGGCGTCGCGCCCGGGATCCGGCTGGAGCAGTTCCCCACCCCCGGGGGCGCGGCCGGAGGCGATGACGTTCTTGTCGGCCGGATCCGCCGCGACCCGACGATCGAGAACGGGCTCGCGGTCTTCGTCGTCTGCGACAATCTGCGCAAGGGCGCGGCGCTGAACGCGATCCAGATCGCCGAGCTCCTCCTCGCCGAGCAGCGCGTGGCGGCGTGATCTAGCCGCTCAATCCTTTCAGCGATCGAGGCTTTACGCGCTCGAGGCCGCCGCGGGCTCCCGGCCCGTGAACAGCGGGTTGGCCGGCTGCACCCACCTGCTCGCCTCGGTCCTGTTGGAGACTTCGAGCTTGCGGTAGATGTTCGAGAGGTGGAACTTGATCGTCTGCTCGGTCACCCACAGCATTCGGGCGAGCTCTCCGTTCGAGTGGCCCTCGGCCACCAGGTGAAGGATCTCGTACTCACGCTTCGTGAGGCTGCTGAGGCCCGCTCCGGCAGCACCCCGCGCCGTCGGGCCGGCGGACATCGCGGAGACGGCTTGCACCGGCGGATTGTAGGAGCCGGCCAGGAAGATCGAGTGGTCGAATGCTTGCCTGATCGCAGCGGCCACGTCCTCAGGGTGGGCGGTCTTGAAGACGTAAGCCACGGCGCCGGCTGCGAACGCTGCATCGATGTCGGTGGGCTCGGTCGAGTTCGACAGCGCGATCATCTTCAGCGCGGGAACCGCCTGCCGGGCCATCGCGAGGCAACTAACGCCCGAGATCCGGCCGACGTTGGACTGAGGCTCGGCCACGAGCAGGTCCGGACGCACCTCAGTGACGAGCTCGAGCGCCGCCTCGGGCCCCGTTGCCTTACCCACCACGCCGACGCCGATCCGGTCGAGAACTGCCTCGACCGCGTCCAACCACAACGGGTGCCGATCCAATAGGACCGCTGTCCGAGCCGCAATTCTCATTGATCGTTCCTTCCCCCCTGAATCCACACCGAATACCCTACCCGTTGTATCGCACCGCAAAGCGTTAGTAAAGAGCCCCACCCGGGGAGTTCGCGGCTCCGGTACGCGGTGCCGACGCCAGGAGCAGTCCCTGCATCTGCGCCGAGCGCTTCGCCTCGGTCCGGTTCGAGACGCCGAGCTTCCGGTAGACGTTGGAGAGGTGAAACTTGATCGTCTGCTCGGTCACGCAGAACCGCTTCCGAGCTCCGCGTTCGGCAGAGCTTCCGCCGCGAGTTGGAGGATTTCGAGCTCGCGGCGCGTCAAGCGCGGCGTTCCCGGCCCGGTCCCGGCATGGCTACCCAAGTCGGTCGTTCCGGGGGTGCCGCCTGGACGTGGAACGAGGGCGCAAACGCGCCCCGGACGGCCGCCTCCAGGTCGTCCGGACGAGCAGTCTTGGCGACGTAGGCCACCGCCCCCGCCTCGAGCGCCGAGTCGACATGGCGCTTGCCCTCATGCATCGAGAGGACGATTGCCTTGAGCGACGGGTGCCGGAGCCGGCCTTCGCGAATCAGCGTCACTCCGTCGATCTCTCCCTCGGGCATCATCAGCTCTGTGATCAGGAGGTCCGGCTCGAGCTCGCTAACGAGCTCCAGACCCCGACGCCCGGACGTGGTAGCTCCGGCTACATCGACGCCGGCCTTCTCAACAACGATTTGAAGAGCATCGAGCCAGACCCGATGCGCATCGACGAGAACTGCGGTTCGCGTTTGTGACAAGGACATCGAAAGGGCCGCCTTTCGACCAGAGTCGCATTCCCCCACCCACAACTGGGCCATCAAAACGTACTTCACGTTTGCGAGTTTGGAAACCCCCCGCTCAGCATCGATTCCCTCGTGC
>Ga0136612_10000391_pt1 | contig 15359 bp, 13 predicted proteins | sample AntDryUQ224A2306_2_FD_106644 | JGI IMG/M metagenome (GOLD analysis project Ga0136612, IMG submission 106644) | Polar desert sand microbial communities from Dry Valleys, Antarctica - metaG UQ224A (23.06) | ecosystem: Environmental > Terrestrial > Soil > Desert | place: Antarctica: Dry Valley... | reverse complement strand
GGTCGTGCGACTACGTGACGGCCTCGCCGGTTAGGTCTCGTCGGCCACTCGGTTCCGCAGCATCCCGATCCCATCGATCGTCATTTCCACGACGTCGCCAGCCTTGATGCGTCCGGCCTGGACCGCTTCGAATGCGGACTCCTCCGACTCGAATACACGGGCGATTCCGCTGAACGTGCCGTAGTCGTGGCCCGCCACCTTGACCACACAGCCGTCCGGTGCCAGGTTGCCGCGTAGGATGACCAGCCCACCGCTTGCCTTGAGCGGGTTGGCGACCGGCCGTACCACCTCCTGCCCGGCGGTCTCGACCGCCGCGTCGGCTTCCTCACCGATCGTGCGGCCGCTGACCGTCATGGCCCCGGGGTGCAGCGCACCGGCCTCCTTGAGGCGGCTCGCGACCACGCGGGTGCCCCCGGCGCGGTGGAGGTCGATGGCCACGAAGCGTCCCCCCGGCTTCAAATCGGCCAGGAGCGGCGTACGGGCGCTGATCCGGTCGAAGTCCTCGAGGTTGAGCGGAACGCCGGCTTCCCGGGCGATGGCCATCAGGTGCAGGACCGCGTTGGTCGAGCCGCCGGTGGCCGCCACGGCGGCGATCGCGTTCTCGAGCGATTCCCGGGTGACGATCTGCGACGGCCGCACGCCACGTTTCAGCACGTCCATGACCAGGGCGCCGACGCGTTCGGCCACCCCGGCCTTGGCGGGATCGGTTGCGGGGACGTCGCCACTTCCCATCGGGGCCAGCCCGAGAAATTCGCAGGCGGTCGCCATCGTATTCGCGGTGAACTGGCCGCCGCACGCCCCGGCGCCAGGGCACGCCCGGTCTTCCACCTCGCAGAGGTCGGCATCGGACATCCGTCCCGCGGCGTGCGCGCCGACGGCCTCGAACACGTCCTGGATCGTCACGTCGCGTCCTTCGAACCGCCCGGGCGCAATCGAGCCGCCATACAGAATGAGGCCGGGGACGTCGAGCCTCGCGAGCGCCATCGCGGCACCGGGAATCGTCTTGTCGCAGCCGACGAGGATCACGAGCGCGTCGAACAGGTTGCCGCGCGTGACGAGCTCGATCGAGTCTGCGATCACCTCGCGGCTGACGAGAGACGACCGCATACCGGCTGATCCCATCGTGATGCCGTCGGAAATCGACACCGTGTTGAATTCCATCGGCGTGCCGCCGGCCGCGCGGATGCCCGCCTTGACCGAGACCGCCAGGTCGCGCAGGTGGAAATTGCACGGCCCGATTTCGATCCAGGTATTCGCCACGCCGATGATCGGCTGCTTGAGATCGGCGCGGCTGAAGCCGGATGCGAACAGCATGGCGCGCGCGGCCGCGCGGCTGGGCCCGTCAGTGATGCCGCCGCTCTGCCACTTGAGAGGTCTGGCGTTGCTGTCAGCCACGCGGGGATCCTTCCTTCGTCAGGGGGCGCGCGGCGGCGCCAACCGGCTCAGGCTCGCGCCACCGTGGATACGATCCCAGCGTCCGCAGCGAGGCGGCGAATTCCGCGAGGTGCACCATCGCGCGCGCGCAGGGGAGATCCTCCCGTGCGGCCGCCACGTCGGCATAGAAGAGGTATTCCCACGGCCGCCCCGGCACGGGCCGGGACTCCAGCTTCGAGAGGTCGATGCCGCGGAGCGCGAACACGCTCAGCGCCTTGAAGAGCGCCCCGGGCTCGCTCCGCAGCGTGAACACGAGCGACGTCTTGTCGGGCGGCGCAAGGGGGACGCGCTGGCGCCCGATCGCCAGGAATCGTGTGATGTTGTCGTCGTAGTCCTGCACCCCGGTGCGCAGCGCCTCGAGGCCGAAGAGTGTGCCGGCCCGCTCGGACGCGATCGCGGCCGTGTCGCGCCGCTGGTCGTCCCGAACCATCTTCGCGCTGCCCGCCGTGTCGTAGGTGGCAATCGCCTCGACGCCTTCGAGCGTGCGGAGGAAACGCGCGCACTGCGCGAGCGCCTGGGGGTGGGACAGCACCCGTCGCACCTCGCCGAGCGCTACGCCCGGCAGGGCGAGCAGGTGGTGCACGACCGGCACCTGGACCTCTCCGACGATCGACAGCTCGCGCTCGACGAGAAGGTCGTAGTTGCGATGGATGGACCCGCCGATCGAGTTTTCAATCGGCACGACGCCGAGGTTCACCGCGCCCTGGTGCACCGCGTCGAACACCTCGTCGAACGTCGGATACGGACGCGGCTCCGCATCCGGCAGCAGCCGCATGACGGCCGCTTCGCTGAACGCTCCCGGTTCTCCCTGATACGCAACTCGCACGCGGTTCTCGTCTCCTCGCCCTGGTGAAATCCCGTCCCCCGCCGCACAGGCCGTCCCCGCTCACGACGGGACACGTGCCGCAGCAGGTCGACCAGGACACAGCTATGGTGTGTTTCCATGGATTAAAAGTCCAATTTATAATGTTTCATACTTAATAAGAATTGTTAATGGCGCTCGACGAGAAACAGCTGCTCGGTCACATGGAGACGGCGGCTGCGCAGATTGCGACTGCCGCGGAACGCGTTGTACGGCACCTCCACGACCTCCAGCAATCCGATTCCGCACAGCAGATCTTCCATCTCGGACCGGCTGACGAAGCCCTCGTCGTTGAAGGACACGAGGAGAAACCGCGCGTCGACGGCTGTGAACAGATCGCGAAGGCGGGGCAGTGCACGCGCACGCACGTTGTATTCCGACCGGTTCCAGTCCACCGGGATGCCCGAGACCCTGCTGATCTCGCGAGGCCGCCGGTAGTGGACGAGCAGGTTCAGCATGAAATAGTTCGAGCCGTACGGATGCTGGTTGTACGGCGGATCGAAGTAGGCGAGATCGAGATTTTTCGAGGCCCGCACCGCGTCGCTCGCGTCCTGCTGCCACACGTCGACATGACAGCGGAACCTGCTCAGGACCGGCGCTCGCAGCGCGATTTCCCCGGTGATTCTGGTGAGCGCATCAGCATTCCGGCCGCCGAACCGGCCGATGCGCGTCCGCGAATCCTTGTAGAAACCTTTGAAGACACCCGACGTGTTGGCGTGAACCGACGCTTCGCTCAACAGAGGTCCCAGGCACAAATCGCGCAAATCGGCGTCGACCTGGTTCAGGAGCCCGCGATAGCCATCCAGCAAGCGCGCGTTGCGCCGCGTGTAGAAGACCCGATCCACGGCGGTGATGCTCGACTCGTCGCGGGGTGCGTATAGCTCCTCGATGAAGCCGGGTTCCGGCGGCAGCCTATCCACTTCGTCGGTCAGGAACCGGACGGCTTCGTCGACGCGAACCAGGTCGACGTCGCTCCTGTTCCGCAGGTAACAGCGGCCGGCAGCTGCCGCATAATCCTCGAGATCGTTGCTCGCCAGGTACTCTGAATGCGCCTTGAGATATCGGGAAACGACACCAGAGCCCGAAAAGGCGTCGAGGGTTCGCAGGCGGCCTTTGTTCAGCCGTCGTTTGACCTTTGCCACCGCCGTGCCGATCTCCGGCAGCAACGCACGTTTGTTGCCGATGCAGGTGATGAGCTGCCTGGTCAGATAGTCGGGATCCTCGGGCGTGTGCCGGTCGCCGGGGCGGTGCGTGTGGGCAAACACCACGGGGTGGAAGGTTTATACCATTGAACCCTCCGGCCTCTCTTCGCCGCTTGACGGCGTCGAGGGCGGCTGCCTATACTCAACGGTAGAGATGCGCTCCTGTCAGCGGACGACCGTCACGGCCTGTCGAATTTGCACGATGCGAATTCGCGTCGCCGGCGGGCTCCGCGCGGTCGCACCTTAGACTTTTCGAACGAGGAAGCGCACCCAGCCCGCCGGACCGAATGGTCGGCGGGTTTTTTTTTGCCCGGGGGAGCGAACCGGAGTGCATCAACTGGTCGTTTTGAAGTTCGGAGGCACCTCCGTCGGCGACGCCGACGCGCGACGGCGTGTTCTGACGATCATCGAAGCGGAACGGCGTCCGCGCGTGGTCGTCGTGTCGGCACTCTCCGGCGTTACGGATGCCTTGCTGCGCGCGGCGGCCGCCGGCGGCATTCCCCCCGCGCTGCGCGCGGTGGACGCCCTGCTCGACCGCCACCTCCGAGCAGCCGGCGCGGTGCGCGACGCGGCAGCACGTCGCAGGCTCGAACAGGACCTTCGGCACGACGCCGCTGAAGTGACGGCCGCACTCGCTCGGAGCGGCGGTCCGGCGGACCGAGCGGCGCGCGACGTGGTGGCGGCGGCCGGCGAGCTCTGGAGCAGCCGCCTGCTCACGGCGTTGCTGACCGACGCCGGTTCGGCAGCTGAATGGATCGATGCCCGTCAGGTGCTGCGCACAATCGGAGAGCATGGCGCCGCGGCCCCGGATCTCGAGGCCACTCGCCGCGCGGCTGCCCGGCTCCTTGCCCCTGCGGTCGCCGCCGGGCGGGTGGCGGTGCTCGGCGGGTTCATCGGTTCGGACGCTTCAGGGAGCACGACGACGATTGGACGAGGAGGATCGGACTATTCGGCTGCCGTGTTCGGCGCGTCCCTTGACGCCGCCGAGATTCAGATCTGGACTGACGTGGACGGGATTCTCACCGCCGATCCGCGCATCCTTCCGCACGCTCGCCGGGTGCCGCATGTTTCGTACGGCGAAGCGCACGACCTGGCGTTCTTCGGCGCCAAGGTACTGCACCCGGGCACGATCACGCCGGCCGTCGAGCGGAACATCCCCGTCCTCGTGCGCAACTCGTACCGCCCTGCGGTCCCGGGCACTTGCGTCACCGCGCGTGAGCGGATTGCGCCCGGCCGAGGCATCGCGGGGCTGGCGTGCCGCACGGGGATCACGCTGGCGGACGTAATCGCCCGGCCGGGCATCGACGCTGCCGCGCTCACGGTTCAGGTGATCGACACGCTCGACGCGTCCGGGCTCGAGGCGATCCTGGTGGACGAGCGCGCAGACCGTCTCGTCCTGGCCCTGCAGCCTGTCGCGTCGCCTCCGCCGCACGGCAGCGGCACATCGATGCCAGGTGAGATGCTTCGGGTGGCACTCACGGGCGCTGCCGACGTGTGGTTTCGCGACGGTCTCGCAACCGTCGCGATGGTAGGAGAGGATCTCGGCGCCGACGCCGTGCGTGCGGCGGCATGGGCTCTCCGGGACGTGCCGGTATTTCTCACGGCCCGTCCGGCCGGCGGGCGGTGCATTGCCGTCGTGGTGGATGCGGCGCTCGCTCCAGCCGCCATGGCACGATTGCATGATTGTTTCTTCCTGGCCGGCGAGCGAGTGCCGTCGGTCTCACGCGACATGGTGCAGACGTGATCGGCCCTTCACATGGGCCCGGCAAGCACCGCCCCTGCCGCGTCGCGATCGCCGGGTTCGGCACCGTGGGCCAGTCGGTTGCGAGGCTGATGCTGGACCTGGCGCCGTGTGAGCTGCAACCCGTCGCCATCTGCAATCGGGACATCGCCCGCAAGCGCGCGGACTGGGTTCCGTCTTCTGTCCGGTGGACTGAGCGGTTCGAGGATGTCCTGACCGACGACGTGGATGTGATTGTCGAGCTCATCGGAGGGCGCACGCCTGCAGAGGAGTGGATCCGCCGGGCGCTCGAGGCGGGCAAGTCGGTCGTAACCGCGAACAAGCAGGTGATCGCGCACGCGGGTCCCGAACTGCTGGAGGTGGCGGCCCGGTCTGGCAGCCGGCTTCGCTTCGAAGCCGCCGTCGCGGGCGGTGTGCCGGTTGTCCGTGCGATCGAACACGGACTCGCGGGTGACCGGCTGACGCGGGTGGCGGGCATCCTCAACGGCACCTGCAACTACATCCTGAGCCGCATGGAGGAGGACGGGGTCGAGTTCCGCAACGCCCTGGCGGAGGCGCAGGCGCTTGGGTTTGCGGAAGCGGATCCTTCCCAGGACATCGAAGGGTTCGACGCCCAGGCCAAGCTGGCGATCCTCGCGCACGTGGCGCTGCAGGCGCAGGTGCGCGCGAGCGCGATTCAGGCCCGTCCGATCGACACCATCGACTCGGTCGATTTCCTGTACGCACAGCAGATCGGCTGCACCATCCGCCAGATCGCCTGGGCCGAGCGCACAGACGATCCCCGAATCGTGCGCGCGGCCGTCGGCCCGGCGCTGGTGCCGGCCGGCTCTCCGCTGGCGAGCGTTCGGGGCAGCGAGAACCTCGTCATGCTGCGCGGGCAATACGGCGGCGAGACCACCTTCGGTGGGCTGGGGGCGGGCGGCGAGCCCACGGCGGTCGCGGTCATGTCCGATCTGCTGGCGCTCGCGCGTGAGGGGGGACCATCCAGCGAGCGGGTCGCCGCCGTGCCGGCCGACGTGTCGTCCGAGTTCGTGAGCCCGTATTACGTCCGCTTCACCGTTGCGGATCGCCCCGGGATCATCGCGACCCTCGCCACCGTCTTCGCGCGTCAGGACATCAACATCGACGCGATTCTGCAGCAGCCTGGATTTCCTGTCGGCCGCCGGCCGTTCGTCGTCAGCCTCGATCCCGCTCCGTCTTCGGCAATCGACCGCGCCATGCGCGAGATCGCCGCATTCGACTTCCACGGCGTGCCACCCGTGGCGTTGCCCGTGCTTTCGACGCTCGTGGCCGGCCGCGGGGCAGCCGCGTGAGGGCCACGCCTCGGTCGAGCTCCCGTCGCCCGGTGCGCTTGACTTGGCGGTATGCCGGGCGATATAAAGGGCGGGATGTCCGGGAGCCTCCGTGCCTGTAACTGTTGCTGCTGTATGCAGCGCCACGGGCTTCCCTGCCTTCGGTCCACGCGTTGATGCTCTGAACCGCAGTTCAAACTCAATCGCCAGGGACAAAGACAACGAAGCCCGGGAGGCCAGACCTTCCGGGCTTTTTACGTTTCAGGAGATGTGACATCGCGCTCTTTCCCGTATATCTCAAGCTGCATGGCCGCCCGGTGCTCGTCGTAGGCGGCGGGCCCGTCGCGGCTTCCAAGCTGGCCGCGCTGCAGACCGCCGGCGCCGACATCCGGGTCGTGGCGCCTGAGGTGTGCGATGCGATCCGTACGGCGGGCGTCGCCATCGAGCAACGCGGATTCGAGCCCGAGGATCTGGACGGCGCCTGGTTCGTGGTCGCGGCCGCGCCGCCCGACGTGAACCGCCGCGTATCGGAAGCCGCCGAGACCCGCCAGCTCTTCGTGAACGCGGTGGACGATCCGCCGAATGCGACCGTCTACCTGGGAGGCGTCGTCCGGCGGGCCGGCGTGACCGTCGGAATCTCGACGGAGGGGACCGCGCCGGCGCTCGCCGGACTGCTGCGTGAGGCCATCGACGCGATGCTGCCCCAGGACCTCGACGCCTGGATGCTGCGGGCCCACGCGCTGCGTGGCAGCTGGCGCGATCGTCAGGTTCCGATGCCGCTCCGGCGTCCGGAGCTGCTCGAGGCGCTCAACGCGCTGTACGAAGATCGCGGCGGCGCGGGCTCGCCTGCGGCGTCCCCCGGCGTCCCGGAGCTCGTCAAGTGACGGCGCTGGTGTCGCTCGTCGGGGCCGGTCCCGGGGATCCCGAGCTGCTGACGCTGAAAGCCGCGCGCCGGCTCGCCGAGGCGGACCTCGTTCTTTACGACGCACTGATTGAGACCGACACCCTGGCGCTGGCGACGACGGCGCGTCGCTTTTTCGTCGGGAAGCGCGCCGGACGCCCGGCGATCCGCCAGGATGCCATCAACAGGCTGATGATCCGGGAAGCGCGCCGGGGCCACCGGATCGTGCGTCTGAAGTGCGGCGACCCTTTCGTCTTCGGGCGCGGCGGGGAAGAGGCGCTCGCGCTCGCGGCCGCGGGGATCGCATGCGAGGTGATTCCGGGTGTGTCGAGCGCGATCGCGGCGCCGCTCCTGGCGGGGATTCCTGTTACGCACCGCGGGCTCGCGTCCGCGTTCGTGGTCGTCTCGGGGCATGCCGAAGCCGCGTACGGCCCTGTCCTTCGCTCGCTCACGCCCGGCAGCGCCACCGTCGTCATCCTCATGGGCATTGCAAACCAGGAGGCCATCCAGCAGCAGATGCTCGCGGCCGGGTGGCAGCCGCGGACCCCAGCCTCCGTGATTTTCGGGGCGTCCAGGCCGGGGGGCGCACAGTGGCACGGGACGCTCGATACGCTCGGGGCGGTTGAGCCCTTGGAATCGGGCGATCTTCCCGGCATCATCATCGTCGGAGCGGTCGCCGGGCTTGCCGGCATCCTGTCGACGCAGCCCGCACATCAGGACTCTTTTTCGGTTGATCGGCTCGCATCCGTAGCTACATAGGACACATCATGGCTGTTTCAGAGGATCCACGCACGTACGGCCGCACGCGGCTGTCGTTTGCCCAGGCCGCCGACATCGACGAGTTCGTCGTGATGCTCGACAAGTTCGAGCGCGGGGAGATCACGCCGGACGAATGGCGGCGCTTCCGCCTGCTGCGCGGGACCTACGGGCAGCGGCAGGACGCCGACGCGCAGATGCTCCGGGTCAAGATCCCGCAGGGCATTCTGGATGCGACGCACCTTGAGGCGCTGGCCGACGTTGCCGAGCGGTACTCGCGCGGGTTCGGTCACATCTCGACGCGGCAGAACGTGCAGTTCCATTTCGTCGCGCTGCACGACGCCGAGCCCGCCATGCGGCTGCTTGCGGAGGCGGGCATCACGACGCGGGAGGCGTGCGGCAACTCGGTACGGAACATCACCGCCTGTCCGTATGCGGGTGTCGCGCGCGACGAAGTCTTCGACGTCACGCCATACGCGGAAGCGATGACCCGCTACCTGCTGCGCCATCCGCTGAGCTCGGCACTGCCGCGCAAGTTCAAGATTGCCTTCGACGGGTGCGCCTCGGAGGATCACGCCGCCACGTCGATCAACGACCTGGGGTGGCGGGCGGCCTTTGCGCCTGACGGGTCGGGCCGGCGCGGATTCCGACTGAACGTGGCGGGCGGCACCGCGATCATGTGCCGCACGGGCGCCTCGCTCTATGAGTTTCTGCCCGCGTCCGACATCCTCATGGTCGCGGAAGCGGTTCTGCGCGTATTCCAACGCTACGGCGACTACGAGCACAAACAGCGCAACCGGCTGAAGTTCCTCGTCAAGTCGATGGGGTGGGAGGCCTGGCAGGCTGCGTTCCAGAAGGAGCTCGACGAGGTTCGCGCGGCCGGTGGCGCCACGTTGCCCTTCGACCCGGAGAACCCGCCCGTCGAAACGGCGCCAGGCGAACGGGCCGAGGCGCCTTCCATCGCCGAGATTACGACACTCGTGAGGGCGACGGCGGTGAAGGGTCCCGGGATCGTCCCGGTCCTCGAGGTGCGGGACGGCGGGCCCGGGCGCGAGCGCACGGAGTGGCTCCGGACGAACCTGCGCCCGCAGAAGCAGGGGGAGTACTCGCAGGTGACCGTCGCGCTCGTGCTGGGCGACATCACCGCCGGCCAGATGCGTGCCGTGGCCGCGCTGTCGCGTGCCTATGCGGACGGCACCGTTCGCGTGACCGTCGATCAGAACCTCGTGATGCGATGGGTGAAGAGCGGGCAGGTTCCAGGCCTGTATCGCCGACTTGCGGCGGCCGGCCTCGCTGAACCTGGCGCCGGAACCATCACCGACGTGACCAGCTGCCCCGGTGCCGAGTCCTGCCGACTGGCAGTCACGCAGTCCAGGGGTCTGGCGCGTCTGATTGGTGAGGATCTCGCGGAGCATCCGGAGGTGGTGCGCACCGCATCCGACGTCAACATCAAGATCAGCGGATGCCCGAACGGGTGCGGCCAGCATCATGTCGCGTCGATCGGGTTCCAGGGGAGCATCCGAAAGATCGGCGAGCGGGCCGTCCCGCAATATTTCATGATGCTCGGCGGCGGCGCCGGCCCCGGCGGCGCGAGCTTCGGGCGTCTGACGGCGAAGATTCCCGCCCGTCGGATACCAGAGGCGGTGACCCGGATGCTGCGCCTGTACCAGGACGAGCGAACGGCAGGGGAGACCGCGACGGCCTTTTTCCTGCGCGTCGATACCGCGCGCGCCCGCGCCGCGGTTGCCGACCTCGAACGGATGACGGCCGAGGAGGCGTTGCCCGCCGACTTCATCGATCCCGGTGAGGACCACGCGTTCAGCCCGGAGGTGATGGACGGCGAATGCGCGTCCTGAGAGTGCCGCATGAAGTCGCGGTTCCCGCCTCCATCGCGAATCTGGGACCCGGGCTCGACACTCTCGGGCTCGCCGTAGGGCTGTACCTGCGAGTGAGAGTGACAGGAGTGTCCGCGGACGGCCGCGGCCGGTTGAACTGCCGGTTCTGTGACGGACCGATCGGCGGGCCGAACCGGATTCAGCAGGGTTACGACGCGCTGACGCCGGGGCGCCGCCGGCCGCCCTCTCTGGATCTCGAGGTGCGCAGCGACATTCCTCTGCGCGGGGGGCTCGGCAGCAGCGCCGCCGCCACGATCGCCGGCATCCGTCTTCGGGCGCTGGTCGATGGGACGCGTTCCGGGGACGAAATCGTGTTCGCCGCGTCGAAGATCGAAGGGCACCCGGACAACGCCGCGGCCGCAGTCTTCGGCGGCGTGACGAGTTGCTGCAGTCGCGCGGACGGCACGATCGCGGTATCGACGTGGCCGTGGCCGCACGCATGGCGGGTGATTGTCGCGACCCCGCGTGTCGAGCTCGCGACTGCCGTGTCGCGCCGCGCGCTGCCGAAGAAAGTGCCGCTCGCCGACGCGGTGTTCAACATGCAGCACGTGGGGCTGCTGTTGAGCGCGTTGCAGACCGGCAAGGTTGCCGACATGCGCGAGGCGCTGCAGGATCGTGCACATCAGCCCTACCGCGAAGCGCTGGTGCCGGGATTGCGGCGGCTGCTGGCGCTGCGGCATCCTGACGTGATCGGGACCTGCCTGAGCGGCGCGGGTCCGACCGTGGCCGTCTTCGCCTGCCGCAACGCCAGGGGAGTCCAGGATCTGGTCAGGATCGCGTACGCGAGGGAGCGGGTCCCCTGCATGGTGAGGACAGTGAAGGTTCATCGGGAAGGTGATGCATGACGTTCATGACGGGGCTGCAGTGCCATCTGTGCGGCGCGAAGTATCCGGCCGAGGCGCTCTGGGTGTGCAGCGAGTGCCTGGGGCCGCTCGAAGTCGTCTATGACTACGCCGGTGTACGCGAGGCCATGACCCGCGACGTCGTCGAGCAGCGGCCGCGGAACGTCTGGAGATTTCGCGAGCTCCTGCCGATTGCCGGCGAGCCGCGCACGGGGCTCCATTCCGGATACACGCCGCTCGTCAGGGCGAATCGCCTTGCCCGCGCCCTGGGCCTGAGTGAGCTCTACATCAAGGACGACTCGGTCAACCATCCGACCCTCTCGTACAAGGACCGCGTGGTCTCGGTGGCGGCCACACGCGCCGTGGAGCTCGGATTCACCACGTTCGGCTGCGCATCGACGGGTAATCTCGCCAATAGCGTGTCCGCCCACGCGGCGCGGCTGGGGCTCGAGTGTTATGTCTTCATCCCCTACGACCTCGAGCTCGGCAAGGTGCTCGGGTCCGCGGTGTTCAAGCCCCACGTCATCGGTGTCCGTGGGAACTACGACGATGTGAACCGGCTGTGCACGCAGATCGCCGAGACGCGCGGATGGGGGTTCGCGAACATCAATCTCCGCAGCTACTATGCCGAGGGGGCGAAGACGCTCGGTTTCGAGGTCGTCGAGCAGCTCGGATGGCGGTTCCCCAAGCATCTCGTCTCCCCCGTTGCGGGAGGCACGCTGCTGCCCCGGATCGCCCGCGGCTTTCGCGAGCTGCGCGAGATCGGCCTCGTCCAGGGGGAGCTGCCGCGGATTCACGCGGCGCAGGCGGCGGGCTGCGCGCCGGTCATTCGTGCCCTCGAGGAGGGGCTCGAGTTTCCCGACCCCGTGAAGCCCAACACGATTGCGAAGTCGATCGCCATCGGCAATCCCGCGGACGGATTCCAGGTGGTGAAGACGGTGAAGGCGACGGGCGGGACCGGGGTCGCGTCGAGCGATGAGGAGATCCTCCAGGCCATGGAACTGCTGGCCGAAACGGAGGGCATTTTCACGGAACCCGCCGGCGGCGCGACACTCGCGGGTGCCATGTCGCTGATTCGACGCGGGGTGATCCCCGCCGGGGAATCCGTGGTCGTCTGCATCACGGGGAACGGGTACAAGACGGCGGCTGAAACCATCGGACCCAGGATGCCCGCGCGGATCGAGATTGGCCGGGCGCTGGCGGACTTCGAGGCTTACCTGCAGTCGGTGCCGGAGAACACGCCGGCGCTTCCGAATGTCTGACGTGGCCTCCGCGTTCCGCCTCCCGCGTTCGCGGAGGCTGGTCCGGCGGCGCGACCAGCCTTCGGCAGGCGGAAGCTCACGCCGATGATCGCCCTGGCGACCGCCGCCGTTGCGGCGATTCGTAAGCACGGGGCCGCCGGGTATCCGCTCGAATGTTGCGGCGCGCTCATCGGGAGCGAAGTCGGGTTGCACCAGCGCCGCGTGTCTGAAGCGTGGCCGCTGATGAACGCAGCCACGGCGACTCCCGAACGACGGTTCTCTGTCGCGCCCCAGGATTACCGGCGCGCCGAAGCGCGCGCGGCAGCATCGGGCGCCGCGCTGCTGGGCTTCTACCACTCGCACCCGGACGCACCCGCGCGTCCGTCATCCGAGGATCTCGCCCATGCGTGGCCGAACCTCGACTACGTCATTGTCACCATCGAGCGCGGTCAGCCGGGGGAAATGTCCTGCTGGCGCCTGCGCGAGGACCGCTCCGGTTTCGACCGGGAGGACATCACATGGCTCACCGAATCCTGATCCCCACCCCGCTGCGGCCGTTTGCCGGCAAGCAGGACGTTGTTGAAATCGATGGCGGCACCGTTGGAGAGATCCTCCAGGCGCTCGTGGCGCGCTACGGCGAACTCAAGAAGCACCTGTACAACGAGGATGGCAAGCTCCGGAGCTTCGTCAACATCTACGTCAACGACGAAGACATCCGTCACCTCGAGCGGGAGCGGACGGCCCTGAAGGCGGGCGATACCGTCAGCATCGTTCCATCCGTGGCCGGCGGCATCGAAGCGGTCGTGCAGCGTGAGGGGGAAGAACTGAGCCGCGACGAAGTGCAGCGGTACAGCCGGCACTTGATCATGCCGGAAGTCGGCGTGGAAGGGCAGCGCAAGCTGAAGGCCGCGCGCGTGCTGTGCATCGGAGCCGGCGGCCTCGGAGCGCCCGCGACGATGTATCTCGCGGCGGCAGGCGTCGGTACGCTGGGTATCGTCGACTTCGACACGGTCGATGCGAGCAACCTGCACCGCCAGATCATCTACGGCACTCCCGATGTGGGCCGGCGGAAGCTGGAGGCGTCTCGCGATCGCCTCACGGCGATGAATCCGTCGGTCACCGTGGTGACGCACGAGGTTGCCCTCACGTCGAAGAATGCCCTGGACGTGCTCCGGGGCTACGACATCGTCGTCGACGGTACCGACAACTTCCAGACACGCTACCTGGTGAACGACGCCTGTGTCCTGCTCGGGATCCCGAACGCCTACGGCAGCATCTTCAGGTTCGATGGACAGGCCTCGGTGTTCGCCGTGAAGGGGGGGCCGTGCTATCGGTGCCTGTACCCGGAACCGCCGCCGCCGGGGCTGGTGCCGAGCTGCGCCGAGGGGGGAGTGCTCGGCGTCCTGCCGGGAGTCATCGGCATCATCCAGGCCACGGAGGCGATCAAGCTGATTCTCGGTGCCGGCCAGCCGCTCATCGGCCGGCTTCTTTTGTATGACGCACTGCAGATGCGTTTCCGTGAGCTGAAGCTGCGGCGCGACGTCGAGTGCCCGGTGTGCGGCGACAATCCGACCATCCGCGAGCTGATCGACTACGACGCGTTCTGCGGAGTGACTGCGCCGAGCGCGGCGCCGGTCTCGACGGGCATCCCCGAGGTGACCGCGGAGGAGCTGAAGGCGCAAATCGACAGCGGGAAGGAGGTCTTCATCCTCGACGTGCGTGAACCGAACGAGTACCAGATCTGCCGGATCGCCGGGTCGACGCTCATTCCACTCGGCGAGGTGGCGACGCGCTCCGCGGAGCTGGACCGGGATCGGGACATGGTGGTGCATTGCAAGATGGGGGGGCGCAGCGCCAAGGCGGTGGCCCTGCTGCAGGAGCGCGGCTTCACCCGGGTGAGGAACCTGAAGGGCGGCATCCTGGCGTGGATCGACAAGGTCGATCCGACGCAGTCGAAGTACTGATCGGGAGCGTTTACTTCCGGCGTTCCGGGAGGCGGCGCTCCGAGGGGCCGTCGTAGATGTGATCCTTCGGGTCGATCTGGCGCATCGGCTTCTGGCGGTCCCGCTCCTCCTGTGCCTGCGCGGCAATGCCTGGCACGCGCGAGATGATGAAAAGCGCATTCGCCACGTCCGGCGGCATGCCCAGATCCCCGCATACGGCGGCGATGGCGCCGTCGATGTTCACCGGCAGGGGCGGCCGATCGCCATGGCCGGCTCCGAGCAGCATCTCGACGGCGCGAATCATCTGGATGTGGCCGCCTTCGATCTCCAGTTCGAGCGCCATCTGAAAGAGGCGGGCCGCTCGGGGGTCCCGCGTGTGATAGCGGTGCCCGAAGCCTGGAACGGCTTCCCCCGTCTCTTTCCAGCGGCTGACGATCTGGTCCGCCGCATCCTTGTAGGACTTTCCCTCCCGAACGAGCGCGAGACCGGCGTCCAGGAACTGCATGCAGGTTTCGATGTCGCCGCCATGGTATCTCCCGAATCCCAGCACGCCTGCCGCAACACACGCGCGCAGCGGCGCGCCGGCTGTCGCGGTGTTCCGCGCGGCGAGCGTCGAAGGGGGAGTGGCGCCGTGGTCGATGAAGGACACCAGCATCGCTTCCATGAGCCGGCCGATGCCAGGGGTCGGACATTCTCCCATCAGGAGCAGGTAGATGGTCTCGCCGAACGTCAGGCGGCCCATCAGTTCGTCCAGAGGGTAACCGCGCACCAGGATCTTGTTCGGTTCGATGCCGGTCAGCGCGGTGCGCCATTTGCTGTCGGTCACCCGCGGCTGACCGCGGCGCTCGGTCTGGGGTTTCTTCTGAGTCGTCTGCTTCATCATGTCGTCCGTTCGCGCATTACTGCGTCCCGTACAGCCGATCACCGAAGTCCCCAAGCCCCGGCACGATGAACTTGTGCTCGTTCAGCCCCCGGTCCACGACCGGCGTGAAGATGTGCGCGTCAGGGTGACGCTGTTCCACCAGCGCGATTCCCTCTGGCGCGGCGACGATGCAGATCAAGCGCACCTGGCGCGCCCCGGCTTTCTGGAGCAGATCGAGAGCTGACACCGCGCTCCCGCCGGTGGCGAGCATCGGGTCGATCATGAGAACGAAGCTGCGGCTCAGATCCGCGGGCAGTTTCGAGTAGTACTGCGATGCGACCGCGGTCAACTCGTCGCGCTGCAGTCCGATATGTCCGACGCGTGCCGT
>Ga0136612_10000390_pt1 | contig 15372 bp, 16 predicted proteins | sample AntDryUQ224A2306_2_FD_106644 | JGI IMG/M metagenome (GOLD analysis project Ga0136612, IMG submission 106644) | Polar desert sand microbial communities from Dry Valleys, Antarctica - metaG UQ224A (23.06) | ecosystem: Environmental > Terrestrial > Soil > Desert | place: Antarctica: Dry Valley... | reverse complement strand
GGCGTCGCTGCACGAGACGTGCACGACGTACAGCGGGCAGCCGGCCACATGTGCGAGCTGGATCGCCCGGTTCGTGGCTTCGCCCTCGAGCTCGGGCGGACGCGTGAGCGCATGGTGGATGGGCTCGGTTCTCCCGGCGGCAAGCGCGCGGCGCACGAGCACGTCGATGGCGTCGCCGTTCTCGGCGTGCACGAGCACGAGCGCACCCGTCTCGGCGGCCACCTCCATGGTGCGGAAGAGCGTCTCGTCGTCGACCATGAGCGCGCCCTTGTAGGCCATGAAGAGCTTGTACGAGGTGACTCCCTGATCGGGGAGCGTGGCGAGCTCCTCGAGCGTGCCGCCCTCGTCGAGATCGGTGACCGCCATGTGGAAGCCGTTGTCGATCAGCGCCTTGCCCTCGCGTTTCGCATGCCAGTCGGCGAGAGCCGCGCCGAAGCTCTGTCCCTGGCCCTGGATCACGAAGTCGACGTGGCAGGTCGTGCCGCCGAACGCCGCGGCGGCATGGCCCGACTCGAAGTCGTCGACCGTGACCGTGCCGCCGAAGGGCATGTCGAGGTGCGTGTGCGGGTCGACGCAGCCCGGGAGGACGTACTTGCCGGTCGCGTCGACGACGCGGTCGGCTGCCACGTCGAGTCTCTCGCCGATCAGCGTCACGCGCTCGTCCTCGACGAAGACATCGCCGAGGATGTCGTCGGCCGCGGTGACGATGCGGCCGCCCTTGATCAGCACTGACATGCGGGGCTCCTCTCGTGGTCGGGATGCGGGCGGGGCCGCCCCGTGGGGGCGGCCCCACAGAAGACCTACTTGCCGCCCTCGCGCAGGGCGACCTTGATCCGGCGCCAGCGCTTGCCGTTGACGTCGACCTTTGCCCGCTTCAGCGAGGCGACAGCCGACTGGGCGAGATCGGTACGGAACGCGCCGGAGGGCGCCTTGCCGATCACCTTGAACTGCTGGGCGATCTTTGCCGTCCGGTTGAACTCCGTCCGATTCATCACGCCGATGCCCCCCGGCGCCGGCCAGATCAGCGCGTTGACCTCGTTCATCTGCCAGCGCTGGTGCCCTGCGGGCAGGGTCGGACCGTTGTCGAGCACGATGTCGACGCACTCCTTCTGGTGGTCGCGGCAGTAGATCCAGCCGCGGAACGACGCGCGCAAGAAGCTGCGTGCCGTCGCCTGGTTCTCGGGCTTCTTGATCCAGTCGCCCTCCGTGAAGACGCCGTCCTCGAGCATGCCCGTGCCGGCCTCGCTCATCCGGATCACGTTCAGGTCGGCCAGCGTGTAGAGCTTCCCCGTCTTCGGGTTCTTGCTCTCGAGCACCTGGGCCAGCTCGTTGTAGGTCATCGCCGCGGCGGCGTCGACCTTGCGCTGGAGGAAGAGGTTCATGTCGAACGGCTGGTTGACGATCGTGACCTCGTTGCGCTTCTTCGGGTCGATGCCGTTCTTCACCAGTGCGGCGAAGAGCTCGTTCTCGTTGCCGCAGCACCACACGCCGACCTTCTTGCCGCGCAGCTGGCGGATCGTCTTGATGCCGCTGTCCTTGTGGGTCACCTCGGTCATGCCGCTGCGGGTGTAGATCTGGGCGATGTTGACGAGGTCGCCGCCCTTGTCGCGTGCGGCAAGCAGCGCTGGCAGCCAGTCGATGCCGAACTCGGCCTGTCCGCTCGCCACGACCTGCTCGGGCGTGATGTCCGGCCCTCCGACCTTCAGGTTGACGTCGAGCCCCGCGCCTGTGTAGTAGCCCTTCGCCTTCGCCGCGTAGAAGCCGGCGAACTGCGCCTGCGTGACCCACTTCAGCTGCAGCGTGACCTTCGTCGGGCCACCGCCCCGCCGCTCCGTTGCCGCCCCCGCCTGGCCGCCCAGCCCGGCCCAGACGGCCGCGACGAGACTGACGAGCAAAACGACGACGATCCCCAAGCCGAGCTTTCGTGCCTTCACTGCCTCACCCCTTCTCTCGAGTTACCCTGCCACTTCAGCGCCATGCGCTCCACGGCCGCGATCGACGCGTAGAACGCGATGCCGAGGATGCTCGCCACCATGATCGCCGCCCAGGCCGTCTCGAACTGGAAGAGCGCAGCCGAGTTCCTGATCTGGATGCCCAACGCCTCCTGTGAACCACCGAAGTATTCGCCGACGATCGCGCCGATCATGGCGAGTACGCTCGCCACCTTCAAGGCCGAGAAGACGAAGGGCAGCGCCGCGGGGATGCGCACCTTGCGGAAGACCTGCAGCTCACCTGCTGCGTAGGAGCGCATCAGCTCGATCGCGCGCGGCTGTACCGAGGTCAGGCCACGCAGCGTGTTGACGAGCACGGGGAAGAAGCAGAGCACCGCCGCAACGGCGATCTTCGAGGTCGGGCTGAGCACGTCGAACCAGGCGTTGAAGATGGGGGCGAAGGCGATGATCGGAATCGCGTTGGCGGCGATCGCGAGCGGCATCAGGGCGCTACCGAGCCGCCGGAAGCGCGCGAGCAGGAGCGCGAAGAGCATGGCCGCGCCTGAGCCGATCACGAACCCCCCGAGCGCCTCGCGGAAGGTGTAGAACCCGGCGCTCCAGAGCACGTCGCGCTCCCCCCAGAAGGTGCGGGCGATGTCGGACGGCTTCGGCAGCAGGAAGCGCTCGATGCTGAGCACGTCGACGAGCACCTGCCACGACCCGATCCCGAGCACGAGCACGAGGGCGGCCGGAATCCAGTCGCGCACGTTGCGACCGACGCGACGCCCGAGCCCGGGCGGCAAGGGTTGCACGACCGTGCTCACGCGAGCAGCTCGGCGGCCGGCTCGGTGGCGCGCAGCCGCTCGCGCACCTCGGTCACGAGCTCGAAGAAGCGGGGCTCCTCGCGGGTCTCGTTCGTCCGCGGCTGCGGCAGGTCGACCTCGATGACGGCGGCGATCCGGCCGGGGCGCGGCGACATGACGACGACTCTGGTCGAGAGGAAGACCGCCTCCGCGATCGAGTGCGTGACGAAGACGACGGTGCTCTCGCTTCCCTCCCAGATGCGCAACAGCTCGATGTTCAGCCGCTCGCGAGTCATCTCGTCGAGCGCTCCGAAGGGCTCGTCCATCAGCAGCAGGGCGGGCGAGAACGCGAGCGCGCGCGCGATTGCCACCCGCTGCTGCATGCCGCCCGAAAGCTGCCAGGGATGGTGGTCGCCGAAGCCCGAGAGCTCGACCAGCTCCAGCATCTCCGCGACGCGCTCGCCGCGCCGGCGCCGGTTCCAGCCCGCGAGCTCGAGCGGCAGCGCGACGTTCTTCGCCACCGTGCGCCAGTCGTAGAGGACGGCGTCCTGAAAGACGATGCCGTAGTCGTGGTCGGCGCGGGCCCGGGCGGCGCTCTTGCCGTTCACGGTCACCTGCCCGCTCGAGGCGCCGACGAGGTCGCCGATCACCCGCAAGAGGGTTGACTTGCCGCATCCGGACGGCCCGATCAGCGAGACGAACTCCCCCGGGCGAATGTCCAGATCGATGTCCTCGAGCGCCCGCACCTGACCCTTGGCGAAGGTCTTCGAGACGCCCGCGAGCGAGACGGCGGCAGCCCGTTCGCTCATGCGACGTTCTCCGGCGATCGGCGGACGACGAGCTTCTCGGCCAGGACGACGGCGAGGAAGAAGACGATGCCGAGCGCCGCCGCGACGAGGTTCGTCGCCCACAGGTTGGCGGGCTGGATCGAGTAGTACTGTGCGAAGTTGAGGATGGCGCCGCCGAGCCCGTCCTGGATCGACGATGGCAGCTCGCCGATGATCGCGCCGACGACGCTCGCCGTGGCCGAGACCCTGAGCGCCGAGAAGATGTAGGGCAGGGCAGCGGGGACGCGCAGCTTCCACAGCACGGCCCAGCCGCTCGCCGCGTAGGAGCGCATCAGCTCGAGCGCGCGCGGGTCGGCCGAGAGCAGGCCGCGCAGCGTGTTGATCGTGACCGGGAAGAATGTGAGGTAGGCGGCGATCACCGCGACCGAGAGCCAGCCCGACTTCAGCCAGACGACCACCATCGGAGCGATGGCTAGGATGGGCACGGTCTGCGAGGCGACGATGTAGGGCAGGAAGCCGCGCTGGAGCAGGCGGGAGTGGGCGAGCGCGATGCCGAGCGCGAAGCCGAAGGTGGCGCCGAGGGTGAAACCGAGCAGCGCCTCCTTGGCCGTGAACCAGGCGGAGTCGAGCAGAACCGAGATGAGGAGCGGCCCGTTCACGCGCGACGGCTCGAAGAGCGCCTGGAGGATCGTGTGGATGTGCGGCATGGTCACGTCGTCCACCGGGAACGGCCAGGTGAGCTGCGTCCGGACGCCCATCCAGCGGTAGGCCTCCCACAGGCCCCAGAGCGCCGCGAGCACGAGGAGCGTGACGCCGGCGCGGCCGAGGGCACCCGGCCAGGTCTGCCGGCGATCGGCAAAGACGGCGCCGCTCAGGGCGACGGCTGGCTCGGCGTGCGCCACCGGAGGGTGTCTAACACACCGGGCCGGCGGTTGTAAGCTCGGCGACCGTGCCCCTCGAGCCAGACCGCACAGTCCGGGAGCTGCGCGAGCTGCAGGCGCTCACGGGCGACGACGGGGGCGCCCAGCGCGTCGCGTGGACGCCGACCTGGGTGCGCGCCCGCGAGTGGCTCGAGGAGCAGCTTGCAGGGCTATCGCTCGCGGTCGAGGTCGACGAGGCCGGGAACCAGTGGTTCACGCTGCCCGGCCGCTCCGACCGGGCGCTCCTGATCGGCGGTCACATCGACTCGGTGCCGAACGGCGGCTGGCTCGACGGCTGCCTGAACCTCGTCGCCGGCGCGGAGGTGCTGCGGCGGATCGCCGGGGAGGGCGAGCCGCCGGTGACCGTCCGGCTCGTCAACTGGGCCGACGAGGAGGGCGCGCGCTTCGGCCGCAGCCTGTTCGGCTCGAGTGCCGCCGCGGGCTCGCTGCGCGACCTGGAAGAGCTGCGCCGGCTGCGCGACGCCGAGGGCAGCCTTCTTCCCGAGGTGATCGCCGAGCACGGCGTCGATCTCGATGGCGCAGTGCGGGCCAGGCGGCAGCTCGAAGGAGCCGCCGCCTACCTGGAGCTTCACATCGAGCAGGGACCGGTGCTCGAGCGCCTCGGCCTTCCCCTCGGCGTCGTGCTCGGCACCTTCGGCGTCGAGCGGCACGCCGTGCGCTTCGCCGGGCAGTCGGCCCATGCGGGCTCGACCCCGATGGACGCGCGGCGCGACGCGCTCGGCGCGGGGGCGAAGCTGGCGCTCGAGATCCGCGAGATCGCGCGGCGCGCAGGTGAGGGCGCGGTTGGCACGGTCGGAAGCTGCGTGACGAGGCCCGGGATCGTGACGGCCGTGGTGGGGGAGTGCGACCTACTGCTCGACCAGCGCCACCTCGAGGCGGCAGGGCTCGCAGCGATGCTCGAGCAGGCACAGGCGGCGTCGCGTCGCTTCGGCGAGGAGGAGGACGTGGAGGTCGCGTGGGAGCGCGTGTGGGGCATCGAGCCAATCCCCTTCCACCCAGAGTTGATCGAGCTCGCCGACGGGGCGATCCGGGAAATGACTCCTCGCTCGCACCGCCTGCCGAGCGGGCCCTTGCACGACGCGGCCGAGGTTGCTCGGGCCGGCGTGCCGACCGTGATGCTCTTCGTCCAGAGCCTGCGCGGGCTCTCGCACACGAAGCTCGAGGACACGAGGGAGGAGCATCTCGAACTCTCCGTGCGGGCGCTCGACCGCCTGGTCTCGAGGACGATCGTGTGGCTCGAAAGATAGCGCCTCTCCGCACCCGTTGACGTGGGCGGCCGCTCGCCTCAGACTCAGAGGGCACGTCGGGGGACGTTTTTTCGGAGGGGAGAGGGGCATGCACCGTCGCCTGCGCTCGTTCGCGCCGCTCGGCCTGGCGGCGATTGGCGCGCTCCTCGCGCTGATCGCTCCGGCACCGGCCGCTGCATCGACGCCCGTCCCCTGGTGCGGCACCGACGCGGTCAGCGGCGACCGCCGCCCCGACGAGACCAACGGCTTCTCGTTCCACGTCGTCTATGCGTTTCCAGCCGACGGAGGCGACCGCTTCGGCGAGTGGGCTCCGCGTATCGTCGGCGACATCGCCGCGATCGAGGCCTGGTGGCCGGCGCAGGACGCCACGCGGGCACCGCGCTTCGATCTGCACGGTTTCCCGTGCGGCTCGTCGGCTGGACGGCTCGACCTCTCGCGCGTGCAGCTCTCACGTCCCGCGAGCGCCTATGCCGCGCAGGAGACCGCTTACCAGTCGATCGTCGGAGATCTCACGGGGCCGCCCTCGGGCTTCGCCGATCCCGACAAGCTCTACCTCGTCTACTACGACGGCCCGGTCGGCGTCGGGCGCACATGCGGGACGGGCAGCCGCGGCCGCCCGGGCCTCGTCTTCGTTCAGAGCTGCGGCCAAGAGGGCGACCATGGCTTCCGGTCGATCGCGGCCGTGCACGAGCTCATGCACGTGCTCGGCGCCGTGCCGCCGGGGGCGCCGCACGCCTGCGAGACCAACGGCGGGCACGTGTGCGACACATCCGCGGACCTGATGTTCCCGACCGGCGGCTTCGGCCAGACACTGCTCGGCACCTTGCTCGACGCAGGGCGGGACGACTACTACGGGCACACCGGCCCCTGGTCGGACGCGCAGGATTCGCTCTTCCTCGAACGCCTCGACGGCGCCGATCGCGCGGCGCCCGCCCCGCCGGCCGAACTCGTCGTGCGAACCGACGGGAACGCGACCGCGATGCTGACTTGGCGGGCATCGACAGACGATGTCGGCCCGGTCGGCTACCGCCTCTACCGCGACGGTGGTCTCCTGCGCGGCGACCTCCGCCAGGCGACGGGCTACGACGCGGTGCTCCCGGCGGGGCAGACCTCGGAGTACGCGGTGCGCGCGGTCGACGCTGTCGGCCACCTGAGCCGGCCGACGAGCGTCCGCTTCAAGGCCGGTCTCGGTCTCGTCGACGCCGAGGGACGACTGCTGCGAGACACGGTCTCTCCCGGGCGTATAGCGGGCGTACGCCTCATGCGCAGGCAGGAGTCGCTTGTCTTGCGTTGGAACGGCATCGCCGACGCAGGCGGGTTGCGCGGCTACGAGGTGCTGATCGGGCGCACGGCGTACCGCACCGTGACGAAGCCGGGTGTGACGGTGCCGTCGTCGCGCGTGGGAACGCGCGCGGTCACCGTGCGGGCCGTCGACCGTGCGGGAAACCGCGGGCCAACCGCCGTCGTCCCGACTCGCTGAGGTCCGGTTCGATGGCACCCGAGGCGGCGTACGCCACCATCGCGATGCGCCTCCTGCGCGAGCCCGACACCGAAGAGGGCAAGGCCTTCCACGCGCCGGCGCTCAAGGCCGGCGGCAAGATCTTCGCGATGCTCGTCGGCGACCGGCTCGTGGTAAAGCTCCCCGCGGAGCGCTGCGCCGAGCTCGTCGAAGCGGGCTCCGAGCCGTTCGAGTCTGGCGGCCGGCGCATGCGGGAGTGGGTGTCGGTCGGCTCCGAGCAGGCGAGCGCCTGGCCCGAGCTCGCCAGGGAAGCGCTGGCCTGTGCCCGTCGCCGAGGCGCGTGACCCGGGCGTCCGTGCCGTCGAGGCCGAGCGGCTCCTGAAGCTCGATCGGGCCGCACCTCGCCGTATCGAGCACTGCCCTCGAGCACCTCAGGAGGCACACGTTGTTGCGATCGAGCCTCGGGGAACGGTCAACACCGGAGACGCTGTCGTCAGCGATTTGACTGCTCCCGAGCAGTCGATCTGACCCCAGAGACCCGGGTCGTGGGCGGTAGCCGGTTGAACTCGAGCCGCGTTCGGGGGAAGATGGCTTCGTGCTGAGCTTCGGCGTCACCGTCCTGCCCGACCCGCCCTACACGCGGCTCGTCGAGCTCATGCAACTCGCTGAGGGACACGGCTTCGAGTACGGCTGGACGTACGACTCGCACATCCTCTGGCAGGAGTCGTATCCGCTCCTGACGCTCGCGGCCCAGGCGACGAAGACGATGAAGCTCGGGCACTGCGTGACGAATCCGGGCATCCGCGAGCCGACCGTCACGGCGAGCAGCTACGCCACGTTGCACGACATCTCGGGCGGGCGCATGGTGCTCGGGATCGGGCGCGGCGACTCCTCCCGGCGGGTCGTCGGCCTCCAGCCCGTGAAGGTGGCCGAGTTCGAGGCCGCCTGCCGCATGATCAAGGAGCTCATGAACGGCAGGCCCGTCGTCTGGAACGAGAAGGAGCTCGAGCTCGCGTGGGCGAAGGGGCGCCCGGAGATCCCGCTCTACGTCGCGGGCTACGGCCCGCGGGCGCTTGCCGTCGCCGGACGCGTGGCCGACGGCGTCATCATCCAGCTCGCCGACCCGCAGATCGTGCAGTGGATCATGGAGACCGCCCGCCGGGCGGCCGAGGAGGCGGGGCGCAACCCCGATGCGCTCGAGTGCATCGTGTGCGCGCCGAGCTACATCTCGGACGACCTCACCGGCGCGCGCGAGCAGGTGCGCTGGTTCCCGGCCATGGTCTCGAACCACGTCATGGATCTGATCGAGCGCTACGGCGAGAGCTCGGAGATCCCGATGGCGCTGACCGACTTCGTGAAGGCGCGCAAGTTCTACGACTACAAGGATCACAGCAGGGTGGGAGCCGCCCACGGCGAGTTCGTCACCGACGAGATCTGCGACCGTTTCTGCGTGCTCGGGACGGCGGAGGCGGCGGCCACGAAGCTGCGCGAGCTGGAGGCAGTCGGCGTCGACCAGTTCAACATCTACCTCATGACCGAGGGGCAGGAGGCAACGCTCGAGACCTACGGGCGCGAGATCATCCCGCAGTTCACCGGCGTGGCGGCGTAGCAGGCAGCGGTACGATCCGGGCCCGGGCGCCGTGGCCGAGTGGTTAGGCAGAGGCCTGCAAAGCCTCGTACAGCAGTTCGAATCTGCTCGGCGCCTCTCAGCGTGTGTCCGCATGAGAGACTCGGCACATGACTCCCTTCCGGAAGTTCACGCGAGGAAAGGATCAAGCGACACCTGCGAAGGCGCTCGGTAGCGTCGCCACCGTCATCATCGCGGTGGTCGCTGTCCTTCTCGTCGTGTTCTTCCTGATCCAGGCGCTGACATAGGTCAGCGCGCCAACGCGCGCCGCTCGGCCGCCAGGCTGCCGGAGCCGTGCAGGGCCCGGCGCAGCGCCGCGACGCAGTCCGGGTCGAACTGCGAGCCCGCATGCTCCTCGAGCTCGGCGAGCGCTTGGCTCTCCGAGCGCGCCTTGCGGTAGGGGCGATCGGTGGTGATCGCCTCGAAGGCGTCGGCGACGAGGATGATCCGCGACTCCAGCGGAAGGTCGTCGGCGGGGAGGCCATCCGGGTAGCCACGGCCGTCCAGGCGCTCGTGGTGATGGAGGATCCACTCGGCCTCCTGATCGAGCTCGGCGCCCGACACGATGCTGTGGCCGAGCGTCACGTGCGTCTTCATGAGCTCGAACTCCTCGTCGGTCAGCCCCGCGGGCTTCTGGAGCACGGCATCGGGGATGCCGATCTTGCCCACGTCGTGCAGGAGCCCGGCCAGCCGCAGCCGGCCGGTGCGTTCGTCGTCGAGCCCGAGCGCGCCGGCGATGAGGGCGCAGAGCTCGGAGACCGTCTCGCAGTGGCTGCGGGTGTAGGAGTCCTTGGCGTCGACCGCGCGGGCGAGCGCGGTGGCGAGCGTCTTCGTGTGGTGCTCGGCCGCCTCTCGGTCCGGCTCGAGCGTCCGTGGCGCGAGCTCATCCGAGTAAACGAGCGCCTGGCGGTGAGAGCGCTTGGCCTCGATCAAGGCGAGATCCGCGCGGCGCAGCAGTGTGTCGCGTGCGACGAGTCCGTCCGACTGCGCGATCCCGGCGGTGCATGTCGGCCTCCAGTCCTTGCATCCCGCCGTCTCGAGGCTCGCCTGCAAGCGCTGCACCGCGCGCAGAGCCGCCCAGGCCTGCTCGCCGGGCAGCACGAGAGCGAACTCGTCGCCTCCCAGTCGGTAGGCGGCATCGCTTCCTCTGACCGTCGCGAGCGCTGCGCGCGCGAGAGCCTTGAGCTGCTCGTCACCTGCCTGGTGGCCGTGCGCGTCGTTCACCTGCTTGAGGTTGTCGAGGTCGAGGACGACCAGGCTGAGTGCTGCTCCGGTGCGGCCGGCGCGCAGGAGCTCTCGCGCGACATCCTCCTGGAACGCGCGGTGGTTGCGCAGCCCCGTCAGGTTGTCGGTCAAGGCGGCCCGCCCGAGGCGCTCGATCTCCTCCTCCCGGGCGGTCTCGAGCCGCCGCTGAAGGTTGCGCAGGAGCACGAAGAAGCCGATGAGCAGGAGAAGGCCGGCCGCGAAGGCGATGGGTGTGGCCCGGAGCACGAGTCGCTCCGAGCCGCTGAGGTCGTCCAGGTGCTCGCTCGTCTGACGGCGGTGGAGGACGGCGAGCCGCTCGACCTCAGCCTCGATTCGGGAGAAGAGGGGATCGATCTCGTCGCGCTCGATCGCAAGCGCGAGCCCGGGCAGGCCGGCGTCGACCGCATCGAAGAGGCGCTGGGCCGCCGCGACGTACTCGGAGTGTCGTGCCAGCAGAGGCGATATGCGCGCGGCGTCACCGGGATCGTCGCGGCGGGCGCTCTCGAGGCCGGCCGCAAGCACGCGCGCGGCGGCAGCGTGCTCGCGTCGAAGCTCTCCTGCATCGAGGTACGCCGACGCAGGGCCCAGCTTCAGCAGGTACTCCGTCACCCAGATGTACTCGGCGGCGACTGCCCGCCGGGTCACGTCGTAGATGGTGCTCGAGTCGCTCGAGCGCCGAACCGCTTCGGCGGAGCTCGCGGTCGTCCTGGCTGCCCAGATGGCGAAGCCGGTGAGGAACGCGAGCACGGCGACGAGGCCAACGGTGGTCAGGCGACTCAAGGTTCTATGGCTGAGCCCCATCCTTCCTCGATCCGGTTAGCCATCCGTCTTCTGACGAGCCCTCGGGGTATCGTCAGGTCAGCGGGCCTGCTTGAGCTAACCGGGGGGTAAGAGGACGCGCAGGCGAGCGGCCCGGTAGCCGAAGATCGCGTCGAGCCAGCGCCGCACGACGAGGCGCGCGACGAGTGAGGCTGCCGGCCCGCCGGGGACGCGGTAGCGGACGTTGTCGTAGATCTCCGTTCCGCCCGGCACGCTCGTGAACCGGTGCGTGTGCACCCAGAGGGGGTACGGCCCGGAGAGCTGCATGTCGGTGAAGGTGCGCGGCGGCTTCCAGTCGACGATCTCGGTGCGCCACCCGATCGGAACGCCGAAGAGCCGCAGGCGGTAGCGGAGGAGCGACCCGCGCCCGAGCGGCGTGGGGGCCTCGAGGATGCGGAAGTTCAGCCACTCGGGCGTGATCGCCTCGAGGTTATCGGCGGCTCCGAAAAAGGCGAAGGTCTCCTCGAGGCTCCGCGGCACGATCTGCGTCCGCTCGAGCTCCAGGTCGGTCACGACCGTGCGAGGCGCTCGCGCCAGGCCTCGCCCGCCGCGCGGCCCTCCGGGGTCAGCAGGAAGTGCTCGAGCGGCACGTGCAGAAAGGCGGCTCGAGCCTCGGCGAGCGGCTCCTCGGCGTCGAGGAGCTCCCCGCGCACCCGCAGGCGGCGTCCGCTCTGCGACTCCACGCGCGCACGCACGAGCAGCTCGGTGTTGATCGGCACGGGCCGCCGGAAGCGTACGAAGCTGCGCGCGGTCACGGCGGGGAAGCGGTACCAGGTGGCGAGCAGGCCGCAGGCCTCGTCGAGCGCGGCCGAGACAAGACCGCCGTGGACGATGCCCGGCCCGCCCTGGTGGCGCTCGTCGAAGCGGAAGCACGCTTCGTAGAGCTCGGCGCCCTCCTCCGTTGGCGCGGGAAGCCCGAGGCCGAAGGGGTTGTCGCCGCAGCCGAAGCAGGCAGGGTCGTGGTGGGGAGGGATGCGCGTCAGCGCAGGCCCCCGCGCTCGTGGTGGGCGCGGAAGAAGTTCTCGGAGCCGGCCGTCGCCATCGCGGCCGAGGCCGACACCTCGAGCGCGAGCGCAGCCGCGGCCACGATCTGCGCGAAGCGGTAGACCGTGCCCGTGCCCACGCAGCCCATGGACGCGAGCCACGAGCGGGCGTAGGGGAGGGTTGTGCCGCCGCCGACGGTGCCGACCTCGAGACCGGGCAGGCGGATAGCGCAGTGGATCCCGCCCTCGACGCGGTGCCCCGTGCCGTGTGCCATCGAGCTCGTCCCCACCATGCCGAGGTCCTGCCCCGTGGCGGCGAAGATGGCGGCGACGGCGGAGGCTGGCGTGAAGGCGACCGACTGCATCCCCGACGCGACGGCGCCGTGGGTGCCCGCCCACGAGAGCTCGAGCAGATCCTCGACGGTCGTGCGCAGGACGCGCCGCACTGCCTCCTCCGAGAGCGTGCACTCGGCGAGCACCGTCTTGCCGTGGCCGCCGCGCTCGAAGTAGCGGTGGGAGGGCTTCTTGTCGCCGCCCATGTTCGCCTCGAGGATCGCCCGCTGCGGCCGGGTGGGCGCGCGCTCCATGACGAAGCCCATGTTCAGGGCGTAGCTGTTGCGCGTCATCATGTTCGGGCCGCAGGCATCGCCTGTCGTCCAGGCCCAGAGGACGTGGCACATCGGCCCGACAACGTGCGTCTCGACCTCGCGCAGGCGCGCCCAGCGCGAGAGGGAGGGGTCGTCGCTCCCCTCGAGGAAGGCGCGCAGCTCGCCCCCCTGCGACTCCACCCAGCGCGCGAGTGCGACGGCCTCCTCCGTCGAGCGGCAGACGAAGCACGACGCCCGCGTGATGCGGTCGCGCAGGACGTAGGTGCGGAAGCCGCCCGACTCGGCTGCAGCCCGCGCACCGCGGTAGAGGGACGCGGAGAGCCCGCCCTCGGTGTGGGCGAGCGGGACGTGGACGTCGTCGGGGGTGCGCCCGGTTTCGAGGAGCGTTCCCTCGGGCTCCTCGAGCACGTAGTCGCCGAGCTCGATGCGGAGCGGCCCGATCACCGAGACGGGGATGACGGCGACGCCCGTGAGCGCCTCCTGCGCCTGCGTCCACGGTGAGAGGTCGTGGTCGAAGATCTCCCCGTCAACCCCGAGGGCACCCTGTCGCAGGCGGATCGACTCCGGGTCGTTCCGTCGCGGCCAGCGCCTCAGCTCCACGGGACTCGAGTCGCCTTGGTCTCCTTCAGAGCGCGAGCTCGACCCTGCTGACGTCGAGGCCGAGCGACTCGGCGAGGCGCACGCCGGTCTCGATGTCCTCGCGCAGGTTGCGCTCGTCCGTCTGCCGCATCATCCTGCCGACGACCTCGCGCGCCCGCGGGCGCCAGAGCGCGTGCTGCACGAAGATCGGCAGCATCCGGTTGGCGGCGTCGATCAGGCGGTTCTTCGTGGCATCGCCCGCGCTCGCGAGCAGGACGCGCTCGTAGGCCATTCCGGCGGTGTGATGGATGCCGTCGTCGACGGTGAGCCGGTTGCACAGCTCCTCGAGCACCGTTCCCCGTGACGAGCGCGCGATCAGGCGAAAGCGGGAGATGATCAACCGCTCGTAGAAGACCTGCATGAGGAACACCTTCTCCTCGAGGGTGTCCGCCTCGAGCGTCATGTGGGCGAGCTCCTCGAGGTACGGGTCGCGCTCGGCCATGCCGCCCGCCTCGGCTGCCAGCTTGAGCCACGCCTCCGTGTGGCGCGCCTCGTCCTGCACCATCGTCGTGTAGTAGAGCTTCGCCTCGGGGTCGGGCGCGATCGCGAAGAGCTGGGTCGCCATCTCGACGGCGAGCTGATCTGCCTGGAGCTGCTGGGTGATCACCGAGCGCCACATATCGTTGCGGCGGGCGCCGCGCTGCGGCGAGCCCGTGTACTGCGGGATGGGCGGCAGCTCGCCCCACGGCAGGTCACGGACCTGCCATTCGGCTCGCTTGGCGAGCTCGTAGGAGCGCAGGACACCTGCGAGCGAGCCGCGGTCCTCTCCGGCGTCGGGTGGGGGCGCCTCGAGCTGATCGGTTGCCATGCTCACAGGCTAGCCTCTGGAGGTAGTGGCGGCTGTGCTCATGGACGGAAAGCGGCTCGCCGAGCGTGTGCGCGCCGAGGTCGCGGCGGACGTGGCGGAGCTCGGCGGGCTCGCCCTCGCGACGGTGCTCGTCGGAGAGGATCCGGCCTCCGAGGTCTACATCCGGCTCAAGCACGAGGCAGCCCGGGCGGCGGGGATCACGGCGGTCGACCTTCGCGTCGCGGCGGACGTGTCGGAGGCCGAGCTGCTGAGCGTCGTCGCGCGCCTGAACAGCGACGACGGCGTCGACGGCGTCCTCGTCCAGTTGCCCCTGCCTCCGCCGATCGACGAGGGGCGCGTGACCGCCGCCGTCGCACAGGCGAAGGACGTGGACGGCCTCCACCCTGCGAACGCGGGGCACCTGCTGGCCGGCCGGCCGGCGCTCGTGGGCGCCACTCCGCTCGGTGTGATGGCGCTCCTGGCCGAGTACGAGGTCGCGCTGGCCGGCGCTCGTGCGGTCGTCGTCGGGCGGAGCATGATCGTCGGGCGGCCGACCGCTCTGCTCCTGCTCGCCGCCGACGCGACGGTCACGGTCTGCCACTCGCGCACCGGCGACCTCGGAGACGAGCTCCGGAGGGCGGACGTGCTCGTCGCCGCGGTCGGCCAGGCGGGCCTCGTCGAGGCGGACATGATCAAGCCCGGCGCCGCCGTCGTCGATGTCGGCATCACCCGGACTTCGGGCGGACTCGTCGGCGATGTCGACCCTGCGGCCGCCGAGGTCGCCGGTCTGCTCACGCCCGTGCCCGGCGGTGTCGGCCCGATGACGATCGCCTGTCTGCTCCAGAACACGGTGCGGGCGGCGCGGCTTCGGCGCGGCGTGCTTGCGTTTCCGCAGATGTGACGCTATCTTCTCGGCGCTGTATCCAGGTCGGCGGCTCGGTGCCCGGGCCGTCGTTTCACAGTTGTATGAAGGAGGCACGTTGGCTCAGGGCACCGTGAAGTGGTTCTCGAACGAAAAGGGTTACGGGTTCATCGAGCGTGAGCAGGGAGAGGACGTCTTCGTCCATTTCTCCGCGATCGCGATGGACGGCTACAAGTCGCTGACCGAAGGCCAGCGGGTGGAGTTCGACGTCGTACAGGGGCCCAAGGGCGCCCAGGCGGCGAACGTCCAGGCTGCTGCTTAACACCCCCTTTCGGAACCGAATGCGCAAGGCCCCCGAAAGGGGGCCTTTTTACTTGTGAGAGCGTCTGGGAGGATCTAACGCATGTCGATCGCCAGGGAGGATGTGCTGCACGTGGCCGAGCTGGCTCGGCTCGCCCTCGCGGAGGAGGAGGTCGAGCGGCTACGTGAGCAGCTGAGCGCCATCCTCGAGGCGGTGGGCAAGGTCTCGGAGCTCGACCTCTCAGAGGTCGAGCTGACCTCCCATCCGCTGCGGCTCGAGAACGTCTGGGGCGCCGACGAGCCGCGTCCGTCGCTTCCGCTCGAGGATGTGCT
>Ga0136612_10000389_pt1 | contig 15390 bp, 16 predicted proteins | sample AntDryUQ224A2306_2_FD_106644 | JGI IMG/M metagenome (GOLD analysis project Ga0136612, IMG submission 106644) | Polar desert sand microbial communities from Dry Valleys, Antarctica - metaG UQ224A (23.06) | ecosystem: Environmental > Terrestrial > Soil > Desert | place: Antarctica: Dry Valley... | reverse complement strand
GTTCGGTTACCCTTGGACTCGCTGCCGTGTCCGAAACCGGTGTGCCGAATGTGCCTTCCACCTCGAGGAGTGATCATCCGTGGCTGCGGTCTGCGACGTCTGTGGCAAGGGGCCGGGCTTCGGTAAGTCGGTATCGCACTCGCATCGACGTACCTCGCGCCGGTGGAACCCCAACATCCAGACGGTCCGCGCCAAGGTCGGTCCGAGCGCTCGCAAGCGGCTCAACGTGTGCACCTCGTGCATCAAGGCCGGCAAAGTCGTCCGCGGCTGATCTCCGGAGCCCAGCGCTAAGCGCTCACTCCCTGGCCAGACTCAAGGCTCGCGCTGCGTCGGCGATCACTGCGACAACTGTCGTCATCGGTAGGCGCACCGAGTCGATGATCAGGTGGTAGTGCCGGGCCTCGTTCATCCTGCACCGATAGAAGTATTTGACGTACGCCTCGCGGGCCGAATCGTTGTCCCGGAGCAGTCGCTCCGCCTGCGCCTGCGTGAGCCCATGCTCGCGTTGGATGTGTTCCAACCGGGCTTGGGCGGGGGCATCCAACCGGACGTGTAGAGCGCCGGGTACGCCTGCCAGGACCAGTGCTGCCGCCCGGCCGAGGATGACCGCTCCGGTGCCGGCGGCGATCTCGTGCAGGACCTTCTCGGTCTGCTCCCGGAAGATCCGCTCGTCGGGCACCGGGTTGTACGCGATCGGCCCCGCTCCGGCGGCGAGGTCCGGGACCAGCGCCATCGAGGAGATCAGTCGGGTGAACCCGGTGCTGACTGTTTCGTCCTTGGCCTGTGCATCGGCAAGGGAGACGCCCAGTTTCTCCGCTACCCGCATCGGTATTGCCCGATCGACGAAGGGAAGATCAAGCGCCTCGGCCACCGCAGGCCCGATCTCGCTGCCACCTGCTCCGAATGTCGCTGACAGGGTCACGACGGTCATCAGACTGCCTCCTCGTACGCGCCGCCCGGTGTGAGGCTCAGCCCCAGTGGGCGAAGCCCGAGCCTGCCAGCTCGCGGCCCTCGTCGGGTAGACCGGCCACGACGACGCCGGCTCCCTCTTCGACCCGCCCGACCACCCGCCAGGGCGCGGGAAGGTCGACGTTCGGCGGGAAGCAGGCCAGCAGGGCGTGATCGTCACCCCCGGTGAAGATCCACGTCAGGGGGTCCACGTTCATTGCCCCACCGACATCGCGCAGGACATCCGGGACCGCAAACGCCGTCACGTCCAGAACGATCCTGGCAGCACTGGCGTCGGCCAAGGTGCCGGCGTCGCGAAGCAGGCCGTCGCTCACGTCGCACATGGCGCTGGCGCCGAGCACTGCGGCTTGTGGGCCCGCCGGATAGGGCACCTCGGGACGCCGGTAGGCCGCCACGACCGACCCCGGAGAACGGAACCCTCGACCGAGGACCGCCAGTCCGGCTGCCGCGTACCCGAGTCGCCCGGCGATGGCGACCCGATGCCCGGGGCGGGCCCCGTCCCGTGTCACCGGCCGGGCACCCTTCATGTCGCCGAGTGCAGTCACCGCGATGACCAAGTTCTGGCTCTCGACGACGTCCCCGCCGATCACTGCGGCCCCGAACGGCTGACATTCTTCGCGCAACCCCTCGTACAGCTCATCCACCCAGGCGATCGGCAGCCCGCCGGGCATGGCCAGACCGACCAGCAGGCCGGTCGGCACGGCGCCCATCGCGGCGATGTCGGCAAGATTCGCAGCCGCCGCACGGTGTCCGACGTCTTTGGGGCCAGCCCAGTCCCGGCGGAAGTGGTGGCCATCGACCAGCAGGTCGGTGCCGGCGACGAGCAACCCGCCGGCCAGGCTCAGCACTGCGGCGTCGTCGCCTGGTCCGACGACCGACGTGTGCGCCAATCCGGACCGGGCGATCACCCGTTCGACCACACCGAACTCGCCCAGTTCGCTGACTGTGATGGCTGCCTCCTTGCCTGTGCACTACCGGCGCCAGACAGTACGGCCTGGCCCGCGTCGCTGTCAGCCGAGAGGTCGGGAGCATCGACCGAGCGCCAGCGAGGGAGGAGCGGACCGACCGGTGCGCGAAGCGCATGAGGCTCGACGAGCAACCGCCGGCCCGCGCGCCATGCCGCACCAGGGCTGGGCGACGAGTGAGCCGCCGACCGGGTAGGTTCTCCCGAACCAGACGAACGCCGATCCGGTACGGACAACCAGCACTTTTCATCCAGCCCTCGACGAGGAGGTCTACGCGTGGTCCACGCCTACATATTGATCCAGACCGAGGTTGGCAAGGCTGCGGCGGTGGCTCGAGCCGTCGCCGAACTCGATGGCGTCACGACCGCGGAGGACGTGACCGGCCCCTACGACGTGATCGTTCGGGCTGAAGCGCGCAACGTCGACGAACTCGGCAAGCTCGTGGTCGCCAAGGTGCAGGGCGTCGACGGGATCACCCGCACGTTGACCTGCCCCGTCGTCAACCTCTAGGTCGCTCGACTGGCCGGCAAGGACCCCCAGCCAGCGCGGCCAGGACGCGGGTCGCCGTCGCCTGACCGCACGCAGTTGCGGCGAGCGGCATTGCTGGCCGCTGCGGTGACCGTCCCCGTCGTGGTGGCGCTGTTGGTCATCATCCAGTTCTCGTTGCGAGACGTCCGCGATCTGGCCCCGTTGCCCTCCCTCGGTCAACGAACGCTGCCGGTCCTTGATGTCGATACTCCGGCGGTCACGCCGGAGGTCGAGGCCGCCTGTACGTCGCTGATCACAACGCTGCCACTGCGCCTCGACGGCCGCCCGTCGCGCCCGGTTCGCTCGACCCTTCCGACCGGCTATGCGTGGGGCGAAGATCCAACGGTCCTGCGCTGCGGTGTTCCACGCCCGCCGGCCTACCTGATCGGCGTGAGCACGTTGGCGATCAGCGAGGTCGAGTGGTTCTTCCAGACCGCCACGTCCGGAACCACCTACACCGCCGTCGACCGGGGCATCTACATCGAGGTCTCCGTACCGTCCTCCGCCGACGGTGGCGCCGCCCTCGCGGTCCTGGGCCCGCTCATCGTGACGGCCTTTCCCTACGTGGCTCCCACCCCGGGATGAGATGCCCGGCTCGGCAGCTGGATCAGTCGGCGAGGGCGGAGCGGATCAGCCTGTCGACCAAGTCGGCGTACGGGACACCGCTGGCCTCCCACATTCGCGGATACATGGAGATCGGCGTGAACCCTGGCATGGTGTTGACCTCGTTGATGACCACATCTCCCGCTTCGGCCACGAAGAAGTCGACCCGAGCCAGGCCCCGACCGTCGAGAGCGCGGAACGCTCGTACGGCGTAATCCTGGATCTGTGCGGTGATCTCCGCAGGCAGATCGGCGGGGACGTCGAACTCGCAGGCGTCGTCGATGTACTTCGCCTCGAAGTCGTACCAGTCATGCCCGTGCAGGACCCGGATCTCGGCCGGGACACTGGCTCGGATCTCGACGGCCTCCCCTGGCCCCGTCGTCTCCGCGAGGATCCCGCATTCGATCTCCCTGCCTGGGACGCCGGCTTCGACGAGCACCTTGGCGTCAACGGCTCGCGCCGTTGCGACGGCCTCCGGCAGTTCGGACCAGTCGGAGATCTTCGTGATGCCGATGCTGGAGCCCGCGCGGGCTGGCTTGACAAAGGCGGGCAACGAGATCCCAGAGCGCTGGTCGGCATCGAGTTCGGCACTGTCCCCCCGACGGAGCACGAGGTAGTTCCCGACCGGAAGTCCAACCGCGGCAAGCAGTTTCTTGGTGAACTCCTTGTCCATAGCGGCCGCGCTGGCGAAGACACCGGCCCCGACGTACGGGATGCCGACGATCTCGAACAGGCCCTGGATGGTCCCGTCCTCCCCTTGCTCGCCATGCAGAACGGGAAAGACGACGTCCACCTGAGCCAGCTCGCTGACTCCCGCGGCGGCGCCGTCGAAGATCCTCAGTCCGCGCTGGGCGGGATCGTTGCTCAGGGCTACGGCCTGACCGGCCGTGACCTCCGGCAGTTCCCCGCCGTGGATCTGCAGGGCTTCGGGGTCGTCGGGCAGCAGGAGCCAACGACCGTCTCGCGCTATGCCGACCGCTAGGACGTCGTAGGCCTCGCGATCGATGGCGCCGAGGATGCTTCCGGCGGAGATACAGGAGATCGCGTGTTCGGGACTGCGCCCTCCGAAGACCACAGCCACGCGGGTCTTCCCCGGCCTCCCCGACATGCGCGCGACCTTAGCGGCATAGGGGCTGTGTCGAGTCAATGCTGACCGGCCCACAATGCCTCACACGCCGCCGATGCATGTTGCGGAAGCGATTAAGCTAAATGGTAATTGCGCGCAGGGCGGTCGTCACGTCCTTTACCAGGTCGACGGTGTCCTCGCATCCGCAGGAGATGCGTACGAAGCCTTCGGCCACCGAATCCCCGCCGAACTGAGCCCGACGATCCACGGTCGTGTGCAGCCCGCCGAAGCTGGTCGCCGCGGTGAGTAAGTCCGATGCCGCAATCAGCCGCGCAACCGCATCGGCTGAGGGGAGGATCGCCGAGACGACGCCCATCGGGCGCAACATCTGCCGGCTCGCGATCGGGTAGGACGGATCGTCGGTCCGCCACGGCCAGCGCACGTTCGAGACCTGAGGTGCGCCGGCCAACAACTCGGCCACAGCAGCAGCGTTCTCGGCCTGACGGGCCAGCCGCAGGTCCAACGTGCCGATACTGCGGGAGGCCAGCCAGGTTTCGAATGGGCCGGGAATCGCCCCGGTGTGGTCCCGCCAGCCCTTGATACTCGCGAACAGTCCGTCGTCGAGCACCGAGACGTGACCCATCAGCAGATCGCTGTGGCCGGATAGTGCCTTGGTGTCACTGGCCACCACGATGTCCGCGCCGAGTTCCAGTGGCCGCTGCCCGAGCGGCGTTGCGGTGGTGTTGTCCACGGCCAGCAGCGCACCCTGCTGGTGAGCCAGTTCAGCGACGGCAGGGATGTCACAAACGTCCAGCCCGGGGTTGCTCGGTGTTTCCACCAGAATCAGCTTGGCTCCGGCGAAGTCACCGGCGCGAAGTCGCTCTTCGACGACATCCGTTGCCACCGTTGCGATCTCGACACCGAACCGCCGGAGGTGGGCATCGGCCAGCGAGCGGCCGGTGAAGTAACCGTTGGCCGGTATCACCAATTTCTGACCGGCAGACAGACAGCCGTAGAAGACCGCCGCCAGGGCCGCCATCCCCGATGCGAAGGCAAGAGTGCGTCCTGCGTCCAGGCTGCCGACTGAGGACTCGAACTCCCGAAGTGTCGGGTTGTCATACCGGGCGTACACGTCCGCCCCGTCGGCGCCCGGCTCAGCGTCGGCGAGATGGAAGGGTGCGGCGAAGACCGGACCGTTGTGCATCGGCATGCCCGAGACCGGGAGGGTACTGCCCGCCCGGATGACCCTGGTGCCGTCCCCGTGGGAGTTCGTGCTCATCGCAACCTCATTCGGCTTTGGCCTGTCGCGCCATCATCGCTCGTACGATCGACGCAGCCGAGGCGCCCTCGTGGCAGATCTGGACGACGGCCGCGGTGATCGGCATGTCGACGCCGGCACGATGCCCGAGGTCCAGCACCGACCGGCAGGTCTTCACCCCTTCGGCGATCTGCTTGGTCTCCTCGAGAACCTGCGCCAGGGTCTGTCCCCTGCCAAGCCGCTCACCGAAGGTCCGGTTCCGGGACAACGGCGAGGAGCAGGTGGCCACCAGATCGCCGAGTCCGGCCAACCCGGCGAAGGTTGCTGGTTCGGCCCCCAAGCAGACCCCGAGCCGGGCCATCTCGGCCAATCCTCGGGTGATCAGGCTGGCCCGGGTGTTGTCCCCGAAACCCATTCCACCGGCGATTCCCACCGCCAGGGCGATCACGTTCTTGATCGCGCCGCCCAGTTCACATCCGACGACATCGGGATTGGTGTAGGGCCGCAGATACGGCGTCCGGCATGCCTGTTGGACCAATACCGCGCGGTCCTGATCAGAACAGGCGACCACGGTCGCCGAGGGTTGCTCCTGGGCGATCTCATGCGCGAGGTTCGGCCCGGTGACGACCGCGACCTGTCGGGCGGGGAGATCCGCGACCTCCGCGATCACTTCGCTCATCCGCTTCGCCGTCCCGAGCTCGATTCCCTTCATCAGACTGACGAAGGTGGCATCGCGCGGAAGATGAGGCTGCCAGGACACCAGGTTGTCGCGCAGCGTCTGCGACGGTACGGCGATGACCACGAGCTCGGCCCCGGACAGCGCCTCGCGGACATCGGAGGTGGCGTGCACGCTTTCGGGTAGACGCAGCCCCGGCAGATAGTCCGGGTTCACCCGCTGCTCCTGGATCGTCGTGGCAAGTTCTGCCCGCCGAGCCCAGAGCATCACCTCGGCTCCCGCGTCGGCGACGACCTTGCTGAACGCTGTGCCCCAGCTTCCCGCGGACAGCACGGCAATCCGGCGACTGGAACTCATTCGTCGGCTCCGGTCCTGGCATCCCGGTAGAAGTCCGCCGGTGGCGGCACCTGGCGGATCTCGGCCAACTGGTGGCGCACGCTGACCATGATCTTGTCGGTGATCTCCTGCAACAGTTCCCCGGTGACCGGTCGGCCCCGGTAGGCCGAGAGATCAACCGCATTCCCGACATTGCAGATCGTCTGATTTCGGGGAAACACCGACCACTTCTTGGTGGAATAGTCGTGAGTCAGCTGCGGACCCCACTGCCCCACGGGGATGACCGGCGCATCGACAGAGAGAACCAACCTGGCGACTCCGTTCCTTGCCACCATCGGCCACCAATCCGGATCGCGGGTGACCGTGCCTTCGGGATAGATGCAGACCACCTCCCCCCGCTCCAGGGCCGCCACAGCCGCGCGCAGGGAGTCTGGCGCCGCACTCGTCGCACGATAGACCGGGATCTGGCCGGCGCTGCGCAGGATGACACCGAAGACGCCCCGGTAGAGCGTGTTCTTGGCCAGGAACTGCGGAATCCGCCCCGCGTCCCAGACGCCCCGAGCGAAGGAGACCGGGTCGGCGATGGAGATGTGATTGGCCACGATGATCACCGGCCCGGAGGCCGGAATTCGCTCACCGTGCCAGACCTCACGCCGAAAGAGGAGGTCGGCCATGGGATGAAAGATGATGACCATCAGCCGAAGGCCCCAGCTGATGTGTCCCCGACTGCGCCGACCACGTGGGACGACCATCGACTCGTCCCGGGCGCTCATCGAGGAGGTGCCATGCTGGGAGCCGTGATGTGGTCGATCGTGATCCCGGTCAAGCGTCTGTCCCTGGCCAAGACCCGTCTTTCCGCGGCATTGGCAGGCAGCGCACGCGACGACCTCCCTCCCGACAGTCCGCAGTCAACCGACCAGCCACCTGGGGTGGACTGGCTGCCGGCCAATGGCCGGATCGCACTCGCCATGGCCAGCGACACCGTCTGCGCGGCGCTGGCCTCGACGAACGTCGCCACCGTCGTCGTGGTCACCGACGACCAGCTCGCCGCAGGCACGCTCTCCGCACTCGGCGCCATGGTCGTACCTGATGCTCCTGACGACGGACTCAACGCAGCCTTACGGTACGGCGCCGCCGCGGCGGCCGTACAACGGCCGCAGTCAGGAGTGGTCGCGCTGTCAGCGGACCTCGCCGCACTGCGGCCGGCGGAACTCAGCGAGGCTCTGGACCTGGCCGCTGGATACGCCCGGGCATTCGTCGCCGACGTGCAGGGCACCGGGACCACCCTGCTCAGCGCGCTGCCCGGAATCGATCTCGCACCACGGTTCGGCGCCGAGTCAGCGCAGGCTCATCGCCGGCACGGCGCGCACCCTCTCGTGGGCGGGTGGCCCAGCCTGCGCCGGGATCTGGACACCCCGGCGGATCTCGCCGTCGCTGCGCGGATCGGCCTCGGCCCGGCCACCGCCGCGCAGTTGGCTCTGCTGGCCCCGGAACTGACAGCCTGTGCCTGCTGAGGGCCAGCCGACAGAGGCCTCCGCCGGGGGCAGTCAGCCGCGTTCTCGGCAGGCAACCGTCTCCGAGTTCGATCCCGATACCGGCGCCGGAGCAGTGCTGTACGACAACGGTCGACGAGAGGAGTTTCCGGGCACCGCATTTCAGGCCGGCGGTCTACGGCTGCTCCGGCTCGGTCAGCGTGTTCGACTGGACTACGACGGCGACGATGTCGCCAAGGTCACCCTGCTCACCATGGCCTGATTCTCCCCAAGCCCGACGTCATTGACCGGCGTTCACCTTCGTGGGACATCATGAGGGCATGCCCGAGCCCGCAGCGGTCGTCTCCGCTACCCGGTCGGCCGGGCCGTCAGAGGCGGATCCGGCGCAGCCGGATGCAGCGGACGGGGCCGCGGACAGCCGAACCCGACCGTCGCACGCGCCAGCGGGCGCCCTACCGCCCGGCCGCTACCTCAACCGGGAGCTGTCCTGGCTGGACTTCAACGGCCGGGTCCTGTCGCTGGCCGTGGACAGCACGTTGCCGCTGTTGGAGCGGATGAAGTTCCTGGCCATCTTTGCCTCGAATCTGGACGAGTTCTACATGGTGCGGGTGGCCGGTCTCAAGCGCCGGCAGAGCACCGGCCTCTCGCTGCGCTCGCTCGACGGGCTGTCCCCGCGCGAGCAACTGGACCGGATCAACGTACGGACCCAAGATCTGTCGACCCAACACTCGGCGTGCTTTCGCGAGGACATCGCTCCGGCGCTGGAGGCCGAAGGAATCCGCATCGTGCACTGGGGGGAACTCGAGCGCTCCGAGGCTGCCCGGCTGCGCGAGTACTTCCGCGACCACGTGTTCCCGGTCCTCACCCCGCTGGCCGTCGATCCGGCCCACCCCTTTCCCTATATCAGCGGGTTGTCCCTCAACCTGGCAGTGCTCATCCGGGACCATGTCGGCGGCCCGTCACGATTCGCGCGAGTCAAGGTGCCCAACAACGTTCCGCGATTCGTGACCTTGGCCGACGGGCAGAGCTTCCTGCCGCTCGAAGACCTCATCTCTGCCCATATGGCCCAGCTGTTCCCGGGCAATGAGGTGATCGCCCAGCATGTGTTCCGGGTGACCCGAAATGCGGACTTCGATGTCGAGGACGATCGCGACGAGGACTTGCTGCAGGCACTGGAGCGTGAACTGGCCCGACGTCGGTTCGGCCCGGCGGTACGGCTGGAGATCACCGACAGCATGGATCCCGAGGTCCTCGGTTTCCTGCTCACCGAACTCGGGATCAGTGAATCCGACGTCGTGCGTGTTCCCGGGCTGCTGGATCTCTCGGGGCTCATGGCGCTCTACAACCTGGACCGTCCCGAACTCAAGGACGAGACATTCGTTCCAGCAACCCATCCCCGGTTGTCGGAAGGGGAGACACCCAAGAGCGTCTTCGCAACCCTGCGCGAAGGTGACGTCCTGGTCCATCACCCCTACGACTCCTTCGCGACCAGCGTGCAACGGTTCATCGAGCAGGCCGCCGAGGACCCGCACGTCCTGGCGATCAAGCAGACGCTCTACCGGACCTCCGGTGATTCGCCGATCGTGGAGGCGCTCAGCGACGCCGCTCGGGCGGGCAAGCAGGTCGTGGTCCTGGTCGAGATCAAAGCTCGATTCGACGAGGCCGCCAACATCAGCTGGGCGCGACAACTGGAGCAGGCCGGCTGTCACGTCGTGTACGGGCTCGTCGGCCTCAAGACGCACTGCAAGACCGCCCTGGTGGTGCGAAGTGAGAACGGCGTCATCCGCCGGTACTGCCACCTCGGGACCGGCAACTACAACCCGAAGACGGCCCGCCTGTACGAGGATTTCGGCATCCTGACCGCGGACTCGAGGGTCGGCGCAGATCTGACCGACCTGTTCAACGCGCTGACCGGGTACTCGCGCCAGACCAACTACCGCACTCTGCTGGTATCCCCGCGCGGAATCCGCCAAGGACTGGTGGACCGGATCGAACGCGAGATCGACCACGCCCGCGAAGGCCGGCCAGCCGGCATCATGTTCAAGATCAACTCCTTGGTGGACGAGGGCATCATCGATGGTCTGTACCGCGCGAGCCTGGCTGGGGTGCAAGTCCGGTTACTCGTCCGCGGCATCTGCGCGCTAAGGCCCGGTGTTCCCGGCCTGTCCGACAACATCGAGGTTCGCTCGATCGTCGGACGCTTCCTCGAGCACTCCCGAGTGGTCAACTTCCTCAACGGCGATGAGCCGGAGTGGTGGCTCGGAAGCGCGGACATGATGCACCGCAACCTCGATCGCCGGATCGAGGTCATGCTGCAGGTGACCGACTCGACAGCTCGAACGCAGCTGTCGGACGTGACGACATCGGCGTGGGGCGCGGCTGTCCGCTGCTGGACACTCACATCCGACGGCAGCTGGGTGCAATCCGGCGACGAGGACTACCAGGCGGCACTGATCGCCGGGCTTGCCGAGCGGGTCGGCTAGTGCCGGGACCGATCTAGGTGCCGAATCCGGTTCTCGCCGCCGGAGGTATCGTCTGGCGTCGCACCGCTGAGCCGGACACCTTCGAGGTCCTGCTCGTGCACCGGCCGCGGTACGACGACTGGACTTTCCCGAAAGGCAAGCTGCACAAGGGGGAGTCCCTCTTGGCCGCAGCCGTCCGGGAGGTGTCGGAGGAGACCGGATTATCGGTCGTGGTCGGCCATCGGATGCGGTCAGTGCGCTACCGGACGACCGATGGGCCCAAGGAAGTCACCTATTGGGCCATGCAAGCCGAGACCGGACGGTTCACGCCCAACCACGAGGTGGACAGGGCTCGCTGGGTGTCTATGGCCCGAGCCGAGAAAATGCTCAGCTACGACCACGACCAGCAACTGGCCACCGAGTTGCTGGACCAGCCGCCGAGTGTCGTACGGGTGGTGCTGGTACGCCACGCTGATGCCGGACGTCGCAGTGACTTCGACGGGGCGGACGTCGCGCGACCCCTGTCGCATCGCGGTCTGCGTCAGGCCGAGCGGTTGGTTCCGCTGATCACCTGCTTCAGACCCACGCGGGTTCTCGCCGCGCCGGCTCGCCGCTGCCTGCAGACCGTCGAACCGCTTGCCCGTGCCGCAGGACTTGACGTGGAGCAGGCGCCGATGTTCGGAGAGGACGAGTTCTCCGCCGACGCGCAGGGCGCCGCTGACCAGCTCGTGTCCGACCTCGCCTCGACCGACGATGTGACGGTCATCGCCAGTCAGGGTGGGGTCATTCCGGCGCTGATGACCTGGCTGTCCCCGTCCGGAGCTCCCGAACCCATGCCACAGGTTGCAGCGAAAGCCGGCGCCTGGACTCTGGCCTTCGGACCAGGTCGGATGCGCGCGGACTACTACCCACCACCCAAACGCTGATCGGCAACCGCCCCGCTGGCGCGGATGATCAAAGAGGTCCCCTCAGACGCCTTGTCCGAGGGGACCTCTTCATGACGGTGCCCGTGCCATGCCGTACGGCCTTACTTCTTGCCCTTTTTGGTCGACTTCTTGGCCAGAACCTTGGCGGCGGACTTCTTCGTGGCCGCCTTCTTGGCCGGAGCCCTCGTAGCGAGGACCTTCGCCGCGGCCCGCTTGGTCGGGGCCGCCTTCTTGGCAGTGCTGGCCCGCTTGGTCGGGGCCGCCTTCTTGGCAGTGCTCTTGGCCGGAGCAGCCTTGCTGGCCGACGCCGACGACGTGCGCTTTGCCGTCGTCGTCTTGGTCAGTCGCTTGACGCCGCTGACGACATCCTTGAAGCCCTGGCCAGGGCGGAAGGCCGGGACCGAGGTCTTCTTGAGCCGGATAGCGACCCCGGTTCGTGGGTTACGTGCGGTACGGGCCGCGCGTGCCCGCTTCTCGAACACCCCGAACCCGGTGATGGCCACGCGCTCTCCGCTGGCGACGGCCCGTAGGACGGTGTCGACCATCGCCTCGACGACGGCGCCGGTGGATTTCTTGTCGACGGCGGTCTTGTCTGCCACCGCGTCGATCAGTTCAGCTTTGTTCACGTGTCCTCCCGGACGTTGTGGCGGCACCATTGCGGTGCTCTCGGATGGCGGGGTACATCGCTCCGAGGTCGAAGTTATGCCTTCTGGACGCCAGACTCAACCATTCCCCCGGCGTTTCATGATATCTGGCAACAGGTTTCGTACGGTGATCAGCTAGCTGATCGTGGGAAGTCGCTCCGGACGGGCGCTTTCGAACTCGGTGATGAGCTCGAGATGCCGCTCGGTCAGCGCGATGTCGTCGAGGCCCTCGAGCAACCGCCAGCGTGCGTAAGGGTCGACAACGAAGGCTGTGACGATGTTTCCGTACCGGATCTCGTTGGCCACCAGGTCGATCTCGACCGGCTGCTCGGGCTGGGATTCGGCGTGCTCCCACAGTTTCTCGATCTCGGCAATCGGCTGCTCGATGACCAGTAGGCCGGTCTTGAGGGCGTTGTTCCGAAAGATGTCACCGAAGCGCGGCGCTATGACTACCCTGAAGCCGTAGTCCATCAGCGCCCAGACCGCGTGTTCTCTCGATGAGCCGGTGCCGAAGTCGTTGTCCGCCACCAGGATGGAAGACCGGGCGTATTCCGGCTTGTTCAGCACGAAGTCCGCTTCGTTGGCTCGCCAGGCGGCGAACAGGCCGTCCTCGAATCCGGTTCGGGTCACCCGCTTGAGGTAGACCGCCGGGATGATCTGGTCGGTGTCGACATTGGTCCGGCGCAGGGGGGCGACGGTGCCGCGGTGCACGGTGAACGCCTTCATGATCGGGCTTCCAACTCGGCCGGCGAGGTCAGGTGTCCGGTGACCGCAGTCGCGGCGGCAACCCCCGGGGAGACCAGATGGGTACGACCACCCTTGCCCTGTCGACCCTCGAAATTGCGGTTGGACGTCGACGCGGATCGCTCACCCGGGGCCAACTGATCCGGGTTCATGCCCAGACACATCGAACACCCAGCGCTGCGCCATTGCGCCCCGGCGTCGAGGAAGATCTGGTCCAGACCCTCCGCTTCGGCGGCGACCTTGACCCGCATCGAGCCCGGCACGACCAACATCCGTACCGAGGCAGCGACCTTCCTGCCGCGCAACAGATCCGCGGCGATGCGCAGATCCTCGATCCGACCATTGGTGCAGGAGCCCACGAAGACCGTGTCCACGCTGACCTCGCGCAACGGGGTTCCCGGCTCGAGGTCCATGTAGGCCAACGCCTTCTCCGCTGACACCCGGTCCCCTGGGTCGGTGAAGTCCTCCGGGTTCGGCACCCTGGCGCTCAATGGCGCGCCCTGGCCGGGGTTCGTTCCCCAGGTCACGAACGGCGAGAGCCTGCTCGCGTCGAGGTGCACCTCGGCATCGAAGCTCGCATCGCCGTCGGATCGAAGAGTCCGCCAGTAGGCCACGGCTTCGTCCCACCTGACCCCGGTCGGCGCACTGGACCGGCCTGCCAGAAACTCGAAGGTGGTCTCGTCGGGGGCGATCAGACCCGCCCGGGCGCCGGCCTCGATCGACATGTTGCACACGGTCATCCGGCCTTCCATGGACAACGCCTCGATCGCCGGACCCCGGTATTCGATCACGTAGCCCTGTCCCCCTCCAGTCCCGATCTGGGTGATCAACGCCAGGATCAGGTCCTTGGCGCTTACCCCGATCGGAAGCCGGCCGTCGACGTTGACCGCCATCGTCCTGGGTCGGGCGGCCGGCAGGGTCTGGGTGGCCAACACGTGCTCGACCTCACTCGTTCCTATGCCGAAAGCCAGAGCACCGAAGGCGCCATGGGTGGACGTGTGGCTGTCTCCGCACACGATTGTCATGCCTGGCTGGGTCAGTCCGAGTTGCGGGCCGATGACATGCACGATCCCCTGCTCCGCATCGCCCATGGCGTGCAGGCGGATACCGAACTCCGCGCAGTTGCGGCGAAGCGTGTCTATCTGGGTGCGCGACACCAGGTCAGCAATGGGCTTGTCGATGTCGAGCGTGGGGACGTTGTGGTCCTCCGTGGCCAGGGTCAGATCTGGCCTACGCACCCGACGACCGGCCGTCCGCAGTCCGTCGAAAGCCTGCGGACTGGTCACCTCATGGACCAGATGCAGGTCGATGAACAGCAGATCAGGTTCGTTGTCGGCACGTCGTACGACGTGGCTCTCCCAGACCTTCTCTGCCAGTGTGCCGGCCATGTCCACCCAACCCTCTGCCCTCTTGTGACGGTTCCATCTCACAATGTGAGACGCTAGTATCGCTTTGTGGGACACACTAGCGGTATCGGCGTCCTGGACAAAGCCGTCCTCCTTTTGCGTCAGGCGGCTCTCGGTCCGGCCACGCTCACCGATCTGGTCCAGCGGACCCGGCTCCCCAAGGCAACCGCTCATCGGATCGCAGCCGCCCTCGAGTTCCACGGCTTGCTGGATCGCGACGAAGCCGGCGCCTGGGTGTCGGGCCCCCTGCTCGCCGAGCTCGCCTCCGATGCTGAACCGGATCTGGTCAGCCGAGCGGGACCGGTCCTCGAGCAGTTGTGCCGGGACACCGGCGAGAGTGCCCAACTCTTCCAGCGCGATGCCGACGTCCGGGTGTGCGTCGCGGTTGCCGACCGTGCCAGCGGCCTTCGCGACACTGTGCCGCTCGGCGCCCGGCTGCCATTGACGGCTGGGTCGGCTGCCCATGTGCTGCTGGCCTGGTCCACCGGCGACCGTGCCGATCGTGCGGTGCCCGAGGGCGCCGCGTTCTCCGCCAAGACCCTGGCCGACGTGCGACGGTTGGGCTACGCGCACAGCAGCGCCGAGCGCGAGGCGGGCGTCGGGTCGATCTCGGCACCGGTACACGACTCCGACGGCACTGTGATCGCCGCTGTGTCGGTGTCCGGGCCGGTGGGGCGCTTGGGCCGCCGCCCGGAGACCGGTCTGGTGAGGTCGGTGCTCGGGGCCGCCGGTTCGCTGACCGGTTGAGAGCTGCTGGCCCGGATCCTCAGGCGGATGGCGAGGCGACGCCGATCAGCTCACTGAAGCCGCACAGCGCCTCCAAAGCCGTACGGCGCTTGAGGTCGCGCGCCCGTTGCCCCTGGGCATCGGGCTTCCAGTACCAGGGTGAGGTACTCCTGGACCAGCAGGCCGCCGTACACCGCCAACAGCGGCAACATCTCCAGACCAGGTGGAAGCACCCGGGCGCCGGCCATCCGCAGCCAGATCGCGGCTTCGAGCACGTCAGTGCTCGGATCGCCGAGATGAGCGCCGGACCAATCCACCGCGACGACGAACCCGTCGCGCAGGCACAGGTTCGCGCCCTTGAAGTCCCCGTGGACCAGGACTGTGACCGCGAAATCATGCTGGGCCGCCACCTGTGTCAGCAGTGGTCCGGTGTGCCTCCACCACGCCTCGTCGATGCCCATCGGTGCGAGATCGAGGTCGCCGACTCGATCCCAGACCGTGGACAGGCCGCGGTGGCCCGCAGGCAGACCGGGCGGAATCGGCAGTGCGCGGATCGCTTCAGCTGTGCGCCAGATCGACTCGGCCGCT
>Ga0136612_10000388_pt1 | contig 15424 bp, 12 predicted proteins | sample AntDryUQ224A2306_2_FD_106644 | JGI IMG/M metagenome (GOLD analysis project Ga0136612, IMG submission 106644) | Polar desert sand microbial communities from Dry Valleys, Antarctica - metaG UQ224A (23.06) | ecosystem: Environmental > Terrestrial > Soil > Desert | place: Antarctica: Dry Valley... | reverse complement strand
TCCGGCGTCGAACACTCCAGCACCGCACCGAGCAGATCGCGGGCGACGATGTCGGTGGCGCGATCGTAGAACCGGGCGGTGAGTGGAACGCCCGGGCGAGAACGCCGCGCGGCTCGCGCGGCGTCTCGCTGGCTCACGCGTCGGCGCGCGCCACGGTCTTCCTCGCCCGCGACTTCGACGCAGGCGACGTCTTCTTCGTCGCAGCCGACTTCTTCACCGCGGACTTTGCCGCCGGGGTGTCGGCACTCTTCTTCGCCGCGGGTTTGCGCCCACGCGGTTTTGCCGCAGCAGTCTTAGGCGCGTGTTCGACCGCAGCGACGCGTTCGATCGGAACGGACGTGATGAGCGTGGGTGCCGACGCTGCAGGGACGGCGGCCACGCGCGACACGGACGGCGTCGCTCCCGTGGGGCCCACGACGCCGATGCTCAACAGATTGCTCATCAGGTCGGCCGGAGGCGCGCCAGGCCGGCCGACACGTCCGCGCCCGCCGGTGACGCCGCGAGGCCCCATGCCTCGCGGTGCCGCGGGCGTAGTAGATACGGGTGGCGCATTACTCACCGCCGACCTGGCCAGCTGCGCCGCCACCGACTCCGCCTCGGCCGCGCGGGCGATCTCGAAGTCATCGCCACGGCGCCGCAGATCGATGACGTCTCCGTCGTGCGCATCCTTGAGGATGCGGGGAAAGTTGCGGTCGCTGAGACTCTCGCTGTCACGCGCGAGCAACTCGCGCGCCTTCGCGCGCACGACGCCAGCTCGCACGGTCTCGTCGCCCTCGGTGAGCGCCATGACGGAGCGTCGAATGAGATCGAACGCTTCATCCCGAGTCAGCCGTTCGCCACTCGATCCGATCTGCTCGATCGATTCGCTGCGCTCGGTCCGATCAGCGCGCTCGATCCGATCGGCCACTTCGGGCCGTGGCGCACGATCGGGACGTCCCGTGCGCTCGCGTCCGCGCGGTGCAGGCGCCGCCACTGCGGCGACGAGCGGGACGGCCTCGGGTGCAGCAGATGCAACGTCGGGCTCGGCAACCAACTCGACATCGACCGGCACCTCCGTTCCCTCGGCGCGCGGGCGTTCATCATGTCCTCGACCGCGACCGCGCCGGCCGCGGCGGCCCCGGCCACCTTCGCGCTTGGCATCGGCGGCAGCGCTCGGACCTTCCACACGCGCCGCCTCATCCGCCGCGGCGTTCTCGGCCGCGCGCATATCGCCCTTGGCACCGCTCGGCAGGCCGATCTCCAGCTGGCCATTCTCGAGCTTCGTTGCCGAGAGCAGTCCACGCTGCGTCGCATCCTGCACGAAGCGCGAGAACTTCGCCATGCCGAGGTCCTTCTCGTCGAAGGCGTTGTCGATCTCGACCATCACCTGCTTGAGTCGATCGGAGCGCATGACGTCGCCGTTGCGCTTCATGCGGCTGACCGCTTCGGTGACCAGCTCCCACGGATCCCACTTCTTGGCCGGTTCGTCGTCCGAATTCTTCACGAGGCCGGCGAGCGCGTTGTAGCTGTAGTACTCGTCGCAGTTCATGACGAGCAGGTCGCTCGACGACTCGCGGATGCCGACGCCGATGACGTACTTGCCGTATTCCTTGAGCTTCGTCACCAGGCTCGCGAAGTCGCTGTCGCCGGAGAGCAGGATGTACGTGCCGATCTCGGGGCGCGTGAACACGAGCTCCATGGCGTCGACGGCAAGGCGGATGTCGGTGGCGTTCTTCTTCGACGATCCGTAGGCGGGCGCCATGATCATGTCGATCGAGGACTCGGCGAGTGGCACGATGTACTGGGGATACCGTCGCCAGTCGGCATAGGCGCGCTGGACGGCGACCTTGCCCTTGATGATGTCCGAGCCCAGTAGGGTGCGAAGCTCCTTGCCGAGATCGGAGCGGATTCCCATCGTCACATTGTCGAAGTCGATGAGGAGGGCCGCATTCGGAGCGTGCATCGGCTGCGCGTAGCCGGCCGAGGACACGTGAGGCGCGCTGAGCGCCTGGGGGCCGCGGTGAATGAGCGCGGCGCCGGAGCGCGACGGACCATTCCGCGAAGAGCGTTGATTCATGCTGTCCCTTGCGTCATGCGACGCATGGTGTGAGAGCGGGCGTGCCTGCCAGGCAGTGCGGCGCCCGTGCTCTCGCCGGGAGCAATCCGCCCGACCGAAGGTGGTCGGCTAGCGCGGTGCTGGATGGCGAGGCGGTTCGCGGTGCGCACGTCGACCGGCTCGCCCCACTGCGCGACGCGCAGTATTCGAGGGCGGCACCCATCACGCCGACACCGTCATTGACCAGTCACCCCTGGCGCCGCGGGCTCCATGCTCGCGCCTCCCTGAGTGGCTGGGGGCGTAATCTATGCTGGCCCAACGGTTTGCGGAAGGGACGTCACATTCCCATCGCCTTGTAGATCACGCGCTTCGGGCGCTGGCCATCCCATTCTCCATAGAATACGCGTTGCCATGGACCGAGATCGAGACGTCCGTCGGTGACGGGCACGATCACCTCGTGTCCCAGGGTGAGTGACCGCAGGTGCGCCGCCGCGTTGTCTTCACCCGTTCCACTGTTGTGCCGGTAGAGCTCCGGCGTCCACGGCGCGATGCGGCCCTCGAGCCATTCGAGGATGTCAGCCCACAGGCCGGGCTCGTGATCATTGACGAAGACGGAGGCGGAGATGTGCATGGCCGACACGAGGACCATGCCCTCGCTGATCATCGCGTGTGCCCGGCACGCCTCGACGTCGTCCGTGATGTCGATGATCGTCTGCCGGTCTTTCGTCTCGAACGTGCGATAGCTCGTGAAGGTGCGCATGACGATGCGTTCAATATGAACAGGGTGGTTGATGCACGAGGTGGCCTGTATGTTATCGCGAAACCTCCCTTCCGAGCGCCCGTACGGAGATGCAGTGAAGCAGGTCGGCTTTCGCGCCCGTCTTTTTCTCATTCTGCTGGGCTTCGCCCTCATTCCCACGGTCGTGCTGGCTGTCGCGTGGGAGCTGACGGTGGTCGGTGCGCTACCACTGCTCGGCACCACTCCAGCCATGGAGCGGATCGCCGAGACCGGCAGGCGCGCCTCCGAGTCGGTGGAGCGCGCGCCGCTGAGTGCGGCGCAGCGTACACTGCTGATCGACCATCAGCGGGCGCTCCGCGAAGGACTGCTGCATGCGAGGCAGATGGAGTTCCTCATGACGCGGCGGGCGCCCGTGGTCGCCGCGATCGTGGCGCTGGCAGCGGCACTGCTCATGGGGTTGGTGGCATCTCGGGTGGCGGGACATCTGAGCCGAAATCTGAGCCGGCCGCTCAGTGAACTCGTGGGGTGGACGGCGATGATCAGCCGGGGCGATGCGCTACCGGACGGGCCGCCGACCAAGGGCGCGCCGGAATTCGTCATGCTGCGTAACCGGATGCGTTCGATGGCGACGGAGCTGCGGCAGGGGCGTGTCCGCGCGCTGGAGGCGGAGCGCGCTACCGCGCTGCGCGAGTCGGCGCGACAGGTGGCGCACGAGCTGAAGAATCCGCTGACGCCGATCCGCTTCGCGATCGCGCGCCTGCGACGTGAGGCGCCCCATACGCTGGCCGAGACGGTCGATGTGCTCGAGATCGAATCGAAGCGTCTGGAGGAGATGGCGCGCAGCTTTGCGCAGTTCGGACGACTGCCCGAGGGACCGCAGGCGCCGGTCGACCTCGGCGAGCTGGTGCGAGCCACGACGCGCACGGCGGTACCGGCGGAGACCCCGCTCGCCGTGCTCGTGGACAGCGACGTACCAATGGTTCCCGGGCATGTGGACGCCCTTGGACGTGCGCTGACGAACGTGCTGCTGAACGCCGTGGAGGCGAGTCCTTCCAGCGCGCCGGTTCGCGTCACCGTGCGGCGCGCGACGCACGACGGCCGCGCGATGGTGGAGATCGCGGTACACGACAACGGCTCCGGAATCCCGCCAGCGAGGCTGGACAGCATCTGGGAGCCATACGTGACGCACAAGGCGGGCGGCACGGGCCTCGGACTCGCGATCGTGCGCCAGACTTTGATCGCGCACGACGGCGCGGTGGCTGCGGAGAGCGCGACCGGAAACGGAACGACGATCAGACTATTTCTGCCGGTCGAGACACTGGCAATCACGATGGAGATGTCGGCACATGGCGATTGATGGCGTTCTGGTACCGATCGTGATGTTCAGCATGATTCCCGTGGTCGCGATCGGCGTCCCGATTGCGCGTGCCTATGCACGGCGGCTCGAATCCAGACCCGTGGCGGCCATTCCCTCCGATGTCTCGGCGCGACTCGAGCGCATCGAGCAGGCGGTGGACGCCATCGCCATCGAGATGGAGCGAGTGTCGGAGGGTCAGCGCTTCACGACGAAGCTCCTGTCCGAGCGCGCGGGGCTGCCGGCGTCGTCCGGCGGGAGCTGACCCGACGCGATGTCGAGCGTCCTGATCGTCGACGACGAGCCGAACATCCGTCGCATGGTGGGCGCACTCCTCGTGAGCGAAGGCTACGAGGTGCGTGACGCGGCAGAAGGCGCGGTGGGTCTGCAACGCATCGCCGAGAGTTGTCCGGATGTCGTGTTGCTCGACCTGATGATTCCGGGAGAGCTGGACGGATTGGCGACGCTGGCGCGGCTGCGCGAGAGCGTCCCCGACGTGCCGGTGATCATGATGAGCGGCAAGGCCGGGCTCAGCGACGCCGTGAAGGCGACGAAGCTGGGTGCCTTCAATTTCCTCGAGAAGCCGCTGTCGCCGGAGGGCGTGCTGCTCGCGCTCGCGTCGGCGCTCGAGCTTCGTCGCGTGCGACGCGAGGCTCGCGCGCTGCGCGAGGATCTCGGGCTGGCAGGCGAGATGATCGGTCGGAGTCCGGGGATGGATCGTGTGCGCGAGATGATCTCGCGAGTCGCACCGACGGACGCGCGCGTGCTGATCACCGGAGAATCCGGCACGGGCAAGGAGCTCGTGGCGTCCGCCATCCACTTCGGCAGTGCGCGGAGGGAGCGGCCGTTCGTGCGGGTGAACTGCGCTGCCATTCCCCGCGACCTGGTGGAGAGCGAGATGTTCGGCCACGAGAAGGGCGCGTTCACCGGCGCAACGGACCGTCGCATCGGCCGCTTCGAGCTGGCCCACACGGGCACGCTCTTCCTCGACGAAGTCGGGGATCTGGGGTCGGAGGCGCAGGCCAAGTTGCTTCGCGCCATCGAGGCGAAGGAGATCGAGCGCGTGGGCGGCGGCAAGTCCATTCGCGTGGACGTTCGCATCGTGAGTGCCACGAACCGCGATCTCACGCGTGCGGTGGTGGACGGCAACTTTCGCGACGACCTGCTCTTTCGCTTGAACGTCATTCCGCTTCAGCTGCCACCACTTCGGGACCGTCCCGACGACATTCCCATACTCGTCGCGCACTTCTCCGCCCTGCACCGGGCACGCACTGGTCGACAGCCGCCGCAGTGGACGTCGGGTGCGCTGTCGCTTCTGGCGCAATACCGGTGGCCCGGGAATGTGCGTGAGTTGGCGAACATCGTGGAGCGGCTCGCCATCCTGCATGCCGGCGCCGACGTGGATGAGCGCGACGTGCGCGCGGTGCTGCCGATGGACGGCGGGGCGCGCCGCGCCGAGGCGCCGCTGCCCGACCCCTCGCTCCTCGATGAGTCGCTCACCGACACACTCGATGCGCACGAGCGGACGTTGATCGCGCGCGCGTTGTCCGCGGCGGGTGGGAACGTCGCCGAGGCCTCACGTCGGCTCAGGACCGATCGGGCGAACCTGTACCGGCGGATGCGGCGACTCGGCATTCCCATCGGCGACGAATGAGCGGCAACGGCTCCGGCGACCTCCTGACGCGTCGGGGGGTATGACCGCGAATTCCTCGTGCCCGCTGCGTGAACACCACGCGGGCCCCGAACTCCCTTCCCCGCCCTTCATGCGGACCTTCGCGCTCACCGCCGGACTGCTATTGGTGCCACTGTTCGTCTCGGCGCAGGTGGATACCGCAGTGGCGGGTGCGCGCCTGCCGCACGAGGTGGCCCGCGAAGTGGCCGCCCTGTTTAACGCCACGACGACGCTGCGCGCCACCGACCGCACGGTGATACCGGCGGGGCGCGACGTGCCCGGCGATGTGGCGGTGCTGAACGGACCGCTGATCATCGAGGGGCATGTGGCGGGTCGCGTGCTGGCGATCAATGCGGACGTGCTGCTGCGTCCGGGGGCGCGGATCGACGGAGACCTGCTCGTGGTGGGTGGCGAGGTCGAGGGGCGCGAGAACGCAACGATCGGGGGCGAGCTCCGCATTTATCGTCCTGCACTTCGCTATGTCATGGAAGGCGAACGGATGAGGGTATCGGCGGAGGAACCACGCGCTTCGGAAGACTGGTGGCGGAGATTCGAGCGTCGGCGCCATGCCAACACGAATCGCCTCGAGATCGCAAATGCGGGCGTGTACAACCGCGTGGAAGGCCTGCCGGTTCGCGTGGGTCCGGTGCTGTACCGGGATCAGGGTTGGGGGCACCTGCGATTCGCGGCCAACGCGATCGTGCGGACGGGCAGCAGTTTCTCGTCGTCGACGCCTGACGTGGGCCACACGGTCCTCGGCGAGCTTCGGGTAGGACGGCGATACGGCGTGACGCTCGGCGGGCGGCTGTACGACCAGATCGAAGGCGTCGAGACATGGCAGTTGAGCAACGCCGAAGTCGGGCTCGCGTCGTTCTTCTTCAATCGCGACTATCGTGATTATTTCGGGCGACATGGCGGCCAGCTCTTCGCCGCGCTGCGCGCGACGGAGAACGCCGACCTCACCGTGTCGTACGCCGATGAACGGTGGCGATCACGCGAGGCACGCGATCCGACAGCGCTGTTCAACAACGGGCGCGCGTGGCGCGCCAATCCGGAGCTGGATGCCGGTCGATTTCACGTAGCCAACCTCACCCTGCGGGTGGATACCCGAAACGACACGTTCAACCCGTGGGCGGGATGGTATCTGCTCGCGGATTACGAGCGTGGCACCGGAGTGATCGAGCGTGCCGGCCCCGTTTCTCCCGGCGTGCGTGCCGTCCCGAGCGGGTCGACCCGATATCAACGTGTCTTCCTCGATCTGCGCCGATACAATCGCATCAGTCCCAGCTCGGCGCTCAACGTGCGCGGCGTGCTGGGTGGATGGGTAAGCGGGGATCCGCTCCCTCTTGAACGGCGGCTCTCGATCGATGGACCCGGCACCGTACCGGGATTCGACTTCCGCTCGGCAGGGGACAACGACGTGGGCACGTGCGCGTCGTCGAGCGCGCCGGCCGGCCGGCCGGCGCAGTGTGAGCGGATCGCGCTGGCCCAGCTCGAATATCGGAGCGATCTGCGCATCTCGTTCTCGGAGCGGCGCGCCGGCGCGAAGCGGACGCGGTTTCGCGTCGACGGGGCGTGGATCTTTTTCGCGGACGCGGGGCGCGGCTGGCTGGTGAATGCACCCGGTAGCCCACTCAACATCGGGCGCCACGACTTTCCGGCGTTGTCGACGTACCGCACCGATCTCGGTGCGGGACTCGACTTCGGTGTCGTCGGTGTCTACGCGGCGAAGGCACTGTCGGTATCGCGAGAGCCGTTGAACGTGTTCCTGCGCGTCCGTCACCGCTTCTAACGCGTGCGCCGTTCCGCCGCCACCGTGCTGCTGGCCCTCGGTCTTCTGGCCGGAGGCAGCAGCAGCGCGCGCGCCCAGCGACGGGTAGCGCTCGAGGTGGCCGCACCGGTGGCGATGGTTGGCGCGGCCACGGTGACCACGACGAACCTGTTCGGCGACGCGGACATGCGCGACCTGGTACGAAGCGGCTTTCCCGCGTCGTTCCGTTTCCGGCTCGAACTGTGGCGGGTCGGCGGGCTGTTCAACGATCTGGAAGGGCAGCGGGATTGGGAGTTGATCGTCCAGTACGACCCGTCGGCGCAGCGCTATCGCGTCGTCCAGCGGCAAGGCGGGAAACTCGAGGACCTCGGGAGCTTCGCCACGCTCTCGACGGCGCAGGCGATGCTGGAGCGCCCGACTCGCATCCTGCTGGCGCCGCAACGCGAGGGTGCGCGCTATTACTACAACTTCGCGCTCACGATCGAGGCACTTTCGGTGAGCGACATGGACCAGCTGGAACGGTGGCTACGCGGCGTGCGCGGAAGCACGGCGGCGTCCGCGTTCGGCAGCGGCATGCGGACGCTGATGCTTCGCATGCTGGGCGGGGAGAAACGCGTTTACGGCAAGCGAAGTGGAACCTTCAGGGCGGAACGATAGCCGAAACGGGACGAGGGCAGCTACACCGCAGCCGCCCCCGGATGTTCCGTCGTCGCCGCCTGCGAACGATACCCGTGTCGATGCTCCAGCGCCTCGAGCTGATGGAGGATCGCATCTCCGTAAAATGTCCGGATGTAGCGCGCCTGCGTGCTGGTGAGACGACGCACCGCCCAGGAGAGGTGCACGAAGTGCGGCTCCACCGGATGCGTGAGCGGATGCATCCCGATCTCGTGCGGCAGTCGATTTCCCTTGCGCGTGTTGCAGGGCGAGCAGGCGGTGACGACGTTGGTCCAGTCGTTGGAGCCGCCGCGCGAGATGGGGATCACGTGGTCGCGCGTGAGCGCCTCACGCGGCTTGAGATCCATCGAGGCGCGGCCGCAGTACTGGCACCGATAGTGGTCGCGAGCGAACAGGAAGGTATTCGTGACCTGGCGCCGGAATCGTCGCGGCACGTGGATGAACTTCGTGAGGCGGATGACGGCGGGTCTTGGCATGGTCAACCGCTCCGACCGCACGAGCTTGTCCTGCTCTGCCTCGACGATCTCGGCCTTGCCGTCGATCACGAGGCGGAGCGCCCGACGCATGGGAACCATGGTCAGGGGCTCAAAAGACGCGTTCAGGGCCAGACACCCCAGTATCACAAAACCTCCGGGACGACACCGTTGGTGGAAGTTACGGCTGGGCTGGACGTGCTACAAGAGCGCGACGTCCATGAGAGCGACTGGAGGAAGCGGGAGAACGTCACGCGTGATGTGCGTCACCCCGCTTCGCGTCAGCCGTCGAAGGCGCCCGTCCGCGACCCATGTCGTTCCGGATCGTAGAGCGCGTCGTCCGGAATACCCAGCCGCCGCGCCATGGCGAGTGGTTCGCTCACGTTGGCCACCTGATCGCGACGGTGTCCGTCGGACCCGAGGGCGAGACGCACGCCGGCAGCCGCCGCGCGCCGCACGAGCCGCTCGTGCGGCGGATATCGCGCCGATATCTCGAAGGCGATGCCGGACTGCTTCAAGGCGGTGACGGCGCGTGCTTCCTGCTGCTCCGTCCACAGGTCGTGCGGATCGATCTGGCGCAGCGGGGGCGGCACGAGTGTGGGGTGCGCGAGAATATCGACCGGCATTTCGTTCGCCAACGCCTCGAGTGACGCGACGTGCGCCGCCATGTACGCGCCAGCGGTGAGCGAGGGCGGAAGCTCGAGCGCGAAGGCGCGGACGAACTGGCCGTCGGCGAGGCGGATGGAGTGCAGCGAGCCGAGCCGGTGCGTGAATCGGCGCAGAGTGGACGGCGGGATCTCGCGCCACAGCGCATCGTGCCAACAGAACTCGCCTCCGCGAAGCACGGGGTAGCGATCCAGGTCGTCGAGATAGTGCTCCACCGCTACGAGCGAGCTCACGTTCGTGGGCGCGTCGCGAGACACGTGGTCCGTCACGCTCGGACGAGTGCCGAGCGACGCGGCGATAGCGACGACCTCGGCCACCGTGAGGGCACCGTCCGAGTGCGTGGAATGCGCGTGGCAGTCCGTCGGCTGCCACGCCGTCATCGGATCGGCGGCAGGGTAAACGGATTCAGTGTGTCGCGCGGGAGACCGCGCGTCGTATCGCGCCGGAACGTGGTCCGCGACGTGTCGCGAGGTGTGCGGCCGCCGCGGGTGGCACGTGGCATCGGTGTCGCGCCGGGAACGACGATGGCGTCAGACGACGGGAGCGGATACCTCGTACCCGGATACCCAGAATCAGACGGCTGTGTGGGCTGGGGTAGCGGAGTGTATCCGGGCGGGTACCCGTAGGTCGTATCGACGCCGAATCCGCTCGGAATGCAGGGCTGCGTAGGATCGGTGCCGACGATGAAGAATTCCGCGACTGAACCCGAACATCCAGCGCCGGCGAGCATGCCGCTGATCGGATCGATCTGCCGGACGACGATGCCTTCCGGGCGGGGCCAATCCGGGGGCGCGGGCTTGCGACGATACACTTCATTCATGAACGCCGTCCACGCCGGCGCGGCGAGCGCTCCCCCCTGCGCGTTGCTCTTGATTTTCCGGGGCTTGTCGAGTCCCATCCAGACGCCGGCCACCAGATCCGAGGTGTAGCCGATGAACCACACGTCGGCGCCATCGTTCGTCGTGCCGGTCTTGCCCCCGGCCGGAATGCGGAACTGCGCACCGACCGACCCCGCCGCCGTGCCGCGCTGGACGACGTCCTTCATCATGCTCACCATGAGCCACGACTCCTCCGGCGACATCACCGGCGCGCGCAGCGGGGCAGGCTCCCAGAGGACGTTGCCCCGGGAGTTCTCCACGCGGACGATCGAGGTGGGACTCGATCGCGTGCCCAGCGTGGCGAACGCGGAGTACGCGGCGATCATCTCGATGGGATACACGTCGGCAGCGCCGATGTTGATGGACGGATAGGGCGGGATCGGCGTGGTGAGCCCGAACTTGCGGGCCATGTCGATGACGCTCTGCTCGCCCAGCTCCATGCCGACCTTGATGGCGACGATGTTGCGCGACTGGTAGAGGCCACGCCGCATCGGCATTGGTCCCTCGAACTTTCCGTCGTAGTTCTGCGGCGTCCAGTCGCCGCCTCCAGCCTGCGGCACCGCGACCGGCGAGTCGTCCACGAGATACGACGGCGGGCGTCCATTCTGGACCGCATTGGCGTAGACGATGGGCTTGAACGTCGATCCGGGCTGACGAAGCGCCTGTGTGGCGCGATTGAACTTGGAGTCGTCGAAATCGCGTCCGCCGACCAGGGCACGCACGGCGCCGGTGCGCGGATCCATCGCGACGAACGCGCCCTGCAGGTAGGGAGCGTTGCCCGCCGCCGGTTCGCCCACGCGGCTCGACGCCTTGGCCATGTACGCCTCGAACGTCGTATGGGTGTACGCGCCGTAGCGTCCGGATTCCACCGCCTTCAGCTGGCTTTCCAGCGCGCGCTCGGCGGCCGACTGGAGGTCGACGTCGAGGGTGGTGTAGACCTTGAGGCCCTGCTCGTACAGGCGCTGTCCGAATTGCTGCTCGAGCTGCAGGCGGACCCACTCCACGAAATAGGGCGCTACGTCACCCGCCTCGGAGCGCCGCGCGAGTTGCAGCGGATACGCCTTCGCGAGACTCGCATCAGCATCGCTGATCGCGCCCTGGTCGCGCATGACCTCGATGACCGTGTTGCGGCGCTGGATTGCCCGCTCCGGGGAGCGCCGGGGATTGTATCGCTCCGGCGCCTTGGGAAGGCCGGCGAGCATCGCCGCCTCGGAGACGTTGAGATCGCGCGCCGACTTGCCGAAGTAGCGCTGCGATGCGGTCTCGACGCCGAACGACTGGTTCCCGAGCGCGATCTGGTTGAGGTAGAGCTCGAGGATCTTTTCCTTCGAGTACTTGGCCTCGATTGCACGCGCCACCTTCGCTTCCTTCAGCTTCCGGACGAGCGACTTCTCCCGGGACAGGCGTTCGGGAAAGATGTTTCGGGCGAGCTGCATCGTGATGGTGGAGAACCCTTCGGCGAAGCTGCGCTTCTTGATGTCGGCCCATAACGCGCCGGGGATGCGCTTGAAGTCCACACCCTTGTGCTCGTAGAAGCGCTTGTCTTCCGTGAGGACGAAGGCGCTGCGGACCATGGGCGGAATCTGATCGAGCTTGAGCAGCGTGCGGCGCTCGAGGCCGAGTTCGGCGATGAACCGGCCGTCGGCGGCGAAGAGCTTCGACGTCTGGCGCGGCTGATACTCGTCGAGCACGTCCACGGCAGGACAGGCGCCCGCCCGACACACCAGGGCCCAACTCGCGTACAGCAAGCCGACGCTGAACGCGACGACGAAGACCGTGGCGATGCCGAGAAAGCGGGAAAACTTCGGATGTCGGCGACGAAAGTTCCGAGAGAACGGGAGATCCAAACGACACTCGGCTGGGGGTCGGCCCGAACGTGGCAGTCACCACGGCGAGCCTCACTGGAAGGAACGTTAATGCGCGGCAGCAGCCCGCACCAACGCCGCGGCGACGTGCGTCCGCTGACAATTCGACACCCGTCGCTCTAATTTTGTGCCATGCAGACGACCGACGTGCTCGAAGAACTACACTGGCGTGGGCTCGTGGCCCAGCACACGGACGGCGTTCCCGGGGCGCTCGCGGCCGGACCGGTCTCCGCGTACATCGGGTTCGACCCCACCGGCAGCAGCCTCCACGTGGGCAGCCTCGTGGTGATCATGATTCTCGTCCACTTGCAACGGCACGGACATCGGCCGATCGCACTCGTGGGAGGCGGCACGGGAATGATCGGCGATCCCAGCGGCAAGGTGAACGAACGACAGCTGCTGTCCGACGAGCAGGTTGCGGCCAACGTGGCGTCCATTCGGTCGCAGCTTGAGCGGTTCCTCAGCTTCGATGGCCCGAGCGCGGCGCGCATGCGGAACAACGGCGACTGGCTCACGACGCTGCCACTGGTGGAGTTTCTGAGGGATACCGGGAAGCACTTCACCGTGAACTACATGTTGCAGAAGGAATCGGTGAGGTCGAGGATGGAGGCGGGGATATCCTTCACCGAGTTCTCCTACATGCTGCTCCAGGCCTACGACTTTCTCGAGCTTCGCCGTCGCGATGGCGTGACGTTGCAGCTCGGGGGCAGCGAACAGTGGGGCAACATCACCGCGGGCATCGAGCTGATCCGCCGCGTCGACGGGGCCGAGGCGCACGGCCTCACGGTACCGCTGCTGATGACGTCATCGGGCACGAAGTTCGGGAAAACCGAGGCGGGCGCGGTGTGGCTCGATGCGGCGCGCACGTCACCGTACGCGTTCTACCAGTTCTGGCTCGGCGCCGAGGATCACGACGTCGGGCGATACCTGCGCTTCTTCACGCTGTTGACGAAGTCGGAAATCGAGGCGCTCGAGGTTGCGACATCCGCCTCGCCGGAGCAACGCGCGGGTCAGATCGCACTCGCGGGCGACGTGACGCGTCGCGTCCACGGCGAGGCCGCGCTCGCGGCTGCCGAGCAGGTGTCGACCTTCTTTTTCGGCCGGCTGGATCCGCGCGAGCTGAGTGACGACGCCTTCTCGATCCTGCGCGCCGAGGCTCCATTCGCGGAAGTCGACGGTGCGACGCTCGTCAGCGATAGCGATGCGACGAGCTTCGATGCGTTCAAGCTGCTGACGGCGTCGGGGCTCGCCGCGTCCAACGGCGCTGCGAAACGATTGCTCGAACAGGGAGGCGTGTCGGTGAACAAGCGCAGGATCGGCGGCTCGGAACGACTTCTGCCACGCGCGGACGTCCTGTTACGGAGCGGACACATCGTGATCGGAAAGGGCAAGCGCGACTTCGCGGTGCTGCGAGTGCGCTGAGCGCAGGCAGGATCAGGGCGATTCGCGCAGTGCGTCAAGCGCGACCAGCACATCGTCGCGGGTCGTGTAGCAGTGAGGCGCGAGCCTGATGGTGCCTTCGCGTACGGAGTGCGCGACGCGAGCGGCGTCGAGACGATCGCTGGTCCTCCGTGGATCCGCGGGCCTCAGCGACACGATGCCCGCGACGTGTGCACGCGGTGTGACGAGCGCGATCCCCTGCCCTGCCGCGCCATCGAGCAGTTCCGTGGTGCGCGCCTGCACGTGCGCCGCAACGGCGTTCGCGCCGAGCGCATGGAGGAGCGCGAGGCTCGCTCCCATGCCGGCGAAGTCCTGGAAGGGCAACGTGATCTGCTCGAACCGTCGAGCGTCGTCCCGCCAGGTCAGATCGTACGAGAGCAGGCGCGAGAAGTCATCGGAACCGCGCACGCCCATCCAGCTCACGGGCTGAGGCGCGAGCTCCTGCACGAGCGACCGGCGGACGTAGGTGAAGCCGGTGCCCCAGGGTGAGAGCAACCATTTCTGTCCGCCGCACGCGAGCAGGTCGATCGGGACGCGCGACACATCGAGCGTGAGCGGACCGAGTCCCTGGATCGCGTCCACCACGAACCGTATGCCGCGCTCGCGACAGGCGGTGCCAAGCACGTCGAGATGCGCAACAGCGCCCGTCGCGAAGCCGACCCACGAGACGGCCAGCACTCGCACGTCCGGCCGATCGAGTGCGGACAGCACTGCCGGCTCATCCAGCACGCCCTCGTTGACTGGAATGCGCCACAGTGTGAACCCGCGAACGGCGGCGGCGGCCATCCATGGATACACATTGGCCGGAAACTCGAGGTCCGGTATCACGACGACGTCGCCAGGCCCGAGCGGCAGCGTCCACGCGGCGAGATTCAATCCGGCGCTCGTGTTCGTGGCGAGCGCGATCTCCGCAACGTCGGCACCGATGAGCGTGGCGAGCTGCCGGCGCACGGTCGTGAGCGTCTCGAACTGTTCGTCCTGACCGAGTCGGTGGGGCGCGGCGCGCTTTCGGGTGAACACCTCCTGAGCGCGCACGGAGGATTCGGGCAACGGACCGGTGCTCGCGGCGTTCAGGTAGATCGACTCACCGGTATCCATCCACGGAAATTCGTCTCGCCGGAGGCGCGTGGCGTCGAGCACATCGGACGACAGAGACGGAGGGACCCGCTGCACGATCAGGTGCGGGCGGACGGAGGGGCTTCGATCGATCCGCTCTTGGCGGCGTGACGAGGGTCCAGCGCATCGCGCAGTGCATCGCCCAGCAGGTTGAAGCCGAGCACGGCGGACCCGATCGCGAGTCCGGGCGCGAGCGAGGTCCAGGGCGCGTTGCGCAGCTGGTTGAGATCGCGTCCGTCGGCGATCATCGAGCCCCAGCTCGGGGTGGGAGGCTGCACACCCAGCCCGAGGAAGGAGAGCGCCGATTCAGCCATGATGGCGGCAGCGACGCCAAGCGTCGCCGCGATGAGGACGGGCGCGACGACGCTGGGGAGGACGTGCCGCAGGACGATGCGGGTGTCTCGCGCGCCGAGCGCACGCGACGCATGAACGAACTCGAACTGTCGTACCACGAGAACCTGCCCGCGAACGAGTCGCGCCATGCCTGCCCAGCCCACGATACCGATCGTGAGGAAGACGACGCCGAGCGATGGCTGGAGTGCGGCAGCCATGGCGATGAGCAGCAGGAGCGTCGGAAAGGCGAGCGTGACGTCGGCGAGCCGCATGACCAGTTCGTCGATCCAGCCGCCGTAATAGCCGGCGATCAGACCCATCGACAATCCGATCAGCAGCGCGATGGCCTGCGACACGATACCGGCCGAGAGCGAGACGCGCGCACCGTAGACGAGGCGGGCCCAGAC
>Ga0136612_10000386_pt1 | contig 15439 bp, 12 predicted proteins | sample AntDryUQ224A2306_2_FD_106644 | JGI IMG/M metagenome (GOLD analysis project Ga0136612, IMG submission 106644) | Polar desert sand microbial communities from Dry Valleys, Antarctica - metaG UQ224A (23.06) | ecosystem: Environmental > Terrestrial > Soil > Desert | place: Antarctica: Dry Valley... | reverse complement strand
TCTAAGGCCCGAACGATCAGGAAGGGCAGCCGCCGTTGCCCCCGGATCAGCTGCCGCTACCGACCTCGTCGGTACGACTGCCCTACCCGTTCAGCCTGGCGGCGGGTGATGACGGGGTCGTGTTCGTGTCGAACCGGGACCAGGTTCTCGCGGTTGACGGCGTCGGCACGGTGTCGATGGCGGCGGAGTTCAGCACGATCTGGGACGACATCGGCCGCCCGGATGTGGACGGAGACGGCAGACCGTCTGTGCCCGGAGCGCTCGGCATCGACAACGATGGCGCCCTGCTCGTCTCGTTCTTCTACGAGCAGCTTGTCGTCAGGGTCGCGGAGTCCGGCGGCACCGTGCTCGCCCGGGGCGCTGCGCTTGCCAGTGACGGGCTGAACGCTTCGTACTCGCCCGGCAGCGATCTGCTGGTGCTGCTGTTGAACCCCGACAGCGGCCGCGAAGACCCGCCACAAGTCGGTGTGTTCGGCCGCTAGCAGGGGACGCCGGAACCTCATGATCATGAGGCCATCCGTCGGCCTGTCACGGAGTGTCCGCCTCATGATCATGGCGGTGGGGTAAGCGAAGCGGGCGACTGGCCGCCGTAGGCTGACCGGTATGCGCTTGCTCATCACCGGTGGTGCCGGCTTCATCGGCTCGCACTTCGTCCGCACCGTGCTCCAGGGTGGTTACCCCGGCCTCGAGGATGCCGAGGTGACCGTTCTGGACAAGCTTACCTACGCCGGCAACCTCGCGAATCTCGGGCCGGTCGAGGCGCTCGACCGGTACCGGTTCGTCAAGGGGGACATCGTCTCGGCCGAAGATCTCGACGCGGCGCTGCCAGGGCATGATGCGATCGTCAACTTCGCCGCCGAGTCCCATGTGGACCGCTCGATCACCGGCGCCAACGAGTTCGTGTTGACCAACGTGCTCGGCGCCCAGCAGGTGTTCGAGGCGGCGTTGCGGCACGACATCCCACGCGTCGTCCACGTCTCCACCGACGAGGTCTACGGCAGCATCCCGATCGGATCCTGGCGCGAGGACCACATCCTGGAGCCGAACTCGCCGTACTCGGCCGCCAAGGCCGGTGCCGACCTGATCGCCCGCGCGTACGCGACGACGTACGGCCTCAATGTCTCGGTCACCCGCTGCTCCAACAACTACGGGCCGTACCAGTACCCCGAGAAGGTCATCCCGTTGTTCGTCACGAACCTGATCGACGGGAAGAACGTCCCCCTGTACGGCGACGGTCTGAACATCCGCGACTGGCTGCACGTCGACGACCACTGCCACGGCATCGCGCTCGTGCTCCAGCGGGGTGCGCCTGGCGAGTTCTACAACATCGGCGGCGGGCGGGAGCTGACGAACAAGGAACTCACCGCGCTGCTGCTGGAGGCCTGCGACGCGGACTGGGACCGGGTCGACTACGTCGAGGACCGGCTCGGTCACGACCGCCGCTACTCCGTCGACCACAGCAAGCTCGCGGCATTGGGCTACGAACCGCGGGTGGCCTTCGAGGACGGTCTGGCCGAGACCGTCCAGTGGTATCGCGAAAACCGTGCATGGTGGGAACCACTCAAGGCATGACGCGCTGGCTCATCACCGGGGCAGGCGGCCAGCTCGGTCGCGACCTGGTACGGCAGCTCGGCGGGCAGGAGGTGGTGGCCCTTTCGCGGGCCGACCTCGACCTCCGCGAGGAGAGCGCGGTCCGCGGAGTCGTCGATGACTGGCTCGCAGCCGGCGGAGACGATGCAGTGGTCGTCAACGCCGCGGCGTACACCGCCGTCGACGCCGCCGAGACCGACGAGCCCGCCGCCGCCGTTATGAACGCCGCAGCCCCCGGTTGGCTGGCCGAGACCGTCCGAGGACGTGGTCGGCTGCTGCACGTGTCCACCGACTACGTGTTCCCCGGAGACTCGACGACGCCGTACGAACCCGACGATCCGACCGGACCTCGCACGGCGTACGGACGGACGAAGCTGGCCGGCGAGCGGGCGGTCCTCATCGCCGATCCGGACTCGTACGTCGTCCGCACGGCGTGGGTGTACGCCGCCCATGGGCGCAACTTCCTCACCACCATGCTCCGGCTGGAGCGGGAGCAGCCGACCGTGGCCGTGGTCACCGACCAGCTGGGCTCACCGACGTGGGCCGGGCACCTGGCCGCAGGCCTGATCGAACTGGCCGGCTCCGAGGCTCGGCCGGGTCGCTATCACTGCACGGGCGCCGGGCAGGCGACCTGGCACGAGCTGGCGCGAACGATCTTCGCCGCGGCCGGTGCCGACCCTGACCGGGTGCTCGCGGCGACGAGCAGCGAGGTCGTCCGCCCGGCCCCACGGCCCGCGTTCTCGGTGCTGTCGAATGCGTCCTGGATCGCCGCCGGGCTGACCCCGCTGCCCGCGTGGTCGGTTGGCGTGCACGAGGCGTTGGCGAGCAGCGTCGACCCGACCTGAGGCTCGGCCGAGCCGCTGGAAGCGGCCGGGAATCGCCCTGGGGGGTGTGCAAACACACCAGCATGAGTCATAGTTGCCGTGAACCCCATGCGACACGCCAGCCCCAATAACAACATTTTTCACGGAGACCTCATCGTGCGCTCCAGGCAATGCCTGACTCTTTTCTCTCATTCGTCCCGGAGCGCGTTGGTCCTCAGCGTCCTGCTCGGCGCCGGTCTGCTTGCGGTCCCGCCGGCCCAGGCATCGCCTGTCACACCAGCGCCCGTCGCCGGCGTGACGCCCGCGGTCCAGGACATCCAGCTCGGCTCGCTGAGCCTCCCGACCGGGCCCGGCACCGTCGGGGCCGGGAGCCAGAACGGCGCAGATCACGTGGGCGAGCCGGTCCTGCGGTTGGTGCAACCGGAGGTAGCGGAGTTCTCCTCGGTGGGCGTCACGTGGGTTGCCGACCCGTCGGTACGCGACGTGCGGGTCAGCGTCCGGACCCGGGGAGCCAACACCGGATGGTCGGCGTGGACCCGGTTGGACGCTGACAACGACACCGTCGGTGGAACCGACAATGACACCGTCGGCGGAACCGACAATGACGCAGCCGCACCGAACCCGGAGGCGGGCGCCGTCCGAGACGGCACCTCGGCCTACTGGACCGGCCCCAGTAGCGGGATCGAGCTGGAGGTACTGCCCACCGACGGCAGCCCGACTGATCTGCGCCTGACTCTCATTGATCCGAAGCGGGTGGCCGCGGATTCCGCCCCGGTCGACACCGTCGTACCGGTTGACACCGCTGGGGACCTGCCGATGCCCGCCATCTACAGCCGGGCGGCATGGGGGGCCGACGAGAACCTGATGGACTGGGACCCCGACTACGCCGACACGCTCATCGCAGCGACGATCCATCACACCGCCGACACCAATGACTACGACAGTGACGACGTCCCGGGGATGCTGCGCTCGATCTACTACTACCACTCGGTGACCCACGGCTGGGGCGACATCGGCTACAACATGCTTGTCGACAAGTTCGGCCGGATCTGGGAGGGCCGCTACGGCGGTCTGGCCAGCACGGTGATCGGCGCCCACGCCGGCGGCTTCAACACCGGGACCGTCGGCGTCTCGATGATCGGCAACTACGACATGGTCGAGGTCCCCGAGGCCGCGATGGACGCCGTCGCCGAGGCGATCGCCTGGAAGCTTTCGCTCTACGGTCTCGACCCGACGGCGACGACTCGGATCACCAGTGTGGGCGGGAGCGGGACTACGTCCAAGTACCCAAGCGGAACCACGGTGACCGTGCCAGTGGTGTTCGGGCACCAGGAGGTGGGCTACACCGCCTGCCCCGGCCGCTACGCCTGGGCCAGGATGGGGGAGTTCCGTGACCGCATCGACGCGAAGATGCAGATGCCGGTGTTCAGCGGCCGGGGCCTCTACCTGCGCGGGGCGAACGCCGGCGGACCTGCCGACATCGCCTTCGCCTACGGGATCGCCGGGGACATCCCCCTGGTGTGCGACTGGAACAGCGACGGCGTGGACACGCCCGCGGTGTTCCGCGCCGGCTGGTTCTACATCAGGAACAGCCTGACCGGGGGGCCGGCTCACATCAGCATGCAGTTCGGCACAGCGGGAGATCGTCCGGTGTGCGGGGACTGGGACGGCGACGGGGACCAGACCCCGGGGGTCTTCCGCCAGAACGGCGGGTCGGGCCCGGGTACCTTCTACCTCCGCAACGGGCTGACCACAGGCCCGTCCGACCTTCGCTTCGACTACGGCAGCCGCGGTGATCAGCCGGTGGCGGGGGACTGGAATGGCGACTCACTCGACACCGTGGGCGTGTTCCGCGACGGCAGCTGGCAGTTGACCGACAGCACCAGCAAGCCGCAGGTCACGCTCTCCTTCGGTTACGGCACCGTCGGCGACGACGCCCTTGCCGGTGACTGGGACGGCAACGGCGCCGACGGGGTCGGCGTCCAGCGCGGCGGCACGTTCTACGAGCGCAACCAGGCCGCCGCGGGACCGTCGTCGGCCGTCTTCACCTATGGCACGAGCAGCGACGACCCGCTCGCCGGGGACTGGGACGGCAACGGCACGGACACCGTCGGCATCACGAGGGGCTACTGATGACCAGATCGTTGCGGCTCGGCGTACTCCTGCTCCTTGTGGTGGGTGGCTTCGTGCTGCCGACGCACCAGGAAGCCTCGGCGTACCCCACGTCCTCGGTGCAACTCAACGGTCACGGTTACGGTCACGGCCGCGGGATGGGTCAGTGGGGTGCCTATGGCTACGCGACCAACAACGGCTGGACGCATCAGCAGATCGTCGACCACTTCTACGGCGGCACCGATCTTGGTACGACGCCGAACAGTGCCATCACCGTGCGGCTGCTCTACCAAGACGGCCGGGCGCTCATCGTCACCTCGGGCCGGGACTTCAGGGTCGACGACGTACTCGTGGGTGCCGGATCGGCCGCACGGATCGAGTTGCGCTCGGATGGTCAGTTCACGATCACCCCGATGTACGGCTGCTCCGGCAGCGACGCCACACCCCGCGTTCGACCCACGTCGAAGGTGGTGTCCACCGTGGCGAGCCCGGGCAACGACCAGGCGGCGATGCTCGCGGTGTGCACCTCGGGCGGCACCACCCAGTACCGCGGCACGCTGTCGCTCGCGTCGTTCGAGGGCAGCCCGCGCACCGTCAACTCCGTGTTGATGGAGGACTACCTGCGCTCCGTGGTACCGCGCGAGTCCCCGGCCAGTTGGGCGGACTCCGGCGGCGCCGCCGCGCTGCGCGCTCAAGCCGTTGCGGCGCGGTCGTATGCCTACTCCGAGAACCGATACGGCTACGCCAAAACTTGCGATACGACCTCGTGCCAGGTGTACTCCGGCGCCGGACGCAACCGGGTAAGCCAGGAGGACTCCCGTACCGACGCGGCTATCCTCGCCAGCGCGAACCAGGTGATCCGGTTTCCCAGCGGGGTGATCGCCCATGCGGAGTTCAGTTCCTCGACCGGTGGCTACACCGCCGGCGGGACCTTCCCGGCGGTGCCCGACGCTGGGGACGTCGCCTCGCCGTACCACAACTGGTCCACGAGCATTTCCGTGTCCTCGATCGAGGCGGCGTACGGCGTCGGCATGTTGCAGTCCGTGCAAGTGCTCTCCCGGAACGGTCACGGTGCAGACGGCGGCCGGGTGCTCACGATGCGCGTCGTCGGTTCGGCACGCAGCGTCGACCTCACCGGGGATGAGTTCCGGCTGGACTGGGGGCTGCGGTCGGACTGGTTCACGGTTGCCTCGCCGACGTTCACCGGACCCGGCTGGTACCTGAGCAACACGAATTCCAGCGGCTCCGCGGACATCAGCTTCCCCTACGGGTCACCCGGGGACAAGACGGTGACCTGCGACTGGAACGGTGACGGGACGGACACGATCGGCGTGGTCCGCGGGGCGACCTGGTATCTGCGCAACTCCAACTCGGCCGGATCATCAAGCCTCGCCTTTTCGTTCGGCATCTCGAGTGACCTGCCGGTATGTGGTGACTTCGACAACGACGGCGTGGACACAATCGGCGTCTTCCGGGACGGCACCCTCTATCTGCGCAACAGCAACGGTCCCGGGAGCCCGGACATCACGTCCTCCTACGGCCAGCGTGGCGACCGGCCGGTCATGGGCGACTGGAACGCCGACGGCTACGACACGATCGGCGTCCTCCGTGGGGGGACGTGGTACCTAAGCAACAGCAACCGAACCCCGGTGACGAGCCACAAGTTCGTCTACGGACAACCCGGGGACCAGCCAGTCGCGGGGGACTGGAACGAGGACGGTACGTCGGGGGTCGGCGTGCGGCGGTCGAGCACGTTTTTCCTCAAGTTCGTCCTGGGAGCCGGCACGAGCAACCTGACCATGGTCTTCGGGCGATCGACCGACCGTGGTTTGGCCGGGGACTGGGACGGTAACGGGACCGACACCATCGGGGTCGCCCGCGGCTTCTGAGCCGCGCCGCTCTAGTCGGATCCGGTGAGCTGTCGCGGGGCGTGCACGCTGTAGCGGACCGAGAGCCCCGGCTGCGCCGAGACCAGGGTCAGCGCGAGCTGAAGGTCGCTTCGGTCCGGCCGCACCCGCGCTCGGCTAGGCTGACCCGCGACCCGGTGGTCCCCAACGAAGGCGAAGCAGGCAGTGACGGCGACGAACGAGCAGGCTCAGGCCGCGACGACGACGGCGCCCAACCGGGGCCCGGCCAAGGGTCATGGACACCTGAGCCTGAGCTCCGGCAGCGAGCCCGCGACCGGCCCGGACTCCCTCGACGTCACGATCGTGCTGCCCTGCTACAACGAGCAGGACCACGTGCTGCTCGAACTGGAGCGGATCACGCACGCGCTCGATGCCAGCGGATTCAGCTACGAGTTGCTCGTCGTCGACGACAAGTCCACCGACGGCACCCTGGACATCCTGAAGCAGGCGCTTCCGTCGTACCCGCGGATGCGGCTGATGCCGTTCCGGGTCAACGGCGGGTCGGGAACCGCGCGGAGGATCGGTACGGCCGAGGCCTACGGCCGGGTCGTCGTCTGGACCGACGCGGACATGACCTACCCGAACGAGCGGATCCCGGAGTTCGTGCAGTACCTGATCGATCATCCGGACGTGGATCAGGTGGTGGGAGCCCGAACGAGCGAGCAGGGCACGCACAAGATCCTGCGGGTGCCGGCCAAGTGGATGATCCGCAAGACGGCCGAGCGGCTGACTTCGGCCAAGATCCCCGATCTGAACTCAGGGCTGAGGGCGTTCCGACGCGAGGTGGCACTGCCCTACCTTCGGCTGCTGCCGCCCGGCTTCTCCTGCGTCACCACGATCACGATGTCGTTCCTGTCCAACCAGCACCCGTTGGAGTACCTCGAGATCGACTACGCCAAGCGGGCGGGGACGTCGAAGTTCCACTTCGTCAAGGACGCCTACCGCTACATCCTCCAGGTGCTGCGGATGGTCATGTACTTCAATCCGATCAAGGTGCTGATGCCGCTCGGACTGGCAGCGCTCGGCATCGGGTTCGTCAAGGCCGTGGTGGACGTCATCCGCTACGACTTCAGAATTACCACGAACTCGATGCTCCTGTTCGTGACCGGGATGATCATCATCGCGCTGGCGCTGCTGGCCGACCTCATCGTGCGATCCCGCGACTGACGCAGCCGCGGGAGCCGGTCGGTGTACAGGGCGCGCTCCCTGACGCTGCAACCGGTCACTTACGACACCGTTTCGGCAGTCGACCTTGTCGTCAGTGACCACTTTCGCTGTCCCGCATCCAGTCGTGGCGCCGCCGACGAGCCCGGGTCTCATCATCGCTGTCGAGACCGTCAGCGCGCGCAGTCCCGAAGACTTCTCCTTGACAGAACGTAGCCGTCACACGAATCTGTGTGATGTTGGGCTGAACCGGGCGTCGGTAGCGGCCGACGTGTCCGGAAGGCACGGTATGAGAACCCGTCGATTGCTTTTCGTGGTCGCGTGCGTCGTGGCCGGTCAAGGACTCACCGTCCAGCCGGCGTCGGCGGGTACCGCGCAGCTGCTGTTCGAGATGCCGTTTCCCTGCGGACAGGACTGGCAGGTGGCAACGCACGCCTACCACGGCGACGGGGACTACGCGACCGACTGGAATCAAGGCTCCGGCGATGACGACCTCGGCAAAGGGGTCGTGGCGAGCTACGGCGGGATCGCCACTATCCATCCGCTGACCGGGGCCCGGCAGCAGGCCGACCCACCGATCAACCCCGGGGCGCCAGGCGCACTCGGCGCCGAGGGCGCCGGGAACTACGTCGTGATCGAGCATGCCGACGGCTGGGCGACCCGCTACCTGCATCTGGACACCATCACGATCGGCAACGGACCGGTCCGGCGCGGGCAGCAGATCGGGACGGTCGGCAGCACTGGAGCCACCAGCTCGCACCTGCACTACGAGCAGGAACTCGACGGCGTCGACCAGCACGTGAGTTTCAACGGGCGCCCGATAGACCGGAGCTACACCTACAACGGCCCGACGTACCGCAGCCACAACTGCAGCGACGGCGTTGGCGCCGTCCGCGACGTCACGGGGTCGGCGAAGTGGTACCTGGACTTCAATCGAAACGCGGTCAGCGACCGGACGGTGTCTTTCGGCCTGAGCTCGGACCTCGTCGTGTCCGGCGATTGGGACGGTGACGGCGGCGAAGGGATCGGGGTCTACCGGCCGTCGGCCGGAACCTGGCACCTCGACTATGACGCCAACGGCGGGTCGGATCAGGTCGTGCGGTACGGGCTGGCCACGGACCTGCCGCTGACCGGTGACTGGAACGGCGACGGCCGCGCGGACATCGGCGTCTTCCGTGCCTCCGACGGGATGTTCATGCTCGACATCGGCCGCGACGGGGGGGACGAACACCCGCGTGACGTACGGAGTACCGACCGACATCCCGGTCGTCGGAGACTGGGACGGCAACGGCAGGGCGTCGGTCGGCGTCTTCCGCCCGAGCAACAACACCTGGTATCTCGACAACACCAACGACGGCCGCACCGATGTCAGCCTCAGCTTCGGCCGCGGTGACGACGGGCCCGTGGTCGGCGACTGGGACGGCGACGGGGCCGACTCGATCGGCGTGTTCCGCTCCTCGACCGGCACCTGGTACCTGGACTACGACAACGACGGTGGGTCGGACGGATCCGTCGAGTACGGGATCGCGGGCGATCGGGTGATCGCCGGCGACTGGCGCTCGCCCTAGTCGGAGCGCGGGTCCGACATCTACTGGGTGGATCGGGGACCGGGGACCCGGGCGCGGGCGACCAGCCCGGTGCCGCGGGTGGGGAAACGGCGCTGGATCCGCCGGAACGGCGCGGTCAGCACCTGGGTCGCCGGGCCCATCCAGTCCTTCGGCTGCAAGACCCGGCCGCTCCCGGCGGTCCGCTCCTCCATCACCTCGGGAGCGGCGGTCACGGTCGGCGAGAAGTGGTCCGACGCGGCACCGGGTGCGACCGTCTGCGCCGACTCGAGCCGGCGGCCGAGCAGGAAGTTGCGCCCGTGTTCCAGGACGTAGCCCAGCGGTACGCCGTACACGACGGTCCTGATCTCCTCGAGGCCGCATCGTCGCAGGAGGTCGGTCATCTGCTCGGGCGAATAGCGCCGGAAGTGTCCGGCGAAGACGTCGGCCTTGGCGAAACGTTCCTGGAAGGCCGGAACGCTGATCAGCAGGTGCCCGCCGGGGTTGATGCTGTCCATCCAGCTGCGAACGGCGGCTTCCTGGTCGTCGATGTGCTCGAGAACCTCGAAGGCGCAGACCAGGTCGAAGCGCCGGTCGGGTTCCACGACATCGAAGCTCATCCCGTGCCGGACCTCGCCGCGTCCGACCGCGCGGAGGCGCGCCTTGGCGGTGGCGTACGACGTACCGTCCGGCTCGACCCCGAGGTAGTCGTAGGTGGTTGCCAGGCGGGCGGCGAAACCGCCCTGCCCGCAACCGATCTCCAGCAGGCTGCCGCCCCCGGGCGGGAGCAGGCGGGACACCACGTCGTAGCGCAGCCAGGCGTTGGGTGTGAGCGGGGGCGCAGACACGAGCGACAGTCCTCCAGGCAAGCGGTCAGCGGGCAAACAGCCGAGTGAGAAGGGGCTCGACGATGACAGGTGGGCTGAACCGCCGATCGGCCACGGTAGCAGCGGCCGAGCGCATGGCGACCAGCAATTCCCGGTCCGCACGCAGGCGTCGAAGCGCATCGGCCAGCGCCGCGGCGTCTCCAGCCGGGACGAAACAGGCCGCGTCACCGAGGGTACGGCGTTGGGGCGGCGTATCCGAGGTGACGAGCGCGCAGCCGGCGGCCGCCCCCTGGAAGACCTTGTTCGGCACCACCCGGTGGCCTTTGTCGCCTGTTCCGAAGATGCCGAGGCAGACGTCGTGGGCGCCGACCGTCGCGGGCAGCTCCTCCGACTCGACCCACGGCACCCACCGCACCGACGGGTTGCCCGCAGCAGCCTGTTGAGCGCCGGCCAGGTCCTGGCCGCTGCCGATCATCAACAGCTGAATGCCCGGCTCGTCGGCGAGCAGCCCGGCGGCCTCTCCGATGGTCACCGCGCCCTGCAACGGAGTGAAGAGTCCGAAGAACACGACCCGCAGTAGGTCGTCCTCGTGCTCGACGGCGCGCCGCGAGGCGAACCAGACCGCCGGGGCGCCGACCGGCACGACGCACGCTTTGGCACGCTGCCGCGACGGCAGCATGTCTGCGTGCTCATCGGTGTCCAGGACGACGACGCCGCTGGCCGCGACGGCGAGCCGGTCCAGACCCCTCAGCAGGCGTTGCTTCATCCCGCCCGCGCCGCGGTCCTTCGCGGTGTCCGAGGCAAAGATGAGCATGTCGTGGACGATCGCCCTCCGGCGGAAGAGCAACCGCGCCAGCAGCACGTCGAAGTGACCGAGATATCCGACGAGGACGACGTCTGGTGGACGTGCACGCGCAGACCGCAGACCGTGTCGGGCCAGCCAGGACCAGCACCGAAGCACTCTGAGGAGCAGCCCGGGCAGCCGCCACGGCTGCTGCAGGAGCCGGACCCGCTCCGCAGTCGAGAGTCCGAGCGGACGACGTACCTCCTCCACCGTGACCCCGCTGGCGCGAAGGCCTTGGATGAGGATGCTGGCCCGCGGATGGGTTCGGACGTCGTACGTCCCCCAGGCCAACACCCGCACGCGCGATGTCCTTTCCGCCGACTGCCGAGCGGCATTCTACGGTCGTGCCACCAGGTGGATCCGCCGGTGCTGACTACCCTTCGACCGTGACCCCCGCTGCGGCCACCCGGCCGCGCCTCCTCCGCCAGGTCTTGACGATCGCCTTCGTCACCGTCGGCGTGGCGGCGGCAGTCGTCGTGATCTGGCTACGCCGTGACGACGTTGGAGAGGCGCTGTCGAAGCTGTCGGTGCTGGCCGCGGTCGGTTCATTCGTGGCGGGCACGGCGGCGAGTTACGCGACGATGCTGGCATGGCGGGCGCTGCTCGCAGACTTCGGGACGCCGCTGCCGCTGACGGCGGCGGGCCGGGTGTTCTTCCTCGGCCAGCTCGGCAAGTACCTGCCTGGCTCGATCTGGCCGGTCATGGCGCAGATGGAGTTGGGCCGCGAGTACGGCGTACGGCGGGCCAATTCCGGCGCCGCCGCCACGTTGATGCTCGTGCTGGCTGCCGTGACCGGCACCGGTGTTGCCGCGGCGATCCTGCCGCTTGCCTCCGACGGCCTGCTCGCGGAGTACCGCTGGGTGGCCCTCGCCGCAGTTGCGCTACTGGCCTTCCTGCACCCGCAGCTGCAGCAATGGCTGGCCGCACTCGCCGGTCGGCTGATCCGCCGCGGCCTTGCGCTGCCCCGCTCGAGCGCCCGCGGCATGGCCATCGCAGGGTTGTGGATGATGGCCGCCTGGGCGTTGTTCGGCTTGCATCTGCACCTGCTCGTAGCCTCGACCTGCTCGTGCGACACCTCGCCCCTGCTGAACATCGGCATCTTCGCGCTGGCCTGGGTCAGCGGCTTCCTGTTCGTCATCGCCCCGGCCGGAGCGGGGGTGCGGGAGGGCGTCCTGGTCCTCGGACTGGCCTCGGTCCTCGATCCGGCGGCGGCGCTCCTTGTGGCGTTGATCTCCCGGGTGCTCCTGACGGTGACCGACCTCGGCCTGGCCGCCGCGGGAGTGCTTGCTGCCCGCCGCCGCCGAGGGGGTATTGGCACCGCCGCACCCTGAGACTTATGGCGTGACCATGATCCTGAGCTGCTCGGCGTAGTCGTACTCCGGCTCGGTCCCACCCCCTGGAGCGGGATGTTCGCACCGGGAAGCCGCATGCACCTTCACCGTGTAGGTCCCTGGTTCTGGGTATCTGTGCGCCACCCGCCCGGTGAGCAAAGTCCCGGCCCGAGGGACGAACGATGTCGCCGGCGTTCCGTCACCCGGGTCCAGAGTGACGAGCGGGTCGCAGCCGCTCGCCCCGACCGGCTCGTAGCGCTCGCTGTCGATTGTCAGCAGTACGGGATTGCCGACGACGGGAGCCGGATTGGAGACGCAGAGTCCTACCTCGTAAAGGCTGTTGCCGATGCAGGATTGCGCATCGCTCTGGTACACGACCGAGGTCTCGTCGGCGAGCCGTGCGGCGTCGCCGTCCTCCGGATCGTCGACGAGCACGGCGGAGGAGACCGCCAGGACCCCGCTGAACAGCGCGCCGCGACCTTCCGGTGAGGTCACTGAGGTCGCCGGCAGGCGAAGCGCGGGGAGGAGCGTCTGCAGCAATGGACGGTCCACGATCCCGCCGGGCGTGTGATCGTGACCGGAGCCGATGCCGCCGTTGCGAACGAGCGCCAGACCGAGGGATGCACCTGCCGTCGTGATGCTGCACGAGTCGTGACACGTGCCACTTACCAGCCCTGGTCCGTGCACCAGCCTGCGCAGCACCTCGTCGACAGGTGCCAGTGGCACGTCACCAATAGCTTGCAGATGCAGCAGGGACGCGGACGCGCTGACTACCTCTCCCGCACCGTTGACTGTTGCGCCCGCGTACGGGCCGAGCAGCGGGTGGCCGTCCACCGACAGCCCCAGCTGGACGTGGATGTCCTCGCCGATGCAGTAACCCCCCGAGGCGATCTCGACATCGATCCCGAGCCGCTTGAAGAATGCGCGGACGGGCTCCTCGTGCAGCGGGGTGCCTGCTGGGCATGGGCCTTCGACCGGTGCTTCTCGCTGCGGGATCTGGCTGGCACTCCACGCCTCTTGTACCCAGGACCAGCTCTCGCCGACGGCGCCTGCCTGGCCGAAGAAGTCGGTGTAGAAGGTGAACCAGCCGTCGCCGGCGTCGAAGCCCGTCAGATCGCCGGTCGTGGCTCGCGGCGGCAGCCCGGGCTGAACCGGACCGCCGGCGTGCGCTTCGGCGAGTGCTAGCAGATCGGCGACGCTCGGCGGCACGACCTGATACGCCGGGCCTGTTTCCGCCAGCTCGGGAATCTCATCGACCACGACGGACCGGTGCTCGAGTTCGAGATCGTCGAGCAGGATGCCGCGAAAAGCCTCGTACGGGTCCCGGGGCGCGGTTTGCTCGGACGGGCCTGGGGCGCAGGCCCCCAGCAAGGCGAGGACGGCGATGAGGGCCGGCCCAGTGACTCGTCCGTGTCCGTTCCGCATGCGGCCTCCAGAGCACAGGCTCGGCTACGCCGCTGCGGATGTCCAGCGGCCGGCGAAGGTCCCGTGCCATCAGGCCGCGTTGGCTAGGGTTCCAGTCGTGAGTCGTCTGTCGGTGCCCGTCGCGCTGCTGTGCCTCGGTGTGCTGACTGCCTGCTCGGCTCAGATTCCCGGCCAGGGAAGGCCGGCGCCGTTCTCCACCGGCACCCCCACACCCACCACCGCGACGCCGACGCCGCCGCCCCGATTCGGTCCCGGCACCGTCACCGAATCCCATCGGATCGCCGGCGCCGTCGTGCTCGTCGGCCAGCTGTTGCCGCACCTGGTCGAGACCTGCACCCCGTCCGGGCCGTTCGTGAATCCCGAAGAGACCGAAGGGGCGGGAGGTCTGTTCATCGCCGGGACCGCCGTGCCGACGCTCACCCAATACGGCTTCGTCGCCGGGTGGGCGTCCTGCCAGACCGCGCCCGATGTCAGGGCGAGCACGGTGTTCGTCGCCGAGATGTCAGACCCTGACTCCGCGGCGGCTGCAGCGGACGCGCTCGCCGGCTCGCTGGCGGTGGAAGGCTACGAGGCAGGTGAGCTGCCCGACGCCCCTGATGCCAGGGTCCTCTCGCTCGAGCGGACGGCGGACCAGGACGGTGAGGACTCCGTCAGCCTGCAGATCCTCGTGCCGATGGAGCGGATGCTCGTCTACGTCTTCCATGCCGACGTGGACGCGGAGCAGGCGGCGCAGAACGCCACGCTGGTCCTGGCTGAACAGGCAGAGCTGCTCGCCGACTTCACTCCCACGCCGCAGCCCCGGGTCCCGGCCTTGAACCCCGACCCGTTCAACTTGGCGCGACGCGTCATCGACACCCCGGGGGAGGAGACCAACTACACCGGCAGCTACGACCTGGACAGCTACCTCAGGGTCGCCCTCGCCCCAGACACCGAGCAGCAGATTCTGATGGCGAACGGGTTCGTCGGGACCTACCTCAATCAGAGCAACGACGTGGACGGGCTGGGTTATCAGGCCGTGGTCTACGAATTCGGGTCCCTGCCGGAGGCCGACGCCGCATATCAGGCGTTTCGGGGCATTGAGGAAACGGAGTTCGACAACCGCACAACGTTCGTCGTCCCTGAACTGCCGACCACACCCTGCTATTACTTCCCTGCCGCTGAGGGCAGCGACGTGCTGTACCAGCGCTGCTACGTCCGGGTCCGCACATATCTGGGGTCGGTGGATGTGTACGGCGTCACGGACCCGCTCGACACCGGCCAGATCCGGATGCTGCTCAGGTCGCAACGGACGGCAATGGACAACTGAGACCTGAGCGTTGGCAGCCGGCGGGAGCCAGACCACTGGTTAGGGTGCCCATGTGAGGGGGCCACGGGGGACGGGTGCAGGCCCCGAAGCAAAGCCCGAGACCACCCGGCGGCCCCGGCCCGACGCCGGCACTGTGGCTGCTTGGGTTGCCATCGCCGCGTTCGTCGTGGTCACCCTCGGTCCGTCGCTGCTGGGGCTGCGCACCTTCGTCGGGATCGACCTGATCCAACTCTCGCCGCCGTACGCCCGGGCCGCACCGCTGGACCAGACGGTGCAGAACATCTTCGTCCGGGACAACGTCGACGGACTGATGCCCGCGTACTCGGAGTTTCGGCAGCGGCTGACCGACGGCGATATCGCGAGCTGGGCGCCGGGCCGCTCCGGCGGTGGCCCGCTGTCGGCGGTCCCGTCACTCGGGTTGTTCAGTCCGCTCTCGCTGCCCTACTGGGCGCTACCGACCTGGCTGGCCGTGGGCTACACACAGCTGCTCACGATCGCGGTGGCCATCGGCGGGATGGCGTTGTTCCTGCGCCGGCTGCGCTGCGGCTGGGCGGCGGCGTTGCTG
>Ga0136612_10000385_pt1 | contig 15443 bp, 17 predicted proteins | sample AntDryUQ224A2306_2_FD_106644 | JGI IMG/M metagenome (GOLD analysis project Ga0136612, IMG submission 106644) | Polar desert sand microbial communities from Dry Valleys, Antarctica - metaG UQ224A (23.06) | ecosystem: Environmental > Terrestrial > Soil > Desert | place: Antarctica: Dry Valley... | reverse complement strand
TGAAGGGGAGGTATCCGATCTCGCCCGCCGCGCCGTTCGCGCCGCGGTAGAGCCGGCCGCCGATGAGCAGCCCGCCGCCGATGCCGTAGCCGGCCTGGACGAACAGGGCGTCCTCGATCCCCTGCGCGGCACCGCGCCATCGCTCCGCGAGCACCGCGAGGTGTACCTCGTTCTCGACCAGCACCGGGCACGAGAACGAGCGCTGCAATCGCCTCGCGAGCGGCAGGCCCTCCCAGCCGCCGAGCTGTGGAGCCAGCGCGAGCCGCCCGGTCGCGGGATCGACGACCCCGGGCGTCCCGACGCCGACCGCCTCGAGCCTCGTGCGGGAGATCTGGGCCTGCCGGAGCGCCGCCGTGGCTGCTGCCCGCACGTGCGCCAGCAGCGCCTCGGACCCCGACCGCTGACGGGCGCTGACACGCCGCCGCTCGGATGCGACCACGTCGCCGTTCAGATCTGCGACGAGGACGAGCACCTTGTTCGCGCCGATGTCGACTCCGAGGACGTAGCCGAGGTCGGCGCGGAAGCGGAGGAGGCGCGCCCTCCGGCCGGGGCGAGGCGGGCTCTGCGAGCCGTTGGCCGTGCTCTCGACGATCGTCTCGTCCCGCAACAGCGTCTCGACGACCTCGTTGACAGTCGGCTTCGAGAGTCCGATCATCTGCGCCAGCGCCGCACGCGAGATCGGGCCCTGACTCCGGATCGCTTTCAGGACGTGAGCCGAGTTCAGCCGCCGAAGGAGCTGTGGGGAACCCGCTGGAAGTCGTGTGACCATGCTCTTGACCTTACTCGCCGACCGATGATAGAAAGGTTTACTAACTAATCGCAAGGGGGCAGGAGTCAATCTCGCTCGAGGCGCTCGACCGCTCCAGGTTCGATCACATCGGTCTCATCACCGACGACCAGAAGCCAGGCGATTCTTTCGTCGAGGCCACGCGCGTCTGGGTGACGAGCCCACGCGCCAATCCGTACAACGTCGAGTGGCTCCGCTTCGAGCCCGACACCCCCGTGTCCGGGCCGCTGCGCGAGCAGCCACATGTCGCCTATCGGGTCGACGACCTGTCCGACGCGCTCGAGGGTCACACGGTGCTCGCCGAGCCCTTCGACCCGACAGGTCGGGGCGACGGCTTCCTCCGGGTCGCCTTCGTCCTGGTCGACGGAGCCGTCATCGAGTTGATGGAGTATGGCGACCCCGGCGAGAAAGGCTGGTTCTAGTGGAGCCCAAGATGCGGGTCGAGGGTGCCACGAAGACCTACGAATCGAAGAGCGGTCCCGTGCGGGCGCTCGAGGACTTCTCGCTCGAGGTGCGCGAGGGCGAGCTCGTCTGCGTGCTCGGCCCGAGCGGCTGCGGCAAGACGACGTTGCTCTGGTCGATGTCGGGCCTGCACGCGCTGACGAGCGGACGCATCCTGCTCGACGGCACGCCGGTGAATGGTCCGCGCCCCGAGGAGATCGGAATGATCTTCCAGGAGGCCAACCTCCTGCCCTGGCGCAACCTCCGCCAGAACGTCAACTTCCCGTTCGAGATCAAGAATCGGCCGGTGGACAGGCAACGCGTCGAGGCGCTGCTGCACGAGACCGGCCTGGCCGAGTTCGGCGGCTCGATGCCCGGCGAGCTCTCGGGCGGAATGCAGCAGCGGGCGTCGATCGTCCGCGCCCTCGCCCAGAACCCGAGCGTCCTGCTGATGGACGAGCCGTTCGGCGCCCTCGACGCCTTCACGCGCGACGAGATGAACCTGCTGCTGCTCCGACTCTGGAGCGAGAGCGGCCAGACGATCGTGTTCGTGACGCACAACATCACCGAGGCGATCTTCCTGGCCGACCGGGTCGTCGTGATGACGCCCCGACCGGGGCGACTCGCGCATATCTACGACATCGACCTCCCGAGACCGCGCACGATCGATCTGACCTTCCAGCCGAGCTTCATCGAGCTCATCCAGGACATGAAGCGCACCGTCGAGACCGGCGGGCGGGCGCTCGTGGAGGTGGAGTGAGCGGCAACGTCCCGAGCGAGCTGCGCGACGAGATCCCGAGGTTCGAGCAGCGTGCCGCCGGCGATCACGGCCCGATCGACTGGACTGCGCTCACGGCGATGCGCACCGCCAAGAGCGCACTGGAGATCGGCACGATCGTCGCGCTCGCCGCGTTCGTCTTCTTCGGCCTCGAGGTGCTCCTGCGCTGGACGAACACGCCGACATACGTCTTCCCGAAGCCGATCGCGGTCGTTCGCACGCTCGTGAACGAGTTCACCAGCGTCTACGCGCACCACCTGTGGGTGACGATGTACGAGTTCCTCGTCGGCTACGCGATCGGAGCCGCGATCGGCCTGCTGCTCGCCGCGCTGATCACCCAGAAGCCCTTCGCGGAGAAGGTGATCGCGCCGTACATCCTGATCATGGTGACGACGCCGATGATCGCGTTCGTCCCCTTCCTGCGCCTCAAGCTCGGCTTTGGGTCGTGGCCGCTGATCATCGCGGTCGCGCTCGCCGCAGGGCCGATGGTGATGATCAACTCCGCGACCGGCTTCCGGCGCACCGACCTCGCGAAGATTGCGCTCGCACGTTCCTACGGCGCCTCCACGATCCAGATCTTCCGTAAGATCCGGTTCCCGCTCGCACTGCCGATGATCATCGTCGGCTTTATGGTCGGCTCGATCTTCGGCCTGTTGACCGCCGTCGGCGGTGGGATGGTCGCCGCGAGCGAGGAGGGAGGGCTCGGCGAGCGGCTCGTCTACTACTCGTCGCTCGCCCGGATGGATCAGTTCGGCGCCGTGATCCTGATCATCGCGGCGCTCGGGGTGAGCATCTACGTCCTGTTCTACTTCATCGGCAAGCGCTGGGCCAGCTGGGAGGCCTAGGGCAATTGGAAGGAGGAGGGATGCACGAAAGCACCATTTCGCGCCGCGAGCTCTTGAAGCGCGGTGCGCTGGGCACGGCGGCCCTGTCCGCCGGCTCGCTGCTGTCCGCCGAGGGCGCCTTCGGGCGCTCGGGAGGGTCGCTCCAGACGGTGCGGTGGATCTCACCGCGCGGCACGTTGCAGGTGATGGACGACTTCAACCTGTGGGTGCCGGTCAAGATGGGCTACTTCAAGAACCTCGGCATCGACGCGAAGCTGATCGCCGGCTCTGTCTCGGACGCGCTCGCGTCGACGAAGTTCGTGGCGCAGAACAAGGCCGACATGGGCTACCCGTCGCCGGGCGTGCTCACGTCGTCGATCGACAGCGGGATCGCGGTCAAGTCCGTCTGGGACATGATCTCTGGGCAGGTCTTCGACTTCGCGCTGCCTCTGAACAGCAAGATCACGTCGCCGAAGCAGCTTGCCGGCAAGAGGATCGCGCTCGGCAGCACGGGCTGGAAGGTGATCGTCGACCCCATGCTCGTCGAGCTCGGCATCGACCCGAAGTCCGTCAGGTACGTCGCGGCGGGCGCCCAGTGGACGCAGGCTGCGGCAACGGGAAAGGCCGACGCGGCGCTCGCCTGGGAGGGCCTGCGGGCGCAGCTCGCCGGTCAGGGGCTGAAGCTCAAGTACCTGATCGGGACGACGTGGTCGAAGCACCCGTCGAACGTCTACTCGGTGCGAGCCTCGGATCTCAGCGACCCGGCGAAGAAAGAGCTGTACACGCGCTTCCTCCAGGGCGTGATCATGGGCCTCGAGTTCACCCGCGCGAACCCGCGGGCGGCCGCTCAGATCACGTACGAGTCGCTGCCCGACCTGAAGAAGACACTCAAGCCGCAGCTCGCGCTGGACTCGATGCTCGAGCTCGCCCACGCCTACGGCACGAGCCACATTCGCGGTCAGGGCTGGGGCTACAACTACCGGGCCGGCTGGGCGGACTACCTGAAGATCGTCAAAGACCTCGGCCAGACGAAGAAGCTGCTGTCGACGAGCGACGTCTTCACGAACGAGCTTCAGGCGGCTGCGAACAAGAAGGCCAACGTCAACCGCGCGCGCTCGGATGCGAAGGCGTTCAAGCTCAACGCGGCCTTCTCCAAGACGAAGGTCAGGGCCGGCTTCAAGATGTAGTCCACCCGCGCGGGGCGTCCCTGAGCAGGGGCGCCCCGCGCCTCGCTCTGGAGGCGCTGATGACGAACTCGCTCGCGGGTCATACCAACACGTACCACACCTACTCACACGACGAGGCGCTGAAAGGCATCGCGGCTGCGGGCTTCAAGGCTGTCGAGCTGTCGGCCGTGCAGGGCTGGACGGAGCACGTCGACCTCGACGCCGACCGGGGGGAGCTCCGGCGGAAGCTGGACGGCTACGGACTCTCCCCGGTGAGCCTGTCGGCGCACTCGGATCTGACGACCGCCAAAGGCCTCGAGTACGGGCTGAAAGCGGTGCGTTGGGCGGGGGAGTACGGCATCCCGATCGTCAACACCGCCGTCGGCGGCCACCAGTCCGCCGACGAGAACGAGGCGGCGTTCCTCGCCAACATCCACACGCTGGCCGACGAGGCGGAGGCGGCGGGCGTCGTCGTCGGCCTCGAGATCCACGGCGACATCATGGCGTCGGGCGCCGTCACGCTGCCGCTGCTGGAGAAGATCGGGCGCGACTCCGTGGGGATCAACTACGACACCGCAAACGTCGTCTTCTACTCGGGCGACAGCGCGGTCGAGGACATCCCCAAGGTCGCCGACCGGATCGTCCACGTCCACCTGAAGGACACGACCGGGGGCAAGGGGGTCTGGAACTTCGGCGCGATCGGCAGCGGCGTCGTCGACTTCGCCCGCGTGCTGGCGATGTTGCGGGAGGCCGGCTACTCCGGACCGTACTCGGCCGAGCTCGAGTTCACGGGCGAGCCCTGGCCGCCGCTGGACGAGGTGAACGAGGCCATGCGGCGCTCGTACGAGCACCTCGGATCGCTGGGTCTGCGGTGAAGCGCTACATGCCCGAGATGACGAACCTCCAGGTGCGCGAGTACATGGACGGCGGCGGGCGGATGGTGCTCGTCCCCGTCGGCTCGACCGAGGATCATGGCGACCACGGGCCGCTCTGGACGGACGTCTACATCCCGCTCGAGGTGTGCAAGCGCGCCGCCGAGGAGCTGGACGCGCTCGTCGGCCCGCCCGTTCCCTTCGGCCTGGCACCGGATCACCGCGGCGCGAGCGGGCTCGTCTACGTGCGGCTCGAGACGTTCGTGTCGCTCCTGCGCGACATCTGCGTGACGCTCGCGGAAGCGGGGTTCGAGCGGATCGCGCTCGTGAACGGCCACTACGTCAACTCGTGGGCGATGCAGTACGCCGCGGCGCAGCTCTTCGACGAGCTTCCACAGGGCGTGCGGGTCTACCCGTTCCCGTACTGGCAGGGGCTCCGTCCGGAGGAGGCCCAGGAGTACCTGTCGGGGAGCGCCGGGCTGCACGCGAATGTGGGCGAGACCTCGGCGGTGCTCGCGATCGACCCGGAGCTGTGCGACATGGAACGCGTGCGCGACTTCGTGCCCGAGTTCCGCGAGCTCCGGACGAGCCCGCTGGCGCTGCTCGACCCGGTCTTCCTCTCGACGCCCGGCTCCTTCTGGGCGCTGCTCGAAGACGGCGGCGGCGTGTGGGGCAATCCAAGCGAGTCGACGGCGGAGAAGGGCGAGCAGTTCCTGCAGTGGGGAGCGACCGCGGTCGTCAACCTCGTGCGCGACATGGAGGAGCTGCACGACCGCATCGCGCCCCGATACGAGCGGTTCAGAGCACCACGCCGATGATCACCGTGGCGATTCTCGGCGGTGGCTTCATGGGAGCCTCGCACGCCGCGAACTACGCGCGGCTGGACGGGCGCGTCCGCGTGAAGACGGTCGTCTCGCGCTCGGGGAGCGACCGCGCCGCGGCCGTGGCGGCGTCGGTGCAGGCCGAGCTCACAACGGACGTCGAGAGCGCGATCCGCGATCCGGAGGTCGACGTTGTCGACATCTGCCTGCCGACGCAGCTCCATCGCGAGGCGGCCGAGTCCGCCTTGGCCGCGGAGAAGCACGTGTTTCTCGAGAAGCCGATCGCGCTGACGCTCGACGATGCCGACGCGATCGTGGCCGCGGCGGAGCGGAGCGGGCGCTTCCTGATGGTCGGGCTCGTCCTTCGCTTCTGGCCCGAGTACGTCGAGCTGCGCCGCCGGGTGGCGGCGGGCGAGCTCGGGCGGCCGCTCGCCGTCTCCACCCTCCGGCTCTCGCCGCCGGCGGACTGGAACGACTGGATGGCGGATTCCGCCCAGTCCGGGGGCGTCCCGGTCGACCTGCTCATCCACGATTTCGACCAGATGAACTGGCTGCTCGGCACACCCCGGCGGGTGTACGCACGGGCGCCCGTGCCCGAGCACGTGTTCTCGATCGTCGAGTACGACGGTGCGCAGGGAATCGCCGAGGGGTCGATGGCGATGCCGCGCTCGTACCCGTTCTCGAGCAATGTCAGGGTCGTCTGCGAGAACGGCACAGCCGAGTACGCGTTCGACGCAGCGCCCGCCGAGGAGGGGGGCAACATCGGAGCGAGCGACGCCGCACGCGGCTTGCGGCTCTATCCGCGCGACGGCGAGCCGGCGACCGTGCCGGTCGAGAGCGCCGATCCGTGGGGTCCCGAGCTCGAGTACTTCGTCGAGTGCGTCGAGCGCGGGCGCAAGCCGGATCGGGGCACGGGCGAGCAGGCGCGGCTTGCGCTCGCGCTCTCGCTGGCCGCTGCCCGGTCGCTCAGCAGCGGCCGGCCCGAGGACGTCGACGGGTGAGTCCACCCGTTGCCTGACGTCGTCTGCCTCGGGATCCTCGTGGCTGACGTGATAGCCCGCCCGGTCGGGCGGGTGCCGGAGCGGGGCACGCTCGGGCTCGTCGACGAGGTCTCGCTCCGGGGCGGGGGCTGCGCGCTGAACACGGCGACAGCGCTGTCGCGGCTCGGTCTCGGAGCCGCCTGCGCAGGCAAGGTGGGCGCTGACGCGTTCGGCGACTTCCTGCTCTCGCTGCTCGACGAGCGCGGTGTCGACGGCGCGCTCGTGCTGCGAGACCCCGCGGTAGCGACCTCGGCGAGCGTCGTCCTCGTCGACCTCGACGGTGAGCGCACCTTCCTGCACGTCCCCGGCGCGAACGGCGAGCTGCGCGCCGAGGAGCTCGACCGCGAACGGCTGCTGGACGCTCGCGCGCTCCACGTCGCGGGCGCCCTCGTGCTGCCGGCGCTCGACGGAGAGCCGACGGCCGCCCTGCTCGCGGAAGCGCGCCGGCGCGGAATCATGACGTCGCTGGACACGGTCTGGGACGCGACCGGCGGCTGGAATCGGCTCGAGCCGTGCCTGACGCACCTCGACCTGCTTTGCGCCAGCCACTCGGAAGCGACTGCCCTCACCGGCGAGACCATGCCGAGCCGTGCGGCGGCCTGGCTGCGGGCGCGGGGCGTGCGGGACGTGGCGATCAAGCTCGGCTCGCGCGGCTGCTACATCGAGGGGGACGAGTTCACGGGGCACGTCACGGCGCCCCGCGTGCACGTCGTCGACTCCACGGGGGCGGGTGACGCCTTCGCCGGGGGACTTCTCTACGGGCGTCTCGTCGGCTGGCCGCTCGAGCGCGCCGCCGCGTTCGCGAACGCGGTCGGCGCAGCCGCGACCACCGCAGTCGGAGCGGCCGAGGGACTCCCGACCCTCGAGCAGGCGCTCGCGTGACGGCGCGGCTGAATCGGCTCTTCGCGAGGGACGGGAAGTGCTTCGACGTCGCCGTCGACCACGGCCTCTTCGGCGAAGCCTCCTTCCTCACCGGGATCGAGCAGATGGAGAAAACCGTGGCCACGCTCGTCGACGCCGCACCCGACGCGATCCAGCTCTCACCGGGGCAGGCCGCGCTGCTCGCCCGGCTGCCGGGCCCCAAGCCCGGGCTCGTGCTGCGGACGGACGTCGCCAACGTGTACGGGAGCGCCCGCCCGCGCCACCTGTTCAGCGAGCTCCTCGACGACGCCGTCGGGCAGGCCCTGCGGCTCGACGCAGTCTGCGTCGTCGTCAACCTGCTCGAGCTCCCGGGCGAGCCCGAGCTGCTCCGGCAATGCATCCGGAACGTCGCGCGGCTACGCACCGCGTGCGCGCCGGTCGGGATGCCGTTGATGGTCGAGCCGCTCGTCTTCAAGCCCGGTGAGCGCGGATACGGGTCGGACGGCGACCCCGAGAAGATCGTCCCGCTCGTCCGGCAGGCGGTCGAGCTGGGAGCGGACGTGATCAAGGCCGATCCGACCGACGAGCTCGCCGACTACCCGCGGGTGCTCGAGGCGGCGGAACCGAGGCCGCTGCTCGTGCGAGGCGGGGGGCGGGCCTCCGAGGAGGAGGTGCTGCAGCGAACCGCCGAGGTGATGCGGCTGGGGGCAGCCGGCATCGTGTACGGCCGCAACGTGATCCAGCATCCAGACCCGGCCGGGATGACGCGGCGGCTGATGAAGATCGTCCATGGCTGAGCGCGTGGTCCGCTTCGGCGTGATCGGCGGGGGCTTGATGGGCCGCGAGTTCGCGAGCGCGGCGGCGCGTTGGGTGCACCTGGAGCCGCTGGGCGTTCGGCCGCAGCTCGCCGTCGTCTGCGACCCGAACCCGGAGGTGCTGTCGTGGTACGAGCGCCTCGAGCCGGTGCCGCGGCTAGTCGCCGACTACCACGACCTGCTCGCCGACGAGTCGATCGAGGGGGTCTACTGCGCCGTCCCGCACCACCTGCACCGGGAGATCTTCGTCGCCACCCTGGAGGCCGGGAAGCACCTGCTCGGCGAGAAGCCGTTCGGCATCGACCTCCAGGCCAATGACGCGATCAGCAGCGCGGCCGCCGCCAGGCCCGACCTGCTCCTCCGCTGCTCATCCGAGCTGCCGTTCTACCCGGGCGGCCAGGAGGTTGCCCGCTGGATCCGCGAGCGTCGCTTCGGCCGCGTGCTCGAGGTGCGCTCGCTCTTCCTGCACTCGAGCGATCTCGACCCGCACAAGCCGATCAACTGGAAGCGGATCGCCGCGCGGAACGGCGAGTACGGCTGCATGGGCGACCTTGGCATGCACGCGCTCCACCTACCGCTGCGGGCGGGCTGGGAGCCCGCGAACGTGCGCGCGATCCTGTCGGATGTCGTCTCAGAACGCCCCGGTGCGGATGGCGAGCTCGTTGCCTGTGACACCTGGGACAACGCCGTCCTCCTGTGCGAGGCCGAGGACGACGGCCACTCGTTCCCGCTGCGGATCGAGACCAAGCGGATCGCTCCGGGCGAGATGAACACCTGGACGATCGAGGTCGACGGCACCGCGGGCTCGATCGCCTACACGACGAAGTTGCAGGGGACGCTGCGCACGATGGCCTACGAGCCCGGCGGCCCGCAGGCCTGGCAGGTCGTCGACCTCGGGTCGGCATCGGCGTACCCCACGATCACCGGTGCCATCTTCGAGTCGGGCTTCTCGGACGCGATCCTGCAGATGTGGGCGGCCTTCCTCGACGAGCTCGCCCACGGACGCGACGGCATGCGCCAGCCGTTCCACTGCGCGACGCCGGGGGAGGCGGCGGCGAGCCATCGGCTCTTCACCGCAGCGCTCGAGTCGCACCGGCTCGGCTCCGTCGTGCAGCTGGACGCCGCGCCCTCGCAACCGGGGCGATCGCCTCAGCACGCCTGACCGGGGAGCCGGCCGAGGCGATCGATGAGCGGGCGACCGACGATCCTCGTTGTCCTAGTATGAGAGGCACATGGCTAGCAACCCCGGAAAAGTTGTCATCAACCTCGCAACCGGGCTCGAGGACGCCGAACGCGTCACCGTCGCATTCCTGGTCGGCGGTGCCGCTGCCGAGCGCGGCAGGCCCGTCGCGATGTTCCTCACCAAGGAAGCCGTCCGTCTCGCCGTGCCCGGTCTGGCGGAGGCCGTCGCCTGCGACGGCTGCCCACCCCTCAGCCGCCTCTTCCAGCAGTACGCCGACAACGGCGGCGAGCTGCTCGTCTGCCCGATCTGCGCCAAGGCCCGCAAGCTCGACGAGGGTGACTTGGTCGGGAACGCGCGCCTCGCGGGCGCAACGCCGCTCTGGGAGTGGATCGGCGACGAGCCCGCGACCGTCTTCAGCTACTAGCCAGGCGGACGTCCTGCTCGAGCGGCCCGCGACCGCCGACTACGCACCGGGAGACCACGGCAGCGTGCAGCCTTCGCCATGACGTACCGCCACGGCCGCTGAAAGTCACCGAGAGGCCTGCATGGCCTGCGGCGGGCTACCACGGGATCGGTAGCCGGCCGCGCTCAGCGGCGGCGGCTCCGTCGTTCAGGCTAGGCCGGAGCCCGTGTGGGTGCCGACCTCCTCCTCAGACTCGCTCGAGGACGACCACAGGGATCTCCCGGTGTGTTTTCGTCTGGTACTCGTCGTAAGGCGGCCACTGCTCAGCTGCGAGCCGCCAGAGGCGCTCGCGCTCGTCGCCCGCCGCCGTTCGGGCACGCGCGGGGAAGACCTCGCCCCTCACCTGCAGCTCGACGTCGGGCTCCCTCTCCAGATTCTTGTACCACCCGGGGTGGTCGGGCGCGCCCCCCTTCGACGCAATGACGACGTAGCCGCCGCCCGCATCCTCGTAGATGAGCGGCTTCGTGCCCTTTCGCCCGGTGTTCCTACCCGTGGTGGTGAGCAGGAGGATCTTCGAGCCACGCCGCCAGATGTGGCCGACCTCACCGTCGGTCTCGCGGTAGCGCCGAACGTGCTCGTCTCCGTGGAGGTTCTCCGCTTTGCTCATCCCCGCCTCTCGCTCGGTGACACTGCAACTTGCGTGTTTACGGCCACAATGCCCACCCGTGCCGGCCTGAGCCCGCGAGGCCCCGGCTCGTCGCCCGCAATCAGATCATTCCGTACGCGCGCTCGGACCCCCGACAAGAGCAGCGTCTTCGATCAGACGCCGAGGGATGCGGAGTCCGCGCGGCAGCTCGATAACGGCGTGCGTCTCGGAGTCGATGCCCGGTCGTCAGGACCTCTCGAGCTCGGTTCCACTCCCGTCGATGACGCCGGTCAGGATCGTGCGCAGCTTCCGGCCGAGCATGCCCTTGAGGGGGCCGACGCGGATCATGTGGCTGGGGTGAGCCAGCTGTTCGCCGCGAGGATCTCGCCCCGGGTCGAGCGCGGCATGTAGACCTAGAAGCCGAGCCCGACGGCCGGGACGATACGCGGCTCCGGGCGCTCCCAGGCGTAGGCGACCGCGGCCAGGCGAGGCGGTGCAGCGACGAGGTCACGCCACGCGACCGCGGCAGCCATGATGTCGAGCTGTCCGAGAAGCGCCGCGAGGCCCTCCTCAGACTGGGTCTCGAAGATGAAGATCGCCTCCTGCTCGGTCAGCAGGAGCTGGTGCTGAGTGAGCGCCGTTCTGGCCGGGTCGAACGGCGGCCCCTTGGCAACCAGCTCGCGGACGCCGGCAAGTGCGCCTGCCCTCAGGGGCACGACCACGGTCGCACGCCGCCGCGCGGAGCCGCGAAAGCCGGCGAGACGGTCGGCGATCTCCTGGACGATGCCCGCGCCCATCCCGGCGCTCGTGACGAGGTACCGGCCGTCTGCCCGGTCAAAGACTAGGGCGGGTTGATCGTCGAGACGGTCAGCGCCACGACTGCCGATACGGAGACCAAGAATCTCCTCGTAGCCGACCTGCCTGGTGACGGCGGGCCCGTCAGGCCCGCGGCCTTCGAGGCCGAGGGTTCGCGCGCCGAGCGCCAAACGTCCCAGATACGTCTTCCCGTCGGGCTCGCGCCACTTCACCGCGTAGGTCGTCTTCACAGTTCAAGAGTAGGTGCGTGCTTGCCGCTAGCAACGTGGTCAGTACTGAACCTCCCTGCGGACAAACCGCAGGTCGCAACGTGATGCTCGACCCCCGACCGCCAGCTGACAACGCGAACCGATGCGTGGAGAGTGAGCCCGGTGACCAGCGAGCCACGTGCGGGCCGAGAAGCCGAGGGCGTCGGCAAGGGCGACCGGCTGGCGAGTGAGTGCGGCGACCAGGGAGTTGCTAGCGAGAGAGGGCTAAGGGTTTCAGGGCCGCAACAGACCTGCGGCAAACCCGCAGCAAGTCTGCGCACAGCCCCGATGGGCGCCCGCCGCACTCGGCTTAGCTTGGAGTCACGAACGACGAACGGAGGAGGCACGAGATGAGAAAGCCATTCGAAATCGGAGGCATCATCGCCGGAGTGGTGCTGATCGCCTTCGGCGCCGCCGCGATCTACATGGGCGTCGACGGCCGCTCGACGGTGCGCGACAGCATCAAGCAGGAGCAGATCGTCTTCGGCGGCGCCGACGACCCGGCAATCGCCAAGTTTGCGTCCCAGTGGGCGGATGAGCAGGTCACGACCGGCACCCAGGGGCGGGCGTTCGCCCAGGTCATCCACGAGCACGCACTCGAGAGCTCGGGCGGCTTGACCTACTCGCAGATGGGACGCTTTGTCTCCTCGAAGGATCCCGAGAGCCCGGCCGGAACCAGCGACGAGGCGGCAGCGCTGAAGGATGCGCAGGGTAGCCCCGTCTCGAACTCCGCCCGCAACACCTGGGTCACCGCAACGGCCTTGTCGACCGCGCTCAACATGAGCTACATGGCCGAGCAGATGGCTCTGTTCGGGATTGTCGTCGGAATCGCGCTCCTCCTGAGCGGCATCGGCTTCATGGTGCTGGCACTCGGTGGCGCGCTACGCCGCCGCGACGAGTTGGCACCGGCTGCGGCATCGAGTCTGAAGCCGCGACCGGTCGCCGCGACCGGCTAAGAGCGGGTCTCGTGCCCCGACACCGAGGGCGGCTCCGGCCGCCCTCGGTGTGCGATCAAGGAGGAGTTTGATGGCCAGCAGCACCACAGGCGGCATCGACCTGAACGCAATCAGGGATCGACTCGCCGCCCAGGGCGGGTACGCGCTTGCACACGAATCGCCGGGCCTCGAGCTCGGCGTCTACGTACTCGCCGCTCCGGAGCCCGATCGCCAGCAGCCCCACGCCGACGACGAGGTGTACGTGGTGCTCGAAGGCCGCGGGACGCTCGAGATCGACGGCGCAGCCGTCCCGCTCACGGAGGGGCAGGCCGTGTTCGTCCCGGCCGGCGCCGACCACCGCTTCACCGGCTATGAGAACCTGAGCCTGCTCGTCGTCTTCGCCCGGCCTCACGAGGCGTCGACAGGCTAAGGCCGCGGAGGCGTCTCACTCAATGCACGGCTGCGGGAAACCCGTACTGAAGTCTGTGGCTATGTGCGCATCGGTCTGCGGTCTGCCCGGGGGGCCGAAACGCCGCGGGCCTCCTACCCTTGACTCAACCAGAACCGCCACTGAGTCAAGAAGGAGATCAACCCGCCATGGCCTCTTACCCTGCAACCACACACCGCCGGCGAGCTTCCGAGACGGGCTCGGGCGCTTTTTGGATGGTCGCCACACTGCTCCTCGGCATCATGGTCGCAATCGTCGGCTTCTTTGCGCTACTCATGTGGGCCGACGCCCGCGAGTCGCGCGACGCATCCGTGGAGGCGGCGGCTGCGACCGACGCCCCGGCGGCCGATCACAACGTCGCGCTACCGCTGGCGAGCTTCGCCGGCATCGTTCCCGAGAACGCGGCCGAGCTCGCCGCCGCGCACAAACCCACCAACGCGCTGCTGCCGCCGATCCCGGCCGGCGACCTCGTCAAGGTGCACATGACCCTCAAGGACATGACTGTCGAGATCGCCCCGGGGGTCAAGTACAACACATGGGCCTTTGACGGCCACGGCGCCCCCGGCCCAGTCGTCCACGTGCGCGAGGGCCAAACCGTCGAGATGACGCTCACGAACGGTGGCGCCATCCCGCACTCGATCGACTTTCACGCCGCGCGCATCGCGCCGAACATCGCGTTCAAGGACGTGGCTCCCGGCGAGTCGATCAAGTTCCGCTTCACGGCCTCCGACCCGGGCGTCTTCATGTACCACTGCGGCACGAAGCCCGTGCTGGCGCACATCGCCAACGGCATGTACGGCGCGATCGTTGTCCAGCCGAAGGAGGGTCTGCCGAAGGTTGACAACGAGTACGTCCTGGTTGGCAGCGAGTGGTACATGAACGGCGACGGGATCAAGGAGCCGGCCTCGCTCGACATGGCCAAGGCCCGCGCACGGATGCCCGACTGGGTCACGTTCAACGGCTACGCAAACCAGTACGTCACGCATCCGCTGACCGCGAAGCCAGGCGAGACGACGCGCTTCTGGGTCGTCGCCGCCGGACCGACCAACAACGTGAACTTCCACGTCGTCGGCGGGATGCTTGACCGCGCCTGGGTCAACGGCGACCTGACCAACACACCCCAGAACGGCGTTCAGACGGTGCTCGTGCCTGCCGGTGGCGGGGCCGTCTTCGACGTCAAGCTCGACAAGGAGGGCCTGTACCCATTCGTTTCGCACGCGTTCGCCGACGTAGACCTCGGCCAGGTCGGTCTGCTCAAGGTTGGCAATCCGGACGGGACGACGTCGCACTAGCGCCCGCGGCGATTACGACGATGAATCCATGAAAGAGACGCTGCAGCACACCGACGAAGAGGACTCCTCCGTTGATGTCATCCTGCGCGACGGCGGCACGCTGCGTCTGCGCCCACCGGCACGAGACGACGCCGGCGCTCTGGTTCGTTTCTTCGCCGAGCTGTCCGACCAGAGCCTGTACCTGCGCTTCCACGGCCATCCTCTGGTCGACGCTCGGCTCGTCGCCGCGGACCTCGAGCCCGACTGGGTGGAGCGAGGAGCGCTGCTCGGCGCGGTCGCCACCGAAGGGGATGAGCGCGTCGTCACCCTGGCCAGTTACGCGCGCCTGCGCGATCGCAACGTGGCCGAGGTCGCCTTTGCCGTCTCCGACAGCTACCAGGGGCGCGGCATCGGCACGCGGCTGCTCGAGCAACTGGCGGCGCGTGCCGCCGAGCAGGGAATCGTGCGCTTCGTCGCCGAGGTGATCGCGGACAACCAGCGGATGTTGCGCGTCTTCTCCGAGGCCGGCTTCCAGGCGTCACGGACGCTCTCGGGTGGGATCGTCGAGGTGACGTTCCCGGTTGCGGCCACCGCTGACTACACGGCGCGCGTTGCGGCGCGCGACCACACCGCGGTCGCCGCCTCGCTGCGACCGTACTTCGAGCCACGATCGGTAGCGGTGTTCGGTGCGTCTCCCCGGCGGGGCACAATCGGCGGCGAGCTCTTCCGCAACATCCTCGCCGGCGATTTCAGCGGTGCCGGCTACCCGATCAACCGCAGTGGAGAGTCCGTCGCCGGCGTTCGTGGCTATGCGTCGATCGAGGACGTGCCGGACGCGGTCGACCTGGCCGTCGTGTGCGTTCCCGCGGCTGCCGTGCTCGAGGCCGCCGAGTCGGCTCTGCGGAAGGGGGTGCGTGCGCTCCTTGTCATCTCGGCGGGTTTCGCCGAGGTCGGCGCCGAGGGCGCCCGGCGGCAGCGTCAGCTGCTCGCCCTCGTCCGTGCTCACGGCGCCCGCCTGATCGGGCCCAACTGCCTCGGCGTTGCGTCCGCGGCGACGCGACTGAACGCGACCTTTGCCTCACGCCAGG
>Ga0136612_10000384_pt1 | contig 15443 bp, 14 predicted proteins | sample AntDryUQ224A2306_2_FD_106644 | JGI IMG/M metagenome (GOLD analysis project Ga0136612, IMG submission 106644) | Polar desert sand microbial communities from Dry Valleys, Antarctica - metaG UQ224A (23.06) | ecosystem: Environmental > Terrestrial > Soil > Desert | place: Antarctica: Dry Valley... | reverse complement strand
TCCGTGCGCGGATAACCAGTTGTAGGGCCACGACACCCCGCGCGCGGGGTGTCGTGGCCCTACAACTGGTTATCCGCGCACGGACCGGGGTGAGATACGGCGTTGTGCTCCTGAAGCATGGCCCGCAACGTGGAGGCGAGGATCAGCAGATCCAAGCGCAGGCTCTGGTGCTTGACGTAGTACAGGTCGAACTGCAGCTTTTGCAGCGTGGCCTCAAGCGAACCTGCGTAGCCGCAGTTGACCTGCGCCCAGCCGGTGAGCCCAGGCCGAACGACGTGACGGGCGGCGTAGAACGGAATCCTGGCTTCCAGCTCGCGTGCGATTCCAACCTGTTCGGGCCGCGGTCCGATCAGGCTGAGCTGCCCGCGCAGCACGTTCCACAGCTGGGGCAGTTCGTCAAGTCGGAAGCGGCGCAGCCAACGTCCGACACGAGTGATTCGCTCGTCGCTCAGCATCGCCCACGCCTCGGGCGCCGAAGCCTCCGCCGGCCGCATCGTTCTGAACTTCACGACGGTGAAGGGTTCGTCGGCTCGTCCCACACGGACCTGGCGGAACAGCACCGGGCCGCGACTGGAGCAAGCGACTGTTAGGGCGATCAGCGCCAATGCGGGGACGAGCAGGAGCAGCGAGACGGCCGCGAACAGCATTTCGAACGCGCGCTTTGAGGCCGCGTACAGCCGCGGACGATGAATCTCCGCGATGTCGAACAAGAACCAGCTTGGGGTCAGGTCGCTGAGCGGGATGCGCTTAAACTGCTCCTCGTAGAAGCTGTCGAGCGCGCGGACCCGGCGCCCGCGAAGATTGCACAGCGCCGCCGCGGCGCAGATCGTCTCGCTGCGAGATGCGTCCGCGCTGAGCACGACGCTCGTCGCTCCGGACTGCTCGATCTGCTCAGCGAGGCGTGCGGGGGTCTGTGGCGCCGCCAGAACTTCGCCCGGCCACGCATAGCCGACCAGTCGCATGTCGCCGTGGCGCCGGGCCTGGCGTTGCAGGTCGCGTCGCTGCTCTTCGGAGCCAACGAGGTAGACGAGGCGGCTCGCGCGCCGCACACGCATCTCGATTGCACGCGCCGCCGCAGCCGCGCAAACCGCAAGGATCACCAGCACAAGCGAGAGCCCAGTAGCCCATGGGTTGATCTCGATTCCGAGCACAGAATCGGCGACCGTCACGACTCCGACCCCGATCGCGGCGGCGGGGATCGTCGCGAGAACGACTCCGACGGAGACGCGCCCGCGGGCACGTAGCGCGCGACTGTCAAAGGACAAGCGGACCGCGACCGTCGCCATGCACAGTGGGATCAAGGTCAGCGGCACTACGGCACCGCGAACACCGACGAAAACGAGCGGTGATGCGAGCCCGAGGGCGACGCCAAGCGTCGAGGCGGCGCTGACCAGCATGGTGCGCGGCCACGCCGAGCCGCTCTGTCGCGGCCCGGCCTCTGTGGGCTCGACGTCCCGTGCGGCCTCGGAATCGGGCAGCGGAGCCGTGCTCATGGGCGCATGCGCGTCGGGTGGGCGGCGAGATCGGACAGTTGCGCGTCGCGCGGGTTGAGACTCCCGGCGCGACGGTAGGCCGCTCGGGCCTGGGCGATCTCACCTCGTCGAGCTGCGAGATCGCCTATCAGCGCCCAGGGTACGAAGTTCAATGGCTCTCGAGCAGCGGCGTGCATCAGTGACTCTCGAGCCCGAGGATAGTCATCAAGGCGTGCATATGCAGCAGCTCGCGTGTAGTGCGTTTCCACTGCATACGGATTGAGCTCAAGCGATGTGGCAGTACTTGCAAGCGCTGCCACAGGGTTGCTCGGAAGGGAATCTCGTGCACGGTCAGCATAGACATCGGCGCTGTACTGGCGACCCAAGGACGCAGCGCAAACCGCCACTAGCAGCGCACCGCCGGCCATCATGAGACGCTGTCGTCGTTTGCCAGAGGGTGGGGCGAACGGGTTGGGTGCAGTAGCCGCCACCACTCCCACAATGGCAATGCAGGTGATGCCCGGCAGGTTATAAAGCCAGTCGAGGCTGGTTTGCGTTGCCCAGCTTGCTGCCATTCCGACGCCGGCGACACCAGCGGTGACGTCGGCACGCCGATTGCGAACGATGGCGGCGGCGATTGTCGCAAAGGTGATCAGTGCCAGCACGCCCCCGACGATGCCTAGCTCCGCAAGGAACTGCAGCAGCAGGCTGTGCGGTTGACGAATTGACTCGTCTTGCTTGCGCTGTTGGTAATACGAGAGACCGTAGCTGCCCGCGCCGACCCCGAAAACGGGTTCACGCCGTAGGTCGTCGACCGCGACGCTCCAGAGGTCAAACCGGAAACCACCGGCCCCCGCAAAGCGCGTCGACGCAGTCGGTGTTGCATCCAGGGTGGTGAAGGCACGCCATTCGCGCTGCACGCGGCTCACCGGATCACCCGTCGTGACGAGGGCCCCCGCGCTCAAGCAGACTATGGCTCCAACGGCCGCGACGGCTGCGAGGTGTCGGGAACGAGTGGAGTCCAACGTACGCCGCAAGACGGTGATGGCGCCCCACAGCGCGCCCCCCACCACCGCGACAAGCAAGGCGGCGATCGCGGCGTCCTGCGCGAGATCGGGTGCAACTGGTCGGGGCCCTGTCGGGACACGGTCGGCGTAGATCGCGAACGTCCAGTGCGACGCAGCGGCCGTGCCGGCGACCACGAACAGAAGCGTCCAGACGCGCGCGGCGCGGCCGGGGTACAGCGCGAGCACCAGGCAAGCGCTCAGCAGCACCGCCGGAACGATTGCTCGGGACTGCGTGAGAACGAGCAAGTTGGCTTCGAGCATCGCGAGCGCCATCGCAACTCCGGCAAGCGCCGGGTTGACTCCGCGCTCAGCCGCGCTCACGAGTGGCCACAGGCCAATTAGGAACAGGCCGGCCGTCCCGTTGATGTAGCCGATCGGCATGTCGAGGCGGTGATCCAGGAACGCTCCCGGATCGCCGCGTAGCAGCGCGAGGATGGTCCAGAGCGCCGCCAGCGCGATGACGCCGCCGCAGATCGCCAGGCCGCGGCGCACGTCGCGCGGACTGCGCAGGAGCAGGACGCAGATCGCCAGAACCGCCGTGTAAAGCAACAGTCGATTGCTTTCGGCCCACGCGCGGTCGGGCGAGTCAGCCCACAGAATGGACGCCGATGTCCAGGCGGTAAGTCCGACGAGCGCCAGCAGGGTCGGGGTGACAACGCCGAAGGAGCCGACCTTGCCGGCGATGAAGAGCCCGGCGAGGACCGCGAGCATGGTCGCTGCCAGCAGTGCCCATCGGCCGTAGTCGTAGAGCCCGCCGTCGAGGGCACTCACTGCGATCAGTCCGATCACGAGCGGTGCGAGCACGCCGAGACGAGAGTCGGATTCACGGCTCTTGCCAGTCGCGCCCCCTCTGAGCGAAACGACGTTCTTCGTGGTGGCAGGTTCGATCGTCGCGGTCACGCGGTCGACTGGCGACGGCGCAACGCGAGAGCGACGAGCGCTCCGGCTATGAGGACGGCGACGGCCGCGCCGATCGAGTACAGCACCGCCGTCCCGCCGCTCCCGCCGCCGTCATCGCCGTTCGACGCTCGCACGGTCGTCGCGGCGTCCACCTCGCGATCCCGCGAATCTGCCGCCGCCTTGTCGCCGCTCGCTTCATTGCCTGAACGCGTCGGGCGCTCCGATTGCGATGAGCTTCCGGCGGCTGAGGCGGCGGGCTTTGGGGTGATTCCGCTGCCGAAAGAGGGCGCCGGTGTGCTGCTCCTGGACGAGCCACCGCCGGACTCTTGCCCCACGCCGCGGGCTTGGTGCAGTGGGAGGGCATACTCCTTGGCAGGCGCTGAATCTGGATCAACGTGCACGCCGTCGTCTTGGGCCGCAGCGGTCGTCGATAGCGCCGGGAAGGAAAATAGGACCAGCCCGAGCGCGACGCATGTAAGCAATTTCGGCAAGGTTGATAATGATGGCGCATTTCCCGGTCGCACGGCGCACCCGGCCGCGTGCATTCCTCCGAGACCGCTCTTCGCGGGGACGTTCGTGCTGCATCGACGTCACGTCCCCTCGGCGGCGAGCCAGCGCTCCGCGTTCGCCTCGTAGATGTCCTGAAGGACGTCCCCGATACCGAAGGTCAGCCCCCAACTTGGGTACTCGCACTGGAACGCGGACATGTCGCTGACGTACCACAGGTGGTCGCCGATCCGCGCCTCGTCCGTCAATATGTAGTCCAGCTGTCGACCCGCGATCTGCTGGCAGAGCTCGATCGCCTCGAGCATGGAGACGTTGCTCTCGCGACCTCCGCCCAGGTTGTAGACGGCCGCCTGCTTCGGCGCCTGATGGTAGGCGTGAAAGGCGCGTGTCACATCGGCGGCATGGATGTTGTCCCGCACCTGTTTTCCCTGATGGCCAAAGATTGTGTACTTATCACCGGTGACCGTACAACGCATCAGGTATGCCAGAAACCCGTGGAGTTGCGCCCCGGCGTGCTGTGGTCCCGTCAGGCACCCACCGCGGAAGCAGACGGTCGGCATACCGAAGTACCGCCCGTACCCCTGCACCATGATGTCGGCAGCCACCTTCGAAGCACCGAATATGGAGTGCGTGCAACGATCGATGTTCATGCGCTCCGGAATCCCGCCGTACCACTCGTGGTGCTTGGGAAGCTCCCAGCGGGTGGCCAATTCCTCCAGCGGGAGACCATTCGGACCGTCGCCGTACACCTTATTCGTAGAGGTGAAGATGAAGCTCGCAGCCGGGTGTGATCGCGTGTCGCCTGCAGGAGGTTCAACGTTCCCACGGCGTTCACGCTGAAGTCGGTGTGTGGTTCGCGGGCTGCCCAGTCATGTGAGGGCTGAGCGGCACAGTGCACGACAAGCTCGATTCCCGAGCCGTGCTGCGCAAAGACCAGCGTGACCGCGTCGTTGTCGCGAATGTCGACATCAAGCGCGCGAAAATGCGAGCCTAGTTCGGCAGCGAGCCGGACGGTCGTCGGCTTCGTCGAGGCGGAATCGCCGAAGAAGTAGGCCCGCATGTCGTTGTCGAGCCCAATGACGTCGAATCCCTGGTGGGCGAAGTACTGCGCAGATTCCGAGCCGATCAAGCCTCCCGAACCCGTCACGATGGCGATCGGCACGTGATCCCTCCAGGGTCCAGAACGTGCATCAGGGTGTCATTGTGCACATGGCCGCGGCAAGTGGTGTGTGCGCTCGTCGTCGGCGCAGGGATATCGTCAGCGTGATGCGCGCACGATTGCGGCGGAGTGTAGGCCGCAGCAGAGATGCGGAAGGCCTCGCAGCTATGCGGTCCGGACAGACGAGTCGGGGAGGCTGGGCCGTGGCCGTCTCTTTGCTAGCGCTTCTGCTACTTGGCGCGGCTCTCGAGTTCTCCCGGGAGCGCCGGGAAGTGCCCAAAGTCGCGGAGACATCCGGCGGGAGCCGCCTCGTGCAAGAGGCCCTTCGGGATCTCGACACGCCGGTCATCCGTGAGACCGGGGTGAGCATCCCGTTGCAGGCCAAGACTCCGTTCTCGCTCGGTGCGCGCGGGAGGCCACTCGACGGTTTGATATCTGACGATCGGCCTGACTCGGGTGTGTGGTCGGCGGAGTCAACTGCCTCGACAACGACACTGCGACGGCTTGCGCCCGACCGTGGCGGTCTGCTCCGGCTTCCCACGCCTGCACGCCCCGATGCGATCGATGTCGCCCAGTTCAGCAGCCAGATCGGGCTGGCCGCCGTGCTCGTCAACGGCAGGTCCGACGGGTCGCTTCACGTTGACGTGTGGCGCGTGTCGGGCTCCGCGCGATCGCTCCTCGGGAGATACGATACGCCGGCAATTCCGCGTGCCGAAGGAAGCCAGCGAACGGTGCTCCTGGGCCGTTGGTCCGGTCCTAAGGCCGACCTCTTTGTGCTGGACCGCGCAAGTCGCAACGCGGTCATGGAGGTGCGGGTGCTGGCTGGCGAGTCGGACTTCCGGTCGACCGCCTTCTCGATCAGGCTCGACCGCGCGAAGGGGTTTGACCGCCGTCTATGGGCGGTCGATCTGCAGGACCTCGCCGGCTCGGGGCGCTCTGACATCGTCTTCACCAGCCGCGGCGGCACCACTGGGTCGGGCAACATCGAAGTGCATGCGCTCTCGGGTCAGACCAACTTCTCGCGCTATCTGCTGCAGGTTCCGACCAGCCGCCCTGTGGCAAGCATGGCGGGCCATCGCGCACTCGTAATCCATGCGCGCGGGCAGGCTGAATGGCTCTTCGTGGACGTCGCTACGGGTTTGGCGATTGCTCACCCGTTGCTCGCGGTACCAGGCCCGCCGAGCACCCCATAAGGGCGATGGCCAATGCAAGCCCGCCGGCGGACGTCGTCAGATATGGATTCCCGGCGTATGCGATCAGGAGTCCAACCAGGGTCCCAATGCCCGCCACCAGGCTGACCGCGACCTCTTCGGAAACCCCTGCGAGCGTTCGCCTCACGGTGTCGCGCAGCACCGCGACAGGCAGCCATGCCAACAGGCAGAACCCGACGATGCCGCCTTGGAAAAGGAGCTGAAGGTAGGTCAGCTCGAACGACCACGGTGTCGACTCGCTACGGCGGTACCCCGATGCCAGCACGCCGCCCATGCCCGAGCCGATGACGGGGTTGGCGCCGAACCCATCCAGCAGCTGAGGTGCCTGCGCGAGGCGCAGGCTTGAGGATTCTTCGCCGGCTCCGCCCGTGAAGGCATCGACGACCGGACGTGCCGTGGTAGGCACCGCGAGCGCGACGATCACAAGCATAAGGCCGAACGCTGCGAACGGCACCGCGATGCGGACGTGGGGTCGGCCGAGCAGCAGGCGCAGGACCATCGCGATCGCGCACCCCATCACCACGCCGAGCCAGATTCCGCGGGTGTGCGACAGAAAAACGGCTCCGACCACCAGAATGCCGAGCCAGACATCCGCCGCCCGCCGCGGGTCGTCGTGCATCCGGGCGAACAGCAGGACGACTGCGGGGATCAGTAGTACGTCCGTCACCATGAACGCGCGAAACGTCCCGGTAAGCGGGTCCTGGGCGATGTCACCTTGAAACGGCCCGACACGACCGGAGCCGTCGAACCCGATCCCGGCCAGGTGCATGACGTACAGCGCCCAGGTGATCGCCGCAAGTGCGGCGACGGGCCAGAGCCAGATTGCGCAAGCCGCGCGGGGTCGACGCCGGGTGCGCGCCCAGTCCATCAGAGGGATCGCCAGCAGCAAGTACACAAACCGGCTGGCTTCCTCGGCCGCAGCTCGCAGGCCCAGTTGCTGGGTCTCGTCGCCGAGCAGATCCCGCCCGACCGCTACGAGCAGGCCAAGCGCAGGGAACCCGAGCCCGAACGCGAGCAGTGGTCGCCGCCAAGGCAGCAGCTCTGAACGGCGATGCCGGCGCCAGACGAGAAGGGCCAGCACGGTGACGAGAAACTTGCCGGGGACTGGGCCGACCTCCACGTCTCGCGTCGAGAGCGTGCAGTAGGTGACCGCCAGCCACAGCAGCGGCCAAGGGCTCTGCCACAAGGCCGATGGAGAGACGGCCGGCAGCGTCCGGATCGCCTTCACGAGCGGATCAGGTTGGACTGCCGGGCCAGCGCGGCCCGGAATCCCATGAACGGTGCCAGCTCGACATGCCGTCTGTCCCGATCGCCTGAGCGACGGATCGAGCGCCACGAACGCAGGCTCTGCCACCGCCCGCGAACGGGGGCGAGGGTCCGATGTCGCAGCGCAGCGACCAAGACGTAGGCAATGTCCCACACGACCATGAGCGCGCCGTAGCGCAGCAGCATGCGCCGGTCGGCGTTCTTGACGACGAGCCGCACTCGGTTGCGGCCAGCCTGAAGGAATCGAAGCTCGGAGCCGTAGGCGACAGTTCCGCCGACGTCGTGTAGGACCACCGCCTTCGGCACGTAGAGGCAGCGCCATCCCCGCATCCGCGCGCGCCAGGCATAGTCGGCGTCCTCCAGGCCGAAGCGAAAGGTCTCGTCGAGCGGTCCGATGTCGTCGATCAAGCCGCGCCGGTAGACGGCGGCTCCACCGCAGGCGCCAAAGACCTCGACGGGGTGAGTCTCGGAGGCAGCGAGCGGTTGGCCAATCAGCCGATCGGCGTTGACGCCGATCCGGTCAAGGGTGATGCCGGCCGAGTAGATGACGTCGGGGCGGTCGGAGAACCGCTGCTGTGCCGCCAACGCCCCGACATCGGGCGTGCTCGTACGAGCCACGGCCAGCAGCTCGACGAGCAGACCCGGATCGACGGTCGTGTCGTTGTTGAGCGTCATGACCCACGGCGCGGCGGTCGCCCTGAGTCCGCTGTTGACGGCGGCAGAGTAGCCCCCGTTGGCCGTCCTCTCCTCGACGCGCACCCAGCCGTGAGCGGCCCGAATGCGAGCGGCCGAATCGTCGTGTGAACAATCGTCGACGACGACGACTTCAACTTCTCCGTCTACGCGATCGACGGCGTCGCGCAGCGACGTGAGGCACGTGATCGTCAGGCCGGCGCCTCTGTACGTTGGGATCACGACAGCGATCTGAGGGCTCTGCGTCATGCGGCCAGCACGTCGTCCACGAGCGCGACATAGCGGGCCTCTGCCGCCGTGCGCGTAAAACGATCCTCGTACAGCCGGCGCGCTTGAGCGGAGGCCTGGTGGACGGTGCCGGGCTCGGCACGCAGGCGGCGAAGCAGCGCTGCGAGTTCGTCAGCTCGGTCGACGTGCCAGCCCGCGCCATGAGCCTCGACATCTCGCGCGATATCCGCGTCGGCGCTGGTCAGAGCGATCACCGGACGCCCAGCGGCGAGAAATGGGTACGGGCGCGATGGCACCGCAAGCCGTTCCATCCCCGGCGAAAGCGTGACAATCGCGATGTCGGCGGCTGCCACCAGACGCCGGAAGTCATCTCCTCTCTGAAAGGGCCGCATCAGCACATTGTTCAGCCCGCGGGACTGAAGCTCGCGCTCCCAGTGCTCCCGACGCACCCCGTCGCCCGCCACGACGACGTGCACATCCAACTCGCCCACGGCTTGTGCCGCGTCCAGCAGCTCACCGAGTGGGTGCATGAGACCAAGGTTGCCCGCGTACAGAACGACGAGGCTGTCGCGCCCGATCGCATGCTCATCGCGCCAGAGGTTGTCGCGGTCGAGCACGGGAAAGGCCGGCTCCGCCCACAGCGGGATGACGGTGGTCCGCCCGGCGGCGGCTCCCTTGGTGATCAATGTGCGTCGCATGCCCTCGCCAAGCGCCACCACTGCGTCGGACCGTGACAGCACTGCACGATTGAACGCGTCCCACAGCCGTATGAGCGGGCGTGGGAGCGCAAGCCAACCGGACTCCAGCAGGATGTCGGGGTGGATGTCCTGCGGTATGTAGACAACGCGTGCGCCGCAGCGCTTGGCGACGATCATCGCCACCCCCGGAAGAAACGGTGGATTGTGGAACGTGATGATGAGGTCCGGCGAGCGGCGGAGAGTCGCGCGAACGGCACCGAAAAGGTAGAGCACATAGCCCGCTAGGCGGACTGTGCGGGTTCGTCTGCCGCGAAAGGGGCCGGTCGACACCCGCCGGACGTCGACGCCTTCGCAGCGCTCGCGACGGAGCGTGCGCCCGGTGTGGTCGTGGTAGGAAGGTTGTGCGACGACCGCTGCTACCTGGTGACCGTGATCGGCAAGCGCCGATCCGATGATCTGAGCCTGCCGTCCCGTGATGGCGTTATCGGGTGGGAAGTACTGGGCCAGAAGCAGGACACGCGCCAAGAGGCGCGCAGGTTAGCGCTTGGGACGTGCCGCACAACGTCGTCATCCACCTCAAGCGACGGCCCCTAGACTTTCGCCGTGGCGTCTTCCGAACGGGCCTGCGTTGACGTTGTCGTTCCGACGCGTCGGGCCGCCGCCCTGGTGGAGCGTTGCATCGAGCACCTCGTCGACGTCACGATCGCGTCCCGGATCGTCGTTGACGATGCTTCGGGCGACGACACGGTGCAGCGGCTGAGCGGAAGGACCGGGGTCGAGGTGGTGAGCCTTCCCACCCAACGCGGATTGGCGTACGCATATAACCGCGGGGCCGAGCTAGGAGTTGCTCCGCTACTGCTCTTCTTGAACAATGACATCCTCCCGGCACCCGGGGCGGTCGACCGGCTCGTAGCCGGCCTTCAGGCGCACGCCGGAGCAGGGTCTGCAGCGGGTCGACTGGTGGACGAGCCCACCGAGGAAACCCAGCTTTCGTACGCACCACGCGCGGTGCCCGGGCCCGCAGCCGTTGTCGCGCGGCTCGTCGGGGTTGAGCGCTATTGGCCGCGAAACCCGCTGACGGGCCAGCACCTCCGTCGACCCCTGCCCGAGGATCGCGCGACGCTCACACGCCGCCAGCCGGCCGGCGCCTGTTTGCTCGTCCGCAGATCCGACCACGAGCGCCTCGGCGGCTGGGACGAGCGGTACTGGATCTGGTACGAGGACGTCGATTACTCGCGGCGCCTCCTCGAGATCGGCTCAGCTCTGTACGAGCCGCGGGCGGTTTTCCGTCATCTGGGAGGAGCGAGCACCGGGCAATGGGACAAGCCGCAGCAGCACCGCCGTCTCTACCACGGCACGCTGCAATACGGATCCGCACACTTCGGTCCAGCCGGACGCGCGGTCGTCGGGGCCGCGGCGGCGACGGTCGCGCTACCCAGGATCGTGCGCTACCGCCGAAGCGACCCGTCGGCGGCCGCCGTCTACCGCGACGTTCTATGGGGAGCGATCGCCCTTATGCGCGGCGGTGTCGTGCCGTCGATGATGCCGCGACAGCGGTAACGCCTCTCGCTGAGATGGCGTGGGAGCGGCATCGGAGCACACTGCCACGAATGCGACCGCGACTTCACGCGCCGGCCTCATCGGGGCGCCGGCCGACCGCGCGCAGCAGTTCGTGCCGGGATGGGTGGGGGTCCCGGAGCCAGCGACGCTGACGGAACGCGAGGTGAGCGCGCCGGGGAAGCCGGTGCAGCGCGCCATCGACGTAGGTGAGAAACGGCACGGTGTTCACGTCGCTGACGACGTAGCCGGTTCGGGCGAGGAGCGCTCGCAGGGCCTGCGGCGTCCATTGGGCGACGTGCACGTTCGGCTCGAGCGCGAACCATCCGTGCCCGTGTCTGACCGCCAGCAGGCTTGCGCCGTTGGGCACCTCGACGAACAACGTTCCGCCCGGGCGTAGTGCCGCCCAGAGCTGCTCGAGCAGCCGCTCGGGGCGAGGAACGTGTTCCAGGGTGTGCCAGAGGCAGATCGCGTCCAGCGACTGGGCTCGGAGCGCGACATCCTCCGCGAACGCCTTCACGACGTCGAGGCCGAGTTCGGCACTGGCGTATTGGGCTGGACCGGCGGCCGGCTCGATTCCGCGCGGATGCCATCCGTGCTTGCGGGCCTCGTCGAGGAAGAAGCCGGCGGCGCAGCCGACCTCGAGCAAGTCGTGCGCCGCGGGACCGCACGCGGCACGAACCAGGCGCAGTCGGACCCTCGCCTCGTGACGGCGCAGCAGCTCCGTGTCGAAGTAGTCCCCACCGCGGTACTCCGTGAAGTACGCGTCGTCGTAGCGTTCGCGCGGCGCTTTTCCGGACGCGACGTAGCGCAGTGCGCAGCCCTCGCAGTGGAGATACCCGTCGCGGTCGGGCGTCTGGGCGGCGGCCGGCCGGTCGCACCCCCAGCACCGCTGTGGCTCAGACATCGGCTCGGCTCACGGCCGTGCCACGTCCAGTGGCCGGTCCGCGGTTGAGCCATCTCGCTGCGGCGAGAGCGCCGACGACAAGGCCGACGACGGCCAACGGAACGCGTGCGCCATCAGACACGGCCATGACCGCTGCGATCGGCGGAAGGACTCCGATCGCGACAACGGTCAGGTGCCGATCGGCACCCGCGCCTGCCGTTCCGATGATCAACAGGGCCACGACCTGCCCCGCCGTGAAGGCGGCCAGCACGACGAGCGAGCTCGAGACCCCGCCGACGAGCAGGGCGACGACTACGCCGCCGGTCACCACGAGAGCACCGAAGGCCGAGGCTGACCGCAAGAGACGCTCCTCGGTGCCGGCCACCAACGCGAAGCTTCGGTGCATGAACAGGCCCGTGGCGCCCGCGGCACCCACGCCCGCGATCAGCGCGGCCTCCTCGACGGCGCCTTGTCGATCGAGCAGCACGTGTGCAAGGGGATCGGCGGCGACTGCCACCACGCTCAGCGCGATGCCCGTCAGCACCAGACCCGCGGCTGCCGCCAGTTGGCTCGCTCGGCCGTGCGGCGACTGGCGGTCGCCCGTGCGAGCCAGGAGGGGAAACACAGCCGAGCCGACTGCGCCGTTGAGACCCTGCAGTCCCATGAGGAGGCGAAAGGCCACACCGCAGATGGCGGCGGCCGATGTGTGTCCGGCGATGGCCAGCGCCACGGTTCCGATCGCCAGGTTGTACTGCGTCAGAACCGCCGGTACGCCTATGTCGCGTGTAGCTCGCCACGTGGAAAGGGCCACTCGCGGTACACCTCGAGGCAGTGCCCACGCCGAGCACCCCATGCCCACAACGAGGATCGCCGCAAGCTCGCAGCCTCCCGCGGCCATGAGTGGCAGCTGCCCGCCGCTGAGCGCAACGGCGCCGGCGAGACTCCCGATGAACACTGAGCGCAGCAGCAGATAGCCCGCGTACGGCGTGACGTCGCCGCGGCCGTAGCGCTCCCAGACGTTGAGTATCGAAAACAGCATCAGCGCGGAAGCGAACGGAGCGAATGCCGCGAGCAGGTCCGTGCCACCCGCCATCGCGATCAGTAGGCCAGCGATGGCACAAGCACCGGCCAGCAGGACGCGGGCATGCACAATCTCCATGCGCTGCGCATCGCCCAGCTCGCCACGCGCCGACCGGCGCGCTCCGAGGAAGCTCGTGCCATTGTCGGCGATCACCTGCAGGACCATGTAGAGGGCCTGGGCTGCGAGCACCGTGCCGAAGTGGCCTCCAGGCAGCGCACGGACGCCCCCGATCAGCCAGGCCAACTGGCCGAGGTTGCCGCCTATGACCGCGGTCGTGAAGACGACCGAGGAGCGCCCGGCCGGGCCGATTCGGTGCCAGGCTGTCCTCACGTTGTAGCCGCCCGTCCGCGCTGGCCTCATACACCGCAACGTACATCGCGTCGTACGAGATGCCTGCGTCGGTCACACGTCGCGTCGGTCCGATGCAAACGGGCTCCTCCGCAAGGCCGCCTGGAGCGCTTCTTGGGTGACCGGTGCAACCTCGCCGGTACCCGGGCGGCGAGCCAGAATGACGATGTGATGCGGCCTGCACGCGACGATGTGCGTGACCACGAGTCCCGCTGCGTGGACGGTGAGTGCCGCGGAACGGGTCGAGAACACGTGATGGTGCAACGCGCGAAAGCGGAGATTGTCCCGGCAGCGCCGCTCGAACGCCTCGGCATCACCCTCGAAGAAGTCGTGCTGCGGATCGTGTCGCGCGAGCACCTCCGGCACGTGGGTCTGGTCATCCTCGCCCATCGCTGCACGCTCGTCATCACGCATATGTTCGAGCGTCGTCACCGTTCGGCGGTGATCGAACGTCATCTCGCGGTGCGGAACCACGATCAGCAACGGTCCATCTTCCCTGGTCACTCGACGCCATTCGGCCAACGCGCCGAGCGGGTTTGCAGTGTGTTCGATCACGTGAGAGGCAAGCAGGCCGTCGTATGCCTCGTCCGGACACCCGAGCGCCGTCGCCTCGGCGACGAATTCGCGGCGCGCGGGCGAGGAACGCCGGCCGGAATCCCACAGCGTCGAGGACGCATAGTTCGCTAAATCGCGATGAGCGATCACGCCGTAGACCGGGAGTAGCAAGGCGGGTTCGAATATCACGCTCGGTCCTCCGATCTCGAGTACCTCAAGCTCGTCGAACGCCGAAACGACGGGCCGTAGCTCGGTACGACGCCGCTGCGGCTCGATCTTTCCGAGCCCGCGGTTCGCGAGCAGGCGCATCTCGCGTGCCAGGTTCATGGCGACCCGCCCGGTGTAGGACATCTCCGCAGAGAACAAGCAAAGCACGGTCAGACCGGCGTGCGGCGTCCGGTCGCCACCTAGACTCGCGGGACAGCATGCTGCTCCGCTCGCGCGCAGGCCGGAATTTCGCGACGGTCGTTGTTCTATTGGCCACGACGTTCGCCCTGGGCGCTCAGGCCCAGGCCGCCGAAAAGGCCTTCTGGGGCCCGGCCACGCTGCCCGACGGCTCCTCGGCATTCGGCCTATACGACGAGCTCGGAATCGACACGCTGCAGCTCTCCGTGGTCTGGTCGGATGTCGCGGTCACTCGGCCAGCGAATCCCCGTGATCCGTCCGATCTCGCCTACCACTGGCCGGCTGAGGTCGATGCTGCGGTGGCCGAAGCCGCCGGTCACGGCATCCGCATCTTGCTTCTCGTCAAGGCCACCCCCGCCTGGGCCAATGGCAGGCGCTCGCCGACCTGGACGCCGACCAACCCCCGCGACTACGCCGACTTCCTCGCTGCCGCCGCGCGCCGCTACCCGCTTGTGCGCCGCTGGATGATCTGGGGCGAGCCCAACCGCCATGATCGCTTCCAGCCCAACAAGACCAACAGCGCGCTCGGTCCGCGGGCGTACGCGCGTCTGCTCGACGCCGCCTACGTCGCACTGAAGTCCGCCAACCGCCAGAACATCGTGATCGGCGGCAACACGTGGACGAGCGGCACCGTCAAGCCGCCGGACTTCCTGCGCTGGCTGCGGCTGCCCAACGGCCGCCGCCCGCGGCTTGACTGGTTCGGCCACAACCCGTTTCCGTTTCGCTTCCCGAAGCTCGCCAACACCCCATTGCGCGGTGGCTATCGCGACATGAGCGACCTCGACACGCTGAGCGCGGAAGCGCGGCGCACGTTCGGCCGCCGCGTGCCGCTGTGGCTGTCGGAGTACACGATCCAATCCGACCGCGGCTCGCGCGTCTTCGCGACGTACGTCTCGCGCGCCGCGCAGGGGCGCTACCTCAGCGCGGGCTTCAGGATCGCCGACGACCTCGGTCCCGCCGTCGCCGGGATCGGCTGGCTGACGCTGCTCGACGAGCCCCCGGCGCCCGAGAGCGCGAACCTCGGCCTGCTCACGGCCGCGCTGCAGCGCAAGCCCGCCTTCGCCGCGATGGCCCTCGCCCCGAGCGAGCGCGCTCGGCCCGCCGTCAGGGTCGCCTCCAGCGTTCGCCGCGCGGCACTGCGCAGCCGCACCGGGCTGACGGTCACCGTCACCCCGCGCGCCACCGGCTCGATCCGCGTCGACCTGCGCCGCGGGACGAAGCTGTGGGTGCGCACCCGCGTTCCGGGCGTCGCGGGCCGAGCGGCGACCGCACGCTTGCGCAGCAGACGCGCCGCAGCGGGCCGCTACGTCGTCGCCGTTCGCGCCCCGCGCGGCGCCACCGTGCGCCGCAGTGTCCTCGTGCGCTGAAGTTTGCAACCCACGCCGAGGAAGGCCACCATGACTTCTATGA
>Ga0136612_10000383_pt1 | contig 15456 bp, 19 predicted proteins | sample AntDryUQ224A2306_2_FD_106644 | JGI IMG/M metagenome (GOLD analysis project Ga0136612, IMG submission 106644) | Polar desert sand microbial communities from Dry Valleys, Antarctica - metaG UQ224A (23.06) | ecosystem: Environmental > Terrestrial > Soil > Desert | place: Antarctica: Dry Valley... | reverse complement strand
GTGTTGATCGACCCGTATGACGGCAAGCGCGACCTTGACGCCGGCATCCTGCGGCATGTGAGCGCTGCGTTTATCGAAGATCCGGTGCGAATCCTGCGCGTGGCACGATTCGCAGCTCGCTTTACAAACTTCAAGGTCGCGCCCGAAACCACGGAACTGATGCGTGAAATGGTGCGCAATGGCGAAGCTGACGCGCTCGTTCCGGAGCGAGTGATGCAGGAAATTTCACGCGGCCTGATGGAAAGCAGGCCGTCGCAAATGTTGAATGTGCTGGTTTCGTGCGGCCTGATCGACCGCTTGTTCGCCGAGCTCGAGGACCTCGGCACCACCAGTGCGGCGCTCGATCGCGCTGCGCAGCGGGCGCTGATATTGCCATCGCGCTTCGCGATCCTGGCAGGGGCTTGCAGGTCTTCGCGCGCAGTATCGGACTTCCTTGGCAAGCTGCGAGTGCAGCACGAGGCGGCACAACTCGCGCGCCTGCTGGTCGATTTGCGCGAGCCCATTAAGAACGCGGAAAGTTCAGCGGCGATTGTCGATGTGCTCGAGCGCAGTGATGCGTTTCGCCGTCCCGAGCGATTCGAGTGGCTTCTGCTCGCCTTCGAATCGGCAGTGGACGCATCGGCCGAGCGCTTCAGGCGCGCGTTGCGGGTGGCGGGCGAGGTCGACGCCGGTGCGCTGGCAAGTCTGCATCGCAACGACCCCGCGCAGATTCAGCGTGCTGTCAGACAGGCACGCGTTGTCGCAGTCGGCCGCGAACTGCTCGGTCCGCCGGCACTAGATCAGGCGAACGATCAGCATCAGCAGAAGTGACAGAATAATCGTGCTGGTAAAGGGGAAAACGTAGTGACGGCCATTGCGCGTGAAGCGGAGGTCGCCGGGCAGCCGTCCGATACCGAATTTGCTGAGCCACGGTTGCAGCGCAGTCAGAACCAGCAATGCAATGAACGTTGTTAAAAGCCACTTCATTGCGCCGCAGTTTACGCAGCAGATCCAGCGAGCGCAGCAGCGTTACAGCGTGTGCAGCCGATCGCCGTGTTCGAAGCCCAGCCACGGACCCCGAACATCGCGCCCGACCATGAGCACCTTGAAAAGCTCTCCCATTTCTGCCTCGGAGATCAGCCGGTGCAGCGCTCCTGCCTTGGTTGGGGTTCGCTGCGCTTGCAGTTGATCAAGCACGCCACAGTTGATCAGAAAATGTGATTGCGAGGTATAGCCGAGCACATCGAGGCCGGCGCCGTGCGCGGCGGCCGCCATCGCAGAAAAATCGACATGCGCAGTGACGTCATTTAATCCGGGCATCCACAGCGGTTCGGCGTGTGCGTGATGCCGAAAATGACACATCAGCGTTCCCATCAAGCGTTGCGGATGGTAGTACTCGCGCCGCGGAAATCCGTAGTCGATGATCAACACTGCGCCGCGCGCCAGCCACTGCGCGCTTGATCGTATCCAGCCTTCGGAAATCAAATTGACTTCGGAGCAATAGCCGTCGGGCAACGCCCCGTGTTCGGCCTCTATCGCCGCTATCGCCGCGGCGAGATCATCGGCCGCCGCACGTTCCGCAAACGCAAAGCTATTGCCTTCAACTGTCACGCCGCGCTCAAACGCGCTGACTCCGCGCTTGACGAAGATCTTGACCGGCATCACGTCGAGCACTTCGTTCGCCAGCATCACGCCGTGGAACTCCGGCGGCGGCGCCGCCAGCCACTCGATCGGCGCATTGCGCAATCGTCGTCGCTGCCGCTCGATCAGATCGGACGACACCTCGACGATCGAGTAGCTTTGCAGCGTTACGCCGCGACCGGCGAGCGCCTGGATGACGTCGCCTGCAAGCGCGCCGGAGCCCGCGCCGAACTCGACAATGCGCGGCGGGACTTGAGTAAATAATTGCGCCAGCTGAGCTGCCAATGCCTGCGCGAACAGCGACGATATTTCGGGTGCAGTGACGAAGTCGCCGCCAACGGACGCGTCTCCGAACTTGCGCGCGCCGGCGGCGTAATAGCCAAGCCCGGGCGTGTACAGCACGAGGTGCATGTAGCGATCAAATGGCAGCCAGCCGCCTTCACGTTTGATTTCGCTCGCAATCAGCGCAGCCAACTGTCCGCTCTGTGCAACCGCTGCAGCATCCGGAGCAGGCATCGAGGAACGCGTGCTGGTCATCGATCGATGGTACTGCCGGTAAACTCTCGCGCCCGGCTCATCGACCGAAGCGACTTAATCCGAGCGCCACCTCTACATGTCTGCAACGTCCACCCGCACCGCGCTCGTTACCGGAGCTGCCCGCCGCATCGGTCGTGAAATCTCGCTCGCGCTCGCGCGCGACGGTTGGGACGTGGCTGTTCACTACGCGACGTCGCGCGATGACGCGCTCGATACCGTGTCGCAGATCAAGGCGCTCGGGCGCCGCGCCATTGCTGTCAATCGCGATCTCGCCGTCGAGCCGGGCGTGATGAGTTTGCTGGCCGAGTGTGAGAATGAGTTGGCGCCGGTAAGTTGCGTCGTCAACAACGCGTCGCTGTTCGAATACGACAACGTCGCGCGCTTTACCGGCGATCACCTGGCGCGTGCGATGCGAACCAATGCGGCTGCGCCGATCATGCTGGCGCGCGCGCTGCACCAGCATCTGGCAGGCGATGCGCGCGGCGTTGTCATCAATCTGCTCGACCAAAAGCTGGAGAATCCCAACCCGGATTTTTTCTCGTACACGTTGTCCAAAGCGGCGTTAAAAGAGGCAACAACATTGCTGGCGATCGCATTGGCGCCGAAGGTTCGAGTCGTCGGCATCGCGCCCGGCATCACGCTCGCATCGAATCTACAGAGCGACTCCGGCTTTGTGGCTGCGCACGGCAAAACGCCGCTGGGCCGCTCGAGTACGGCGGGTGATATTGCCCAGGCTGCCGTTTATCTGGCCAATGCGGCAGCGGTCACGGGCACCATATTGCTGGTCGATGGCGGACAGCACCTGGTTCCAAGCTCGCGCGACGTGATGTTTCTGACCGAATCGCAGACCGAAGCACAAGCGGAACCATGAGTGCGCTGCTCGACGCCCGGCTTGCCGACTGCCGCAGAATTTTTCTGCGCAACTACGTTCTGGACGCCAACATCGGGGTTCACGCACACGAGAAAACTGGCGCGCAGCGGATCGCGTTGAACGTCGATGTTTTCGTTCCGCTCGCACTTTCCACTCCGCGCGAGGATCGGATTCACGAGGTCGTCGACTACGACTTCATTCGGCTCGCCATCAGTCACCGTGTTGAACGTGGGCACATCAACTTGCAGGAAACGTTGATAGACGACATTGCGCGTGTCTTGCTCGCAAATCCCGCCGTGCGCGCCGTGCGTGTATCGAGCGAGAAGCACGACGTTTACAACGATGTCGATGCGGTCGGCATCGAGATTCTGCGGTTCAGGGAAAATACATGAACGCACCCCTGCGAAAGCTTGCGTTCGAAAACAACAAGCTTGAAAAGCGCCTGCTGCGGCTGACGGGCCAGGCGATCGCGCAGTTCAACATGATCGAAGCCGGCGACAAGGTGATGGTGTGCATGTCCGGCGGTAAGGACAGCTACGGCCTGTTAGACGTACTGCTGCTATTGAGACAGCGCGCTCCGATCGACTTTGACATCGTGGCCGTCAATCTGGATCAAAAGCAGCCCGGATTCCCCGAACAAATCCTGCCGCAATATTTGGTAAGCAAAGGCGTGCCGTTTCGCATCGAGACTCAGGATACGTACTCGATCGTCAAGCGTGTTATTGCCGAAGGCAAGACGATGTGCTCGCTGTGCTCGCGCTTGCGCCGCGGAGTTTTATATCGCGCTGCCGGAGAGCTCGGCGCAACCAAGATCGCGCTCGGTCATCATCGCGACGACATTCTCGGCACGTTCTTTTTGAACTTGTTCTACGGCGGCACGTTGAAGGCAATGCCGCCGAAGCTTATGTCCGACGACGGCAAACACATCGTAATCCGCCCGCTCGCGTACGTTGAAGAAGCCGACCTCGCGCGTTATGCCGAGATCAACGCGTTTCCAATCATTCCGTGCAACCTGTGCGGCTCACAGGTCAACCTGAAGCGGCAGGAAATCAAGCGCATGCTCATTGAGTGGGAAAAGCGTTTTCCGGGCCGGGTCGAGAACATGTTCAATGCGTTGGCCAGAGTCACGCCCTCGCACTTGATGGATGCAGCTCTGTTCGACTTTGCGGCGCTGAGGGCAAGCGGGCGGCCGGACGTGACCGGCGACATCGCTTTCGATGAGGCCCCATGCGGTGAGGAAGAGACCGCAGCCGCCAACGTAGTCCGCTTCGCATGAATTGCCGGTCAAGTGGCATTTAGAGCGCGCTCGATCTCGCTCACCAGCACCTCCGTCGGTTCGCATCCCACCGACAATCGAACAAAACCGTCTGCCACCGTGTCGCCCCAGCGACTGCGTCGCTCGGCGCATGTGTGAACACCGCCAAAGCTGGTCGATGCACGCATGAATGCGCAGCTTCCGATAAAGCGTTCGGCGACCGCTTTGTCCGCCAGCGTGAGTGCAATCAAACTACCGCCGCTCATCATCTGTGTTTTCACCAGCTGATGCGCCGGATGAGCGGCGAGGCCGGGATAGCGCAGTGACACGACCGATGGATGGTCGTGCAGGCGCTGCGCAACGGCAAGTGCGTTACTGCACATGCGCGAGTAGCGCACTTCGAGCGTTTCCAGTCCGCGATGCACCAGCCACGCTTCGTGCGGCCCCGGCACTGCACCGGCGATCTTGCGCCAGTCGCGCACTGCGTCGCTCAACGACTGATTGCGTGAGCTGACGTGGCCGAAGAGCACATCGGAATGCCCATTGAGTGCCTTGGTGTCGGCAGAGATAACGATGTCGGCGCCGTGATCGAGCGGACGCTGACCAAGCGGGGTCATCGTCGTGTTATCGACAGCGACAATCGCGCCGGCCGCCCGCGCCCGTTCGGCAACTGCCGCAATATCTGCAATGTCGAGTGCGGGATTCGAAGGCGTTTCGATCCATACCAACCGGTAGCCGTCGAACACGCTCGCCGCGACTTCAGCGGTCGCACACAAGTCGACCGCCACGTTCATCGGCTTCAGATATTTTTCGGCAAACAGCCGCACGGTGTAGTAACCGTCGGACGGCAGCAATATGCGGTCACCTGATTTCAACGTGCTGTAAAGCACCGCAGCGATCGCCGCCATGCCCGAGGGAAACGTGACCGTCTCCGCATCTTCGAGAATCGCCAATGCATCTTCAAGCGCGGTCCACGTCGGATTGGCCCAGCGCGCGTATTGATAGACGCCGCTCGGATCAGGGGCCAATCGGTATACGGACGTATTGACGATCGGCGGCGCAAATGCCTCGCCAATCTGCGTTGATGCCGTGGTGTGATGCAGGCAGCGCGCGAAGCGCTCGTCGGAACTGGTCATGATGCTCCTTGATAGCGCCTACGTTACCTGCCTTCCAGTTGACGACCCGACGCCCTCGCTGAAACGCCCGTCGATTCCCCACTGTCGGCTTCCCTGCGCAAACGCGATCGGCAGGTGCGGAACGCGAACCGTGATCGTTTACGTGAGTATTCGTGCAACATCCGAGGCAGCACCCGCAGAGGCGATACTGCGTTATATGGGCCGCGGTGTTATGCGTGCGATACGCGGTCTCGCATAACGTTTGCTAGAGTCGACATACGCCATGCCTAACTTGAAACACGCACTGAAGGCTCGACTGGCTCAACCCGGTCTGATCGTGGCGCCCGGGGTCTTCGACATGGTGTCGCTGCGGCTGGCTGACACCTTCGGCTTCGATGCGCTGTACATGAGCGGCTTTGGCACGGTCGCCTCGCACCTCGGTTTGCCCGACGCGGGTCTTGCAACCTACAGCGACATGCTGGGGCGCGTTACCGCGATGGCGGCGATGGCGCAAACGCCGCTGATTGCCGATGCCGACACGGGCTACGGCGGGTTGCTGAACCTGCGCCACACGGTGCGCGGCTACGAAGCCGCGGGCGCCGCGGCGATTCAACTCGAAGATCAGGAGTTTCCGAAGAAGTGCGGCCACACCCCGGGCCGGCGCGTGATCGCGATGACCGATATGGTGGCGAAGATTCGGGTGGCAACCGACGCGCGTGATTCGCCGGACTTTTTGGTGATCGCGCGCACCGATGCACGCTCTGCGCTAGGGCTTGAGGAGGCGCTGCGCCGCGCGGAGGCGTACGCACGCGCCGGCGCCGATGTGCTTTTTGTGGAATCGCCGGAGTCGATCGACGAGATGCGCCGCATCGGAGGCGCCTTCGATCTGCCGCTGGTGGCCAACATGGTGGAAAATGGACGCACGCCGGTGCTGACGCGTGCCGAGCTCGAATCGATCGGCTACAAAATCGCTATCTTTCCGGTCTCGGGGTTGCTCGCCGCCCTGCACTCGATGACCAGCGTGTACCGGAAGCTGAAAGTCAGCGGCTCAACCAAGGGAATCGATGTCCCACTCGCCGACTTCAGCGAGCTGACGAAATTAATGGGCTTCGAAGATATTTGGGAATTCGAGAAACGCTACGCCGAACCGGTCGTGGCACAACAGGGAGAAGAAAAATGATTCGCGTGCGACGCAGTCTGCTGATCGCCACCTCACTGACCTTCATCGGCACCCTGCCCGCGCTCGGCCAATCGACGTATCCAAACAAACCGATCCGGCTGATCGTGCCATTTACTACCGGCGGCGTGACAGACACCAGCGCGCGCGTCGTGGCAGATACTCTTGGCAAGCGGCTCGGTCAACAGGTGGTGGTCGACAACCGCCCGGGCGCGTCGGGCAACATCGGAACGCAGCAGGTCGCTGTCGCCGAGCCCGACGGCTACACGTTGCTGCTCGGGTTCGACGGCACGATGGTGATCAACCCACACGTGTTCGACAAAGTGCCGTTCAACACGGTGCGGGATTTTGCGCCGGTCGGCAAGATCGGCGACGCGATTCTGATTCTCGTCGCGCACCCGGGCCTGCCCGCTAAAAACCTGCGCGACGTTCTCGCGCTTTCCAAAACGCAGGCGGGCGGGTTGTTCTACGGCACGTCGGGCACCGGTGGCACGCCGCACATCGCGGGCGAGCTGCTGAAGCAGCGCACGGGCGCCAACCTGACGCACGTGCCGTACAAAGGCGGTGGGCAAGCGATCATCGACGTCATGGGCGGCAGCATTCCGCTGGTGTACACGGCGGTGGCGGGCGCGCATCAGCACGTGAAGTCGGGCAAGCTGATCGGAGTCGCGGTGTCGAGCGCGCAGCGCTCGGCGTCGCTGCCCGACGTGCCGACCTTCATCGAGAGCGGCGTGCCGGATTTCGAGATCAACTCGTGGGTCGGCATCTTCGCACCGGTGAAAACGCCGAAGCCGATCGTGGATAAGTTGAACGCGGAGCTGAATGCGGTGCTGACGGATGCCGATGTGCGCGAGCGCCTGAACCTGCTCGGAATCAACGCGACGCCCGGCAGCGCCGACAAATTTGGCGATGAGATCAAGCGCGATCTCGCGCGCTACGGCACGGTGGTCAAGGCCGCTGGGATCAAGGCTGAATAACTGCTGGCGGTCAGCGCCGTTGGGCGCGCTCGATCGCTTCGACACCGGGCGCATCCAAATACGGCTCGCCCAGATGCTGCTGCAGCAGCTTCAGGTTGCGCCGGTGCGCGCGAAAGTAAATGTCGAACACGTCGCCAGCCAGTGGAACCGAACCGACCGCGGCGTCGAGCACCAGGTTGCCAAGCATCTTTCCCTGCAGCCAGCGTGATGCGCCAAGCTCGCGCGCTTGCGCGATCAGATACAGGCCGATCGCCGCCGACAGCAGATCGCCCGCAACTGGAATGATGCCGAGCAAGGCGTCGAGGCCGACTTTGGTGCGCAGAATCGGCAGGTCGACGGCGGAATCCATTAGTCGCGTCAACGTCACCAGCCGCTCACGCGCACGATGTTTGCGCAGCGCCGCTGATGAGTCGAGCGCGTGCGTCGTGGTTGCCATCAGCCAGACTCGAACGCGACAGCCAAGGGTTGCGCAACTTTCGACTTATGGGCGATCAGTAGAACATTGGCAAACGGTGTCCCCTGGCTCATCGGCTGCGAGCTGACGACAAAGCCTGTGTCTTGCAACAAGGCGATCCATTCGGCGACCGTCCGGAAGTGCAGTCGCGGCCACGGCGTTCCACGCGCGAGGATCGTCACCCAGTCGCCGATCATGGTCAGGTAAAACCGCACACCGGGCACCGCATCTCCAACACGGATCAACAAAGTGCCGCCCGGCACCAATGCTTCTTCGGCGCGCCGAAGTAGCGCGCGCTGCGCGTCGCGATCGATGTAATGCGCGACATCGAGCATGAACATGAGGTCGCATTGCGGCAACGGCGCGGTCCGCATGTCGGCAACCGCCAATTCGACGCGGTCGGCGACGTCAGTCAGCGCGCGCTGCGCATTTGCGATCGCGCGCTCTCGTAGATCGAAGCCGTGCAGCGTCCAGCGCCTGGGCGCTGGCGGCCAACCTGCGGGCCACTCGAATGCGGCGCGCGCCTCGCATTCTTCTGCCGCAACGAGCAGCGCTGCAAGAACGCCGAGCCCGCAGCCCACATCAACGATCCGAGCGCCAGCTGCGATCCTGCCGTCGCGCAGCAGCGCTGCGAACACCGGATCGCCGCTCAGTTTTCCACGTGCGAAGTAATAAGGCCCGCGCCCGGCCGAACGAAAACGCACTGCCGCGCGTGCGACGATCTTGCGAAATGTAGCGTCTGCCGCAGCGACGGAGGAGCGGACGCCCGGCCGCTGGTCAGCGGCATGAAGACTAGATGCGCCGCTCGCCGCGTGCGCGCCCCGCACCTGCGTCATGCGGCGAGGGCTTGACGCAACGTGACCGAGTGCCATTTTTTTTCAGCCATCGAGGAAAGTACAAGTGGCAGCGCCCCGAGCACGCTCGGCACGCGGCCAGTGGGCAGCTTTCGCCCTTCGATGCCATCGTGCATTAACACGATCGCGCCGGGTGCGAGGCGCCGGACGATGCGTGCCGCGACTCGGCGCGGCTGCGGATCGACGCTGTCGAGCGACCGCACGTTCCACGCTACACAGCGCAGCCCCAAGCGCGCCAATGCGGGCTCGGTCAGCGGGGTACGAATTCCGAACGGAGCGCGGAAAAACCTGGGCGCGACACCCGTGATGTCGGCCAGTGTTTTCTGCGCATCGCCGATATCACGCACGAGTCGCCTGACGCCGTAAAAGCCGAAAGCCCGCGAATGAGCAAACGCATGGTTCTCGACCGCGTGCCCGCGTGCCGTGATTTCGCGCAGCAACTGCGGATGCGCGCGCGCCCGAGCACCGACACAAAAAAACGTCGCCAGAGCCCCCGCCTCATCGAGCAGGTCAAGCACGCGGGGCGTCACATCGACATCGGGACCATCGTCGAACGTCAACGCGATTTCGCTGCGTTCGGCGCACGCCGGCGGCAACTTCGAAATCACAGGCCCCAGTGCGACGCTTCCAGGCGCAAGACAGAACGCAAAGTTCAAAGCATGGCTGCCGGCCATTGCGCCGACTGCCCACGGCCAAACGGCGGGCAGTGCGGCGATGGACGCGATTGCTCCGACGTGACTGCCGGCCAGCAGCCAATGCAGTGGTCCCGGCCGCCAACTACGCGGCGCCAAGGACTGGTGAGACGTGAAGCGCGACGGATGCGACGCGGGCGATACTGTCGTTGCGGATTCCTTCACGCCTCGCCTTTGATGGCTACGTACTCTGAAAAAATCCCGAGCACGACGTGGCGCGTGACTTGGGTGAAACCGGCGGTGCGCAATTCTTCGATTACTTGCTGCGGTGGCACACAGGCTTCAATCGAGTCCCAGTAGTAACGCATCAACTGCGGCATGTCACGCGAGCGCCCGACAATGCGCGCAAGGATCGGGACCAGATGGCGCATGTAAATGCGCAGGCAGCGCGCCGCGTACGCACCCGCCGGTCGCGTGATCTCCAGCACGCACGCTCTACCGCCGGGACGCAGCACGCGGTAGAACTCGCCAAACACCGCGCGCAGATCGGGAACGTGACGCAACGCGTAGCCCATGCTGACAAAGTCGCATGATTGGTCGGCGACGGGCAACGCTTCGGCGTAGCCTTCAATAACGCGCATGCCGTCGGGTAGATGTGCGTGTGCGAGCATGCCGATGCTGGGCTCTACGCCGGTCACGTTGCCGCCGCTGCCGCTCAATCGAGCAGCTTCGATTGCCGTCAAGCCGGTACCGGTGCCTACATCGAGGACCTGCATTCCGTGCGTGAGCCCCGCGCGCTGCAGCGCCTGTCGGCGATACCAGGGCCCGCTGCCGAATGCCATCAAGGATTCGACGCGATCGTAATCGACCGCGGTGGTGTCGAACACGCGCCGCAGCCAGCGATGCCGCCCAGCCTCGTCGGCGTAGTACTCGGTTAACGGGCGGTGTGGCGCCACCGGATTCATTTCTTTCATGCCGCCAACCCGCCGTTAACGCCGATCACCTGGCGCGTAATGTAGGCCGCTTCGGGTGAGATCAAAAAAGCGACCGTTGCTGCAACTTCATCGGGCTCGCCCAGCCGTCCGGCGGGAATCATTTTCATCATCTCCTCGAGCGGCAGATCGCGCGTCATGTCAGTGGCAATCAAGCCGGGGGCTACGCAGTTAACGGTGATATTGCGGCTCGCGAGTTCGAGCGCCAGAGAGCGCGTCGCACCAATTACACCTGCTTTTGACGCGCTGTAGTTGACTTGTCCTCGATTCCCTACCTGAGCCGACACCGACGCCAGGGTAACAATGCGGCCGGGGCGACGCTGCCGAATCATCGGCATCACCAGCGGATGCAACACGTTGTAGAAGCCGTCGAGGTTGGTGCGAATCACGCTATCCCAGTTCTCGGCAGTCAGCGCCGGAAATATCTGGTCGCGCGCGATGCCGGCGTTCAACACTACCGCATACGGCGCACCGTGCTGTTTGACGTGCGCATCGAGCACTTCTTTGCAAGCGCCGCGATCGGCGACGTCGAACGCAAGCATTGTGACCGCGCGACCGAACCCGCGCACTTCGTCGGCGACGGCGTCGGCGTCGACCGCGGCGGTCCTGCCCGAGTGATGCAGCCAGACGTCGTACCCATCGCGCGCCGCGCGCAGCGCGATCGCACGCCCGATGCCACGGCTAGAACCGGTGACCAACACTGCGCTCACTTTGGTGTGCGCCAAAACGGAAAAAAGTTGAACCATGACAGCGGAGCTTCGCGACACGCGCGTTCAACATGGTGCGCGTAGTCGGCAATCACGTTGCGTAAGGCCGCTTCACGTGTGGCGCGCGGCAGTACGACCCGCTCGCGCAAACGCTCGCACACCAGCGTGTAGCGGCCGTCATCGTCGGCGCGCTGATAACACGCCAGCCAGTAGACCGGACAATCGAGTGCAGCGGCGAGGACCCAGGGGCCGATCGGAAACGCGGCGTCGTGACCGAGAAACGGAACGTCAAGTACCCGTTCGCTGGTGACGGGTACGCGGTCAGCGGCTAGCACGACGAAATCACCGAGCTCGACGCGCGTAGCCAGATGCGCGATGGTCGCGGTATCGACTTCCGTGACCTGCAGCAAGCGCTCCGCGCTTTGCGGATTGATGCGTGTCAGCATCCGGTTGAAGCGCTCGGCGTGACGTGTGTGAACAAGTATGTGCAGGCGCAGTTGCTTGGCAGCCTCCCCCAAACGACGCAGCACTTCGAGGTTGCCGAAGTGCGCCACCACCAGTACGCCGCCGCGATCTGCCGCGACTGCGTCATCAAACCGTTGATCGACTTCGCGTCTTATCGCATCCAGGCTTAATCCGCCGGTCCAGACCAGCGCCTTGTCGAGCAAGGCATCGGCAAAGCGTCGGACGTGGCGCGCGGCGGCGCGCCATGACTGCAACGCGTTGGCATCGGCTCGCAAAACGCCGATCCTATGCTGGTATTGGATCGACGCGCGGCGCGCGATCGGTCGCACCGTTATGAAGTACCACGACGCCGGCCAGGCGAGGGCGCGAAACAGCGCGCGCCCCATCGCGACGTGGCTCAGGTACATAAACCAAAGACCGATCGTGCGGCCCGACTCGGGCAATGAAGCCCAGTGCGAACTCGAACCAGGGCGCGGCTCAGTGGTCATGTCAGCGGAGTGCACGCCGTGCATCATGCACGACGCGCTACGGCGCCTTGCCGGCCAGTCGGCGCGGCAGCAGCCATGGCAGACGAATCAGCATGCCGGCCAGCAAGCGCGCGTGCAGCCGCGCCATTCTCAGGTTGTCGCGCAGCATGCGAAAGTGTGAAACACCGTCGGCGGGATAGGTCACGGGCGTGGCGAGATTGACCACGTCGGTGCCGGCCCAGAATAGCCGCACGATGATGTCGGCATCGAACTCCATCCGGCGCCCAAGGCGCGTGCGAGCGTCGAGCGCAACCGCGGCCGCTATCGGGTACAGGCGAAAACCGCACATCGCATCGGCAATTCGGCGCGATAGTGTGTGGACCCACACCAGTACGGTGGTGATGCGCCTTCCGTGCAGGCGGACCGCGGGTACGCTGGAGTCGTACTGTGGAACGCCATTGATAACGGCGGCGGGAAATTTTTTGGCAAGCGCGACAAACTCGCCGATGCGAGACGGATCGTGTTGCAAATCCGCATCGATTTGTACCGCGTGCGTCAGGCCGCCGGCCTGCGCGGCTCGCATTCCAGCCATTACAGCGGCGCCTTTGCCTTGATTCGTTTCGAGCCGCAAGCCATAGAGCCACTCCGAATTCTCGGCGCATAACGTTTGCACCGCCTGCGCGCACGGCGCATGGCTGCCATCGTCGATCAACCAGCAGCGGAGGCCGGTGGCGCGCAGCGCGTCAACCAGGCGCGGCAGTGCGGCATGATGGTCATACACCGGCACGATCACACCCACGCGCAATTCAGTCGATGAACGCAACGGTCAAGCGCTTTGATAAACGCGCAAGTTCGGCCGCAGTTGATCTAGCACTGCAAGTGTTTCGCTGCGTGGAGCCGCTTCATGCAGCGATTAGGCAGCCTGGGCGCCGCGCTGCTGCGCGACGAAAGCCGCCAGCGCGCGCACGCTGGCAAAGTGCCGCCGATTGTTCTCGTTGTCAGCGGTGAGCTTGACGCCGTAGCGCTTGGCCAGCGCTACGCCGATTTCCAGCGCATCGATCGAATCCAGCCCGAGTCCTTCAACGAACAGCGGCGCCACCGGATCGATGTCCTCGGGACGCATGTCCTCGAGCCCGGTGCATTCGATGATCAACTGCGCGATCTCTGTTTCAAGTGGATCCACAACGAGCGAGCTCCTTTACGTACAACGCGTGCAAGTGTTCGGTCAGGCGCCGGGCAGCGAGCGAGACACTGCGATGCTCGGCAGTAAAGAGTGCTGGATCAATCGGCGGGTGCCCGAGCACGCGCACCCGCGGGCGCACTTTGGGCGCAAGCCACCAGCGACTTCGCTTCGTCAACAACGGCTCGGAAAAATGAATCGTCACGGGGATCACCGGGCAACCCGAACGCACCGCAATGTGCGCGGCTCCGCGCCGCAGCCGGATGATCCCGTCATCGGCCGTGCGCGTGCATTCGGGAAACAACACCAGCGATTCACCCGCCAGCACGCGCGCGCGGCACGCATCGACCAGTGCCGGGGCATCAAGGTTGACGACATAATCGGCGCCTCGAATACCCCCCGACGTAAACGGATTGACCTGCAGCGAGCGCTTGGCGACGACGACGCCATCGCGCACCTGACTGAGCAGAATTAGCGCGTCGATCAACGACGGATGATTGGCGACGATCAGCGAGCCAGGGTGGGGCATACGATCGACATTGCGCAGCTCGAGATCGATCAAACGCAACGCCCGCATGCTGCCGACGGAAAAGCGGCACATGTAATGCACGATGGTGCGTACACCTCTGGCACGGCGCACGCGGTCGCGCACGAACAGCGGATACAACGGCACCACGAGCGCGCTCATCCCGGCGCCAAAAATTCCGAATGCCACGAACAGCGCGACCTGGCCCATCGAACGCGCCGCGCGCCCGGCGACGGCGAACAATGACGTGCCGCGACCCGTCGCACAGGCAGAAGTGAGAGAAGCAGGACGCTCGACTTGCTCGTGCTCAGACAGGACCACTGCCATTGACATCCCCTTGCTGCGGCTCACTGCAGGCCCACCATTAAACCGCCACCCAGGTCAATTCCGTCGCATTGTAAGTCCCCGTCATCGCCTCGAAAACGCCGGTAAGCGGGGGTTCAGTCAGACCGGCCACGGCAAGTCGACAGTCATTCCACTGCGATTCCCACGCCTGAGCGCTGGCCTGCGGGCCGGCTTTGAACCGCGCCTCCGTCCTGACCCAGGCGCGCAGTACGGAGAGTGGGTCGGCCTCATTAGCGGGCAGGCCGAAGTGGGTTGCAGCGGCGCGTGGATCACGCAGCGCCTGCGGCGATTCAAGATCGACACCGACCGGCTGGCTTGCAACGACGACTGCCACTGCGGTCATCGCGTGCGCGATGCTGACATACGCCGGCGGCTTTGCGCTGAGCAGCAGGCGACCGTCGCGGTCGATCTCGAGCGATGCATCGTCGACGTGGGCTGACCGCGCCAGCAGCCGCACCATGTGATGCCCCAGTACAAACTGTTCACGCCGCAACGGTCGCTCGATTCGCTCGAGGCGCGCACGCTCGGAGTCGGTGAAGGTTGCGATCCGTGCCACCTGCCAGCTTGCCGATAGCGGTGACTCGAAACAACTCAGCCACAGCTTCGCCGACATCAGCACGTCTCGATCAAGGGCTTGCCAACACGACACTGGCGCGCCCGCTGAGCACCGCTTGTTCGCTCGTGCGCAGCTCGAAGCGGTACGCCACCTGATTTCCCGACCTGAATTCGCTAATCGCTTCGATCGTCAGCGGAGCGTCGCAGTGATCGAGACGATCGATGCTCCACCGCAGATCGGACGCCGCCACCAGGTAGCCATGACGCGGCGCATCGCTGGCGGTGCGCGCGCCGGCGGCCAGCAGCGCGCCATGAATCGCCATCGCCTGTGCGCCATATTCGAGCCCGCACAGGATCGAAAGCGCATCCTCGTGCGCCAGCGGATGGTTGGCGGCGCGGTGCGACTCACTTTCGCACACGATGCGCTCGTCGTCGTAGGCAACGACGCGATCGATGAGCCGCATGCGGCCCGCGTGCGGCAACAATCGTTCGAGCGGCGGCGTTAGCACACCGCCGTCCGCACGCGCAACGCACGGCCGCTGCCCTGTCGCAGCACGACCTCGCCTGGCTGCGGCCGCGCGAGCGCCGCGAGTAACGGCAGCAGCCGCGCAGTCGGGTTGCCAATGCGCACGGCGTCGAGCGTGGGATCAATCAGCGCGGTGTCAGCCACGCCGTTATCCGCTTCGGCTGCGCCATCGAGCAGTGTCAGATGCGCAACAGCCGATGC
>Ga0136612_10000382_pt1 | contig 15473 bp, 15 predicted proteins | sample AntDryUQ224A2306_2_FD_106644 | JGI IMG/M metagenome (GOLD analysis project Ga0136612, IMG submission 106644) | Polar desert sand microbial communities from Dry Valleys, Antarctica - metaG UQ224A (23.06) | ecosystem: Environmental > Terrestrial > Soil > Desert | place: Antarctica: Dry Valley... | reverse complement strand
CGTACCGACAGAAGCACCGTCTCGCCAAAGAGGCTGGTATCCCTGAAGGTGAAGCGCGCAGCGTCTGGTTCGCCGAGACGTTTGGGCACTGAGTGGGCACCGAGACCACGTAACCACACCGTTTCAAGCGGGAATCGTCAACGTCTGGGGAGTCGGCTACAAGCTGATCGACTGATCAGAGGAGCGCGCCTTCGAGGCGGAGCAGCTGCTCCTTCATGGCGAGCCCGCCGGCGTAGCCCGTGAGGCTCCCGTTGGCGCCGACGACCCGGTGGCAGGGAAGGACGATCGGGATCGGGTTCCGGTTCATCACCGTGCCGACTGCCCGGGCGGCGCGGGGGGCGCCGACGCGGGCGGCGAGGGTGCCGTACGTCGTCGTCCGCCCGTAGGGGACGCGAGCGAGCTCGTCGAGCACCGCGCGGGCGAAGGCCGCCGTCCCGCCGAGGTCGACGTCGAGCTCGAAGCCCTCGCGAGCCCCCGCGAAGTACTCGTCGAGCTGACGGTGCGCACCCTCGACGGCGGTGTGGGAGCGCAGGACGCGCCGGCCGAAGGCGCCGGCGAGCGAGTCGAGCTGCTGCTCGGGATCGGGCTTCAGCCAGACCCGGCAGAGCCCGCGGGGCGTGGCGGCGACGAGCAGTGGCCCGAACGGCGAGTCCACGACGTCGAAGCCGACGTCGAGCGTCCCTTCCGCGGTTGCGGCTTCGCGGAAGCGCCGATCGAGCTCGATGGTGACGGTCATGGCGTTCCTCCCGGTGGTAGGTCTTGCGCACGCAGGCGTCGAATTCCGGACGAAGCGGCCTGACGGGCGGCTTCCGGGCTCGAGTCGAGCGCTGCGGCGATGTCGTCGTAGGCGAGGTCGTAGGCGTAACGGAGCACGACCGCGGCGCGCTCCGTCGGCGGGAGCTGCCCGGCCAGGTGCTCGATCTCGGCGTAGGCAGGTCGTCCGTCGACGACGGGGAGCTCGGGCAGCTCGTGAACCGTCGGCCTGGCACGGCGCCCGCTGTCGATCGCGATCCGGGCCGCAATCGTCAGCACCCACGCCCGCAGATGCTCGCCGTGCTCGAGGCGGTCGTAACCGCGGAGGGCGCGCAGAAAAGTCTCCTGGAACGCATCCTCCGCTGCCTCGCGCGCCATCCGCTTGCGGAGAAACCCGAGCACGACGTCGCGGTGCTCCACGTAGAAGCGCTCGAACGGAGGAATCAGGGCCATTGCTTCCATCATCCTCGTAAACGCCGCACGAGCCGCATCTGTGAGAGTTGTGGGATGCGCATTGCTGTGGTGGGCCATGTGGAGTGGGTCGAGTTCGCGCGGGTCGAGGCGATGCCCCACCCCGGCGGGATCGTCCACGCCCGGGAGATCTGGTCGCAGGCGGGCGGGGGCGGGGCCGTTGCCGCGTTACAGCTCGTGCGCCTCGGGGCGGACACCTCGCTCTTCACCGCGCTCGGCGACGACGACCTCGGCCGGCGCGCCCAGACGGAGCTCGCGGCGGCCGGAGTCCGCATCCAGACCAGGTTGCGCTCCGAGCCGCAGCGGCGCGCGTTCTGTCATGTCGACGAGCAGGGGGAGCGCACGATCACCGTTCTCGGCCAGAAGCTGAGACCGCTGGGCGATGACCGCGAGCTCCCGTGGCGTGAGCTCGACCGGGCCGACGCGGTCTACTTCGTCAGCGGCGACGCGAAGGCGTTGCAGCAGGCGCGACGTGCCAGGATCCTCGTGGCGACGGCGCGCGAGCTCGACACGCTCCGGGCGAGCGAGGTGCAGCTGGATGCGCTCGTCGGCAGCGGGGAGGACGAGGGGGAGCGGTATCAGCCCGGCCAGCTCGAGCCCGCGCCCCGGCTCGTCGTCTCGACTGCCGGCGCACTCGGGGGCTGGGCTCAGCCCGGCGGGCCCTACAGTGCGACGCCGCCCCCCGGGCCGGTCGAGGACGCCTACGGCTGCGGCGACTGCTTCGCAGCCGGGCTGACGTTCGCCCTTGCGGAGGGTTTGGACACGGCCGACGCGCTCGCCTTCGCGGCCCGCTGTGGCGCCGCGGCGCTCACCGGGCGCGGCGTCTTCGCGGCGACCCTCGCGCCGTAGCCGCCGAGACCGAGGAGCGCGAGAGCCACAGAGCTGACCTCCGCGCCGCTCGCTGCCCGGCCTTGGCCGGCGGGTCGGGCCTCGTCGTCGTGGCTTCCAGGGTGGACAAGTGGAGGTAAGTGGACTAGAGTGGAGGAAAGTGGGAGACCAGGCGGCCGGCGAGCGATGTTCTTTGGCGAATACGAACACTCCATCGACGATAAGAACCGGCTCACACTGCCGGCGAAGTTCCGCGCTGCATTCGCCGACGGCGTCGTGCTCACGCGGGGGCTCGACAGCTGTGTCGACGTCTTTGCCCGCGCCGACTGGCAGGTACGCGCCGACGAGCAGCTGGCGCCGCTCGATCCCTTCGCGCCGGAGACGCGCGACCTGATGCGCTTCTTCTTCGGAGCCGCCGCGGACGCCGAGCTCGACAAGCAGGGACGGGTGCTCGTGCCCCCGGCCCTCGTCGGCTACGCGCACCTCGGCCGCGAGGTCGTCGTCGCCGGCATTCGCGACCACCTGGAGATCTGGGACCGCAAGTCCTGGGCCGCTCGAGTCACCAAGGTCGAAGGGAGCGCAGACGATGTTGCCGAACGTCTTGCTGACAAACGCCTCTGATCACGTTCCCGTGCTCGCGGAGGAGGTGCGCGAGCGCCTAGCCGTGCAGCCGGGCGAAACGGTGGTCGACGCGACCTTCGGCGCGGGGGGCCACGCGAGCCTGCTCGCCTGTGACCTCGCGGGCGAGGGGAAGCTGATCGCGATCGACCGCGATCCGTCCGTGCGCGCCTACTTCGACCGCTTCAAGAGCCGGAGCCAGATCCAGGCGCGCCTCCTCCGGGGTGAGTTTTCGCTCGTCCTCGGCCAGCTCGAGGCGAACGGGGTCCAGGCCGACGCCGTTCTGCTCGACCTGGGGGTCTCCTCGATGCAGATCGACCGGCCGGAACGCGGCTTCACCTACGCCGCTGACGCACCGCTCGACATGCGGATGGACTCCACCGCCGAGCTGTCCGCACGCGATCTCGTCAACGAGGCCGAGGAGCGCGAGTTGGCTCTGATCTTCCGCCGCTTCGGGGAGGAGCGCTATGCCCGCCCGATCGCCCGGGCAATCGTGCGCCGGCGGGCGGAACGTCCATTCGAGCGCACCGGCGATCTCTCCGAGACGATCAAGCACGCGATCCCGACCCCTGCGCGGTTCGGCGAGGGCCATCCCGCAAAGCGCGTCTTCCAGGCGCTGCGGATCGCGGTCAACGACGAGCTCGGCGCGCTCGAGGCGGCCCTTCCCGCCGCGGTCCGGATGCTTCGGCCCGGCGGTCGGCTGGCCGTGATCAGCTTCCACTCGCTCGAGGACCGGATCGTCAAGCAGTACATCCGCGAGCAGGCACGCGGTTGCACGTGCCCGCCCGACTTTCCGATCTGCAACTGCGGGAACGAGCCGGTGCTGCGTGACCTGACCCGGAGGCCGATCCGGCCCGGTGTCCGCGAGCTCGAGCGCAACCCGCGCTCCTCGTCGGCCAAGCTCCGGGTGGCCCTCAAGGCATGAGCAGCGTGGCGACAGCCCGAGCGGACGCCCAGGCGCTCCCGCACCCCCGTTCGCGCACGAAGCTCGCGGCCCGCCCGGTGGCCCGCCCGCGCGCCTTCGGCGGAGTGCTCTGGATCGTCCTCTTCGGTGCCCTCCTGGCCGGAGTCGTCGCGGTCAACGTCGCCGTCCTGCAGTTGAACGTGCGCCTCGACGGGCTCGGCCGCGAGCGGATCCAGCTCCGGGCCGACAACGCGAGGCTCAGCTCCCAGCTCTCGAGCGCGGCTGCGGCAGCCCGGATCGAAGAGCAGGCGCGCCGGCGGTTAGGGCTCGTCCCGGCCGACGCGGACGCGACGGCCTACGTGCAGCTCGCGCCGACCCGACGATGACTGCCTGAGGTGACCGTCCGCAGCTCGAACCGCCGCATCCGCCTGCTGCTGGCGCTCTCGGCGCTCGTCTTTGCGGGAACGCTCGCGCGCGCAGTCTGGATCCAGGGAGTCCAGGCGGGCACGCTCGACCGACTCGCGCTGCGCCAGCAGGTGGAGAAGATCGTGATCCCGGCCGGGCGTGGAACCATCTACGACCGCACGGGCAAGCCTCTCGCGATCGGCGAGCAGGCGACGACCGTCTTCGCCGATCCGCGGCTCGTGAAGCAGCCGCGGCGCGTCGCGATTGCAGCCGCACGCACGCTCGGCGTCGATCCGAACAAGCTCCTTCCTCTGCTCTCCGAGCGCAGGCGCCGCTTCGTCTACATCGCGCGCAAGGTCGACGCGAAGCGTGCGGCCTCGCTCGAGAAGCTGAACCTGGACGGCGTCGAGTTCTACGCAGAGGAGCTTCGCACGTACCCGCAACGCGGCGTCGCGGCGCACGTGCTCGGCTTCGCCGACATCGACAACAAGGGGCTCGAGGGTCTCGAGCGCTCGCTGGATCGCGAGCTCGCCGGACGACCGGGCAGCGAGACGGTCGTCAAGGATGCCCTCGGCCGGGCGGTGGACGTGATCTCGACGACGAAGGAGCGTCCCGGTCGTGACGTCTATCTCACGCTCGACAGCCGCATCCAGGCCAACGCCGAGTCCGTTCTGCGCGACTCCGTCCGCGATGCGCGTGCGAAAGGCGGAACGGCGATCGTGCTCGACCCCGCCACGGGCGCGGTGCTGGCGATGGCGACGGCGCCGAGCTTCGACGCGAATCGGTTCGCGGCAGTCTCCCCGGCGCGGCGGCGCAACCGCGCCCTGACGGACACCTACGAGCCGGGGTCGACCTTCAAGGTCGTCCCGATCGCCGCGGCTCTCTCGGAAGGCATCGTCACACCCCGGACGTCGTTGAAGCTGGACGACTCGATCCAGGTCGCCGACCGGATCATCAGGGAGCACGCGCCACGCCCGACGCAGCGGATGACCGTGTCGCGGATCATCGCCGAGTCCTCGAACATCGGCACGATCACGATCGCCCAGCGGCTCGGCGAAGCAGGCGTCAAGAAGTGGATCGATCGCTTCGGCTTCGGAGCGGCGACCGGAGTCGACGTGGCGGGCGAGTCGGAGGGGATTCTCCCCGGCTACTGGTCGGGCTCGACGATCGGCAACGTCCCGATCGGTCAGGGAATCGCCGTGACCAGCCTGCAGATGGCGGCCGCGTACGCCGCGATCGCGAACGGGGGCCTCTGGCGTCGGCCGCACCTCGTCGCGCGCGTCGGCGACGATCCGTACCGCCCGTCGCCCGGGCGGCGGGTCATCTCGCCGGTCGTCTCGGCACAGATGATGGCGATGCTCCGAGGCGTGGTCGACGCGGAAGGAGGGACCGGCACAGCCGCCTCGGTTCCCGGTTACACGGTGGCCGGCAAGACGGGCACGGCCGCGAAGCCGGATCGGGGCGGCTATTCGACGTCGCGCTACGTCGCCTCGTTCGTCGGTGTCGTGCCGGCGAAGCAGCCGCGGCTGGTCGTGCTCGTCTCGATCGACGAGCCGAAGACGGCGATCTGGGGCGGCGTCGTCGCCGCGCCTGCCTTCTCGCGGATCGCGCAGTACGGGTTGCAGGAGCTCGAAGTGGCTCCTGACGCGCTGCCTCGCGGGTAGGTTTCCGCCGGATGGAGCTGGAGCGCCTGATCGCCGCGCTCGCACCGGAGGCTGTCCTCGGAGCGGCTGCCGTCGAGGTGCGGGACCTGGCCTACGACGCGCGCGCGGTCACGAGGGGTGCCGCGTTCTTCTGCGTTCCCGGCTCGACGGCCGACGGGCACGACTACGCCGTCCAGGCCGTCGAGAGCGGCGCCGTGGCCCTCGTCGTCGAGCGCGCGGTCGAGCTACCCGTACCGCAGCTCGTCGTGCCCGACGCGCGAGCGGCGATGGCGACAGCCGCGGATCTCTTCTTCGGAGAGCCGACGCGCGAGCTCGAGGTTGCGGGTGTGACCGGCACGAACGGCAAGACGACGACGGCGTTCCTGCTCCACTCCGTTCTCGAGGCCGCGGGCCGCCGTCCGGGCCTGCTCGGCACGGTCGAGAGTCGGGTCGGCGGCGAGGTCCGGCCCGTCGTCCGCACCACGCCGGAGGCGATCGACCTCCAGCGCACCTTCCGGGAGATGCTCGACGCCGGCGATCGGAGCGTCGCGCTCGAGGCGTCCTCGCACGCCTCGAGCCTGCACCGGCTCGACCGTGTCCGCTTCGACGCGCTCGTCTTCACGAACCTGACCCAGGATCACCTCGACTTCCACGAGACCATGGAGGACTACTTCCGCGCGAAGCGGCGGCTCTTCGCGGGTGCGGCGCCGCCGCCCGCGGCGGTGAACATCGGCGACGAGTGGGGACGCCGGCTGGCCCAGGAGCTCGCCGACGTGCACCGGGCGCCGCTCGTCACGTTCGGCTTTTCCGAGGACGCGGAGATTCGCCCCGAGGAGCTCGTGCTCGACGGCTCGGGGGCGCGGTTCGTCGCGGGCGGGATCGAGCTTCGCACGAGCCTACGTGGGCGCTTCAATGTCGAGAACGTGCTCGGGGCCGTCGCCGCCGGGCTGCTGCTGGACATCGACGAGGACGAGATCGCCGCGGGGATCGCGACGCTCGCAGGCGTGCCCGGCCGGTTCGAGGCGGTGGACGAGGGTCAGGACTTCGCCGTGATCGTGGACTACGCGCACACGCCCGACTCGCTCGACAACGTCCTTCGCACCGCCCGGGACCTCGCCGAGAGACGGGTGCTCGTCGTCTTCGGCGCCGGGGGCGACCGCGACCGTGGCAAGCGGCCGTTGATGGGGAAGATCGCGAGCGATCTCGCCGACGTCGTGGTCGTCACCTCGGACAACCCACGCGGCGAGGAGCCGCTTGCGATCATCCAGGACATCCTCCAGGGCGCCGGGACGGACGTCGAGATCGACCCCGACCGACGGGCCGCGATCGGCCGCGCGATCTCGTTGGCCGAGGCGGGCGACGTCGTCGTGATCGCCGGCAAGGGTCACGAGCAGGGCCAGGAGATCGCGGGCCGCAAGGAGCCGTTCGACGACGGTGACGTTCTCCGTGAAGCGTTGCGGGAGCGCTCGGGCTCGTGATCCCGATCCCCCTGGATGAGTTGCGCGACCTCGGCCGGCTCGACGGTGACGGGGTCGTGACCGGGTTGACGATCGACTCGCGCACGGCCGCACCGGGCGATCTCTTCGTCGCTGTCCGCGGCGGACGCGCGTTCGTGGCCGACGCGCGCGAGCAGGGCGCCGCGACCCTCGTCCCCGTCGACGAGCACGCCGCGCTCGCGGCGATCGGCCGGGCACTGCGTTCCCGCAGCCGGGCGCGCGTCGTCGGGGTCACCGGCTCGACCGGGAAGACCTCGACCAAGGACATTCTCGCCGGGCTCTGCGCGCCCGTCGCGCGCACCGTCGCGACGCGGGGAAGCGAGAACGCCGAGCTGGGCGTGCCTCTGACACTCGGCCGGCTGGAACCGGACACCGAGCTCTGCCTCGTCGAGCTCGGGATGCGCGGGCTCGGACAGATCGCGGAGCTCTGCGAGATCGCCCGGCCGGATCTCGCCGTGATCACGGCGATCGGCCCGGTTCATCTCGAGCTCGTCAGCTCGGTCGACGGCGTCGCGCGCTCCAAGGCCGAGCTCGTGCAGGCGCTTCCCGCCGGCGGGATCGCGGTCGTACCGCATTCGGCCGAGCTCGAGCCCTACCTTCGCGCCGACGTCGACGTGCGCCGGGTCGGGGAGGTGGACGTCGAGCTCCGCGAGGACGGTTCCCATGTGGCGTTCGGCGGTGGGCGGATCCGCTTCCCGCTGACGTCGCGCCACCAGGCCCAGAACGCGCTCACCGCGCTGACGGCCTACGACGCGCTCGGCCTGCCGCTCGATCGTCTCCAGGAGGCAGCCGACCGCGTCGAGCTCTCGCGCTGGCGGGGCGAGGAGCTCGCGCTACCGGGGGGCGGAATCGCGATCAACGATGCCTACAACGCGAATCCGACCTCGATGCGCGCGGCGCTCGAGCACCTGGCCGGGTTGGGGTCGGAGCGGAAGCTCGCGGTTCTCGGAGGCATGGCCGAGCTCGGCGAGCACGCCGAGCGCTACCACCGGGAGATCGGCGAGCTCGCGGACATTCTCGGGATCGAGGTCGTCGGGGTCGGTGAGCTGGCGCGTGGCTACGGCGCGTCGACCTGGGTGGCCGACGGGCCGGCCGCCGTCGCGGCCGTGCTCGAGCTCGTCCGTCCCGGCGATGCCGTCCTCGTCAAGGGCTCGCGCTCGCTCGCGCTCGAAGGGGTGGCTCCCGCCCTGGCGAAGGGTCCCGGCTAGATGGTTCGCGTCCTGATTGCCGGCCTGATCGCGATGGTGGTCTCGATCGTGATCGGGCCGAAGTTCATCGACTTCCTGCGCCGGAACGAGCTCGGCCAGCCGATCCGCGAGGAGGGCCCGGCCGGGCACGTGGTCAAGCAGGGAACGCCCGTGATGGGCGGCCTGCTGATCCTCCTGTGCGCGGTCGTGCCCTTCCTGGCGCTCTCGCGCTACACGCTGCCCGCACTGACCGTCCTCTTCGTCACCGTTGGGTGCGGCGCGGTCGGCTTCCTCGACGACTTCATCAAGCTCCGCCACCGCCGCTCGCTCGGCCTGAACGGCCGCTGGAAGCTGCTGCTCCTGCTCGCGATCACGGTTGTCGTCGGGATCGCCGTCCACGAGGAGGGTCGGGTCGGCACTTCGATCTACCTGCCTATCGTCGACGTCGACCTGCCGCTCTCGTACGTCTTCTATCCGTTCCTCTTCTTCGTGATCGCGGGCGCTGCGAACGGCGTCAATCTGACGGACGGGGTCGACGGGCTCGCGGCGGGGACGGCGATCATCGCGCTTCTCACCTTCCTCTCGATCAGCGTGATCGCCTACATCCGCTCGGCACCGGCGTCCGGCGAGCGCTCCGACTACCTGCTCGATCTCTCGATCCTCGCCGCGGCGCTGATCGGGGGCGCGATCGGCTTTCTCTGGTACAACAGCTTCCCCGCCGAGCTGTTCATGGGCGACACCGGTTCGATGGCGCTCGGCGGCGCGCTCGCCGGCTTCGCGATCGTCACCGGCACCGAGGCGCTGCTGCTTCTGATCGGCGGCATCTACGTCGTCGTCGCGCTCTCGGTGATCATCCAGGTGCTCTCGTTCAAGTACACCGGCAAGCGCGTCTTCCTGATGGCGCCGCTCCAGCATCACTTCGAGTTGAAGGCGTGGTCGGAGACGAAGATCATGGTGCGCTTCTGGATCGTCGCCGCAATTCTCTGCACGAGTGGCTTCGTCCTCTACTACCGCTACTACCTCAAGTTCCGGCTATGACCCTTCGGCGAGCGCTCGTGCTCGGGCTCGCGCGCTCGGGGCGGGCGGCGAAGGCGGCCCTGGAGGCGAGGGGGGTCGAGGTCGTTCCCGCCGACCGCGCGCTCGGAAACGACGAAGACGTCGATCTGCTTGCACGCGTCGACGTGCTGGTCAAGAGCCCCGGTGTCCCCGGCGCGGCCCCCCTTGTGGTCGCGGCGCGCGAGCGTGGGATCCAGGTGTGGTCGGAAATCGAGCTCGCTTCGCGCCTGCTCGAGAACCCGATCGTCGGGATCACCGGCACGAACGGGAAGACGACGACCACCGAGCTCCTCGGCGCGATGCTCTCCGCTCCCACGGCGGGCAATGTCGGTACTGCGCTCTCGGAGCTCGTGGGTGCGGTCGACCCGGACCTGCCGGTCATCTGCGAGCTCTCGAGCTTCCAGCTCGAGGACGTCGACACGTTCCGGCCCTGGATCGCCGTCCTCCTCAACCTCGAGCCGGATCACCTCGACCGTCATGGCAGCTTTGAGGCCTACCGCGCCGCCAAGCTGCGCATCTTCGAGAACCAGACGACCGACGACGTTGCGATCGTCCCACGCGGCTTCGGCGCGATTCCGGGCCAGGGCCGCCGTGTCGAGTTCTCGGTGGAGGACGACCTGCCCGCCGAGCCGCTGATTCCCGGGGCGCACAACCGCGAGAATGCTGCGGCGGCGACCGTGGCCGCGCGTGCCGCCGGCGTCGACGACGAGAAGATCGCGCAGTCGCTCCGGACGTTCCCGGGCGTCCCACACCGGCTCGAGCTCGTCGCCGAGCGTCGCGGCGTCCGTTACGTGAACGACTCGAAGGCAACGAACACGGCCGCGGCGCGCAGGGCGCTCTCAGCCTACGACGCGCCGCTTCACCTGATCCTGGGCGGCTCCCTCAAGGGCGAGAGCTTCGACGCCTTCGCCCGAGACGTCGCGCAGGCGGATGTCGTCACCGCGTACCTGATCGGCGAGGCCGCGGAGCCGCTCGCCGGCGATCTCGGTCAGGCCGGCGTGAGCTACCGGATCGCCACGACGCTCGGGCGCGCGGTCGCCGAAGCGGCGGCCGCGGCGCAGCCGAGCGAGATCGTGTTGCTCTCGCCGGCCTGCGCCAGCTATGACCAGTTCACGGACTTCGAGCATCGTGGAGAGGATTTCAGGAGGCTCGTCCAGAACCTCTCCCAATGAGGCGATGCACGTGAACAGGGGTCAACTCGCCCAGCGCGTCCTCGTCCTCGTGACGCTTAGCCTGGTCGCCTTTGGCCTCGTGATGGTCTACAGCGCGACCTCGGCTGCCGCGGCGATCGGGAACGCCGACCCGATGAACTACCTGAAGCGGCAGCTGATCTACGCCGTGGGGGGAATCGCCTTGATGCTCGCGGCATCCCGCTTCGACAACCGGAGGCTGCGTGCGTTCGCGCCTCCGCTCGTGCTCGTCGCGCTCGGGCTGTGTGTCGCGGTGCTGGTGCTCGGGGCGGAGATCAACGGCGCCCGGCGTTGGCTGAACCTGGGGCCCGCCGCCTTCCAGCCGTCCGAGCTCGCGAAGGTTGCTCTCCTGCTCTTTGCCGCGCTCTGCCTCGCGCGCAAGGGCGCGCCGCGGACCCTCGGGGAGCTCTGGCGGCCGCTCGGCCTGACGACGTGCGCGTTCTGCGGTCTGATCCTGCTCCAGCCCGACCTCGGCACGACGATCTCGCTGGTCGTGATGCTGGCCGGGATGCTCGTCGTCGCAGGCGTCCCGACCCGCACTCTGGCGGCTGCCGGAGGGATCGCGATCACCGTCGGGCTTGCCGCCATCTGGGTCGAGCCGTACCGCCGCGCGCGCGTCTTCAGCTTCCTCGATCCCTGGCAGGACGCCCAGGGCGCCGGCTTCCAGAACGTGCAGGCGATCATCGGGATGGGCTCAGGTGGACTCACGGGAGAGGGGCTCGGTCACGGGATCCAGAAGATCAACTACCTGCCCGAGGCGCACACGGACATGATCTTCGCGATCGTGGGCGAGGAGCTCGGACTCGTCGGCACGTCCGCCGTGATCGCGGCGTTCGCGGCGTTCGCCTTTGCCGGCTTCACGGTCGCGCTTCGCTGCCGGAACCCTTTCGGCAAGCTCGTCGCCGCCGGGGTCACCTCGCTCGTCTGCGGACAGGCGGCGGTCAATCTCGCGGCGGTGATGGGCATCGCTCCTCTGACCGGGATTCCGCTTCCGTTCGTCTCCTACGGTGGCTCCAGCCTCGTCGTGCTGCTCGGTGCGGTCGGGATCGTCCTTAACATCGCCACGGATGAGCGCGCGCCCGAGAAGTCGGCCCGGCAGGCTGCGGTGCCTGATCGCCGCAGGCGGAACAGCCGGTCACGTCCTCCCGTCCCTCGCCGTGGCGGAAGCCCTGCGCGAGCGCGGGGTGGAGGTGACGTTCGCAGGGTCGCCGGATCGCGTCGAGGCTGAGCTCGTTCCGAAGCACGGCTACGAGTTCGATCCATTTCGCATCTCCGGCTTCCCGCGACGCCCGTCGGCGGCGCTGCTGAAGGCACTGCTGCTCGCCGGAAGAGCGCCTCGAGCCTGCTCGAGGATCCTGCGCCGTCGGCGCCCGCACGTCGTCCTCGGTGGCGGAGGCTTCGTCGCCGGGCCGATGGTGCTCGCAGCGTGGCGCCGGCGCATTCCCGCGGCGCTCACCGAGGCCGATGCGCATCTCGGACTGGCGAACCGGCTGGCGGCGCCGTTCGCGCGGCGCGTCCTGCTCGCCTATGAGATCTCCGGCCGTACGCCCCCGAAGTATCGCGTCACGGGCCGGCCGGTTCCGAGCGCGCACCGCGGTGCCACGCAGGCCGAGGGCCGTGCGCACTTCGGCCTGCCGGCGCGCGGTCCGGTACTCGCGTTCTTCGGTGCGCTCGCCGGAGCCCGCAGCCTCAACGACTTCGCCGTCGAAACCTACGGGCCCTCCGGCCCCGCCATCCTCCACCTCTCCGGCGAGCGCGACTTCGACGAGCTGCGGCCGCGCCTCGAGCGCGCGGACTACGTGCTGGTTCCCTCGACGGACGCGTTTGGTGCAGCCCTCGCGGCCGCCGACCTCGCGGTCGCGCGTGCCGGCGGAACGGTCTGGGAGCTCGCCGCGGCAGGGACGCCGTCGATCCTCGTCCCGTATCCACACGCAACCGGAGACCACCAGACGCTCAACGCCCGCCACTTCGAACGTGGCGGCGGCGCGATCGTCGTGCCGGAGCCTGAGCTCGACCGCGTACCGGCGCTCGTCGCCGAACTGCTCGGAGACCCCGGCCGGCTCGCCGTGATGCGGGCGGCGATGCTCTCGATGGCGCGACCCGCGGCGGCAGAGGAGATCGCGGAGGAGCTGATCGCGCTTGCACGCGGTTGAGGGCGCCCCTCCTCGCCCGTTCCGGCCCCTCGACGGCCGCCGCATCTGGTTCGTCGGGATCGGCGGCGCGGGGCTCTCGTCCTACGCCTTCCTCGCCCGGGCCTGGGGAGCCGAAGTCGGTGGCTGGGAGCGCGTCGAGACGCCTTACCTCCACCGGCTCGACGGCATCGAGATCGAGCTCGGCCCGGAGCCGCACGGCCGCGACGGCTGGGAGAACGTCGTCTCCACGGCGTACGCGCGGCAGGTTCAGGGCCGGCCGCGGGCGGACTTTCTCGCCGAGCTCGTCTCGCTCCAGCGCTCGATCGTCGTCTCGGGAGCACACGGGAAGACGACGACGACGGCCATGATCGCGTTCGTCCTGGCGGAGCTCGGGCTCGACCCGGCCTACCTGATCGGCGGTGAGATCCCGCAGCTCGGCGGCAACGCGGCCGCAGGGGCGGGCTGGCTGGTCGTGGAAGGGGACGAGTCGGACCGGACGGTCGAGGCCCTGCGGCCGGAGATCGGCGTCGTCACGAACGTCGAGCTCGACCATCACTCGACGTTCGCCTCTGCGGCCGAGGTCGAGGAGCTCTTCGAGCGCTGGCTCGCCGTGGTGCCACACGTCGTCCGCGGGTGGGAGCTCGACCCCGTCTCATTCGAGCTTGCGGTTCCCGGCAAGCACAACAAACGCAACGCAGCTGCGGCGCTGGCGGCGCTCGAGCTCGCGGGGGTGAGTCGTTCGTCGGCCGAGCCTGTTCTGGCCCGCTTCCGTGGGGCCGGTCGACGCTTCGAGGTCGTTGGCGTACGGGGCGGCATGACCGTCGTCGACGACTATGCGCATCATCCCTCCGAGATCGCCGCGACGATCGCGGCGGCGCGCGAGCGGACTCGGGGACGCGTCCTCGTTCTCTTTCAACCGCATCTCTACTCCCGCACCCGGCACCTCGCCTACGAGTTCGGCCTCGCCCTCTCGGAGGCGGACGCAGTCTGCGTGACCGAGATCTATCAGGCGCGTGAGCAGCCGCTCGACGGTGTGGGGGGACGGCTCGTACTCGCGGCTCTGAGGCCGGGGCTACCTGCCGGCTGGGCGCCGACGCTCGAGGACGGTGCCGCGATCGTCAGCCGCTGGGCGCGTGCGGGCGACCTCGTGCTGACGCTCGGCGCCGGCGACGTCGACTGGGCTGCGCAGCTGATTCTGGACGCCCGGTGATCGCCGTCGAGCAGGCGGTCCCTCTCGCCCGCCTGACGACGATCGGAACCGGCGGACCAGCGCGCGCCTTCGCGCGGCCGGGCTCGCTCGCCGAGCTGGAAACTGCGCTTGCCTGGGCCCGGGAGCGCGCCCTGGCGGTCGCGACCGTGGGGCTCGGCTCGAACCTGCTCTCCGCGGATGCCGGCGTGGAGGCGCTCGTGCTCCGGCTCGGAGGAGAGCTCGCGGCGGTCGCGTCGGACGGCGAGACGCTCCTCGCCGGGGGCGGGGCGACGAACGCCGTCTGCCTCCATCACGCGCGGACTGCCGGGCTCGGCGGCCTCGAGTTCGCCTGCGCGATCCCGGGGACCGCGGGCGGCGGTGTCTGGATGAACGCCGGCGCCTACGGGAGCGACTGGTCGAAGATCCTGATCCGCGCCCTCGTCGTCACGGCGACTGGTAGCGGCTGGCTGAGCCCTGCCGAGCTCGGTCTCTCCTACCGACGCTCGAGCCTCGACCACGGCCAGGTGGTGGCGCAGGTCGAGTACCGGCTGACCCCTCGCCCGCCCGCGGAGATAAAGACGCGGGTTGCCGAGCTCGTGGCGCGGCGCAAGGCGACGCAGCCGACGAACAAGCGCACCTTCGGGAGCGTTTTCAAGAACCCGGAGCACGAGTTCGGCGCCGGGCAGATCCTCGAGGCCTGCGGTCTGAAGGGGCACCGGATCGGCGGCGCGCTGATCTCGCCCATGCACGCGAACTTCATCGAGAACGCCGGCGGCGCGACGACCGACGATGCGCTCGCGCTGCTGGGAGAGGCTCGCCGGCGCGCCCGTGAAGAATACGGCGTCGAGCTCGAGCACGAGGTCGAGCTGCTCGGTCCGATCGAGCCGCCGGCCTGAGTAGGAGTGGGCTTTTCGGCGTCGAACTCGGCCACGTGGGCGACGAGAGAGACGCGCGGATCGAAGCGCGCTCGAGCGCACGTCCTCCCGACGCCGCCCTCTCCTTCCCTCGGCAGGGCCGTCGGCGGCTCTCCCGGCTGGCGCCGTCCAGGCAGTCCCTCGCGATCGGATTCGCGCTCCTCGCCGCGGCTGCGGGAGCGTACGGGCTCGCCCGCGGCACCTCGGCCTTCGCAGTTCGTGAGGTCAAAGTGGTCGGCGTCCCTCCGCTCGTCGCCGTCCAGGTCCGGACGGCGCTCGAGTCCGCCCGCGGCCGGAGCCTCGTCGCCCTCGACCTGGCCGAGTTCGAGGCGCTCGTCGAGGCGGTTCCGACGGTCGCGTCCGCCACCTTCGACCGTGCCTTCCCGCACACGCTGACGGCCGCGATCGTCCCCGAGCGCCCTGTGGCCGTCCTTCGGCAGGGAGCCGAGTCGTGGCTCGCCGGCGCCGGCGGGCGGGTGATCGCTCCACTCGAGCCCGGCGCGCGCGCCGGGCTCCCGCGGATCTGGTTGAGTCCCCGCGTCGACGTCCGGCTCGGCGAGGCCGTCGACGGCCACGTCCGCCGGGCCGTGCAGGCCGTGGCACCACTTGCGCGCCGGCCGCTTCCCGCGCACGTCGCGGCGGTCCGGTCGACCGCCGGGGAGCTGACGCTCGTCCTCCGCTCAGGGT
>Ga0136612_10000380_pt1 | contig 15520 bp, 12 predicted proteins | sample AntDryUQ224A2306_2_FD_106644 | JGI IMG/M metagenome (GOLD analysis project Ga0136612, IMG submission 106644) | Polar desert sand microbial communities from Dry Valleys, Antarctica - metaG UQ224A (23.06) | ecosystem: Environmental > Terrestrial > Soil > Desert | place: Antarctica: Dry Valley... | reverse complement strand
TCGCTGGACTTCGAGGATCAGATCGATCAGCGGCGTATCCTTGAGGCGCGCCGAATCTCCGCGCCACGCCACCGGCGTGAACCCGATCACCGTGTTTGCATACGCAACCGTGGCCCGGTGGACTGTTTCGGCTGCGGCCAGGACTGAACGCTTCTCGGCGTGCCCCGCCGACTGAATCGTTTCGCCCCGGGACGACGCAACCTGCCACCGTCCCCCTACCCGCAACAACTGAAGGTGCGCCACCCCAACACTCGTAGCCCAGTTTTTCGGTTGAACCAGCAGCGTGGACCCGATGTGCAGATTCTTCTGCTCGCGATGCGAGTGTCCATACACGATCACGTCGATGCCCGGTATCAGCCGTGCAACGCGTGCGGCGACGTTTTCGCCTGGAAGACCGGTGACGACTGTATCGTAACTGGCGGGTTCATCAAGTCCCGAGTGCATGGTCACCACGATCACGCTCGCCCCAGCAGCCTTCGCCTCCTGCACGGCGCTCCGAACCGCCGGCACTATGTCGCCCAGGCGCACCCGGCCTCTCACGTTTTCCGCGTCCCACACCATCACACCGGGCGTCGTCGCCCCGATGATCCCGATCTTTACTCCGCGGCGCTCGACCATCGCCCACGGCCGGAAGGCGTGACCGCCGCCGGGTCTATAAGTGTTCGCCGAAAGAAACGGGAACTTCGCCTGCGCAACTGCCCGCTCGAGGTACGGCACGCCGTAGTTGTACTCGTGGTTGCCTATCGCGGCCGCGTCGTAGCGCATCGCGTTCATCGCGGCGACGATCGGGTTGTCCGCCGCTCCGAAATCCTTCATCGCGACGTACGCGAACGCGTTCCCCTGCAGCAGATCGCCGGCGTCAACCAGAACGACACGCCCTTCATTTGCGGCGCGAATGGAATCGACAATCGTCCCTGCTCGAGCCAGGCCGCGGCCCGGTTCGGTCGTGTCCGCATAGTAATCCCAGCTGCGGATGCGTCCGTGTACATCCGTGGTGCCCAGAACGAGCAGCTCGAATCCGGGCCCCTGGCCCGCCGCTGCGGGAGGTGAAACGGACGGGACAGCAGCGGTGCACGATGCAGCACCAAGCACGGCCGCAATAACCGGAAGGATTCTCATACAGCTATCATCGCAGAGGGTTGCCGTCGGATCGGCGGTGTCTCAAGCTAGCGCCGCGCAATCCGCGACGGGAGGACGGACCTTCGTCACGACATCGTGACAGAAGCGACGTTGACTGTTACGCGGGAGGCGGGCGAAGTTTACGCATGGAACAGTCTCCCGCGGCTGGCGAGCGGGTACTCGTCGTCGACGACGAACCGGACATTGTCGCCCTCGTAGCCTACCATCTGGCTAAATCAGGTTTTCGCGTTGCGACTGCGTCGAATGGATTTGATGCAATCGATCAAGCCGGTCGCGAGCGGCCATCTCTCATCGTTCTGGACCTCATGCTGCCGGGCATGTCGGGATTCGACACCCTTGCCGAGCTGCGAAAGGATGAGGCGACAAGCCGCATCCCGGTGCTCATGCTCACGGCTCGGCGTGAAGAGCCCGATCGCGTGAAAGGCCTGTCCCTCGGCGCCGACGACTACCTGACGAAGCCGTTCAGCCCCGCCGAGCTCGTGCTGAGGGTAAAGGCAATCCTGCGCCGGACCGGCGCGATGGCCGAAGGCGACGACGTGGTGAACATCGGGGCAATTTCCATCAACCGCTCCGCACATGCAGTTACCGTAGACGCAGCACCCGTGGACCTCACGCCTACAGAATACAAGCTGCTCGTTTTGCTCGCGGAACGCCGAGGCCGCGTGCAAGCGCGCTCCAATCTGCTGCAATCGGTTTGGGAGGCGGCTCCCGATATCCAGACGAGGACCGTGGACATGCACGTCCAGCGTCTCCGCACCAAGCTCGGCGATGCCGGAGACCTCATCGAAACGGTACGCGGTTTCGGTTATCGCATACGACCGGGGCCGGCGAAACCCCTGTGAAGATCAGCGGCCGGCTGCGGCTGCACTCGCTGGCGATCGTGGCAACAGTGGTGCTCGTCATCAAGCTTACCGCGGGCACGCCGTGGGCTCGCCTTGCGCTGCCCGCGGTGATAGCCGCCGTTGTCGCCATGGTCATCGCGCATTTCGTGGCCTCCACCGTGACCCGCCCGATGGCCGAGCTCTCAAACATCACTCGAGCTCTTGCCGCAGGAAACCTCTCCTCTCGCCCGCCGCTGGCGGCTCCTGGCGAAGTTGGAGAGCTCGCCACCGCAGTTCATCGCCTGGCTGAACAGCTGGGGTCGCGAATGCGGGCTCTGGAGTCCGAGGAGTCACTCCTGACTGCCCTCGTGGAATCGCTGAACGAAGGCGTCGTCGCAATCGGCCCGCGGAATCAGGTCGTTCGGATCAATTCCGCCGGACGAAAGCTGATGCGCGTCGACGACGCGGTTCCTTTTCCGACGGACCGGCTCCCGCGCGTCCGGGAGCTTCAATATGCCATGCAGTCCGCTCTGCAGGGTGCCACTACCGAGCCCGTCGAGATCGCTGTGGGCGACAAAGTCCTTTCGCTTACCGCCTGCCCGCTGGTTGGCGGTGGGGCCGTTCTCGCGTTGTTCGACCTGACCCGGATGCGGCAGCTCGAGATTGTGAGGAGCGATTTCGTCGCAAATGTATCGCACGAGCTGCGAACTCCTCTAACCGTCATAAGTGGCTTCGCCGAAACGCTCATGGAGGACGATTTCCCTTCTCAGCAACGCCACCAGTTCGCGTCGACTATTCGTACCCATACTCAACGCATGCAGCGGATCGTCGACGAACTTCTGGATCTCTCCCGCCTCGAGTCGGGCCGGTGGATGCCCGACCTGCGGGAAGTCGATGTGCGCGCAATCGCGAATGATACACTTGCGGCCGTACAGGCCTCCGCCGACGCGAAAGGTCTGGACCTCCGCGTGGAGGTAGCTGAATCGGCTGAGATGATGACCGCCGACGGAACAGCGTTACGCCAGGTATTCGCCAATCTCGTAGAGAACGCAGTTCGCCACACCCAGCGTGGAAGTATCACGGTTTTCGCTGAGAGGGAAACCGGAGGCGTTCGCGTTGGCGTGAAGGACACCGGCCCGGGCATCGCCGTGGAGCATCTCCCGCGAATCTTCGAGAGATTTTACCGCGTCGACGCCGCGCGCGCGCGACATGACGGAGGCACGGGACTTGGCCTGGCAATAGTGAAGCACATGGTCGAGACACACGGTGGACGTGTACACGCGAAAAGCGAGATCGGGAAAGGGACTACGATCTCCGCGTTCTTTCCGGACCAGGCCGCCTAGCTGGCGGCAGCGCGGCAAAGCCGCTTCCAGCGACTTGCAATGGCAACCGGCAGTCAATCGATTTCAAGCTACCTTCCACAGCCGAGACCTTGTTGCGATTCGTCGGGTACACAGTGGCACTGACAAGCCTTGGAGTTGCCCTGCAGGTGCAGTTTCAGTCAGTCAGCGGCGGAGCTGCGGCGTCCCTCGCGCCGGCTGCCGTGGGATTGGCTTCGTTCACCGCGGAATACGCCTTCGCATCCAGGGATTCGACGACGCCCGGGCCTCGCGCGGAGTCGCGAGATTCAACTCCGCCCGTGCCGCCGCCGCCACCGCCCTCACTCGACTTCTCGGGCGTGCTGTACGCAAACTTTCAGTATGGGGGAGAAGCGGGGCCGGCAAAGGCTTCGAACAAATTCGACGTCGAGCGCGCGTATCTCACTTTCCGCATACCCGCAGGCGACGACTTCAGCGTCCGCGTCACAACAGATCTGTTTCAGCAGACCAGCCCCGGAAGCGACTCGTTTTACCGCGGTTGGGTCGTCCGCGCCAAGTATGCCTATCTCCAGTACAATTATCTACGGGGAAGCGGCTGGCGCGCCTTCGCGAGAGCAGGCTTGCTGCAAACCGTTTTTATCGAGCACGATGAACAGTTCTGGCCGCGATGGATCTCGACCTCTCCCACGGAGCGGGCGGGCTATTTCTCGTCGGCGGACGCGGGCGTATCGACATCCCTGTCGCTGCCGGGGAAGGTCGGCGAAGTCTACGCGACCCTCACGAATGGGCCGGGATACACGTCGCGCGAGGTCGACCGGTTCAAGGATTACGCGGCGCGAGTCACGCTTACGCCATGGGGTCGCCGGCAATCGGATTTTCTCCGCACCCTCGCGCTGAGCGCATGGGGTTACAAGGGTGCGACCGCCAGCCGGTTTGCCGATGGCGGTGCCGGCCAGCTTGGACCAGTGGGCGATGCATTGAGGCGCGACCGCTGGGGCGTACACGCCGGCGTGGCCGACCCGCGCTTTACTTTCGCAGCGCAGTACGCGGTGCGCACCGAGGAGACTGACACTGGATCGAACACCTCCGCGGCGCCACGAGCTGTCGGGGACAGTACCGGCGTGCTTGTCTCGGCCTACGCGATCGTCCGCCCATTTCTAATTGCCAGTCGCGGGTCGAAGATTCCGCTCGCGTTGCTCGGCCGTGTCGACCGAGTTACGGCTAACCGAAGGAGCGGCTCTCGTTACAACACCGTGATAGCCGGGCTCATCTGGGACCTGTCGAAGCGTGCTTCGCTGTCGCTCGATTACCAGGAGACAGTCCCCGTGGACGGAGCCCCGTTGCTTCCAGCGAAAAGATATTTCGCACACATTGTCGCTAGATACTGAGTCAGGCCAGTGCATTGCACTTTCGCTGCCCGGCCTTCGGCGAGTAGTTGTGACCGTCCTGTTACTTTCGCCGGGGGCCCGCCCTGCCCTTGACCTCTAGCTTTCCCACAAGTATTCGCCTTTCCGACTTTCACAACCTCAAGGAGCCCGGCATGAGATGTTGGCCACTTGCTGTAGCGGCTTTAGCAGCCATCGCATGCAGTCCTGACGAATCCGGTTCCAGGCAGAATGCTGCCGGGGCAGGGTCTGGCTCGGTCGCCCTGACCGGCGCCGGAGCGACATTTCCGTATCCGCTGTACTCGAAATGGTTCGCCGATTATGCGAATGCCACGGGCGTACGGATCAACTATCAGTCGATCGGGTCTGGTGGCGGAATCCGACAGTTCTCCGAAGGCACGGTCGACTTCGGCGCTTCGGACAGTCCCATGAAAGACGAGGAAATCGCCAAGGCGAAGGGGCCGGTACTCCACATTCCAACCGTCCTTGGCGCTCTGGCGATCACGTACAATCTCCCCGAATTGAAAGCGCCCGTGAAGCTCACGGGCGAAGCGCTCGCCAGCATCTTTCTCGGCAAAATCACCAGATGGAACGATCCCCAGCTCTCCGCGCTGAACGGCGGCGTCGCGCTTCCGTCACGCGACATTCTCGTTGTCCACAGGAGTGATGGCAGCGGCACTACGTTCGTGTTCACAGACTATCTCACGACTGTGAGCAGTGCTTGGTCCGCAGGTCCCGGCCGCGGAAAAGAGGTTCCCTGGCCGGTCGGGCTTGGGGGAAAAGGGAACGAAGGAGTCGCGGGCCAGGTGAAGCAGACGCCGGGCTCGATCGGCTACGTAGAGCTCGCCTATGCCAAGCAGAATAACCTTCCATTCGCATCGATTCGGAACGCTGCCGGCCAGTTCGTTCTGCCATCTCCGGCGGGTATGACTGCCGCCGCTGCGGCTGTTGCAGGCAATCTTCCAGAGAATACCGACTACCGCATTTCGATCGTGAACGCCCCCGGTGCGAGCAGCTATCCCATTTCTTCGTTCACGTGGATTCTCGCGTATGAACAGCAGCAGGATAGCGTCAAGGGACGGAAGCTCGTGGATTTCCTGCGCTGGGCGTTGACGGAAGGGGAAAAGCAGGCGGCGGCGCTCGACTACGCCCCGCTTCCGGCGGCGATGGTAACGAGACTGCAGCAGCGGCTCAATTCAATCCGGATCGCCGGATCGACGTGACCGGGCCTGCCGCAAAGCTTCCCGCAGGAGCACCCGCGGAAGCGCCGCAATGGACAAGCCTCGCACCAGTTACGATGGAGGCTTCGGCGCGGGGTGACCGCATATATCATACGGTAATAACGGCGTTCGCCATCTCGATCCCGCTGCTTCTGCTTCTCATTGCGATTTCGATCGGACTTGCCGCGTGGCCCGCGCTTTCGCAGTCCGGATTATCGTTCATCACAACCAGCGAGTGGGACGTGGCTCGCGGCCGATTCGGTGTCGCGCCAGCCATCTACGGTACCATAGTCTCGTCGGCAATCGCCCTTGTGCTGGCCACGCCGCTCGCCATCGGCGTGTCGATTTTTCTATCGGAGATAGCTCCTTCGTGGCTGCGCCAGCCAGTTGGCTTTCTCGTCGACCTGCTCGCTGCAATCCCTAGCGTGGTGTACGGACTCTGGGGAATTTTCGTCCTCATTCCGCTGCTGCGTGATCCGATTGCGCCGTTTCTGAAAGACACGCTCGGACTTGGCAATACACCGTTCTTCAGCGGCCAGAATTACGGATACAGCATGCTCGCTGCGGGAGTCATTCTCGCGATAATGATTCTTCCTTTCATTTCGGCAGTGACCCGTGAAGTTCTGCTGGCAGTGCCGCGATCCCAGCGTGAAGCCGCGCTCGCGCTTGGAGCGACCCGCTGGGAAATGATTCGCGATGCGGTACTGCCGTACGCGCGATCGGGGATAATCGGCGGCATCATCCTCGGGCTCGGTCGCGCACTCGGCGAAACCATGGCCGTGACGATGCTGATCGGCAACAGGCCGGAGATCTCTGCATCCCTCTTCGCACCCGGTTACACGATGGCGTCTCTTATCGCCAACGAGTTTACGGAGGCGACGAATGACCTGCACCTGTCGGCACTGATGGCCGTCGGCGCCGTCCTCTTCACGATCACTTTGATTGTAAACGCCCTCGCGCGGTGGCTCGTCTGGCGCGTCACGAAGGGCCGGGTATGACAGACCGAAGACGCCGGCGTCACGGCGTGAATGGCGTCATGCTCGGGCTCACCTACGTCGCGGCGGCCGTTGCAACTCTGCCGCTCGTGCTCATCATAATCCATCTCCTCAGGCAGGGAGCGGCGTTTATCAGGCCTCAGTTCTTCACCCAGATGCCGATGCCGATTGGAGAGGCCGGCGGCGGCATGGCCAACGCGATTGTCGGGACGCTGATACTCGTTTCGATTGCGTCGGTGATCGGCTTGCCGGTGGGAATCGGTGCAGGGCTGTACCTTGCGGAACGTCGTGGGGCCCGGCTGGCAAACACCGTCCGCTTCCTCTCCGATGTACTTAACGGTCTGCCGTCGATCGTTCTGGGAATCTTCGCGTGGGAATTTCTCGTTCGTCCATTTGGAAACTTCTCCGCCATCGCCGGAGGAATGGCGCTCGGCGCAATGATGATACCGCTCGTCACCCGCACCACAGAAGAGATGGTGCGACTCGTGCCGACGTCGCTTCGTGAGGCAGCGCTTGCACTCGGCTACACGCGCTGGCGCACATCGGTAACCATTGTCCTTCGAACGGCTTTGCCAGGTATCGTCACGGGAGCGCTCGTGGCGGTGGCCAGAATCGCCGGCGAGACCGCGCCGCTTCTGTTCACCGCGCTCGGAAACCAGTTCTGGTCCACGTCGTTGACGCAACCGATAGCGGCCTTGCCGCTGCAAATATTTACTTACGCCATCAGTCCCTACGACACCGCGCACGCCCAGGCATGGGCAGGGGCACTCGTCCTCATTGCCATCGTCCTGGTCATCAGCCTCGCCGCTCGCTACGCCACCAGGGCGCGATTCGGCACGGCCCCTGACTGAGCTCCCGCTGGCCACCGAGGTAGAGGCACCCTCCTCCGCGGTTGAAGCCCCTCCGACGGCCTCAACGTGCCTCTCCGCGCGGGCGCTCAACGCCTATTTCGGCGACAACCACGTCGTTCGGGACGTGTCCGTAGGCTTTGAGGACCGGGAGGTAACGGCTGTCATCGGACCATCAGGCTGCGGGAAATCCACACTCCTGCGGTGTCTGAACAGGATGCACGAGACGTTGCCCGGAACCAGGGTGGAAGGCGCGGTCACCCTCGACGGTAGCGATATCTACGATTCGCAGGCCAACGCAATCGGAGTTCGCCGCCACATCGGAATGGTGTTCCAGCGGCCGAGTCCGTTCCCGACAATGTCCATTCGCGACAACGTCGCCGCCGGGCTGCGCATCCTCGGACGCAAGGCTCCGCCGCGCGACGAGGCAGATGGCATAGTCGAGGATTCGCTTCGTCGCGCCGGCCTCTGGAACGAAGTGAAGGACCGGCTGCGGGAAAGTGCCGTCGCACTCTCAGGCGGCCAGCAGCAACGACTTTGCATCGCACGGGCACTCGCCACCCGCCCACGCGTGCTGCTGCTCGATGAACCAACCGCTTCGCTCGACCCCGCCAGCACACAGACCATCGAGGAACTGGTGTACGAGCTACGTCAGGCGATCGCGGTGGTCATCGTTACGCACAACATGCAGCAGGCCGCGCGCGTCTCGGATCGCACCGCTTTCATGCTCGGTGGCGAGCTGGTCGAAGTTGCCGCAACCAACACGCTCTTCACAAATCCGTCGGATTCCCGAACTGAAGCTTACGTGACCGGACGATTCGGATGACGTCCGCGCTTCCGATACCTTCGGCCGGTTCCGCCGGTACCGCCAGCGTACCGGCGGTCAGCGCCCGGGATTTTTCGTTCTGGTATGGCACCAATCAGGCGCTGCATGGAATCAGCATGGAGGTTCCGAATCGCGCGATTACCGCGCTGATCGGACCTTCGGGTTGCGGAAAGTCGACATTTCTCCGCTCGATCAACAGGATGAACGAGATCATTCCAGGAGTTCGGCACGAGGGGGAGATATGGCTCCAGGGACTTCATATCAATGGACCCGGGGTCGATGTGGTAGAGCTCCGATCGCGGGTGGCGATGGTGTTCCAGCGCTCCAATCCATTCCCCAAATCGATATACGACAACGTCGCATACGGCCCCCGCATCAACGGCCGTCTGAGCCGCCGGGATCTGGACGAGCTCGTCGAGCGGTCGCTGCATCGCGCGGCCCTGTGGGACGAAGTGAAGGACCGCCTCCACCAAAGCGCTCTCGGACTTTCCGGAGGGCAACAGCAGCGGATGTGCATAGCCCGCGCGCTGGCGAACGGTCCGGAGCTGCTGCTCCTCGACGAGCCCGCCAGCGCCCTCGATCCGGGGGCAACCCAAAGGATTGAAGAGCTTCTGTTCGAGCTGAAATCGGAGTTGTCAGTTGTGATCGTAACGCACAACCTTCAACAGGCCGCGCGCCTGTCGGATAACACTGCCTTCTTCTATCTTGGCCGACTGGTGGAGATGGGCCCGACGGATACCATGTTCACGCGCCCGCGCGAGGAGCGCACGGAAGCCTACATTACCGGGAGATTTGGATGAAAGCAGTCGAGCACACACCTGGCTTCCGCCACTTTCACGACCAGCTTGCCCAGCTCAAGCAGCGTCTGCTGGACATGTCTGAGCAGGCGGAGCAGCTGGTAGAGCGATCCATCACTTCGCTCCTCGAGCGCGACAAGGAACTCGCCGAGTCGGTGATTGCCGCCGACAAGGGGCTCAACAATCTCGAGCTCGAGGTGGAACAGAGGGCCGTGGCCATGCTCGCGCTCCAGCAGCCGATGGCCCGCGATCTTCGCTTCATCATCGGCACCATCAAGGTGTCGAGCGACCTGGAAAGAGTTGGCGATCACGCCGTAAACATTGCCGAATCCGCGTTGCGTCTGATCGAGCATGGACCGAGACTTGACACCGATCCTGAGATTGAGGACATGGCTCGGCGCGCGCGCGCAATGCTTAGCGATGCGCTCGATGCGTTCACCCGGGCTGACGGAGCGCTCGGCCGCGAGGTGTGCAAGGCGGACGATGCGGTAGACGCACTGCACAACTCGGTGTTCCGAAATCTTCTCACACACATGATGGAAGACGCAAGGACGATCACGCAATCGCTCGAGCTTCTGCTGGTGAGCAGGAATCTCGAGCGCGTGGCCGACCTTGCCACGAATATCGGAGAGGACGCGGTTTACCTGGCCGAGGGCAAGCAGATCAAGCATCACTTCGAGGACTAGCCTTCGAGTTGAACGGTCCGCGATGGCGCGGCGAGGCCGTCGCAGCAGTCACTCGAACCGCTCGGCGCAAACAGTTGATTTTCGGCGTCCGAGACCTGACAAAACGGTTGACTAGGTGGTGATACCGTGGCAACTATCCTCACATGACGCCTCCCTCGGCAAACCTGGGCCGGGTCCTCGTCATTGAGGACGAGCCCGAGATTGCGCTGCTCCTTTCCTACCACCTGGCCAACGCGGGGTATCCCGTTGTGACGGCGGCCGACGGACGCCAGGGACTTCGGATGGCGGTTGAGGCACCCCCTGCCCTCCTGATCCTCGACCTGATGCTTCCGGACATGTCCGGTTTCGACGTTCTCGAGGAGCTTCGGGCGGAACCTGCCACCAGGAACACGGCCGTGCTGATGCTGACCGCCCTCCGTGAAGACGCCGACAGGATACGCGGCCTTTCGCTAGGGGCGGACGACTACCTGACGAAACCCTTTAATCCTGAGGAGGTAGTCCTCCGCGTGGGGGCAATCCTCAGACGCGCGAACAACGGGATAGTTCGAAAAGACCTTCTTACAGTGGGGCCAATCGAGATTGATCGCCGCGCACATCGGGTGACTGTAGGGGGCACCGCGGCCGAGCTGACCGCGACCGAATACCGCCTCCTCCTCCTGCTGGCGGATCACAACGGCGATGTTCTCACCCGGTCGCAGCTGCTCGGAACCATCTGGGATGCCCAGCCAGACATGAATACCAGGACCGTGGATGTTCATGTCCAGAGATTGCGGACGAAACTCGGTTCCGCGGGCGAGATGGTCGAGACTGTCCGCGGGTTTGGATACAGGTTGAAAACGCCGGTCCTCCCCTCATCATGAAGCTGGCGCACCGGCTGCTGATATTCTCGCTTGCGCTCATCACCGGACTCCTGGTGGCGATCGTTACGATCGTCGATAAACAGTTGCAGGGCCGGATCATCGGCGAGCGGAGCGCCGAGCTGGGCCGCGAAGCGAAGCTGGTTGCCGCGCAGTGGCGGCCGGGCACGTCGCCCGAGGCGCTCGCGCAGGAGGCCAGCATGGCGCTCGGCGGACGCGTGACGCTGATCGATAACAACGGCGTAATCGTCGGCGACGCGGACAGGGAAGGCGAGACCTCACCGCGTGTGGGGACCCGGGCGACCGGCCTCGACCTCACGCACGCTGGCGTAACAGCGGTGGGAGCGTCGGTGGTCGAGAATCCCGCGGATGGAAGGCACGAGTTCTACGCCGCCGTCCAAACTCCGCAGGGCATCTCTCGGGTCGCGGTAAGCACCGCGTCGCTTTACTCAATATTCGACGAGACGCGGTCCGAGCTCATCGTCGCAGGGTTGATCGCCGCCGCGCTGGCGGGTCTCTTTTCGCTTCTGTACGCCCGCTATGTGTCGGCACCTGTGATTCAACTAAGGGATCTCGCGCGCAATCTGTCAAAGCAGGAATTCGCTGAAACGTCCAGGATCGACGCGCCTGGCGAGGTGGGCGACCTGGCTGAATCGCTTCAGGAACTGTCGATACGCCTGGCCAACCTCGAAGTGATACGTCGCGACTTCATCGCGAACGTCTCTCACGAGCTCTGCTCTCCTCTGACGATTGCGGGTGGCTTCGCGCGCACCCTCGTCAGTGAGGATCCGCCGCTCGCAACCCGCAAGCAGTTCGCGCGCGCCATTCTCTCCAACAGCATCCGCATGCAGCGCATTGTAGAGGACCTCCTGGACCTTACCCGGATGGAGTCGGGAGGGTGGGTTCCCCGGCCTCAGGTGACAGATCTGCGAGAGATCATCGCGGAGCTCTGCGAGTCACTCGGCCCGGCGGCGACGGTTAAAGGCGTCACTCTCGCCACAGAAATCGGCGCGGGCGCAGAATTCCTCACAGTCGACAAGACGGCCATGCGCCAGACCATCTCCAACCTCACGGAGAACGCAATCCGCTATACCTCGCGGGGGACCGTGACCATATTCAGCCAGGCAGAGACCGGCGGTATCTGGATAGGCGTCCGTGACACGGGAGAGGGCATTGCATCCCACCATCTGCCGAGAATCTTCGAGCGCTTTTACAGAGCCGATCCGGGTCGGTCGAGAGAGGCAGGCGGAACCGGCCTGGGTCTGGCGATCGTCAAGCACATGGCCGAAGCACACGGCGGGCGAGTCACTGCCGAGAGCCGCCTCGGATCCGGCACGACCATCCGTGCTTTTTTCCCGCGCTCCCCGAAATCGAGGAAGGCTACTCCAGCTTCGAAGCCGGTCTATACGCCCAGTGGGACACAGCCGAGTACGATGACCCCCAGGCCCGCCTGACGACGGAGAGTTCTTTTCTTTTCGCGTCCCATTGCGACTGGGTTAACTTCGTGTCATGCCGCCACCGCATTTGCCTGCACTGACACTTTCCTCGGGCGCTGCAGAACGGCCGCGTGCTGAAAGGAATGTCCGCATAGCGGCCATCGACATCGGCTCCAACTCGATTCGTCAGATAATCGCCGACGTATCGCCCGGTGGAGCAATCCGTGTCGTGGATGAGATGAAGGCCGCGCCTCGCCTGGGAGCGGGGATCCACCAGACTGGGCGCATGAGCGAACTCGCCATGGACGATGCGATCTCCATCCTCACTCGCATGGCGACGCTGGCAGAACAGCTCGGTGCAAAGCGAACCCGCGTCGTGGCAACCAGCGCCGTGCGCGAAGCGGCCAATGGTGCTGAGTGGCTCCAGCGAGTGCGCGCCGAGACTGGTTTGCGGCCCGTCGTTCTGGACGGGGAAGATGAGGCCCGACTCGGGTTCAGAAGCGCGCTCGCCCATTTTGATCTTGGATCGGGACGCGCTGTCGTGATGGACATCGGGGGCGGTTCGCTGGAGATCGTGATGAGCGCCGACGGACTAGTCGAGCGAATTGTTTCCCTCCCGTTCGGCGCCATTCGGCTTACCGAACGTTACTTCTCCGACGGCGTGACTCCCGGGGCAATACGGAAGCTGCGGCGCATGCTTCGGCGAAAACTGCGCGACGAACTCTCCGCCAGGGATTGGCGCGGAGCGCAGCTGATCGGGTCGGGTGGTACGTTCACGAATCTCGCGGGCATGGTGCTGGCGCGGCACGGCATGCAAACCGTGCGAACCGTTCACGGGACCGTGGTGGCGCGTGTAGAGCTGGAGCACATCGTCGATTCGCTTCAGACTCTTTCCGCGTCGGAACGCCAGACAATCCGGGGTCTCAATCCGGCGCGAGCCGACATAATCGTCGCCGGGCTCGCTGTGATCGCCGAGGTCGTCGCGCGACTGGAGGCGAAAGATCTCGTCGTGTCGAGCTACGGTATACGCGAAGGAATACTTCTCGAAACCGCCCGCGTCGCGCCCGTGCCTGCCGACCGCGGCGAGGCGAGGGAGCGGTCGGTGAGAGAGCTTGCCGAGCGTTCACATTTCGAGGAGCCTCACTCGCGGCACGTCCAGAGGCTGGCCCTCCGCATCTTCGATTCGATCGGGGCGCGGCTGGGCTGCTCACCCGAGGACAGAGATACTCTCGCCGACGCGGCCCTGCTCCACGACATCGGCTATCACATCAACTACGACAAGCACCACAAGCATTCATACCATCTGATCTCGCACGCCGAGCTGCTCGGAATGACGCCCACCGAGCAGGTCATCATCGCCAATATTGCCCGCTACCACCGCGGCGCCGAGCCGAGGAAATCACACGGCAATTTCGGTCCGCTCAGCGCGTCTGCGCGGGCGCGCGTCGTTCGGCTGGGTGCGATACTGCGCGTCGCCGACGGGTTCGACCGCGGACACGCAGCTGCCGTCGCGGAAATCCGTGTGCGCTGGCTGTCCCGCGCCCTTCGGCTCATCGCCGTGCCGGCGCCGCAGGCGACAAGTATCAGGCTGGAGTTGTGGGGTGCGAGCAGAAAATCGGGAATGCTCGCCGAAGTTGCCGGTGTCCCCGTCGAGGTGGTCGGCCCCGATGGCGCGACGTTCACCCACACGGACGACGGGAGCGGCGTCGACTAGCGCGGCGTGGAAGCAGCACTGTTTAGCGCGGCCCCGTCATCTCCGTTGCCGCCGATGCGTCCGGCAATTGCCTTGCCTCATCCTTCCGCCGCTCGCCCCAGCTGTTCCGCAAAAATGCAGTATGCGCGGCACGCTCCGGTTCGCCGCCCGGCACACGCTGAACGTAGGACCCATCGGATTTCAGCTCCCACGCCTGCCGGTTGTCCCTCAGACAGGTTTCAAGGAGCGAGTGGAGCTGCGGATGGAGTGTCACGTCATCCACAGGCGCGACGGCTTCCACGCGCCGGTCGAAGTTGCGCGGCATCCAGTCCGCCGATCCAAAATAGAACTCCTCCTCTCCGGCGTTGGCGAAGTAGAAAATGCGCGAGTGCTCGAGGAAACGTCCCACGATGCTTATGACACGGATGCGCTCGCTGACGCCCGGAACCCCCGGACGGAGACAGCAGATTCCCCGGACTATCAGATCGATCTCGACGCCGGCCTGTGACGCCTGGTAGAGAGCATCGATGGTGTCCGCATCCACGAGCGCATTCATCTTGGCGATGATCCGCCCTTCTTTCCCGGCGGCAGCGAGCTTCGTTTCGCGGTCGATGAGCTCGCGGAACCGCCGCCTCATGTTCCCCGGGGCGACCAGAAGCTTGCGATAAAGGCTCTGCCTCGAGAACCCGGTCAAAGCGTTGAACAGATCGCTGAGATCGGCCCCAATCGACGGGCGGCACGTAAAAAGTCCGATATCCGTGTAGACACGTGCCGTCTTCGAGTTGTAATTGCCACTTCCGATGTGCGCATAGCGTCGAATGCCATCCGCCTCCCTGCGTACGACGAGTGCCGTTTTCGTGTGTGTCTTGAGTCCGGCGAGGCCGTATGCGACATGCACACCGAAGCTTTCCAGCGTTCTGGCGAAGGTGATGTTGTTCGCCTCGTCGAACCGTGCCTGCAGCTCGATCAGCACCACCACCTGTTTTCCACGCTCGGCCGCCTCGGTGAGCGCCCGCACGATGGCGGTATCCCCGGAGGTACGATAGAGCGTCATCTTGATCGCCAGGACGTTCTCGTCGAGCGCGGCCGCCGTAACAAACTGCTCGACCGACGCCGAGAATGAGTCGAATGGGTGGTGGACGATGAAGTCCCGCTCGCGAATGACGTTGAAGATCGACCGCGTCGAGTCGCGCAGCGGGCCAGGTATTGCCGATACGAGTGGCGGGTCCCGCAGCTCCGGAACATCGAGCGTCGCAATCGTCATCAGATCTCCGAGCTCGAGCAACGGCCCCGTCTCGACGAGATCAATTTCCGGCAGAGCCGGCAGATCGTCCGCCTGGTCTTCCCTCAGCTCATCGAGCAGCAGCGTCTGGAGCTCCTTCGGCGTTCCTGATTCGATCTCGACCCGCACAACCTCCGCGAATCTGCGGCGAAATACCTGCTCTTCGATTACAGCCATCAGGTCCTCTGGCTCCTCCGAGTGAGCCAGTTCCAGGT